>Ga0187853_10002579_pt1 | contig 14887 bp, 9 predicted proteins | sample June2016WEW_6_10_2_FD_132417 | JGI IMG/M metagenome (GOLD analysis project Ga0187853, IMG submission 132417) | Peatland microbial communities from SPRUCE experiment site at the Marcell Experimental Forest, Minnesota, USA - June2016WEW_6_100 | ecosystem: Environmental > Terrestrial > Soil >... | reverse complement strand
TGTGTTCCGCCTGTCTTCGAGAAGCGCGCGCCCCAGAAAATGTTTCGGAGCCGCCTGTTCCGGCACTAACTGCACCGCGCGTGACAACAACTGCTCTGCTTCCCGGTACTGACCGTCCAGCAAGTGGATGTTGCCGCAATTGTAGAGCGCCGAATAAAGATTTGGTTCCTTCTCCAAAACCTCCGAGCAAAGCGCGAAAGCCCGCTCATAGTCGCCCATTTGACCATACAGTCCAGCGACTCCCGCCATCCCCACCTCCGATTTGGCGTAATCCGGATTCACCCGGTCGAGCCAAACGCGGCCTTCCTCGAATCGGCCGGCGTGGATATACACTTCCGCCAATGCCAGCGGCCCATAACCATACTCCGGATGGTCCCTTACCACCGACCGTGCCAGCTCAATCGCGCGATCGTGCGCACCCAGCTGGCTGTACTCCTTCGCCAGCCCCGCCACCACATACGGATTCCCGGGATACAGAGCTTGCCCGCGCGCCAACAGCAGCAGATCGTTTCCCCAGTACACCTGCTGTGCAATCGAAGCAACCACATAACCACCGCACAACACGAGTACCGCGCACCTCTGCACGGCCGGGACACCCCATCCCTTGATGGACGGCAGCCGCCGCAGCCCCATTGCCGCCAGAATCGCAAATCCGATCGACGGCAAATACATGTAACGGTCGCGCACGAAATCGCCGTTGCCGAAGTTTCGCAAATAGAGCGCTGGCGCCAGCCCAACCAGCAACCACAACCCGGCAAACGCAACGGTGGAATTCCTCTCGCGCCGATTCCAATACCACAACCCAACCAGCACAGCCACCAGCACCACCACCGGCGCCACCACTTGACGGAGTATGGCGCTCGTAATATGGCTCGTAACATAAGGTGTGTAATAGAGCCCCGTGATGCCCACCGGAACCAGCAACTGCCTCAGATAAATGGACAACACCAGCGGCAAAGTCCGCACCACGTCCATCATTCCGTGATTGGGATTAAGCTGCCCAGTTGCATACAGCAGCGCATGCTTTCGCAGCAGCGCGTACGCTAGCGTCACCATCGCATACGGAGCCGCCTCCATCACCGCACCAAGAACTCTCCGCGAAAGCGCTGCCTTTTTTTTCGCCGGATGCAGCCAGGCGTAGATTCCCACCAGCGCCGAAAACATTACCGCTATTTCCTTCGTCAGCAGCGCGCACGCCAGCAACACCAGAGACGCAATCCACCATGCCGCTCTTTTCTTTTGTTCAGGATTGCGCTCCGGATCACGCCCGTTAAGAAACGCCACAAAAGCCAGTGCGGCAAACATTGTTACCATCGTGTCCGAAGCTGCGGAAACCCATGTTACCGGCTCAATGTGAACGGGATGCAGCGCAAAAATCAGCGCCGCCAGCGCTGCCGTCCAGTATTCCAATCCCAGCCGCCGCGCCAGCCAAAACACTGCCGCCACCGCGCCTACGTGCAACAGAACCGTTCCCAGGTGCCATCCCCATGGCCGCAGTCCGAACAATGTGTAGTTCAGCATCGACCACGCCACAAACAGCGGCCGGTAATACACCTGGTGTCGAGCAACGTGGTACCACAGGTCGCTTCCGAACGCCCGCGGCAGATTGCTCCATGTCCGGATGATCGGATTGTTCACAATCTGGGGCCAGTCATCCCATACAAACTCGAAAGACAGCGAGCCGCTGTAAAGCACAAACGTGACCAGCCCAAGCAATGGCAACAGAACGCTCGGCCGCCGCAGATACTTGGCCAGCAATTCCGACGCGCTAGGTTCCGGGCGTCCTTGTGTCTCGTCCATGTGGTTCGTGTCCAGAATCGATCGCTCCGCTCCGAACCAACTCATACTAACCTCCCGTCCCATCCAGCGCATGTTACCCAGGTTACCTCGGTGTGCTACTTATTCCAGTATTTCGCCCCCTCGTTTATGCGAGGATCATCCCATGGGGTCTGTCACAGGAGCCAAACCCGCCAAGGTGCCATCCCCGATTTTGTGCGTCGATCTCGACGGCACACTGATCCGAGGCAACGTCCTTTGGGAGTGCATCCTCGTCCTCCTCAAAACCCACCCCATCACGCTCCTGCTGCTTCCCTTCTGGTTGCTTTCGGGACGAGCCTCTCTCAAGCACAAACTCGCCGCCAGGATCCAACTGAACCCGGCTCGTCTTCCCTATCGGCAGCAGGTTCTTGATCTTCTCCGGCAGGAAAAAGCCGCCGGCCGCCGTATCGCCCTCGCAACTGCCGCCGACCGCGAGATTGCCGATGCGATCTCCAGCTATCTCGGCCTCTTCGACGAAGTCCACGCCAGCGACGGCCAACTGAATCTCAAGGGAGGGACCAAAGCTGCGTTTCTAGCGCAGCACTTCGCCGAAACCGGCTTCGAATACGTGGGCGACTCTGCCGCCGATCTAGACGTTTGGCGGAATGCCCAGGCGGCATACGTGGTCGGCACGCAGGCCCGTGCCGAACAAGCCGCCGCCGTAACCACGCTCAAAGGCACGATCCTCGAACCTCCCGCATCGTTTCGCGCGTCGTTCCGAACATGGATCAACGCCCTCCGCGGCCACCACTGGGCGAAGAATCTTTTGCTTTTCCTGCCCCTCGCCCTGTCCCATAACCTCACGGTCGAGCCCCTTGTCCGCACCCTCATTGGCTTCGCGCTCTTCGGCTTTTGCGCCTCCGGTCTCTATATTCTCAACGACCTTCTCGATCTCCATTCCGATCGCGAACATCCATGGAAAAAAGGGCGTCCATTCGCCGCCGGCGAAATCTCAATCCCTGGAGGTTTCGTCGCCTCGTTTATCTTGCTCTCCGTGGCACTCGGCCTGGGCTTCTTCTTCGACGCGCAATTTGGCCTGGCCCTGCTTGGATACGCCGCGCTTACCATGTTGTATTCGCTCTATCTCAAAAAGATTGCTCTGCTCGACGTTTTCGTTCTATCCAGCTTTTACAGCTTCCGCATCCTCGCTGGAGCTTTGATTTCCGCCACGCCACTCTCGCAGTGGTTTCTGGCGTTCTCGATGTTTTTCTTTCTTAGTCTCGCAATGGCGAAGCGTTACTCTGAGTTACTCCACGCCAGCGACTTAGTTAAGGCCGGCAACTCCGGACGCGGCTACCACGCCGGCGACCGCGAACTTCTGCTCGCGCTCGGCGTTGGCAGCAGTTTTTCCGCTGTCGTCATTTTCAGCCTCTACGTTCAGAGTCAGGACGTCCGACTGCTCTACTCCTCGCCGGAGTTTCTCTTTCTGCTTGGCCCCATCATTCTTTATTGGCTCAGCCGAACCTGGCTCCTGGCGCATCGCGGAGAATTGAAGGAAGACCCGGTCACGCTTGCCATCCGGGACCCAGTCAGTTACGGGGTGGCCCTGGCCTCTGTGGCCGTCATCGCCGCAAGCATGGTACACATAAACTGGTAGGGCGATAACATTAGGGCCACTTGGCCTTCGAAGTTATTGAATTTGCTTTCGGCACACTTAGTATGTCGAGTCAATCAGCCGCAGCCTTGCGCAAACAATTCGCAGCACCGCCGCCCACCGAGCAAATTCTTTCGTGGGGCCGTTACCCAAAGAGCGCGCACCATCATGTCCACAAGCCTGCATGGAACGACCAGGTGCCGGACATTCTCAAAGCTGCGGTGCCGGGTTTCCTGCTTCCCTACGGCCTCGGCCGCAGCTACGGCGACTCTTGTCTCAACGCCGGACGCGATCTGGTCGACTGCCGCCGTCTCAACCGCATCCTCGGTTTCGACGAATCCACTGGCATGTTGCGCTCGGAAAGCGGCGTCAGCCTCTCCGACATCATCGACGTATTCCTTCCTAAAGGATGGTTTCTTCCCGTCACGCCCGGCACGCGTTTTGTCACCGTGGGCGGAGCCAGCGCCAATGACGTCCACGGTAAGAACCATCACTGCGCTGGGACTTTCGGCGCTCACGTCCGCCAAATCGGCCTGCACCGCTCGAACGACGGCCTGGTAATCTGCAATTCCGAAGAAAATTCCGACATGCTGCGCGCCACCATCGGTGGCCTCGGCCTGACTGGCGTAATCGCGTGGGCAGACATTCAACTCAAACGCGTAGCGGGTCCCTGGATCGACGCCGAGTCCATCCCCTTTCAATCCCTGAACACTTTTCTCGACCTGAACCGCGAGAGCAACGACCGCTTCGAATACACCGTGGCCTGGCTCGACTGTTTCGCCGGGAAGAACGCTCGTGGCATCTTCTTTCGCGGCAACCATGCCGCCGATCATGGCAAGGAATTTCACCCGCGGCGCGGCCCCAAACTGCCTTTCGCACTGCCGTCCTGGATGCTCAACCGTTACTCGGTGAAGGCCTTCAACATGGCCTACTACAGCATTCACGCGGCCAAGAAAGGCGCAGTCGTCGTTCCTTACGACTCGTTTTTCACCCCGCTTGATTCCATTCGGCAATGGAACCTGCTCTATGGCAAACAAGGTTTCCTGCAATATCAGTGCGTAATTCCGGAAACGAACCTCGAAGCATTCGCCGAATTACTCGATCGCATCGCGCGCTCCGGCAGGGGCTCTTTCTTAGGAGTGCTGAAGCAATTCGGCTCCGCGCCACCGGCTGGCATGCTCTCATTCCCGCGCCCCGGACTCACCATCGCGCTCGACTTCGCCATGCGCGGCGAGCGGACGCTTAGACTTATGCAGTCACTCGATGAAATTGTCCGGCAAAGCGGTGGGGCGCTCTACCCCGCTAAAGACGCGCGCATGAGCCCCGCGCTGTTTGAAGCCTCGTTCCCGCGCTGGCGAGGCTTTGTGCCCTACATCGACCCGAAGATATCGTCCTCATTCTGGCGGCGCGTAACGGGGGCGCAATGACGATCGCCGCGCACCCCACAACCACCCGCCCCGCGGCCACGCCCGCAACCGCCATGAAGAAGATCGTCATCCTTGGCGCCACTTCCGGTATTGCGCTGGAAGTTCAACGCCAATTGGCCCGGCAGGGCCGCGAGTTACTTCTCGTAGCTCGCTCGCCCCAGCGTCTCGCCGAGCTACAAGCTGACTTACTAGTTCGTGGCGCTCACAATGTCTCGACTTATTCTGCCGACTTAGCCTCTATTCAGCAACACGCCGCCGTCTTCGAATTTGCCCGCCGAACTTTCCGTGACTTTGACACCGTGCTTCTCGCTTACGGCTCCATGCACGACCAGGAGGATTCCGAAACGTCGATCGATGTTCTGCTTCAGGAGTTGCAAGTCAACTTTGTCAGTGCCACCGCGATCCTCACCTTATTCGCCGCCGATTTGGAACGCCGCGGCACCGGATGCCTGGCCGCCATCACCTCCGTCGCCGGAGATCGAGCCCGCCGCTCCAACTACGTTTACGGTTCGACAAAAGGCGCGCTTTCTCTTTTCCTGCAAGGACTCCGCAGCCGCTTGCATCCCGCTGGCGTTCGCGTCATCACCATCAAGCCCGGGCCTGTGCAGACTCCGATGACCGATCACCTGCCCAACTCCGCGCGCTTTGCCGATCCGGAGCAGGTGGCTCGCGACATCGTACGCGCCCTCGAACGCCGTTCCCCCGACGTCCTCTACACGCCAAGAATCTGGCGTTACATCATGACCGCCGTCCGACAGATCCCGGAAACTATCTTCAAACGCTTGTCCATCTGATATTCCCCGCGTGGCGCCGACATTTCTGTCCGCGTGCCTTTGCAATTTTCCCCACGCGGCGACGAAGCAACCCTCACGTAGAAAGGGCCGCATCGCTGCGGCCCTTCGCGCTACTTTCAATTGGCTACTTAGGAACGGACCCTACCTTCTTCCGTGTCCGCCACCGCCGCCAGAGTGGCCACCGGGGCGACCTCCTGGGCCGCGACCCGGACCGCCGCGACCGCGCCGACGACGATTGCGATCACGATCGCCACCGCCGCTGGGGCGTCCGTCACGCGTGCCTTCCGGACGCGCGCCACCCGCCTCTACCGACGCAACCACTCCATCCACACGGTTGAAGTTTGGCTCGTCATCCGCATCGAACTCTGCGCCGCCTTCGATCACTGCCGTGGGCGCGCCTTGCGGCGCTGGCGGCACTGGCAGCGCCGAGGACGCCGCGTGCGCTACGTCGTCAGTTTCCGGAGGCGGAGCCCCGCCGCCCATCTTGGCGCGCTGCTCTTTTAGAATTGCCTTCCGAGACAGCTTGATCCGGTTGCCTTCGACGGCCAGAACTTTGACGAGCACCTGGTCGCCTTCTTTCAGTTCGTCGCGAACATCCTTGATTCTGTGTTCGGCGACCTCGCTGATGTGCAGCAGGCCATCCAATCCGGGAAGAATTTCGACGAACGCGCCGAAATCCGCCAAGCGGCTGACCTTGCCGAGATAAGTCTTCCCCACCTCGGCCGAAGCCGTCAGGTCGCGGATAATCTGCAACGCCTTGTTCGCCGAGACTTCATCGTTCGAAGCCACGTTGACCTTGCCAGAATCTTCCACGTCGATCTTCACGCCGGTCTGCTCGATGATGCTGCGGATCATCTTGCCACCGGGCCCAATCACGTCGCGAATCTTGTCTACTGGAATTTGCAGGGTGTAGATACGAGGCGCGTAAGTCGAAACCTTGACGCGGCCCGCGGTGAGAACCTCGTCCATCTTTCCGAGAATGAACAGCCGCCCACGCTGCGCCTGCGCCAGCGCCTCGCGCATGATCTGCGAAGTGATGCCCGCAACCTTAATATCCATTTGCAGCGCGGTGATGCCGTCTTTGGTTCCGGCAACCTTGAAATCCATGTCGCCGTAATGATCTTCCGCGCCGGCAATGTCGGTCAGGATGGCGTATTGCTCGCCCTCCTTCACCAATCCCATCGCAACTCCAGCCACTGGAGCCTTCAACGGCACGCCCGCATCCATCAGCGAGAGCGAGGCGCCGCAAATCGTGGCCATCGACGAAGATCCGTTCGACTCCAGAATGTCGGAGACGACACGCATGGCGTAGGGCCAATTGTCTTCGGTCGGAAGCACCGCCGAAATGGCGCGTTCGGCGAGTGCTCCATGGCCGATCTCACGGCGTCCAGCGCCACGCATAAATCCAACTTCCCCAACGGAAAACGGCGGAAAGTTGTAGTGCAGCATGAAGCGCTTCTTGCCTTCGCCTTCAAAGCCCTCGAGACGCTGCATGTCGTCGCTGGTGCCGAGCGTGGTGGTAACTAATGCCTGGGTTTCACCGCGAGTGAAGACTGCGCTGCCGTGCGCCCGAGGCAGAACGCCGGCTTCGATCCAAATCTCGCGTATCTGGTCGAATGCGCGTCCGTCGGGCCGGTGCTTGTCATTGATCACCTGACGGCGGAAAATGCGCTCACGCAGCACCTCGTAATACTCTTTCAGCTTCGCCTTACCCGCTTCGTCGTCTTCGGGCAGAGCAGCCAGCAGTTCTTTCTCCAAAGAGCGAACCAATTCGTAGCTCTCGGATTTCGGATGTTTCCCGGTGTCAAGAGCCTCGGCCAGTCGAGCGCCGATCTTCGATTCCAGGCCCTTGAAGTAAGCCTCGTCGAATTCCGGCGGCGTCACCTGGCGCTTCGGCTTGCCGACCTTGCTGCGCAGCTCGCTGATGGCGGCACAGATTTTTTTGATTTCGACGTGCGCGAATTCGATCGCGTCCACCACCGTCTCTTCCTTCACTTCCTTCGCACCGGACTCGATCATGACAATCGCATCGGCGGTGCCTACGACCATGATGTTGAGCACGCCGTCCCGCATTTCGGTGTATGTGGGATTGGCGATGAAGCGACCGTCGATCAGGCCGACCCGCACGGCGGCGATCGGGCCGAGAAAAGGAATATCGGAGATGGTCAAGGCAGCCGAAGCGGCGTTGATGCCGCAGACGTCGGGATCGTTTTCGGTATCGGCGGAGAGGACGAAGGTGATGACCTGGGTCTCGCAGTTGAATCCATTGGCGAACATCGGACGGACCGGCCGGTCAATCTGGCGGCTGGTGAGGACCTCTCGCTCGCTCATGCGGCCTTCGCGCTTGATAAAGCCGCCGGGGATGCGTCCGCCGGCATAGGTGTACTCGCGGTAATCAACGGTGAGCGGAAAGAAGTCGATGCCCTCGCGGGGTTCAGGATTGGCGGTGGCAGTGGCGAGGACAACGTTTTCGCCGAAGCGCACGACGGCGGCGCCGTGGGCCTGCTTGGCAAGTTTTCCGGTTTCGAAGGAGAGTTGTTTTCCGCCTGCGATTTCGACGGAAACTTTTGTGGCTTCAGGCTTCATAGATCATCCTTTGTTTGGGCAGAAGGGCAGGCACGCGGGTACGGAGTTCGCGTGGACAGGCGCATGCTAGGCCGCGGTTGGGAACGCACATTGCTAAGGCTCTCGGAGTGTGGAACCGGCCCCACACAGGGCCGATCGCGCTGTTATTTGCGGATGCCGAGCTTGGAAATTACGGTTTTGTACCGTTCCGAGTCGTACTTCTTCAGGTAGTCGAGCAGACCACGACGCCGGCTCACCATCATGAGAAGTCCGCGGCGCGAGCCGTGGTCTTTCTGGTGCGTTTTGAAGTGTTCCGTCAACTGACCAATGCGCTCGCTCAACAGCGCGATTTGAACTTCGGGACTGCCGGTATCGGTAGCGTGCGTGCGATACGTGTCAACGACGGATTGCTTTTGCTCTCTGGCTAACACTAACCTGTTGCACTCCTGTCTCTTCTCGTTTTGGTAACGTTTTTGATGGTAACACGCCGCTGTCGAAGGTGGCAACCAATCGGCGCGCGCGGCAGTGGGCTCATTCCGTGTTGGTGACCTGCGAGCTGCGAGCTTCGGGCAAACCGGATGTCCCGCAGCCCGCAGCTCGTAGCTTATGTCTCGGCAGCACGGAATCGGCCCGCTACCGAGCGCACACGCGATGCGGCCGCAGAGATGCATCTCGACTTGGTTCGAGGTTATACTATGATTAAGACTCGAAACAAACGAGGGATGCGGCAGTCTTCTGGTTTATTCCAGTCGTTTATTCCAGGGACAAAAGCTGGGCCAACCCTACAGACGCTGCATGTAGCCGGCCACAATAATAAAAAATAGAAATACGGGGAGATTTTGAATGCCACGAGGCCGATCGACTTTTACCAAACGTCAGAAGGAACAAGCACGCCAACAAAAACAGCGGGACAAGAACGAGCGCAAGAGCCAGCGGAAGCAGGAAAAACCGGAAGGCGGTGCGGTGGACGAGATGCGTGAGATGCGCGAGCACGCCGAAGCGCAAGCCGCGCTGTTCCGCATCGGCAATAACGAAGACGAACCCACTTCTAGCGAGCTATCCATCCCACACGGCGCCAAGGCAACCGATCGCTAAACGCCTTAGGGGATTCGCCGGAGCGCAAGGCTCCGGCGGACCCAGTCCAATTCCCACAAATTTCTAGACAGATGTCTAGACAAACACTTCACCCGGCAAAGCCGTTAACGTCCGCGATGCCAGCGTGTTTTGCACAAACCGCCTCGGCTGCTCGCTGGCCGACGCATCCACCTGCTTACGTTCGATACGCAGCTTCAAGGTGCGTTCGATATTGCGAAGCTCCAGAACCTCCGCGCCTGTTACCAGTGTGGAGGCTCGGCCCTGAGAGCCGGCCCGTCCGGTACGCCCGACGCGGTGAATGAAGTCTTCCGCCATCTTTGGAATGTCGTAGTTGATCACGTGCGCCACGTCGTCGCAGTGCAAGCCGCGGGATGCGACATCGGTCGCGACCAGCACCTGGTAACGTCCTTCCTGAAATCCACTCAAGGCGGCGTTGCGCTGCGACTGCGTGCGATCGCCGTGAATCATGGCGGCCGAGAAGCCATCGCGCTCAAGTTCTTTCGCCAGCCTTTGCGAGCCGCGTTTCGTGCGCGTGAAGATCAGGGTCTGCCCCTTTTCCTCATACAGCAACTGCCGCAGCACATCGAGTTTTTCGGACGGCCGCACCTCATAGGCTTCAAGTTGCACGCTTTCCGCAGGCTTCAGGACCGATCCCAGCGCTATCCGCACCGGTTCGCGCGTGTAGTCGTTCACCAGCGCGGCCACCGACTGCTCCATGGTGGCGGAGTAACAGAGCGTCTGGCGCCGCTGCGGCAGAATTTGCACGATACGCCGGATGGCCGGAAGAAAACCCATATCCAGCATGCGGTCGGCTTCGTCGAGCACAAGGATCTCCACGTGGCGCAGGTCGGCGAATTTGCGAGTGATGAAATCCTGCAAGCGTCCCGGAGTGGCGATGACAAATTCGCAGCCGGAGCGGAGACTTTGGATCTGCGCCTTCTCGGCTACGCCGCCGATCACCAGCGCCGCCTTCGGCATGTTTTTGTCGCGCAGTTGTTCGTACTGCTCGTGAACCTGCATAGCCAATTCACGCGTTGGCAACAGGACAAGGGCGCTGATGTTCTTCGACGGTTCATTTTTCGACGATTCGGCGCGCAGCATCTCGAGGATCGGAATCAGGAACGCGAGAGTCTTACCGGTGCCGGTTTGGGCGGTGCCAATCACGTCCTTGCCTTCAAGGGCAGGAGTAATGGCGTTCGCCTGGATGGGTGTAAGGGTAATGAATTGAGCTGCCGCCAACTTCTGCTGCAAGGCAGCAGACAGGGGCAGTTCCGTAAATGTGGTCATTCGATTGTGTTCTTTCTGGAGGGGCTTAATGTCTATTTCTCCAACACTTGTCCTCAGACTCGTGTCGAGAGTTCGCATGCCGCTCTATTTGAAATTGGCGCTGGAACCAAACGGCGGGCAGGAAATGGCGGAAGTGTTTCGGATCCAATAGGATCCCCGCGTGACGAGCAAACCGTAGCAAAAGCGTTAACGTCAGTATAGCAGAAGAAGCCTCCGCGCGTGCTTACGTTGGTCACATTGTAGATAAACAATGTTGAGAAACCAGGCACGTCCGCCACGCCTCAGGGCGCTGCGACCTTTCCGCGGATTACCACCACCGACGCCGCTGGCAGATCGTAGACAGTGTCTTTGGTCCCGTTCTGCTTCGAGCGCGCGATCGGGCCGTCGGGATCGGCCCTGCCGTTCGCAGAGGCGACGACCGTGGGACCAGCCGCCGTTTCCTCATGCGCCCCAGAGGGAGCGCTCTGCGGGTTCCACTTGTACTGAGCGCTGCCAAAAGTCGCGATCTCGACTGGACCCGCGAAACTCTCGGTCGAATTAGCGGCCCCACGAAACGCGATGCGCACGCGGTGAGGGTTCGCCTGGTCGCGATTGACGACGAGCAGGGACCATTCGCCATCGGGACGCTTCAGAGCGTACGCGGTAACGAGTTGGCGGCCAGCGCCATCGTCGATATCGGACTTCGCCGAATAGACCTGATGCTCTCCGCCGCCCGGCTGCGCCCACTCCAGGTTAATGAGTTGCGCGACAAAGAACTGTGCCAACGGCTGCTGAATTTTGTACGAAGAGTCAATCGTGAACATGCCATACGTGCCCGCAGAATGGTTGCAGCCGGGCTCCATCGGCAAGGGCAGATAGTGGAAGAAATAAACGCCCTTGCCCCCCGCGTCGAGCAACGATCCGATGTAATCGGCCAGCCAGATGCCGGCGAAAATGTCCTCGTAAGTTTCGCTGGAGCCGGGGGAGAGATTCCCTTCAGTGACGAACATCGGCAAGTCGGCGGGGACGCCGTCTTCATGCCACACCTGAATGATGTGGCGCATGAGTTCAGGCTCGTCATAAAGAACTCCCCACGGCGTTTTGCAAGCGTCGTAGGGATAGTGCTCGAACGAGAAAAAGGCGAGGTCCTTCATGCGCCCGTGCTGCTTAAGATAGTCGACGAAGCGCCCGGTCCACGAGACTCGGCCGCTGGCGTCGGGCCAGGCTTCGATGTCCTTGTTTTCCCCTGTGAATGCGGGCCCGCCCAGTTTGAGCGTCGGATCGAGACGATGGAGCGCGCTCGCCCACTGCACATAGAGCGCCGCGTAATCCTCCGGGAGCATGAACTGACCGTCGGCCTCCTCGCCCATCTCAACGTAAGAGATCGGATAATGGCGGTTCTCGATGTAGGCGATCTCCGCAACTGCGTTGTCGGGAGTGTCATAGAGCAGCGCGACCGGAATCATGGCCGGCAGTCCGCGGGTGACGCCGCTGGTGAAGAAAAGGTCAAAGCCCACCTGGGCCGAGCGGGTGGATCCGAGATCGGACGGTTCATGCCAGGGATCGATGGAAGAGACATAAGTAGTCGTCTGCTCCTGATCGGGCGTGTGGCGCAGTAAGTCGTGGAAAGCGCCGTCGTTAGTGATGGTTCCGAGGTACAGTTCGCGGACGGAGTAGCCGACGCAGTTGCGGGGATCGGCGGGGCCGTCGGCATCGCAAGTGTTCGAAGACTCCGTCATCCAGATGCGTATGAAACGTACGGCGACCGGGGCCGCGACGAAGCGGATGGTTTCGGTACCGCCCTTGCCGGTGGTGACAGCACCCTGCGGGAAGGTTTGCCAGACGCCGCGGGTGGGTAATCGGATGGCATCGTCGCCAGTCCAATACTGGACGACATAATGAGTAGCGTAGGGATCGGCCCACGCGATGCGAATGCTGTTCACGGGCTGTGGCTGCGTTAAATCGAGGACGATCCACTGCGGATGAAGAGCGTCACTCTCGCCGGTGAAGTGTTGGGTGAGATAGGGGTTGCTCTTCCAGAAAGTGTTGAGGTCACCGTCGGTGAGGCGGGAGAAGCCGACTTCCGTGCCGTCGTTGCGGGTGAAACCGCGACGCGGAAGCCCGTATCCGTAAGAGTAGCGCAGGCTTTCGGTGGGAACGGAAGCGCCCGTGAAATAGCCTTTGCCTGCGGGATCGCTCCAGGTTCCTTGCGGATTCCAGTGCCAGGCTTCGATAGCCAAGTCGGTATTCTGGCGGTAAGACACCGGCTGCCAGCCCGAAGACTGCGTTACCTGCAGCGAGGCTGGAAGCAGATCTTTGTCGATGGCCTCGACGGGAATGCGGTCGACGCCGGCGCCCAGAGTTTCACTGGGGACGAAGTGATTGGTGGAGCGCGAGACGTCCACGGTGACGGTTTGAGCAGCGGCAAAAACAGTGAGGATCGTAACGACGGCGAGAACGGTGGCTGGAATTTTCACGCGAACGCCTCCGGGTGTCAAAAGAAGTCTGCAAAGAGTCCGGCATTAAAACGATTGAATTATACGGATTATCCGGCTCAGTGACGAGCGGTTTTCGGCGCCCGCGGAAAATAGTGTCCGGCGAAATTTTGAATTGCGGCCATTCACCGGGTCCTCCGAATATCACTCACTTTTTTCTGTTGTTTATTCGCTCGGCGAGCGCGGTAGCGTCATCTAGCATTCTGTCGATGCGGCGGGATCGGGCATCCGGAGTCCTGTAGTAGAAAATGCCAAACAGGTGCGCGCGCCGGCGTGAGGCCGACATGCCGTCCCAACCTTCACGGGCGCGTGGATGGCGCGCGAAAGCTACCTGCAGAATGGGCGGCAGTTCCCGTTCCGCCTCCATGACCGCGAGCAGGCGTTCCGCAATTTGTTCCGCGCGCCGCACGCGGGCTGCGGCGCTCTTGGGTTCGGCGATCCACTTGGCAATGTCGTTGCGCGTAGAATGATTCAGCTCGTCATACCAGCTCCGAAGCGAGCGATCCTCACTCGGAATGCGGCTGAAAATGCGCTTGAGCTCATCGGGGAGGCTAACCGTCCGTTCTTCGCTGTCGAGTTCAATCCGAAAACGGGCGACGCTGCCTTCGACGGCGTGCGCTCCCTTTTGCATCCGCTTGTTGATCAGCAAAAAGTGCCACCCCTCCCGGGTGGGAAACAGCGAAGTGCGGAACGCGAATCCGTTGATTTCGCCTTTCACCTTGATCTGGCCACGCGTCCCCCAGAGTTTGGCTGCGTCGAACGGCACGCGGATAATGATCCAGTTGAGGCCGGTGCGCAGGCGTTCGAGCTTGGTATCGAAAAGCTTCGCGGGGGGCGTGGGCTTGGCTTTAGACGCTTTCGGCATGGGCGGAAACCGCGCATCCGCATTCTAATATGAACGGACGAATGCAATGCCCTTGCCCGGCAGGAGTTAAACTGTAGGAAAAGACATCGGGAGAACCAGGTGATCTGCCCGGAGTGCGGTGAGGACAATTCGGACAATTTCCGTTTTTGCGGAATGTGCGGCACCTTGCTCGAGGCTCGGCTCGAACCTCGCCGGCCGGCGGGCTCGCCAGTACCGGGCCCACAGTCGGCGGTCCCACCAAAGATGACGAACGCGCCGGAACAATTGCGGCCTCTCGTCGTAGAGACCGCGGCCAGGCCCGCCAACAGACACGCGCCGTCGCTCGGCGGACCCTCGATCGCGGGCTTGAATCATCCTGGCGCAAATCAACCTAGTCCAAATCAGTCCAGCCCGCATCAGCCTCGCATGGACTCGCTGCGGGAAAAATCTTTCGGCGGCTTGGATTCCTTTTTTGAGCCCGAGCAGCCAAAGACCGGCGGACGGCGGATATTGCTGCTGCTGGCGCTGCTGGTGGCATTGGGAGGAGCAGGTTGGTGGACGTACACGAATTATCTCGGCGCTACGGAAAGTCGAAAGCCGGAGGCCGCGACTTCGAAAGCCAGCGAAGCGCCGGCTGGGAAGCCCGAGAAGCCACTGACTATGCCGGAGACCCAGAACGCGGCTCCAGCACCCGATGCGGGATCGGCGCCGGCGGCAGGAGTTCAGCAGCGCCAGGCCGAGAACGCAAGCGCTGGCGCCGGAGCTACCCGGAAGACCGTGGACACAACCGTAAAGCCCGAAGCGAAGCCGGCGAATCCGCCTCCGCCGACGACCGCGTTGGCCAACAAGAGCGCGCCGAAGCGTGGGACCATCGTGGCCTCGGCCAAGCCTTCAAACTTGCCCGCGCCCGCCGCGGCTGACACCGGAGATGCGGCCTTTCGCAAAGGCGAGGCCTATCTCTACGGACGAGGCGTGCCGAAAAACTGTGA
>Ga0187853_10002571_pt1 | contig 14929 bp, 12 predicted proteins | sample June2016WEW_6_10_2_FD_132417 | JGI IMG/M metagenome (GOLD analysis project Ga0187853, IMG submission 132417) | Peatland microbial communities from SPRUCE experiment site at the Marcell Experimental Forest, Minnesota, USA - June2016WEW_6_100 | ecosystem: Environmental > Terrestrial > Soil >... | reverse complement strand
TCAAATTACCCGCATTTCATTCTTCAGCTTTTCCACCAGCTTCTTCGCCACTTCCGCCGGAGGTCCTTCCAGAAATTCTGTATTCTTCGACTTCTCCGGTACGTACAGCTTCTCGATCTTCTGCAGATTCCCGCCCATTGCCGACTGCACCTCGGCCATCGTCACCTTGCGCATTGGTTTCCCCTTCGCCTGCTTGATCCCGATCAGCGTCGCATAGCGCAGCTTGTTGATCCCCGACTGGATCGTCAGCACCGCCGGCAAAGGCATGTCGACAAACTGAAAGAATCCCGCTTCCAGTTCCCGCTTCACGCGGATGCCGCCGTCATTTTCTTCAATCTGCATAATGATGGTTGCGTGCGGCAATCCAAGAATCTCCGCCAGAACCACGCCCGTCTGCGCATATCCGTAATCGTCCGATTGCAAGCCGGTAAAGATCAGGTCAAACTTCTCATCCTTGATGGCCGCCGCGATGGCCCGCGCGGTGTTGTACGCATCGAGCCCGACAAAAGCATCGCCCTCGAGATGGATCGCCCGGTCCGCGCCTTTCGCCAGTGCCTCGCGCAACACCTGCAACGCCCGCGCTGGCCCTGCGGTGACGACCACCACCTCGCCGGTGTGTTTTTCCTTCTGCCGCAACGCCTCTTCGAGCGCGAATGCGTCCGGCTCATTCACTTCGTAGGGAACATCTTCGCGGATCCATGTCCCCGAATCATTCAGCTTCAGCGGAGCGTCTTTCTGCGGCACCTGCTTCATGCAAACCAAAATCTTCACGGATCAACTCCCATCCCTTGCAGCGTTGGCTGGTACAGGCCAAACTAACAAGTATAAACGAGTGGAAGGATCGCGGACATTGCTGTCTGCGCCTGTGCCGCTTTTCGCAGAACAACGGGGGTGCGGCAAGAGGCCGCGACGACACAAGGTGGAGCCGAGAAACTACTGGGCCGCCTTCAACGCCCGATGGAAATGTCGGTGGTCATGTCGATCGGGCACCCATTCCGGATTGTCACCGGGGGAGACGAACAGCCGACGACACCCTAATCCAGAAACGCGACGCTCTGCACGCTCGTAATCTCAAATCGCTTGCGGCAGCGCATGTTCTTGCACATCATCATGTCGTCTCGCCGCAGCATGTAAGACTGCGCCTTGGCGAACTTCGCCCGGTCGCGATCGTCCGCCCGCGGCGGCAGACTCTTCTTTTTGGTGCGCACCAGCCACTGGATCTCATACTCCGCCGACTGATGGCAATGCGGACAACTTAGATTTGCCGGCTTCTTATCGGACCGCTCGTCAAAAAATTCGCGCTCATCCATAAATTAGGCTCTCGCCTTTCGGCTAACGCGGCGCATGCTCCGCCCTTCGCTTGTTTTTGAAAAGTTGGAACTCCACGCCAACCTGAGATTATTGCACTTTTGCCCATCGAATGTGCGAAGATGCGGATGGCCTTCGATCAGAGGACGTGTCCCGGTTTTTTTGAAGGCTTGGAAATTAGAGAAACCAGCATTACGATCATGCCGCGCAAGCGCAAGAAAAAAATCTTCTCCGCCGCCAAGGTCGTCCGCGAAATGGCCCGCGAACGCGTGGGCAGTCCCAAACCTTCTCGCCTCGTCCCCGCCAAGATGACCAAGCCCGAGAGGCACAAGCCCACGCTGGGTAAGCTGCTGACAGATGAGTAGTCGAGACATGAGGGCGGCGGCGTGAGCGCCCCGCCGTTACGGCGCAGTAAACGTCGCCAGCACATTGGCTCCGCCGCTGGGGATAGTAACGGAGCAGTTGTTCCCCGAAGAAGATGTACAGGCTGACGACCAAGTCACAGTAGCACCCGACATAGGTTCGGCCGTGAGTCCCACCGTTGCCCCTACCGGGAACGCGGAAATGCATGCTGTTGGACAGTCTATTGGCGGACTGCCGGTCAAGCTGATTACCGTTCCGGGCCCTGTGACCTGCACGCTCAAGGTGGTTTCAGTGCCGCCACCCGGGCAGGTCAAAACGGCGGGATTGTTCACGGTCACGGTCGCGTAGCCAGGGACAATATTCGACGCACCGCCCGTGCCTTCGGGAGCGGTTGCTATGATGTCTGCGATCCCACAGCCTCCTAACCCATTCGGCGCCACCGCGCCAGCCACGCCCTGATAGTTGAGCGTCAACAATTCAGGGACATCAGTACTCCAAGTTACCTGGGTGGTGATGTCTTTCGTTGCTGGCGGATGGATGTAAGTTCCAATGGCGCTGAAGACAACCTGCCCCGATTGCGGCGTCGGATAGAGAGCAGTCGGCGGCTGAACCGCAAGGCTCACCAGCTTTTGGTCATGCCCGCAACTCGGCAGGCTCAGCACCGCTCCCGCTGCCACCAGCGCGCCCAACGCGAGCCCAATGTAGCTCCGCTTCATACCTAGTCACTCCTGGAGGCAAGTTTAGGCCTGCCCGTTCGTCAGATTATGGAAAATTGAAATCTAGCGGAATAGACCACAAAAAGCAAGAAACGGAGTCAGCTCTCAGCTTTCAGCCATCCGCTCTCAGCTATGCCGACTGCCGTGTGGGAGCGGGGCTATGCCCCGCTTGGACGGGGCAAAGCCCCGTCCCCGCAGAAAACTAATCCACGTGCTCGCCTTCTTCGACGAATTCCAGTTCTGACGGGGGCAGCTTGTCGCCGGGGCGCGCCCAGAAAACGTAGAGGGTGGGCATCAGGACCAGGCTGACGACGAGTTCTACCATCAGGCCTCCGACGATGACGATGGCGAAGGGGCGCTGCGAGTCGGAGCCGATGTCGTGCGACATGGCGGCCGGAAGCAGTCCGAGGGTTGCGACCAGCATGGTCATCATGATGGGGCGAAGACGAAGTTCGGCGCCTTCTTTGGCGGCTTGCCGCGGGTCCATGCCGCGGGTGCGCAACTGGTTGATGTATTCGACCATGATGACGCCGATTTCTACGGAGACGCCGGTCAGCGCGAGGAAACCGAGGCCGGAGGACACAGAGAAGTGCGTGCCGGTGGCGAGCAGTGAGAGCACGCCGCCCAAGGGCGAGAGCGACACCACGGCGAAGATGAGGCCGACCCATTTCCAGGAGTTGAACATCGAGTACAGGATGAAAGCCATGAGCAGCAGGGTGACCGGCACGATGATGGCGAGTCTTCTGTTAGCGCGCTGCTGGCTTTCGTATTCGCCGGTCCAGTCGAGGTGGTAGCCCTCTGGAAGTTTGACTTTTTCGCGGACCTGTTCGATGGCATCGCGAACCGTGCTGCCGAGGTCGCGGCCGCGAACGCTGTATTTGATGGCGATGTAGCGTGAGTTGCCTTCGCGGTAGATGGTGGAAGCGCCGTCTTCGAGCTTGACGTCGCAAAGCTGGCCGAGCGAAACGCGCTCGCCGGAAGGCGCCAGGATGCGGATGTTCTCGATGTCTTCGACGGTCTTGCGGTAGGGCTCCTGGTAGCGGACGGTGAGATCGTAACGCTGCTCGCCGATCAGGATCTGGCTGACCGCCTTGCCGCCGACCGCGGTTTCGACCGCGTCCTGCACGTCGCTGACGTTGATGCCGAAGCGATCGGCAGCGGCGCGGTTGACGGCCAGATTGACGTTCGGCTGGCCGCGGACCTGGAAGGTGCCGAGATCGGCGATGCCGGGAATCCTGCTCATGACGTCCTGCATTTCGTCGGCTTTCTGCTCCAGCGTCTTGAGGTCGCGGCCAAAGAGTTTGACGGCAAGTTCACCCTTGACGCCGCTGACGGCTTCCTCGACGTTGTCGGAGATGGGCTGAGAGAAGTTCCAGACGACGCCGGGAATCTGGTTGAGAGCCTTGTCCATGGCGTCGATGAGTTGTTCTTTTGTGCGGAACTGGGCGCGCCATTTGGAACGGGGCAGGAGGTCGACAAAAAATTCTGTGTTGTAGAACCCGCTGGCATCGCTGCCGTCGTCGGGCCGGCCGACCTGGCTGACGATCTGCTTCACTTCGGGGAATTGGGCGAAAATGGAGCGGCCGCGCTTGGTGACTTCGATTCCGGTCGTGGGGCCGGTACTGGGAGGGAGTGTGCCGCGAACCCAGATCGCGCCTTCATCAAGGTGAGGGAGAAACTCGGAGCCGACGATTCCGCTGAAGAAGAGGAACAGCATGAACGCCAGGGCGGCCACTCCCATGCCGAGTGTGAACTTCATGTGGTCGAAGCACCAATCGAGCTGGCGCCGGTAGGCGCTCCGCATGATGCTCATCAGCGGGTTCCGCCATTCCGTGATCTTGCCGTCGCGGAAGACAAGGTGGCAGAGCACGGGCGCGATCAGCAGCGCGAACAGAAGAGCGCCGAGCAGAGCGAAGGCTACGGTCCAGGCCATGGGGCGGAACAGGCGGCCTTCGACGCGCTGCAGGGTGAAGATGGGCAGATAGGAAACGATGATGATGATGCGGGCGAAGAAGACCGGCTTCTGCACCTCGTGGGCGGCAGCGGCGATCACCTCGAGAAAAGTCTTCTTCCCTTGAGAAAACTCGGCGTGGCGCATGATGTTTTCCACCATGACCACGGAGCCGTCCACGACCATGCCGAAATCGAGCGCGCCGAGCGAAAGAAGATTCGCCGGGATGTGACTGAGATCGAGAAGAATGGCGGCGAAAAGCAGTGCGAAGGGAATCGTGATGGTGACGATCAGCGCGCTGCGAACGTTCCCCAGGAAGATAAAAAGGATGAGCGTAACCAGGATCACGCCGTCCGTAAGATTTCGAAGAACGGTTTTGGTGGTGTAGTGCACCAGTTCACTGCGGTCGAGATGGGGAACAAATTTTACGCCCTGCGGCAACAGTTCGCTGTTGAGCTCTTTGATCTTGACGTGGAGCGCGTCGAGGGTGGCGTCGGCTTCAGCGCCTTTGCGGAGCAGGACGATACCTTCGACCACGTCCTCGTCGTCGATGACGGTGCCGTCTTCGCGGCGGATGGTTTTTCCGAGCTGGCCCAGACGAATCTTGGGCGCTTGCACGACGATGGCGATGTCGCGGACGCGGACGGGCGTTCCATTCACGCTCTTGATAACGGTGGCGGCGATGTCATCGGTGGTCTGCATGAGGCCGACGGCGCGGACGTTGAGCGCCTGCTGGCCGCGTTCGATGAATCCGCCACCGGCGTTGGTGTTGTTGTTGGTGAGCGCCAGTTCGACCTGGGCAAGCGACAATCCGTAGGAAACCAGCTTACCGGGATCGACCTGCACCTGATATTCGCGGGTGGGGCCGCCGAAAATGTTGACGTCGACTACGTTGGACACGGATTTCAGCTGGTTCAGCACGAACCAGTCGGCGAGAGTTTTGAGCTCCATCGCGTCATAGCGCGGATTCGCGCTCTTGAGGGTGAAGAACATGATCTGGCCGGTGGGGCTGTAGTCGGGGCCGAGACTGGCGCTCACGTTGGTTGGCAGCGTTACCTGCTGCAGGCGGTCGAGCACTTCCTGACGCGCGTTGAAGGTGGAGATTTCGTCGTCGTAAATGATGGTGACGACCGAGAGGCCGGCGAGCGAGACCGAGCGCAGATGGGTTTTGTGGGGAACGCCGTTCAGGCCGACTTCGAGCGGGACGGTAATCTGCTGTTCGACTTCTTCGGCAGCGTGGCCGGGCCACTGCGTGATGATCTGTGTGTAAGTGTCGGCGACATCGGGATAGGCCTCGATGGGCAGATTGCGAAACGAGATGATGCCCCAGATGAAAAGCACCAGCGCCACGCTGAGTATCAGGATGCGGCTGCGCAGCGCGAAGTCGATAAGAAGACGAATCATTTGCCCTGCTTCGAAGCTGCGGTGGCGAACGCGAGCGCGTTCGCGACGAGTTCGTCTCCCGCCTTGGCTCCCTGCTGGATTTGCTGCAGGCCGCCGGGCAGACCGGAAGTCTGCACTTGGAGGCGGCGGAAAGAGTTGGTGGTCTCCTTGCGGAAGATCCAGTCTTTATCCTGCAATCGCATGATGGCGGTCGCGGGCACGACGAGGTGCGGCTTCTGTTGGCGCGAGCGGAAAGTGGCCACGGCGAACATGCCCGGGCGGAAGGCGCCATCGCGATTGGCAAGCACGATGCGGATCTTGGCGGACCGCGTGTTGGGATCGAGGACGCGCGAGACGTCGCTGACGCTGCCTTTGAAAACGCGGTTGGGGAAGGCGTTGAGGTGAACCTCCGCAGGATCGCCGATGTGAACGTCGCTGATGTCGTTTTCGTAGACATCGCAGACAACCCAGACGTTCGAGAGGTCGGCGATCGTAAACAGGTTGGGCGTGTTGTCGAGACTCTTGATGCCTTCGAATCCGGCGACATTCTGCTCGACGATGGTCCCCGCGACCGGGGCGCGCAGTTCGATCATGGTGCTGGGGTGAGCGGGATCTCCGCCGAGAACGCGCAGGCGGCTTTCGGCGGTCTGCTGATCCGACTTAGCCTTAGCGTCGGCGTTTTCGGCAACTTCCAAATCCTTCTGCGCGAACGCGCCCTTCGAGTAGAGCAGTTGGGCGCGTTCGAGGGCCTTGCCGGCGAGCGCTTCGTCGGCGGAAGCCTTGTGATAGTCGCCCATAGCTCCGGCAAGGTCGGGGCTGGAAATCACAAGCAGCTCCTGGCCTTTCTTCACGTAGTCGCCAAGGCGGACTTTGAGGTCGACGACGCGGCCCGAGCCAAGCGAGGTGACGCGGATGGTTTTGTTCACGTCGGGCTGGACGGTTCCGTTAGCGTTCAGTTCCGTGGGCAGGTCGCGGCTTTCCACCTTGACGGTCTGGAACAGTTCCGGATGGCCGACGGTCAGGAGGTTAGGGTCGACTGTGATTTCCTGTTTTGTGGGCGCGGCCTTGGTGTCGTTGGAGCAGGCCACGGCAACGGCGAGAAGAGCCAGACACAACAGGAAGGCTGCGGATCGGCGGATGCGCGCGGCAGAGAGTTTCGGCGCGGCAACAGGGGGAAGGGCTGCAACCGCGCCGCAAGAGTTCGCCGACTGCACAGCTTTGGCGACTCTTGAACTGGAGAAGTATTTCACTTGCGATGTCATGGGATAACCTCCCGGCCCACGGCTTGATTCAATTGGGCCGCAGCCGTCAAGTAAGAGCCGACTAAGTTCACGTAATTCAACTGCACGGTGCGGTACTCCGCCTGTGAATTCAGGAAATCCAGCAACGAGCTCCCGCCGTGTTGATAAGAAAAGAAAATCGTATCCCGCACCCGGACCGACTGCTGCAGGTACTTGGTCTTGTATGGCCGCAGTAGAATCAGATTGCTTTCGAGTGTGGCGTAGCCGGAATCTACGTCACTCAGGACTGCTGCTTCGGCGGCATCGCGCAATCTTTCATTGCGCCTGATATCGAGTTGCGTGCGCAGTTTCTCTCCCTGGTTGCGGTCGAAGATGCGCAATGGGATGCTGACACTGACGCCGAGCGTATTTACGCCAAACGGGTTATTGTTGGATGAGTTGTGCGTATACCATGCGCTCAAGGTCGGATCGGTTGAGCCGTTGGCCACCGCGAGTTTGTGATCGGTTTGGGCTTTGTCCACGGCTTCGACCGCTGCCCTCAGGTCCGGCCGCGTGTCCAGAGCAATCTTCCGGAACTCGTCCCGCGGCAGGAGTTGGTCGTTGAAATCGAACGGCCCGGTCACGTCCAACTGATCTACGGGAGTTCGGGAATTCAGCAGCGTGAGCAGTTGGATTTTTGCGGTTTCCAGGTTCTCCTCGGCAGCTTGCAAATCCGATTCATACTGGACCCGCTGCAGTTCCAGGCGGTCGAGATCAATCTGCGCAATGTCGCCAGCGTTGAAGCGATTTCTGCTGATATCGAGCACGTGGTCGTAGTAGGCAAGGTTGTCTCTTGCCAACTGGAGCACCGTTTTCGCCTGCAGCGTTGACACAAATGCGCTGCGTAAGTTGAAGAGCATAGTTCTTTCCAAGTCGGCATGGCTCGACTCGGCAATCAGGGTCCCCTTTTTCGCACTCTCCAGGCGTAACTCCCGCTTGTGCTGCCGTTCGTGCAGATAGCTAAAGTTGCCTACAAACTGAGTGCCGACGAACGGCTGCCACACTCCTTTGTAACGAGAGATTTGAGTCCCATCCGTCGCCAGAGTGAAATCGGGGTTAGGGCGAAGGTACGCGGTATTCTCCTGCGCCTTTGATTCGTCGATACTCAGCTTGTGTGCCAGCAGCGTCGGATTTGCGGTTTCGAACTTGTCTCGAATCTGCTGCCACGTGAAGCTCTGCTGCTGGGCGTGTGCGCTTTCTGCGAGAGAGCCCACGATCAACAGCGCCAGGGAAAGAAGCTTGACCGATCGCAAGCTGGCCAGCTTTGCGGGAGCCATCCTCACCACCGTGGCTGATCTGGCCGTGCACGGGTCGTGCTTAAGGAAGGCGGATGAATAGGCTTTAGCAGTCAGGAGTGTCCCTTGTGCTACCAAGGATGTTGGATCATGAAAGGTCATTTAGTTTTTCAGCAACACTCAGGAAGAGATCTGGAGTGACGGGGAAGGCTACACTCTCGTGCTTCCACCCCGGACCTCTTCGCTAGACTCCGCACACGACCAGAACGTGGGTACGACACGCCCCGGCGGCCCGGACTTCTTCGGGGTAGGGGTTGTAGTCCTTGCAGAGTCGATTGTGCCGACTCGGCAACCCTCTCAGACCTGTAAAGATGCTGTACTGGATGCGGCAGTGATTATTGTGCAAGCCACTGTGCGCGAAGGGGAATCCTATCTTTGAGGCTCCAACACTATCTTTCGGTGAGCCGGAGGGCTATCTTTTGGCTAGTTCTTGACAAGTTTCGCTTTGGCGCGACACGTCAAAAACTCGGAATCCCTAGATTCGCCAGGCAAGTGCGTATTTCACGAGGGCACGCTGTTATTGTTATTTTTGGTGGTTGGGCATAAAGCCCAATTCAACAACTGCTGTCACATTTTGCTGCCGTCCGTTAGAAAGCAATGGATAGTGCGAGATGTGCTCATACTGCAGCTGGCTCTTCACATAAAATCCCGATCGATGGTAAAACTCATTTCGCAGAGAGTAATCCTGCCAGGACCCTCCTCCCGGAATGAAAGCGGGATCGACAAAATTGTTCTTGTACATGAGTTGGAAAGTATTTCTGGGCGAAGCCCAATAGGTTAGCCAGCCTTGAATCGTCTGGCCCATTCGGCCAACCGTGTTGCCCATTAGAAAGCCATTGTTGGTGTCCGCTTCGTGGTAGCTGCTGTTAAAATAGATAAATTGCCCCTGATTGCCCTTGCCGTTCCCACCAATCCATCCAGGAGTCTGCGTGTTCGCGGCTTCAACATGAAGATCGAGTTTGGGGATTCCGGGAATGCGCGTAATGTAGATCCCCGGCCGATACGGATACCTCGAGGGCGACTTCCACGCGATGAAGTCGTCCTCGGCATACACTTCGCCGTAGAGAACAATATAGTTTCGCACCTTCGGGACATAAAACGTCCAATCCATCTCATTGTCGTTGTCCCCCGGAACCCCCGGATACAACGGGTTATGACTCACTTGGCCAAACATGCTGAGAACGAAATTGCCCAAAGTGAATGGCTGTGCTCCCCGGCCTCCAATTGTAGTTATGCGCCCGTATCCAATTTCCAGGCAAGGCAAAGGCCTGAAGGTGATTTTTTGGCCGTAAACCCAGGGGTTCGCATGATCCGTGCGGTTTTCGAGCCTTCCCAGGAATTGATCGATGCGCACCGGACCCAGGAACTTCAAAAAGAGCGGCAGACGGATGGGCTCCGGGTTGACGACCTCGACCATGTCAATAGGCTCGGCATTGTCACTCAGCAAAAAAGAGCCGCCTGGACCGGGGCCCCAGGAATGACTCTGCCTGCCCACCGAGAGCTGCCAGTTGCTCAACTTCACCGAGCTCAAGTTCATGACGATATAGGCATCCAATAATCGCGGCCGGTTGATTCCGCTGACGCCGACATCGGGGGGGACGGGCACATCATCTTTAAGCGCGATCACATTGAGGACGGCCTCCGAAGGAGCAGAAGCAGAAGGCGCGTGCTGATATTCGGCGCGGACGTAAAGCGCGAAGGGCCCGGCTTCAGCTCGAAAGGCGCTGCCGGCCTGTCCGTTAGTCCCTCGTTCGAATGGGCGGCCAAAGTCATAAGAAACCGTTTGGCCGAAATGGTAACTGTTGGTCAAGGCTGGGCCACTGATAGATACAGCCCTGGCGTAAGCTGACTCGATGCTTGCGCTTAAGTTGCGCCGGCCATCTCGCAACCCTATTTCGAAGGAAAATTCCTCTTCGAGGTGGTTCAGCAGATCCTCTGCGTCTTCACTCAGAGGATGAAATACTCTCAGAGCCTCTTTGGCTTTATCGATCATTCGTGCGCATTCCATGCGAGTCCACGGACGCATACCCTCGAATCCCCTCTCCGCGTAACCCAATGCGGCGAGGCGATCCAGAGCCGGATATATCCAACTGTCTAGCGGAACATCGGTCGAGCCCATGTCCTTGCGATTGTGAGCGTGGTCTGGCAGCTCGCGCGAAGTCGCATCACCGGATGGGTTCTGGGTATTGCCCCGTTGCGGGTTTGATTCAGTGGATCCCGACTGGTTGCTCTGCGGTGCTGCGTAGCACCTTGAAATGCACGTTGCGACACCAATGGCCAACAAACAAACAACCAATCCCCTCGAAAACATCAAGCTAGCCTCTGGATTCGGTTGTATGTCATTTCTTGATGTGAGCAAAGTATCCTTTTGGTCAGGGCACGATTGGATAGGACACGCTTCCCCCCGGACCGTTTTGCATACACTATCTTTTGGTGAGCCGGGAGCCTATCTTTTGGGTAGTTCTCGACAAGCCAGTTTTCTGGAACGCGAAGATAGCGCACCATTACAGTAGCCATGAGAGACCCACTGTCCATCTACGCACCGGCCAACCGCACCCGACTGATCGTTGTTGCCGGTCTCTTGATATCAGCCATCGCGGTGGTCGACTGGGCGACGAAACCCTACATCTCCCTGGGATTCCTTTACCTATTTCCCATCATGATTCTCGGTGGGTTCCTGTCAAGGACTCAGATTGTAGGGGTTGCACTGGTTTGCGCAATTCTTCAGGAAGCGTTCAGCAATTTGCCAGAAAATGAAGCGGTGCTTCGCTTGCTGTTTAGCTCAGCAGGATTTGTCGGTACGGGACTGTTCATTTCGGAGCTCATCCGCAATCGCCGAATTGCGATGACGCACGTCGAAGAACTCGAAGGGCAGATCAAGCTACGCGAGGACGCCGAGGAGCAGTTGCGTTCCCTCGTGGAAAGCAGTCCAGCTGCGATCGTCACAATTGATTCGGGCGGCAATATTCTATTAGCAAATGAAGCAGCTCAACACTTGCTCGCTCCTGAAGGGAGAGTCTTGCAAGGCGAGGGAATCAATTCTTATATCCCAGCTTTGCAAACGATCCTCAAGACTCAACAGCCACGAGTATTTCGGACCACTCTGCAATGCACGGGTCAAAGGAGCGACGGAGAAGTCTTTCTGGCCGGTGTTTGGTTTTCTACCTACAGCACCATATCGGGCCCGCGCTTGGCGGCCATCATTGTGGACCTTTCTGAGGATCTGCGGAATCGCGAGGATCTCAGTCTAGACTATCTATTGAAGAACACGAGAATTCTGATGGGTGCCGTGGCCCATGAAATTCGGAACCTCTGCGGTGCAGTGCTTGTCGTGCATAAGAACCTCTCTCGAGTTAAGGAGCTTGAGTCGAACGAGGACTTTAAAGCTTTGGGGAGCTTGATCCAGAGCCTGGAAAGAGTATCAGCGCTGGAACTGGGTTCCGGTTCGGCGCAGAATGGGGAAGTGGTCGAACTCACCTCCGTGCTCGACGAATTGCGAATCCTGATCGAAACCGCCTATCACGAGTCCGATATCGAAGTGCATTGGGATATTCAAGGATCATTGCCTTTGGTTTGGGCTGATCGTTACGGGCTCATTCAGGTTTTCTTAAACTTGGCCAAGAATAGTCGCCGGGCCATGGCCTCTAGCGGGACGAAGCGACTTCGAATTGCGGCGCGAGAGGAGGAGGGGACTGTCACAATTCGATTCGTAGATACGGGAACTGGCGTCGCTTCGCCGGAAAACCTCTTCCGACCGTTCCAACGTGGCGCCGAGTCCAGCGGTCTCGGGCTCTACGTTTCTAGGGCGATTATGCGCAGCTTCGGTGGCGAGCTTGGCTACGAGCCGAGATCGGAAGGTTGCTGCTTCGCTGTGATCTTGCCTTTGCGTACCGCAGCAGAGGAGGTCGTAAATGCCTGAAACTGCGGCGAGCACAGTTCACATTTTGTTGTTAGACGATCACACCTTGTTTCGAGAGAGTGCAAGTCGGCTCCTCGCTGCGGAGCCCGGGTTCGAGGTTGCCGCTCACTGCGGCACAATTGGAGAGGCTCTGCAGATTCTGCGACGAAAGGCGATCGACGTCGTACTCCTTGATTTCGATCTTGGCGAGAGCGATGGCCGGCAGTTTCTGCGGCTGGCAAAGGAACAGGGATTTCAGGGAAAAGTTCTCGTTGTGACTGCAGGGGTGGATCCAGGGGTGGCTGCGGAGCTGATCCGCTCTGGGATTTCTGGAGTTTTTCGAAAACACGATTCTGCCGCATTGCTAGCACAGGCAATTCGCGACGTGATGGCTGGCAAGGTGTGGCTGAACCAGGAGCAACTGCGGACCGCCCTCAGGGCTGAGGTCACAACCCCGCAGGAAAATCGAACTAAGCCCTTCACCGAGCGAGAACAACAGGTGCTCTCTTGCGTGTTCGAGGGTCTTGCGAATAAAGAAATTGCGGCGCGAATCGGAGTGTCCGAGAGCTCGGTCAAAGCCACACTTCAGCAGCTCTTCTCCAAGACTGGCGTCCGGACGCGCAGTCAATTGGTGCGTATCGTCTTGGAGCAACATCGGGATCAGCTCTAGTACGGCAAGACGCGAAAGGGTCGGGTATGGCACACAGGGAATTGCGACGCAGCGTGTTACCTCTGGTCCTGCTCGCAACCGCTTTTCTCGCGGCGACCATGTACGCAAACGGTTCAGCGCCTCCGCCCAGTTCGTCAAGTGAAGGTCAGCAGATCGGCAAAGTTCTCAGCGTTCGAAAGGTCCTGCGTAATCCGTACTTCTTCAGTCGCTATCCACGAATCCACTACTACCTGCTTTATTTTGCGGTTCGAGCTTCCGACCGAACGTACTGTAGCGAGTACGAAACACCCGTTCTCGATGAGATTGATGATGTGTTTTCTGCGAAGGACAAAGATGTCGAGTTCGTGCTCAAGGGCAAGAACCTCACGCTCAGAACACCACACGGCCGGACAATCAAGGCTCACTTGGTAGACGAAAAGCAGTGCTAACATTGCCGAACGGATGCCGCTAGAATTCCACATGAGCCCGCAGGCTCGGCACCAGCACCGGCCCCCGGCCGCGGTTGTAGCCGGGGTTGTTCATGTGCTGCACTCCGGGAGCAACATAGATTCCGCGCCAAACGTGTGCCGTGTAATACGATTCGACGATGTTCTCCCGCCCGTAGTTCAGCCTTCCATCGCCCAGTAGGAAACCGTAGCCCGCCATCTGCCAGATAGATCTGGTGATCCTTCTTGATGCCGTTCGACACGAAGGCAATGCCGGCACGGTCTTGCTTGCGATGCCATTGCGCGCCATTCACCCCTACGCCCTGGTTGAACGTCGAATCAATCTCGGTGTAGGCAAATGACTCGGTTTTTCCGTTGTCCATCCCCAGCGGGCATATGCCGTGACGTTCCGGATGAGATTCTGTTCCAGGTTGACGCCGAACCCATATTTGCGAGTGATGTGCCAGGGGGTGGTTAGTGATTTCTGGGACTAGGACCAAGCCTTCCTTAAGCTGAGCAACCGCCTCGCGGTAGATGCCCATATTGGCGTAGTTCGTGTACGCCAACAGGCGGACGCCGCCGGATTTTTTCGGTACGACGCCACGACGCAGCTCGTATTCCCAATTTTCCGCATGAACCTGCCACGGCCGCCACAGCAGATCAATTCCGTTTGCGACCTCGGCATGAGCGGTGCCGAAGAGCCTTCCAAGAACTAAAAAGGACAGCCCGGAGCCCCCCAAGGCCGTCCTGATAAACCCTCCCGGTTAGAAGGGCAACTGTCGTTAAGATAGCCGCAAGACGTTGCAGGAATATTGCGGTTTCGTGAAAGTCCGATGAATTTGATGCGGCGCCAAAGCGCCACAGCGCGCAATGATCCGCTCGGCAGCGCGAATACTTGCGATACTGTAACGTGGAATCACACGAGCGTGGAAAGCCAAGCCCCTTTACTCGATCTGCGGAACATCCGCGTGATGCGGGGAGAAAAGATCGTCCTCGACGACTTCAGTCTTCGCGTACGTGTGGACGAACATGTAGCGGTGCTGGGGCCGAACGGTTGCGGCAAATCCACCCTGATCAAAACCATCACCCGCGAGTGTTATCCGATGGTCCGCGAAGAGTCGAGCATGACCATTCTCGGCCAGAAGAGCTGGAACGTCTTTGAACTGCGCTCCCTGCTGGGCATCGTGTCCAACGACCTGATGTCTTCGTGCACCGGTGACGCCAGCGGCTTGGACGTAGTGCTGTCCGGCTTCTTCAGCAGCACGCGCATCTTCCCGAACCACACCGTCGATCCCAAGCACAGAGAACTGGCCGAGGCCGCGCTGTCCCAGCTCGGCGTCTCGCATCTGGCGGAGCGTGCAGTGCAGGAAATGTCGTCAGGGGAAGCCAAGCGCGTCTTGATCGCCCGGGCGCTGGTCCATAAGCCGCCCGCGCTGCTGTTCGACGAACCCTGCAATTCTTTGGACATTTCGGCGCAGCACGGCCTCCGAGAAACGATGCGCTCCCTGGCCAACTCGGGAATTGGAATCATTCTCGTCACTCATGAACTCCCCGACATCGTTTCCGAAATCGAACGAGTAGTGCTCATGTCGAACGGCCGGATCGTGGCCGACGGACGCAAGGAAGAAATCCTGCAAGCC
>Ga0187853_10002570_pt1 | contig 14935 bp, 9 predicted proteins | sample June2016WEW_6_10_2_FD_132417 | JGI IMG/M metagenome (GOLD analysis project Ga0187853, IMG submission 132417) | Peatland microbial communities from SPRUCE experiment site at the Marcell Experimental Forest, Minnesota, USA - June2016WEW_6_100 | ecosystem: Environmental > Terrestrial > Soil >... | reverse complement strand
CGTTTGCGTTGCGAGTCGACGCTTTGCTGGTGCTGGCTCGGGGACGCGCCGACATCAGCAGTCTGACCCTGACTTCCGGAAAATCTGAAATCCACTTTACCGGGAGCCTGCAGGACTTCCACAACCCCAAGGTGGATGGCAACTATCATGGCCTCGCCGATCTCGGCGAACTTGGGTCCCTGGCACGGCAGCAGGTTCGCAAGGGCACTGCCCAGTTCGAGGGCAAAGGCTCCTGGACTCTGCAGGATTTTTCCACCGAGGGAACCATGCAGGTCAAAGACATCGAGTGGTCGAACGGCAAGCTATCGATGAAGAATGGCCGCTTCAACGCAGTCTACTCCGTCACTCCGGAGCGCTTCCGTGTTTCTTCCATTAAGGCGAACCTGCTCGGGGGCGACCTGTCGGGCGATGCCGATGTGACGAACTGGCAGAGTGCCCTCGCGCCGTCGCCAGTTCCAAAGCGGCGCCATGAGATCGGAAAAATCCCTCCGGGAAGTCTTCAGCGCGGCTCAGTGCGCCTGCAATTGGCTGGCTTCCCGCTGCTCCCGGGCCTCGAGTTTCTGAGTTCGAAAGAACTTCCTCTGGATCGCCTGGACCTTTCCGGAAGTGCGAGCGGTACGGTTGAGATGCTCTGGGTGGGCTCAATCCCTGACGCCGAAACTCGCCTGAATCTGGCCATCGCGCCACCTTCAAATCCGACCCCCGGCGAGATTCCCGTGCACGGCCAGATGGATGGCATCTATCGCGGATCGCGCGATGAGTTGGAGTTGAGCCAGCTTCACCTGACAACGCCGGGCTCTGAAATCAATGCCACCGGCAATCTGGCCGAGAACTCATCGCTCCGATTCACGTTCACCAGCCACAACCTGAGAGAATGGACGCCGCTCCTCGAAGCGGCCTATGGCTCACAGAACAATGGCTCGCCGAACCTGCCCTTTACGGTTCACGGCTGGGCGAGTCTTGCCGGCAACGCCAGCGGCAAACTCTCCGCGCTTTCCGTCGCCGGCAATCTCGAAGTCTACGACTTTGACACCATCGTGCCGGCGCACCAACAGGTCTCCTCCAAAATTGTTCACTGGGATGCACTCTCCGCTACCATCCAGTTCTCCGCCAATCATTTCGCGGCGCACAACGGGTCCATCATTCATGGCCACACCACGGGGCACTTTGATGCCAGCACCGCGCTCGTTGAGGGCGAGTTTTCGGAGAACGCTCCTTTCACTTTTCACGTTGACCTTCGCAACGCGGACGTGGGCGAGGTTCTTCGATTGGCCGAAGTTGCGCAGCCGATCTCCGGCACTCTGGATATGTCCGCCAGCATTTCGGGCACACCCGCCAGTCCTCACGGCGATGGACACATGGAGTTGCACCAGGGCGTGGCCTATGGAGTGGGCGTTCCTTTGTTAGAGAGCGATCTCCGCCTCTCCGAGGGCGAGCTTCAGTTCAACAACATCGAAGCCAGCGTTTACGGTGCTCCACTTTCCGGAAGCGCCGCCGTCAGCACCTCGAACCTGGGGTCGTCAGAGCATGACTTCTCGAAGAATGAATTTCGCCTGAATGTTTCGGGGCGCAACTTCGATCTCGCCCGCTTCCCGCGCTTGCAGAGCAGCCGCTTCACGGCGGATGGCGTCGCCGATTTCATGATGCGAATCAGCGGCACTCCCGAGCAGCCTTCGCTCGAAGCGCACGTTCATCTCAAAAACCTCGCCCTGGATAAGGAGCATGTTGGAGATTTCTACGTCGACGCGGTCACCCAGGGACGCGAACTCGATCTCAACGCCCACTCGGACTTCGATAAAGCTGATTTAACGATTGCAGGCAGCGTCGGATTAGACAGCCTTGGATCAGACAATGGCCACAATTTTCCTGCCGATCTGAACCTGACCTTCCATCATCTCGATATCAATTCTCTGTTGCGCACGTACTGGCCTGGAACGATCACAGGACAATCCCCAGTCGCGGGGATGCTTCACGTTCGAGGTCCACTGCGCACTCCGCGCGATCTAAAAGCCTCCGCCGAACTCCAGTCGCTCAGCCTCGAGATCGAGCACGTGCCAGTGCAAAGCGTGGGTCCCATTCGCCTCGAGGTTGCGGATCAAGTCCTGCTGGTTGAAGATCTGCACCTGGCAGGAAGTGGAACCGATTTCACCGCGCATGGCCGAGCCCACTTGGCCGGCGCTCAAGAACTCGACATTCGGCTGGACGGCTCGGTCAATATGACGCTGTTCCAGTCGCTCAACCCTAAGATCCTGGCGCGCGGTACGCTGGGAGTAAACCTTTCCGCCAGCGGTACGCTCTCGCAGCCCGTTTTGCAAGGGCGTCTGGAAGTAAAAGACACCTTCATCAGTCACAACGACTTTCCCAGCGGCCTGAGCGATCTGAATGGCGTCTTGCTTTTCGATCGCAACCGCTTCCAGATCGAAAAACTCGGCGGCACCACTGGCGGCGGCACGATTGCGCTAACGGGCTCTGCCACCTACCAGAACGGGGTGCTTTCTCTCGATTTCGGCGCGACGGCGCAGGGAGTTCGCCTGCGTTATCCGCCAGGAGTAAGTTCTACTGCGAGCGCGGATCTGCGCCTGACAGGTAGCAGCAACGCTGCTTTGCTGAGCGGTAATGTTGTAGTCACCAAGCTGGCCGTCACTCCGGGCTTTGATTTCGCCGCCTATGTCCAAAAGAGCCGGCAGACGGTCGCCATGACGCAGAGCGACAGTCTTCAGAGCCGCCTTAAGTTCGATGTTCACGTGGTGACGACTCCGGAACTGCAGATGCAAACTGCCACCGCCAGGCTCTCTGGCAATGCGGATCTAAGGGTGCGGGGCACGGCCGAGCGTCCGGCAATTCTCGGAAGGGTGGAAGTTCTGGAAGGAGAAATTTCTTTCAATGGGAACAAGTACAACCTCGAACGCGGCGATGTTACTTTCGCGAATCCGTCCAAGACTCAGCCGGTCATCGATCTGCGGGCGACCACGCGTGTGCGCGATTACGACATCACGGTGCAATTCCGCGGTGACGCCAGCGTTCCCAACGGCTTGAAAGTCACCTGGCAATCCGAACCTCAGCTTCCCGAGGCCGACGTCATCGCGCTATTAGCGCTCGGACGCACGCAGGAAGAGTCGGCCGCTGCGCAGTCGACGACCGGATCAGCCTTTGGGTTTGGCGGAGACGCCTCCAACCTGCTCATCAATCAGGCGCTCAACAGCACCGTCAACAGCCGCCTCCAGAAACTCTTCGGGGCCAGCCGCGTCAAGGTCGATCCCCAGGGACTAACCAGTGAAACCGCCGTGGTTCGAGGACCGCAAGTCACCGTCGAGCAGCAGGTGGCGAGCAATATCACCCTGACCTACAGCACCAACGTCTCCGTTTCAAACCAGCAGATCATCCAGGTGGAGTACAACATCACTCGTACGATTTCGATCGTGGCCCTGCGCGACCAGAACGGAGTCGTCAGTTTCGACTTCAAGATACGGCGCCGGAGGAAGTGATCAACGTTTCAGAGTTTCAAGGAACGGTTTCTAATTGATTCGCTCGCATATGGGAGCACGATTTTAATGAAGACGACGCTGGAAACTCCCGATCAAGGAAGCAAGCCTTGGATGAAGACATTCGGTAGACTCCTCCATCTGCACATGGAAACGGCGAGAATTAACCGCATCATTGAAGAGGAGTTCGAACAGATTGAGATCGAGGATCGAGACTGAGGATCGAAACTGAGGATCGAAACTGAGGATCGAAACTGAGGATCGAAAGGTGTTCGTTCTTTGAAACCTCGAAACTCTGAAACCTTGAAACCTTGCCCCTCCCCTTGACATAAACCTCCAAACCAGCAACTCTATTTGTTTTTCACTTCACGCCCGGAAAACCGGGGCAAGGGAAGCCATTTTGCAGGTGCGGGTCTTTTATCACGACAAATGTTTTGACGGGGCTTCCTCGGCCGCCTTGTTCTCTCGTTTCTACCGGGAACGAATCCGCAGCGATGTGGACTTCATCTACTCCGGCCTGCTGCATCGCGCCGGCGCTCTCTTCGACGAGAAACAATTCGACGGCGACGAGAATGCCATTGTCGATTTCAAGTATTCCAGTTCCCCCAAGATCACCTGGTGGTTCGATCACCACGAGAGCGCATTTCTTTCGCCTGCCGACGCCGCCCACTTCGAGCACGATCAGAGCAATCGCAAATTCTATGATCCCGCCTTCAAGTCCTGCACCAGCTTCATTGCCATGGTGGCCGAAGAGCGCTTCGGTTTCGATCCCCGTCCGGTCGCGGAACTGGTCCGCTGGACCGACATCGTCGATGGCGCCATGTACGAAAACGCCAAGTCCGCGGTGGAGATGAAAGCTCCGGCCATGAAACTCACCATGGCCATCGAAGCCTCCACCGACCGCAATTTCGTCAAGACCATGATTCCGCTGCTCGCCTACCGGCCGCTCACCGAGATTCTGGAAGCACCCTTCGTAGCCGCCGTCCTGCCGCCGCTGCTCGAACGCCACCAGCGTTCCATAGATATTTTGCGGCAGCGCACCGAAGAGAAAGACGGCACGATTTTTTTCGACCTCACCGACTTAGATCAGGAAGGCTACAACAAATTCATCCCCTACTATCTGCATCCCGATTCGGTCTACAGCATCGGCCTAAGCAAGAGTTCGTTCCGGGTGAAAGTCTCGGTGGGCTCAAACCCGTGGTCGAAACGCGAGCCCACCGTCAACCTCGCCAAAGTCTGTGAGCGCTATGGGGGCGGCGGCCACGCCCGAGTAGGCGCCATCTCCTTCGAGGTCACCCAAAGTGAAGCCGCCCACAAAGCCGCGCTGGAGATCGTAGAGGAGTTGCGCGCCAGTGTCCGCCAGCAGACATGAAAAGCGCGCAGTCCGTGGCGCCGATGGGGATACCAGAGAATCCGTCCCCAGGGGGAGTACCAGAGCCAGCCGCGGAGGGGCGTCCGAGAATAGCCCGGCGCTTTAGCGCCGGGAAGAGTGGGAAACCCGAGCAAGTCCCGGAGGGACGTCTGAGAATAGCCCAGCGCTTCAGCGCTGGGAATAGTGAGGGAAAATGATTCGAGTCCCGGAAGGGACGACTGAGCTCTCGCCAACACGCTTCCGGCGACACGCTTTAAAATGAATCGGCGATCAGGCGCTGGCCCAGAAAATAAATTTTCACCAGATGCACCCCATAATCCCGCATCCGAGAATCGACGATCCCGAGCACATCAAAGGCGTGCGCACCGTCGCCATCTGGGAATTTTCCAAAGGCGTAGTCGTCGTTCTCGCCGGCCTCGGTATATTCTCCATGCGCCACAAAGATATCTGGGGAGTCGCCGAGACCTTCCTCGAATTTCTCCACGCCAATCCCCACCACCACTTCGTTGGTGTCTTTGTCGATCTCGTGTACCGGGTCAGCGACGTCCGCCTGTGGAAGATAGCCGTGGTAGCGACGGTCTACGTAATCCTTCGCTTCATCGAAGCCTACGGCTTGTGGTACATACGCCCCTGGGCGGAGTGGCTGACCATCGCCTCGGGCTCCATCTACATCCCGTTCGAAGTAGGAGATCTGTTGCGAAAGCCCGACTGGATTCGCCTTCTGATTCTCGCCATCAACCTCGGGATCGTCCTCTACATGCTGATGCTGCGCTTGGAAGCAGCCAAGAAGCGCCGCGCAGAACGGCACTAGACTCACTGGTGGCGCAACGGTCACCGCTGCGATCCGCTTTGAGGCTTTGCGATTTCGTTCCGCCGCTTTATGAAGCGGACACTGCTGTCGCTTTCCCGGCGGATGGCCACCAGCAGTAACAGGATCAGCAATGAGAGGATAATAAGGTACTTCATCCGCATATTTGCTTGAACGCTGCCGTACCAGAGATGTTTAGCTCCGAAGCACGGCAAACTACTCATTCAGAATTATTCATTGCGAGTTACTCGTTCAGCGTGCAACTGCAATCCGCCGGCGGAACGTGCGCCTTCAGAAAATCAGCCACCCGCTTGTAAGCATCAATCTGGTTTTCGACTTTCGCGAAGCCGTGGCCTTCGTTCTCATAGACTTTGTACTCGACCACGCTGCCGCGCTTCTTTACCGCATCGACCACCTGCTGCGCTTCTTCTTTGGGACAACGAGGATCGTTGCCGCCCGCTAAAAGATACAGCGGCGCCTTGATCTGATCGACAAAATTGATCGGAGAGCGATCTTCATACAGCGCTTTGTTCTTCTCGAGATCGCCCATGGTCGCAAGATCCGACTGCTGCAGCACAGGATCTTCATTCTGAATCTCGGTGAACCAGTTCACAAAAGGAACAATCGGAACACCCGCCGCCCAGAGATCGGCAGCCTTGGTGACGCCCATCATGGTCAGATAGCCGCCGTAGCTGCCGCCCATCAGAATGAGTTTCTTCGGATCGACGTAGCCGGTCTTTTTAATCCACTCGGCTGCCGCCAGCACATCCTGCAAATCGCCGCCGCCCATATCGAAAAGATTGGCCTGCTGAAATTCTTCTCCGTACCCAGTCGAGCCGCGATAGTTGGGAGCGATCACAAGGTAACCCTGGTTCGCCATGTACTGAACAAAGCGACTGAAGTCATTCACCGTCTGTGCCGTCGGACCGCCGTGAACGTAGACGATCGCGGGATGCTCGCCATTGCGTGGCAGGTTGTAAGGCACATACACGAACGCGGAGATCGTCCACTTACCATCCTTACTGGGATAGTGGGCAAGGTAAGGTTCAACCATGTCCTCGGCGCGCACGCCGCCCACGAGCGAATGTGTAAGTTGATGCGATTTGCTGTCAGCCAAGTTATAGACCCACAAATCGCCGGGAGCGGTCGGTCCTGTATGGTTGTAAAGGAGACGCGATCCGTCGCGAGTAAAGGGAGAAATCCTCTCCGCAGGATAATTCAGCCCTTTGGGAAGCGGCAGGGCGCGCGCCTTTCCGGTTGCGACTTCATACAGGTAGAGATCGGTGCTGCCCTCGACGTTCGCGCTGTAAGTCAGAAATTTGCCATCGGGAGTAAATTTCTCCCCATAAATCTCCCACTTGTCCTGCGTGAGCCAGTGGATTTTCTCCGTCGCGGTGTCAAGCAAGCCGGCGTTGTCATAGCCATTGCCGGCATTGGAGGTGATGAGAACGTTCCTGCCGTCCGGCGAAACGTCAGCGGCTGAGTAAGTACGCTCGCCATCATGCGGCGTCAGCAGCGTGCTTTGCGCGCTCGCCGCGTCGACGAGAAATATATTCGAGTCCGTCCCTTTCGACTGTTCCTGCGTGTAGACAATGAACTTGCCGTCCGCAGACCAGATGGGAGTTACGTTCATGCGGTCTTTGGCGGTTCCGGAGGTCAGGTGTTTCACGTCGCGCAGAACCGTATCGTAAACGTCAATCTCGTACACTGACGACGTCTTTGGTTTCACGGTGTAGGCCAGGTAGCGGCCATCGGGGGACCAGGTGACGTTTTCCTCGGAAATCTCGCGAGTGTTGGTGAGGTTCACGACCTGTCCGGTTTTCGGCGACACCAGGAAAATATCCCACTGCTCGTCGCCGTCGTAATCGGAAATGTAGGCGATCCACTTTCCATCCGGAGACCACGTCGGGCTAGCCTGGCGCTCATTGCTCACTGTGAGCTGCATGGGCCAACCACCTTCGGCGGGCACGAGCCAAAGGTTATTGCGGCCACTTAGATTACTGATGAAGGCGACCGTCTTCCCGTCCGGCGACCACGTTGCGCCGCCCACCTGGCGCGTCATGTAGAGCTTCTCGATGGAAAGATTCTTTTCCACGCGTGCATCGGGTTTGGACGCGATCTGTTTTGGATCGGTGATGGCCTGCGGAACAGGCAGAGTCTGGGATGCCGTCAGAACGCTCATGAATACGACCATAACAAACGGACTGAGAGTGCGCATGCTTCCTCGGAATAGTGGGTCGAATGCAATTCGTGAATATGAAAGTTTAGCAGCCTCGCTCGGGACCCGGCGCAATGATGTGCCGTATCGCTCACGCCGATGATTCCGCAAAGCTCTATGCGATAATCAGCGAGAGGATTCTGTTTGCTGTCCAGAGGATTCGGCAGGATTCTTGTTGCGTACCGGTCTTGAGCCGCAACACCGTAAGCGGAAACGCAGGGCAGGCGCAATTGCCGCAGCGGTCTGCACTAGCGGGACAGTGCGCTGGCATAGGTGGGCCGAGCGGGTGGAAATTGGAGTGCTCGTCGTCTGATAGTAGTGACGGCATCGTTCCATGAAGGGGGATTGACGTGGACAAAGCGACTTTCCTCAAAGAACAGTTCACCACCTTGCGCAAAGAGGTCGAGCAAACGAAGGCTCGAATCTTCAAAATCGTAGCTTTTGGAATTGCCATCGTGCCGGCCGCACACTTCGTCGCCAGTGAACAGCACCTCGGAGTTATTAACTACATCACTCCGCTGCTCGTAATCGTGGTTGCGCTTCTGTATCTCTCCGAAAACCACGCGTTGATGCGTTGCGGGCGCTACATCCGCAGCGAAATTGAAAAGCATGTGTCCGAACAGGACAAAAACGTCATCGGGTGGGAAACGTGGCTGGAAACCAACAAGCGAAAGTACAACACCAGGACGGTCGACAAGTTTGTCGCGTATTGCTTCCACATTTTGTTTGTCGTGTATTTCGCCGCCTCGGTATACCTGGCGATCGCAGAGGCCCTGACTGCGAAGATGCCCGTCATGGGCATGGCCGCGCTTCTTGGTGTCTACATCGCCGTTGGAATCTGGTTTTTGATATTCCTCCTAAATAACATCCAAAACGCAACCGAAACCACAGAGGACACATCAGGCACGAACCAGCAAAGTAGACCTCTATCCTAAAGGACATGCTTCGGCGGTTTGCCAGAAGATGAGGATTCGCTCTGGAAGTTTCATCAAAACGTGGGAAATGCGCATCTAAACTCAGAACATGTCAGGTCGTCATTCCAGGAAAGTTCTACACCGGTTTCGCTCTCGTGCGAAACGAATTCCGATCGCACTCGCGGCCATCCTTGGGCTGCTGATGAATGCTCCGCAAACGGTTGCCGATTTGCCCTCGGCGGGGCTCGATCGCGGATTCCTTCGGCTCTACGATCTGGATTTTAGCGGCGCGCAAAAGGAATTCGAAGCATGGGAGAAGCTGAATCCCGAAAATCCCATGGGGCCGGCGAGCCAGGCGGCGGGTGTCTTGTTTTCCGAATTCAATCGGCTCGGCGTGCTGGAAGCGCAGTTTTATGAGGACGATTCGGTCTTCGGCGCTCGGAAGAAATATGAAGCTGACCCTCGACAACGCGCAGCTTTCGAGCAGCAACTCAGCCGCGCGGAAGACTTGGCAAAGTCCAAGCTAAGCCGAGATTCTCGGGACCGCGACTCGCTTCTGGCGATGACGTTTGCCGCCGGGTTGCGTTCCGACTTTGCCGCGCTCATCGAAAAGCGTAATTTAGCTTCGCTACATTACACCAAGGAAGCAACGGCCTGGGCCGCTCAGTTGCTGGCAGCCGATCCTGGTTGCTACGACGGCCATCTGGCCGGCGGAATCAGCCGTTACATCGTTGGTTCGATGGCCGCTCCAGTACGCTGGGTCCTGCGACTTGGGGGCGTTGCGGGGGATAAGGCTGGCGGCATTGCCGAACTCCAGACCACCGCCGCGCAAGGTTATCTGTTGGCTCCCTTCGCGCGCATCCTGTTGGCCATTGCCTACGTCCGCGACAAAGATGTGCCACGCGCCCGCGAGTTGCTGCTGGCGTTGCAACGGGAGTTCCCGGACAACACTCTCTTTGGCCGGGAGTTGACGCGACTGGACCACAACGGCAACCGCTAAGTACTTGGAAAACCAAGTGGGTTCATCAGAAATTCATTCTGCTGTAACCTTCCTTTAACACTTCGACCATAAAACTGTTGCTTCGCCCATAAAACAAAGCTGCACCTAAACTAAGCACGGGGAGGACTCATCGAGTGATACGTCGAATCGCGCTGCTGTTGGCAGGTCTTGCGTTGGCGCTGCCCGTCGCTACTAATGCTTACGGCCAGACCACGTTGAATGGAGCGGGCGCCACTTTTCCGTATCCCATGTATTCCAAGTGGTTCAGCGAATACAACAAGCTGCACCCGGACGTGCAGATCAATTACCAGTCGATCGGCAGCGGCGGCGGCATTCGCCAGGTTTTGAACGGCACCGTCGATTTCGGAGCCAGCGATGGCCCCATGTCCGATGAGCAACTGAAGGAAGCCAAAGTCAAGATCCTGCACATCCCTACCGTGCTGGGCGCGGTCGTGCCGGCTTACAACGTCCCGGGAATTAGCGGCGACATCAAATTTACTCCCGACGCTTTAGCCGGCATCTTTCTGGGCAAAATCCAGAAGTGGAACGATCCTGCGATTGCTCAGGCCAACCCCGGCGTTAAATTTCCTGACAAATCAATCGTCGTGGTTCACCGCTCGGATGGAAGCGGCACCACTTTTATTTTCACCGACTATCTCTCGAAGGTGAGCAAAGAGTGGGAAGCGACAGTGGGGAAGGGAACCTCGCCGAAGTGGCCCGTCGGGTTGGGCGGCAAAGGTAACGAAGGTGTGGCCGGACAGATTCGGCAGTTGGAGGGATCGATCGGCTACATCGAACTGATTTATGCCGTGGAGAATAAGATCACGTACGGAGCAGTCAAGAACGCCGCCGGCAACTTTGTAAAAGCTTCGCTGGATGGAGTGACCGAAGCGGCGGCATCGGTGAAAAATATGCCCGCCGATTTTCGCGTCTCCATCACGGACGCACCCGGTAAGATGGCCTACCCCATTTCCAGCTTTACGTGGCTGTTGATTCCGGAGCAGGCCCAGGACCCGAAGAAGGGAAAGATTATCGCCGATTTTCTGGTGTGGATGCTCAATGACGGCCAGAAGATGACGAGCCAGCTCAGCTACGCGCCATTACCCGCGAGCGTCGTGGAGAAAGTCAAAGCCGCCATCAAGCAGATCCACTAAAAGCGCCGGAAGGTCTGTGGGGCTCCCCGCCCTGCCCGCGACAAGTGTGTGTCGTCCTGTATGAAACAGACTGATACGATACTCTAGTTTAAAATCTCGGCGCAAAATTAAGTTAGCGCCACCGGCCCGGAGAAGGAGAGTAAGCCAAAACCGGGCCGGCGGCGATTCTGAAGGGAAGGCGCCCACCAGAAAGTTGAGATGCCGTTGGACAGTCTCGATTGGACCTTTCCGGTTCAACGTGATCCGTTCAGGGCTATCCGCTTGAACCTTGTCTGTGAGAACTGGCGGTCCCGCGTCCAACGGCGACGCGGGACCGTTTTGGTTTACGGCAAGTAATAACGGAACGAGGTAAAGACCATTCCGTCCAGCCCTTCCGGCGATCCATAAGTTACCGGTGTGACGCCTGATGCGGATGTGATACCTGACCAGGTCTGACGCGTCACATAGGAGTACTGCGTGCCAAACCGGAACCTGCCTTTGGGCCCGTTGTAGAAGCTGTACCAGAAGCCGGCCGTGCCCTCAATCGTCGCTCGCGTGTCGCCGGTGCAAGTGGGATAAGCGAGAGCAGTAGGAGCAAAGCCGCCGCTCCCAGGAACCGGTTCGGTGTAGCAACTGGCATTGCTAAAGGCGGGCGCTCCGTAGCCAACGAATTGCCCCGCCCCTTTATCCCCGAGAGGATCGAAGTCATAACTCCGGCCAGCGTACTCCGCTCCGACGTAGGAGTAGAGATCGAGCTTCTTGCCGTGCCACTCCAGCGTGGTCAAGCCTTGGAGGCCTTTAATCAGATGAATCGTTCCGTCGGCATGAATCGAAAGATCAGAGAGCTGTGATGCTCCATAACGGCCGATTCCACTACCACCGAAGCCATGCAAGCCAAAAACGAAGTGCTTGTTGGCGAAGGTCCAGCGGGCGTTGGCGCCAAAGCCTCCGCCTTCTTTCGAGGCGTTGTAGGCGTTGACTGCGCTCGGCCCGCTCAGCGTTCCGCAGGCCGCGCTAGCATAGTTCTCCACGCAGGGGAAGACACGGTCGGTGAAGCGGTCGACCAGGCCGAAGATCTCATAGTGCCCAAAGCCGGGATCAAAGGCGACCTTGGCGATGAGATCCGGTGAAGGATTAGCCGTGTAAGTTCCCCCCGTGTTGTTGGTGTTGCTGGCGCCCGCCTGGCCGAGCACGAAATTGGCCGCGTTGCCGTGCGAGGTGAGCGTGCCCTGCGCGTTTTCCATAGCGAAGGCGACCGACACCTTATCGCCGAAGTCTTTAGTCAGGCGAATCCCGTACTGCCGCGCGAAACTGAACCCGACGTTATACGCGCCGTCGATCGTCTGGGGCCTGGAATCGTTGACTCTGCCCAAGTCGTCACTGGGGGCGATTCCCGCCTTGTTCTCGGTTACCAGACTCCACGCCTGGCCTCCGAGAAATTTCCAGCCATTGTTAAACTTGGCTTGGCCCCACGCCTGACGGATACGGAAAGTGTAGCCATTTGTCTGGGTGGCGGTGGAGGTAACACCCGAAGAGAGAAAGTCACCCGATACGTAGCTGGAAAACTCCACATTTTTCAAACGGCCTCCGACAAAGACCGTAGGCCGCGTCTGCCGGGCGGTGCCAAAGAACTCCGGCAGATTGCTCTGGGAAGCTCCAGGCATGGTGAGCGAATTGAAGGGAGTTACGATATCGGCTCCCAGCTCGCGCGAACGTCGCAGAAATTCGGCGGCCACAAAGCCGGCCGGCGTAATGGTAACGCCCTTGAGATGGATCGACACGGGGCTCTCCCACTCCGAGCTGACGTTCTTGACATCCTTCAGCGACTCTTGCAGCGACATTGCCGTATTGTTGGCGGTTGTCTTGACGTCTGTGACGTCGCTTTGGAGCGCCATAACCGTCTGCTGTTGTTGGCTGGCCTGGGCTTGAGCGGCCGCGGCCTTGTTGGCAGCATCGGCTGCGGCGGCCTGCGCCTGCTGCCAGTTCTGCTGCGCCTGCTGCAGTTGCTGGGAAAGTTGCTGAATTTGCTGCTGCTGGGCGGCCAGGGCGTCCTTTAATGACTGAACATCGGCAGCCGATACCGCCGCGGGCGCCTCTGCTGCGGCCTTGTGCTTCTTCTTTGGCGCGGTCGAGTCCGAGGTTTGTGCCCAAGCGCCGGCTGAAAGTGCCGCCAGCGTCACGAGCGTGAGAAACAGGTGCTTGGTTGATTTCATAAAATGCAATCCTCTCCTTTTTGTCTTTGTTGGTCCAACAACACATCGCGGAAAGCAACAGAAAAACCTTGTACAATTTGAGGTCGGGGAGTGGCGATCGCACTTTTCCCCGAACGTTCCCCGAACAGACCTCGCCACAAACCACCGACGGCGGGTCTCAGAATCGATGCACTAGAAAGTTGAACCGATTAATCTACTCCTTGCTCTATTAAAAGACTGTTAAATTGCAGAAACTCGAGGCACAGGATGGTAGGCGTCCTCATGGCCGCGCGGCCCGTAGCGTCCCTTGCAAAAGATCTTCATGGCCTGGCAATTATTCCATAAAGTCCATCGTAGTGATAGACTTTATTGACAATTGGCGTCGCCTGCACCCGCTCCTCCATACCGACCGGCGCCGGAAGTATCCGTTAAACATCTTGTTTGCCAAAGCTTACGGGAATCGCTACAAGTTCAAGGCAACCGGGAGTGTGCATCGACTTGCAGTTCGAAGAACGAGAAGGTTCCCCGGCGCGGAATGGTTTCTGTCAAGCCGTTGCTCGCGGCCAACTTGGTATACTATTTCGGGTCGGGCAGAGAAGGCGTGCCCGGGCCGTATACTCGCAGTAAACACTCCCATTGACCACGAAGATTCGTCTTTTGAAGGTGCGTCCGAGCGGCCGCAGCCGCATTCGTGGGGACGCAGTGGCGTCGTGATTGCGCGTGGTCATACAGCGGAGGCTGGGTGTTGACGCCCGGCTCTCCGCTGGCCAATTGGGATTGATAAGTTTGGGATTAATAAACTTTGGGATTAATAAACATGGTTGGACAAACTCAGAGCAATCGCGTGCCCCTTTTCAACCGTGAAGCATCGTGGCTGAAATTTAATTGGCGCGTGCTCGAAGAAGCTGGCGACCTTCGCAACCCGCTGCTCGAACGTGTGAAGTTTCTGGCCATCTCCGCCAACAATCTGGACGAATTCTTTGAAGTTCGGGTCGGCGGCCTGTTGCAACAACTTGAAGACGGCCACAACTCCACGACTGCCGACGGGCTCACCATGGTGGAGGAGCGGGAACTGATCAAAGATGCCACTCACGAGTTCGTCGGGGAGCAATATTCATGCTGGAACGAGCGTCTGCGGCCGGAACTGGCGGAGCAGGGAATTCGCGTCCTCGGGATCGACGAACTGGATGAGGCGGCATTGGCGTTCGTGGACGACTATTGCGAGCGGGAGCTTGATCCCCTGCTCACCCCAGTCACGGTGGATCCGGCACATCTGTTTCCGCGTGTGATCAACAAGGCGCTGTGCGTGGCGTTGTTGCTGCGGCGGCGGCGCCGCTCCTCACTTACTTATACCGGAGTCGTAACCGTTCCGCGGGCGCTACCGCGATTGGTCCGCCTGCCGTCCGAGGGGACCATCGATTTCATTTTTCTTGCCGACCTCGTCGTCCACCATGCCGTACGGATGTATCAGGGCTACGACATTGTTTCTTCCGCTGCCTTCCGCGTCACCCGCAACAGCAACCTCTACCTGCAGGAAGAGGAATCGCGTAGTCTGCTCGAATCCGTGCGCGCCGAATTACACAACCGCCGCAAGGGAGACGCGGTGCGGATGGAGATCGAGTCCGACGCCGACCCCGAGATCATCGAGCGCCTGGGCACGGTGTTCGAGCTTGAGCGCTGGCAGATTTTCCCGGTCAAGGGGCCAGTGAACCTTTCGCGGCTGTTCAACATTTACGATGGAGCGACCCGGCCGGATTTGAAGTTCCACCCCTATGTGCCGCGGGAGTTGCGGTTGACCGCGAAGTCCCACGATCTG
>Ga0187853_10002567_pt1 | contig 14945 bp, 15 predicted proteins | sample June2016WEW_6_10_2_FD_132417 | JGI IMG/M metagenome (GOLD analysis project Ga0187853, IMG submission 132417) | Peatland microbial communities from SPRUCE experiment site at the Marcell Experimental Forest, Minnesota, USA - June2016WEW_6_100 | ecosystem: Environmental > Terrestrial > Soil >... | reverse complement strand
GTCGAGGATGTCCGAACGCTTGAGTTCATCAAGCGACTGTGTGGAGAGCACCATCGCCGCGTTGTGTTTGCGCCAGGTCTTGAGGGCCTCGACGACGTATCTCTGGATGGCCGGGTTCTTCAAGAACACCCAGGCTTCGTCGATGAAGAAGGCTTTGAAGACGGATGAAATCTGCCGGTCGGCGATAACGGCATTGGCTCGATGCAGTATGTAGAACAGCAGCGGTTCCAGAAGTTCCGGGTATTGGCTCATGCGCTGGAAGTCGAAGCACTGAAAGCGGGAGAACGAAATCGTGTCCTCGGCGTTGTCAAAGAGGAACCCGAACTGGCCCCCGCGAGTCCACTTCGATAGGCGGCTCGATATGTCGTGCCCGAGAGTATTCGCAAGCACGCCTAACGTGCGCAGGGCCGGGTCCACCTCATAGAGGTTTTCCACCTGATGGAAGAGGTCACGCTCGGTGGCAGGGTCAAGCTCACCGGCCCTCTGTCCCTGGATCAACACCTTCAGGAAGAGGGCGAGGAAATCGAGGTTCTCCTTCGTCGGTGGCAGGGAAAACGGATTGATCTTGAAACCCTCTGATTCAAGGCCGACGCGGACATACGAACCGCCGAAAAGTTGGGTGAGACTCTCAAAGCTTCCGCCCAAGTCAAAGATGAACGTGTGCGGCGCGTACTTTTGCAGGTTGGTGATCAGGAAGTTCAGAAGAAAACTTTTCCCGGCGCCCGTTCGTCCGAGAATCATGGTGTGCGCCACATCGCGGTAATGGAGATTTAGGAAGTACGGCGTGTGGTGGTTGGTCTCAAGGACCGCGAGATACTCCTGCCGGAGATGGAGGTTGCGAGGCTCGCCACAGTGAAGGGTGAAGAGAAACGAGAAATCTGCGTAGTTGGTGTTGAGTAGGTACAAGGAACGCAAGTTGAAAGCGTGGTTGCCGGGGACCGCCGCGAGGAAGGCGTTCAGGATGTTGTATTTCTCTTCGTAAAGCTGGGCATCGTGAACGCTGAATACTTTATAAAAGTCAGCGCAAGCCCGGTCCACCTTGGCCAGGTCAAGGTCGTAAATCACGACGGTGAGGGAAAACTGGCCAAAGTAGTTCCCATGCAGCTCGATCTCCTTGATGCCTTCGCCTAGTTCCCGGACCTGGGATTCCTTGGAATCGTCGAGCAACACGTCCTGCGGGGCCGTGTCGTTCATGCTGACTTGGCTCGCGAATGAACGCTTGGTGTTGTGAAAATGGCGGCGCTTGGCCTGAATGATCCGGCGCATCTTGCCGGAATCTTCCTTTTTCCACTCGGTCACTACATAGTAGTTGGCTTCGACTTCAAGCAGGCGTTTGAAGATGAGTGGAAAGCTCTGGGCCGAAGGTTCCTTGAGGGTTAAAACCTTGACGTAGTAGTCGTCTACCCGCAGATACCCGCGATGGCATTCGAGGTGAGATTCGGGAAGGTAGTAATCGAGGAAGGTGTCGTACTTGAGTTTGGCGAGTTCTAGTTTGTCGGGATGGAAGTTGAGTGTCCTCTTGAGAACGCGGAAGGCTTCGAGTTTGTCGAGCATCCGAACAGCGAGGAAGTCGCTGACTTGGAGGATGAAGCTGCGGGCTTTTTGAGCGAGCGCTGCCTGGGCGTTGCTGACATGCTGGCCAAGAACGACGGTCTGCCTCTGTGAGGAGAACTGCGCTCGCAAATCTGCAAGGGCCTTCCTTGGATTCTTGGGAAACTCGGCGAGCGCGGTTCCGAGCTTCTGTGAGGCCTGAAATCCCTGGTACAGCACCACATAATAGATGGAAAGGGAAAAGAGAGTGTCGGCCTTGCTGCCGAGGTAGGCGATGCGGTTTTTGATCGCAGTGTCCACGACCGGGTTGGCATAGAGCTTGTAGGGGATGGTTTCGTTGTTGCGCTTGAAGAGGTACTGATAGACGCGGTAGTTCTCGTCGAACAGCTTCAAGGCTGATTCGAGGCGCTTCGTGAAACCGTCAATCGAGGCAGTGTCCAAGCACTCATAATCAACGCCTCGAACTTCGAGGATGAGGCCCACCTCGCCGGATTTTGTGAGAAAGACGTTCGGCCCGATGAAGCCGTAAAGATTGATCTGCTCGCTGAGGGAGCCGGTCTCGTTGTAGTTTTTGAACATCCGGCTAAGCCTGAGCATGGCCATCCCTTCGGATCGCAATCGGAGTGAACTTCATGGGGTCGTACTGGGCGCGGAGTCTTGCAGCCGCCAGCAGAAACCTCAGAATCTGCGGATCGGTCTGGGTAGCCCAGCGGGCCATGAAGTAAAGCAACAGAAACATCAGCAACCCGCCTAACAAGCTGTTAAGCAAGTTGAAGGTGGCTGCGCCAAGGCACATGGCAAAAAAGAAGAGTTTTCGTTCGGCCCCGAGGATCGTGAGTGGCCGGGACAACGAGCGATGCACCCTGTTGATTCGTCTCGCTTCAGCCATGTGCGTCTCCCTTAGGGATGTGCCTGATTCAACTGCCGGGAAAGAGCCACGACAGGAAATTGACCGCTGCGATGGCCATTCCGACGCCGAAGAGCACACCGGCAAGCACCCGCTTCGACCCGCCTTCCCCGAAGGCGAAGGTGAGGCCGGCGACGACAATTGCAACGAGTGAGAGGCCGCGAGCGATAGTGCTGGTGAACGCCTGCTGTAGCACGCTGACGGCGTTTTCCCACGGAGAAGTTCCCGTCTGGGCGAAGGCTGGAGCCACCAGCAGCAGCCCCGCCGCGACGACGATCAGTTGCCGGAATGCCTTCTTAAAACGAAGCATCTTGTTCCAAAGTGGTCTCATTTCTGACTTTCTCCTTTGTTCGTGAGTTCGCAGATCGATGATTTCTGGAGAGTTCTCGCCGGAATTATTGCCGCCAGAAGACACCTCGGCACGGCAGGCAGAACCGAGTCCCTGCTCTGAAGTTCTTGGCTAGTGCCAAGACACACTTGGAGCATTCGCTCCGTGCAGTGGGTTTCTACCTTCGCGTGCGGCGCGCCGTCTCTCGGCCGTCCACGATACCTGACGGCTCACCCGGCTGAATCGGGTCCGCCAAGCCCCCAGGGGACATTCGGCGAGAACTCCCCTCATATATATAAGGAACATCCAGAAGGGAAAAACGGAGAAAAAATCTTTTGGAGCAGCCTGTGTGAGGCCCTGTCCTGTCGTTCAGTTAACCAGCAAGGTATTCCTTGCATTAAGAAATATTGATGCCTGGTACGGCGGGTTATCCTCGAAATCGGAGGATAATGATGAAACCCCAGCCCTTGCACTTGGTAATAGTGATCGCGGCGCTTACGCCTTCTCTCGCTTTTTCCCAGAACCCACAGGTGACGAATTGCCATACCCCAGAATCCGCAGGCAATTTCGTTGGTTCAGACGAAACTATTGTGAATGGCATGGTGTGCAAAATCGTCAAGCCACAACCTGTCGCACAACAATTAGCAGTAAACCAACCTGCAGCACATGCTCCCAGCGGTCGAAATCAACCAACATCCGGGGAGGGATCGGGTATCACCAATGCTCGCGTAATTGAAATGTCGAAACTTGGCTTGGACGACGACATCGTCATTGCCAAAATCAAGAACGGAAACTGTGAATTTCAACTGGGAGACACAGACCTCGTGGACCTCAAAAAAGCGGGAGTCTCACCAAAAGTAATCGCGGCCATGCTTGACGCCAGTGTTCTGACCTCGCCACGAGTCACGATAAACAGAAATGAGGCTCCAATACACACCTTGGGACAGGCCAAAGTGGGCGGACGACTTGGTCGTGAGCTGACTCTGGGAGTTAAGTCAGTTAAGGAGAAAGCCTACCTTGATGGCCCGCATTCAACGATTGTTGCTAGTTCCAGTCCGGTGATCGAAATAGACCTGCCGAAAACCGACACGATCGACAACTATATTCTGGTTCAGATGGATGGGAAGGGTGACCGTCGAGAATTAGAGGTCGAATCCCGTGGTGGCATTGTTGGAGGCAAGAACGGTATACGGGCCGAAGCGATTCATAAGACGTATGTGACTTCGCTCGGCGGCAATAAATTTCAGCTTGGCACTGATTCGCTGAAGAAGGGCGAGTACCTCATTTATGTCGTCGGATCTCCGGATTCGATAAAAGGGATATACGGAAGGGGATACGACTTTACCGTGCAATAGAATCGCGAGCCTCTGGGGCAAAGGCGAGCCGAGGTGTAGGCACGCGATTAGTGCCGTGGACTTTCGAGTTCTACGATGGTCAGTGGTAAACGTGCCGCAAACCTCAGGAGATTGTAAAAATGCTCTGCCGTGGATGTGGCAAAGAGTCAGCGACTGAGTTCTACTTTTGCCCACACTGTGGAAAGAGGAAGATCGCCACGATGTTTTGTACTGGATGTGGTAAAGAGTCAGCGGCTGAGTTCAACTTTTGCCCGAATTGCGGAAAGCCCGCTGAAACTGAATTGCCGAGTCCTTCGCCTGAAGTCCAACCGGTGACAGATGCCCCGACCGATGAATCCGCACTGATTAAAGACAGAGAGGCCGGTACAGCAATCAGAGTTGGCACCTTGGTGTTTGGGGCATTCTCTGCAATTAGCCTGCTGGTAGCAATGAGCAAGGGCTTTGTTCCGATCTATCTTTTGGAGGCCGCTGGATGGGCTGGAGTCGCGTGGTATTGGCAAAAGAAAAAAACACATAGCGAACTTGCCAAGGCCATCGTGATTGTTCTTGCCGTCTTGATTGCTATTGGTGAGGTCGTCCACATCGCCTCACAACCCGAATCACAGTCGAAACAGATTTCTGCGGAGACTCCAAATTATGCAGATGCCCCGCGCACGTTCCAGTACCCTGCCGCAGACCGGAGCCAGGGAGCTGCCTCTGCTGGAGCATCGTCTGCTCCAGTTGCTGCCGAGATCGAGCAGCAGGCGGTTGCACTGTACAAACAGAAACAGTACTCGGATGCGAGGTCTCTTTTCGATCAGGCATGCAACGGCGGAGAAATGAGGGCCTGCAACTACCTCGGCTATCTGTACGCTCAGGGCCTCGGCGGCCCACACGACCTAAAGGCGGCTCGCCAAGTCTACCTGAAAGCCTGCGACCAGGGGACGCTGTCCAGTTGCGCCAGTCTCGGCTCTCTCTACCAGGATGTCGGGGACGACGACAGTGCCCGCAAGTACTTTCAAAAGGCCTGCAACGGTGGAGTCGCCGAAGCCTGCGACCTGCTGCGCGGCGTACAGTAAGCAGCGCAGCGGCGGAGATGGCCGGGGGGCGGCGGCAAAAGCACAACCGGCTAGAGGACATTCGGGAGGATGACATGAGGGACAGGACAATAGCTGGCTGGGCGCTTGCCGCGTTCATGGCGGCGTCGGCTGCGCAGTCGATCGCGCAACAGGATGAGGGACCCATCCTCCGCCCGAAGAAGCCACCGCTCGCGGCGCTGCTGGTGATGTGCGATTTGGCCTGCAACTGGAAGGTGGACGGCGAGGCGAAGGGCCGCATCGACGCCGGGGGCTCGGCCAAAGCGAAGGTTGAACTCGGCCAACACGTGGTGGTTGCCGTGACCGAGGACGGCCTTGATCAGGCCCAGCAGATCGCCAAGGTTGAAGAAAAGAGGCAAATAGTCGTCGCCATCGAACTCAAGCCGGTACGCGATGCACGGCTCAAAACCGAGCAGGACGCGCAGGACAAGGCGAGGCGGGAGGAGGAGGACAAAGCCGCGCGGGAGCAGCAGGAGAGGGATCGGCAGGCGCGGGAGCGGGCTGCGCAGGAGGAACTTGACCGACTGATCTGGATTGACCCCGCGACCGGGCTGATGTGGACAAAAAAAGACAATGGCAGCGATGTGACATGGCGAGAGGCTTTCGACTATTGCAGAGGCCTGCGACTGGCTGGCTACTCTGACTGGCAAATGCCAACAATCTATCAATTGGCGGCAATTTCCGACCCAGGTGTCACCGGTTCGGGAATGGGTGAACACGCAAAGGGGAACCTCCAGCTTTCAGGCTTCGAATGGGGTTTTAGCACTAATAAGAAGAACCGATTAGTACCGTGGATGTTCAACTTCTACGATGGGAGTCGGCTGGAGGGTGTAGTAGGTGAAGAGCATCTACGAGCACTTTGCGTGCGCCATTCTACAAACTAACACTGTCTTTCGGATCAGACTGAGGAATCGCGGCTTCTAGTCCGGTGTTCACTACACTGGGTAGATGAAAACAATTAGCCGGAAAAGGGGGAACGCTTCATGGCATGGTTTTATCAAATTCGGGATGCGAAAGACCAGGTTGTAAAGACGGAAGGAGGCTTCGCTACGGAAGCCGAAGCTATCGAAGCCGGTAAGAAAAAGGCGGACGGGTTGAAGCGTTCGGGCGCATTGGCCGGCGGCGGATTCGGAACTGTCACGGCAGGAAAGTCCCCACTGTATCGGTGCGTGGTCGGCGGTGTTGAAATCACGTACGAGGTCGATAACCCGCCGATTAAGAGGGAAGACGAGGAGTTGTTTCTTAAGTGGGTCTCTACGGGTCAGCGAGACGAGAACTCGCGAAAAGAATTGGACCGGCGCGGAATCCGGCGTGTCAGTTAGCCAGAGAAACACGGAACACTGGTACGGAGGTGCAGTGATGCCATACATTGAAGCAAAAACGCCTGTGGGCAAGACAATTATGAGCATCTTCTTCACTGGCATGGCGCTAGTTGGGCTCATTGGTGGGTTGGACGGCAATGGCGGCGCTTGGATCGTCTTCCTGGCATTCGGCGGTTGTGCCATTTATGCGTGGCGGAATACTCTCGCTCATCAACGGCATCTTGAGGAGCAGGCTCGCCAAGCTCGCCGATAGGCTGCCCGTGGTCTACAAGTGCGCACGTGAAAGAAAAGAGCCAGCATGCTTTTCCCCATCAAGCATGAAAACATGAAGGCGAGACGCTGGCCGCTCATCACGCTCGGCTTAATCCTCGCCAACTTCGTTATCTTTCTTTGCACTCATCAAGCGATGGAAGACCAGGAGGATCCTCTGCTGTCCGTGAAGGCGCGCGTTCTGGTGCTCGCAGCACAGCATCCAGAACTGACGGTCCCACCTGAGGCCCAACAGTTGGTCACTGATTTTCAGCGCTATTACCCGGCCGACTGGGTGGAGATGCAGAATCCAAACAACGAAGCAAACGAGAGTGAGGACACCCAGGGAGAATCAGCGGATGACCTTAAGCAATTGCAGGCGGGAATGGACTCTCTTGGGACCGAGTATTCCAAGCTTGCGGCCGCATCCATTACAGAGCGGTTCGCTTTCATTCCGGCTCACCCAAAGCCAATTGCATATATTAGTTCCACTTTCCTCCACGGCGGATGGTTACATCTGATTTTCAATATGTGGTTCCTATGGTTGGCTGGCTTCGTTTTGGAGGACGTTTGGGGCCGTCCTTTGTACCTGGTTTTCTACCTGCTGGCGGGTATTGCGGCGACACAGCTTCATGCTTGGGCGAGTCCGGGCAGCCTCGGTGCATCGTTCGGGGCGTCGGGGGCTGTTGCGGGATTGATGGGAGCGTTTCTCGTTCGCTTCCCTAAGCTGAAGATCAGGCTCATGTGGTTCTTTGACGTTGGATTCTCCGGCTTTTGGCCTATCTGGGTGCGCGCCTACTGGCTCTTGCCGTTGTGGTTGGTGATGGAGATTTACTACGGGAAACCGTCCGGGCAGAGCGATGGCGTTGCACATTGGGCGCACGTTGGAGGATTCATGTTCGGCGCTCTTGGTGCCCTTGCTCTGAGGTACTCGGGCTTAGAACGCAAAGCGAACAAAGCGATCGAAGAAAAGATCACTTGGACGACCGATCCCGAAATCCTTCAGGCCAACGACCTAATTGAAAATGGAAAGCTTGATGAAGCTGCCGTCATCCTCAATAAGTACCTGGCAGAACGGCCTGACTCGCTCGGTGCCTGGAACACGCTGCGGGCAATCCATTGGCGACGGAACGAAATACCCGCCTGTCGCGAAGTTGCAGGCAAGCTCTGCGTGTTGAATATCGAAGCGAAGATGTATGAAGCGGCTTGGCTGGATTACGAGGAGTTCCTCAACCTGGGCGGTGACAAGATGCCTCCCACTGTATGGCTGGAGCTTTGCCGTGTGCCAGAAGAGCGGGGCGATTATAAACGCGCCCTGAGCGAATACGAAAGGCTTGCTGGCGCTCATCCTGCAGAGCGGGAGGGCCTCATTGCACAAGTTGGTGCCGCTCGAATCTTGCTCACGCGATTAGATCGTCCCGACCAAGCGTTGAGATTGTACGAGGCAGTGTCAGCGTCCACCGTCGCGCATTTGGATTTGGAGCGAGAGATCGAATCAGGAATTCTGGAAGCCAAGACCGCTCTCTCGCAAGGAGTTTCACTGCTGACATAGAGTTTGTGGGCTAGCCCGCACCATGCCTCTCTGAGTCTGTCCCGGGGAATAAGAGATGAAGCTATGTGGGGTCCATCTCTGTACTATTGACACGCGTCGCAACAGAGTGGCACGCTGTCCTTGTCCCCAGCTTGCCCAATGACCGAGGTATTCGAGGACCCGATTGGAGAAACCGGACCCGTACGGCGACTGGGTTTTATTTCCGGCCAGCGAAAAAGAGAGCAAGAACCCACCTGCCAGCGATGAAGAATTGATTTCTGCCGCACGCGAAGTGTGGCCTCGGGTTCTCGTGTACGCGAAAAAGGAGTTGAGCACAAATCGCCTTGGCTCTGACACCGCTTCAATGCCTGCTCAGGTCTGGGAGCGAATGCTCCGCTCGGTTTCGAGAACACGCCAGCGAAATACAGATAACCGGCAAGCTATAGCAGACTTGCAATCCTACCTTTTCTTGGCCTTCGTTCACCGATTCAACCGAGCGGTAGTGCGAGAACAGAAGCATTCGGAGAGGATTGAGCTTGTTTCGTCCAGCGTGGACCTTGAGCGAATCGAGAGCGCTCAAGACGCGGGATGGGTTGAAGAGTTGGAGCGAACAATCGCGATCAGGGAGATCACAGACCGAATGGATCCCTGGACAAAGAAGGTCTGGCAGGCGCGTCAATTGGGCTATTCGTGGAAAGAAATCTCATTGTGGTTGGGCGCCACCGGAGATCAAGCGAGAAAGAAGTTCGACTATGGGGTGGAGAAGACTCGGCAGAGCATCGTTCGATTGCTGAAGGCTGGAAAGCCGAAGAGGTTTGGTTAAGATCGACCGGATGTATCTTCTGGCTGAAAGGGGATAAAGTCTGCAAAGGGAGGCAGCCCTGAACGAAAAGGGATATTCCGAGAAAGACGAGAAGCGCATCCTCGATGCGCTAGGCCGTGGCCTGCTCACAGAGTTTCCGAATCCTAACCGGACCGGCTGCCCTAGTTCTGATGTTATCAAGAGAATCGCTTCTCATGAGATGCCACTCGCCGAAGCGGAAAAATGGCTCGATCACCTAACCTCCTGTAGCCCCTGTTATCGCGACTTTTCCGAACTTCAGGCTGGCTACCGGCATCGTCGGATGCAGACCGTCCTCGCGGTCGCAGCGAGCATCTTAATTGTCGTCGGTGTTGCGGGCTGGGCTTTGTTCTTCAGACACAAGGGACCCCCGGTCGTCGAGACTGCTGTGCTGGACTTGAGAAATCGCTCGGTCTCGCGCGGCGGTGAGCAGAACCCAGGCGAGCAACCACTGGAGGTCAGCCGCGCGGTGAAGCATCTCAGTGTCTATCTGCCGCTCGGGAGCGCCGAGGGACCTTACGAGATGCGCATCACTACGACGACGGGAAGTGCAATCTTCACGACAGGTGGTGTCGCTTTTCTGAAAGATGGCCTTACGTCAATCCCAGCCGTTGTCGACCTTTCTTCTGCGTCCCCTGGACAGTACGTCTTCCAGGTTCGCAGGCCTGATTCTGAGTGGAATTCTTATCCCCTCATGTTGCGATGATTCCTTCACGGCAAAGCCCCGTGAGCAAAGTGAGCGTTGCCCGTCATCCACCCGGGCCGCGCATTCCAGAAGATTCGGCGACTCCCGCTTAACGCGGGTCGCCTCCTTCTCTTCCCCTACGAGTGTAGGCACTATAATGTAAAAGCATGGTCGAGGGCTCACCGTGGATGACCTCCGAAAGCATAAGCACGCCGGGGAGTTCACTCTTGCTCCCGGTGAAAAGATTCACGGGGAACTTACCCTAGAAGGACCAGAGAGTACTCTCTATCTCTACGACCGGCATGAGTTTCAGACTCACGCCGGACTCCATCAGTACATCACGGGTGTTCTGCAGGATCTGACTAAGGTCTCCCTGATCGACTGCCTAACGACGCCAGTTCCAGGCCACGGCTCTCGAGGTGACGAGGAGTATTACTTTGCGAATGTGTTTCCTCATTTTGTCGTCCACGGCGACAGCTACCTTGCGCCAGACGAGCAAACAATCAGGAAAGTCCATTTTGTCGTGGACGATGCCACAACGCTCTTTTATGACTTCGACGCTTTTGGACTGCTACTGAACGCAAAGCCATTCATCGACTCAATTACAACTGCCAACGCCAGCATCGCCGGACGAAACATCATCACCGGCCCAGACCCGCAGATTCTCTATTTCACCGGGAAAAAAGAAATATTTACTGCGAACACGCTAATCGGACGAGTGTCTGCCTCCCACAATCCCAGCCCTACTACGTTTGGCGGGCCAAGTGGAGTGGGCCTGAAGAACACTATATTTCTGACAATTGAATTCCCTGCTCCAGTGGTTTTTGAACAGTCGATCCGGCACATGACGACTCTAGTCAGATTCTTGGAAATTCTGGCAGGACGTCCGCAGAACCTCGTCGCCATAAACGTCACCCTTGAATCCGCTCAACAAAGTTCCGTCGTTCTCAACATCTACTGGAGTATGCTGCCGAAACGGGAAAAACGCCTTGGAGCGGAGAAGCCACACTGCGCCGATGTATTGCTAGACGCCGTTCGGCACCCGGACGACTTCAGCCGTGTGCTAGCGAGTTGGCTCGACCGGGACCAGTCTTGGCGCGACGCGCGAGCGCGCTTCTCGAATTGTTTTGGCAAGCAAAACTCTTACGACGTAGACCGGCTGATCGGGGCTGCCAATATGTTCGATATTCTTCCCGGTTGCGCGGTGCCGCCTGACGTACCGTTGCCGAAAGAACTTGAAGAAGCTAAAGAGAGCAGTCGCAAAGCCTTTCGCGCTCTGGCACAGAGCCCTGAGCGCGACAGTGTTCTCGGCGCGTTAGGTCGGGTCGGAAAAGCGAACCTCAAGCACAAGGTTCGACACCGGGCTGACAATATCCTAAAAGAGGCTGGTGATCACTTCCCGGACCTTATAACCGTGATCGATGAGGCGGTGAATTGTCGAAACTTCTATGTCCATGGCACCGTTGCCAGCTTTGACTACGACGCGCATTTCGATGCGGTTACCTTCTTTACCGACACTCTGGAGTTCGTATTTGCTGCGTCGGACTTAATCGAGGCGGGATGGGATATAAAGGCTTGGAGCAACACCGGCACAACCATGTCCCACCCTTTTGCCCGTTACCGCATCAACTACTTCCTACAGTTACAGACGCTCAAGGCACTGTTGGCGTGATATCGGGAGTTGAGTTTTGCCCCCAATCAAGGCTTGGGAGAGTAAGCAAAGATGGGCGTTTGAGAGCGATGACCTTATGTTTTGGGACGTTCGTCCTGGGCTCTGCCGGGACGTTGTTCCTCTAGCTCATCAATCCTTTTGAGCTGCTCTCGATAGCAGCCAGCCTCATGCAGAATCTCGCCGTTGTCGTTGTAAATATAAATCCGAAGATACAACTCGTCATTGCTGGCAGCCAAATCTAGTGCCTCGTCGAAAGTTTCGCAGTCTTTCCAGAGAGGGCCGCTTGCCCATGTGAGCGTGTCTACTGGGTCCAGCCCGATTACCCGGTATTGCCCCTTGGGTGCACGTACTTCCATCACTCACCTCGGTGGTTGGGGTCCTCTCTAAGTACGCTAACCTCGCCCCGAAAGCAAGCAGAAAGGCCAACCGGAAGTTATCCAAGCGGCCACCGGGCCGCGTGGGCGGAATATCGCAAACTGACTGATGGTCTGCCAGGTAGAAAGAACGTCACGCTACAAGCCGCTCACAATCTCAATGGCCTTTTGCATCTGAGGGTCCTGCCCAGCGATAAGATGGTCGGGCAGCAATTCGACGGGAACGCTGGGTGACACCCCCTTTCCCTCGATTAGTCTTCCCTGCCACGTAAGATAGGCGGCGACCGGCAATCCCACAATGTAGCCGGAACCAGCTTTAAACGTAGACCCACTCAGCAAGCGAGCTGCCGTCTTTGTGCCGACGATTGTGGCAAGTCCATTCTCTTCTGCAAATGCGGCTACCATCTCGCCAGCGCTCGCGGTGTGCTCGTTGACCAGGATCACCACGCGACCGTGAAATTTCTGAGGACCGAGCCCCTCTGTGACTACGAGAATCGACTTGTCAATGAAGCCATAACGTAATGCCAGCCAGAAAAGAGTGGCCTTGTGCGAAGGAATGTGGCCAAACCTCGGCAAGTTTTCCTTTTTATAGCCTTTTTCTTTTCGTGCGCGAGTGAGGCTGTATCCAACCTCCTTCTTTTCGGAAGTCAAATAACTCATCAGCCGCAATCCACCGATTCCCCCTCCAGTGTTTCCACGAAGGTCCACGATCAAACGAGTCGAATCTTTGAGATGAGCGATAGCCGTATCAAACATTTTGGCAAGATCAATACCGACCGCTCCCGGAAACATGGTCACCTTGAGCCACCCGATCCCATCGGGTAGCTGTGAGCACAAAACTGCTTTTGGTACGATCACCGGATGACTTTTCGACCTTGGCGACGGGACAATCAAGTTGCCTACGATGCGTTTGCCATCCGGTTTTTGGACTGCATATTGTGAGTCCTCGCCAACCGGAAAGATCGGCGGTTCAGGTGGTTTTATTTCTCTGTTTCGGACTTGAAGAAGAATGTCGCCTGGACGCAGGCCTGCGGCGTGGGCTGGGCCACCCTCGTGAACGTCCTGGAACATCCACCGCTGCTCGGCGTCGAAATTGCAGCGCATGAATGTGGCGGCAATGGCATGGCGTCCAGGAACATTCGGACTCTTGGAGTGGCGAAACCCGGTGTGGCTGGTCTTCAGTTCGCCCAGCAAGTCCTGAACTTGCTTCTCGAACTCTTCGTCGGTGCCGCTTCGGAGAATTTGATCCTTTCGAGTCTTGCACAACTCTTCCCAATTCGCCCCGTTCATACCGGGATCGAAGTGCTTCCGAGTCACAAGCTCACAGACTCGGGAATAAATCTTCTCTTTGGTTTGCAAGTCGAGACTCATTGGCCCCCCAGTGAAATTGGAGACCCTCCGTCTCCAACCAAAACAAAGGCTCCCCAATAGTAGGCTGGTACTTGTTTACCGTACTTTGCAAGCAAGTCAAGTTTTGCCTGTCGCAATGCCCCGGCCTTGTCCTGGCCCTCGGCGATGTGAGTGTAGAACCGTTCCATCAAAGCGGCCGTGTACGTGTCGTCAGCACTCCAGAGGCTCGCGACAACTGCTCTTGCGCCGCTGACCAGGAAGGCTTCCACCAGATTGGTTACGCCTTCTTCGCCTTGGAGTTTTCCAAGCCCCGTATTGCAGGCGGAGAGCGTCACCAAATCGGCGTTGAAGCGGAGGCGTATGATCTCCCGGACCTGCAATAGCCCGTCGTCGGGCGAAGCCGGGTCTACACCGAGTACCAAGCCTGATCGCTCTGGAAATTGAGTATCTGCGAATCCGTGGGCAGCAATATGGATGATCCTGAATTGCGCCAAAGGCTCAGACTTGAACGCCGTCTCCGTTGCGTTTGAGCCAAGCAGTACGACTCCATCTTTGCCCACAATGTTGCTGACCCGTACGACTTCCTCGCGGGTCTGCGGCAAGTCGTACAAAGGTGTGCCAAGAGCGTCGGAGAATCCTCGGAGCACTCTTAGCTTAGTGGTGATGGGCTTCTCGATTTTCGACGAGATGTGACCTTGATTTTGATATGACACATCCCCCACGCCCAAGAATGAATGCTGAGCGCTCTGGGCCCGCTTCGTGTTCCTCAGAACAGCGAGAACTGTCGAAGCTGGCGCATAGCTTATGGTGCGTGTTTCCAACAAGAAGGCACCCGTCGAATCGCGGAGAGCATCGAACGGCAGCAGATTCAGTACTCCGTCTGGTACGACGATCAGGCGCTCGTGGGTTGCTTTGGCTGGGAGAGAGCCCAAAAGAGCACCGTAGAGTTTCTGCGCCAGATCAATGTCACCGCCCCTATCCCGGATTTCCTCCAGGTATTTACGTGTTAACTCTTCAATTCGCTGGCGTCCGGCAGGCAGCGCTTGCACGCCCTCGCCTTTTCTGGAGATCCAAACGCAATACGAATGGGGCTCGCTGAGCACGTATTCCAGCACAACCTCGTCGGGACGCAGGCTTGCCTGGATCACCTTCAGAGGCGCTGGCTTCTCAAACCATCCGAGCGTCGATTCTTTCCTGTCAGTTCGTGTCCACTCTAGCCGGCGCTCGTACTCTACGAGTTGATCGAGTAAACCAGTTCGTTCCTGAGCGTTTTCCGAGCGCATCAAACGAAGTTGTAACTCAGAAACCGCGTTTTCGAGCGCTCGCACATCTTCGGATTCGCTCTTGCTGAACGTGACCTTGTTTTCCAGAAGGGCTGCCGCCGTGCGACCTCGTACTCGTTCCAGGACACTAAGCGCCCGCTCTACATTTCCTTCCCGCGCTTCCATTTCAAAGTGGTGGAGGTAGGTCTCGCTCATTGCTCCGGCAAGCGAACTGCTCCAGTGCGCCTCGTGAAGGTTCAAGAGCATTCCGTCGATAACATCCTCAGCATTTTGATACAGTGACTCAGCCTCGGCAGAAGACCCCTTTAGCGCTTTGAGTTCCGCCAGAATCGTCAGATCCCTCGGGAGGTAATATCTGTCGCCTACGCGCCGACTGGCATCCACTCCTGCTGAAGCATATTCCTCGGCAGATTTTAGGTCG
>Ga0187853_10002549_pt1 | contig 15052 bp, 16 predicted proteins | sample June2016WEW_6_10_2_FD_132417 | JGI IMG/M metagenome (GOLD analysis project Ga0187853, IMG submission 132417) | Peatland microbial communities from SPRUCE experiment site at the Marcell Experimental Forest, Minnesota, USA - June2016WEW_6_100 | ecosystem: Environmental > Terrestrial > Soil >... | reverse complement strand
CTCAATAGGTATCTCAATAACTAAAAAGTTATAACAATTTGTCAACTTATCTGTTCTCAGTGCTATAAGAACATTGCAGAATACATTAAACAGATATGTCTAACGCAGGATATGTTTATGCAGCTAATTTAAATATTAACCGAGTTAAATATTTTAATAATATGTCTCAGAAGTATGGCTTAGTTAAATTAACTAGATTAGAAGTTAAAAATTATAATAGATTTAATAATCAACTTGATAAATTAAAAGAAAATAGTTTAAATGGTATTGATGATTGTATACATATAAAAGGACGTAAAGTTTTTTATGATCCGGTCGATATTTGTTTCTATAAACTTATGTAATTATATCTAAAACTTAGGTATAATAAATAATTATCACTCATAACTTAAATGTTACAACGATCTTTTGGAAATGTTAAGTGTTCTACAGAACCTATGAAAGAAGCTATAAGAGCTGAAGTATCTAAAGAAGATAAAGATTTTCTAGTTAGAATAGATCCTAAAGAAGATCTCTGTATTATATTAGCTAGAATAGGAGATAATATAGGTAATCATATGTTAGCTTTAAAAGATATAAATGAGCGATTAAATAAAATAGATATGCGATTAGATAATCAAAGAGAACATATCCTCTTGCATCGTGATAGACTTATGGATATTCCAAAAGATACATCAAAACAATATGATTTAATGCATGATACCGCTTGTCTAATAGGCGGACATGATGAGCGATTAAATAAACTAGAAAGTGTTATAAATGATTTAATTATAGAGAATTCTAATTTACGCTGTCGTGTGGAAGAAATAGAAAATAAACCACAACATAAATGTCCCTCCAAGCCATCAGAGAACAAATTGACACCATATCTATAAACTTAAAAGATATAAATGAACGAATAACTTTATTTTCTATATGCAAAAAATGTAAAAATCATACCTTTTGGCATGATAAAAATCAATCTACTGGAGAATATAATAGTGAAGGTGAATGGATTAAAGTATATCTATGGGCATGTTCAAATTGTGGATTTGAAGGGAGAGTAAAAGAAGAAGAAGGAAAAGTGGTGCCTGCCTATTAAGGTTAAATTCATAAGATTTATGAATTTTAAGCATATTCTCTAAGAGGATTAGCTGCATAGGCCGCTGCCAATTCATGTTTAGCGATTTTCTTTACCGCTCGACGTTCCCTAGCCCTCATATTTGCTGCAGCTCTGTGTTCAGCAGACTTTGGTGCTGCTCTTGGAACTATTTTCCAGCATTTTTATCACTTTGAACAACTCGGTATGCTCCACCAGGTCCTGAATTTGCTTCTTTATATCGTCTTTGTGCCTTTACAGCCGTCATAAAATGCTCTTCCCACATTTTTCCACCCTCTGTTTTGTATACTCGTGGCATTTAATATATAGATTTTTATTTTGCACGCACTAGTTAAATGAGTTCACCTGGAGACACTATTCAAGCCCTATCTCATAATACCATAATCCTAGCTAGTGCAACGTGGACTTCCCAAGCTTTCGTGCTTGGAGCTTATAATTCAATGTCGGTCATGGTTAAGACTGATCAACCAGGTACCCTAACTATTCAATGGTCTGGAGATGGAGGGATCAACTATGATAATGTTAACTCCTATCTTATTTCCGCAGGAATCTCAAGAACCGTTGAGACCCCTGTCCTTCAAAAGGTCGTTCAAGTATCCTTCACTAACTCTTCGATATCTAATCAAACTTACTTTAGGCTTACTACCTATGCCACTGTGACTAATACTTCGATCTCCATCAATTCACCAGATAATGTTAATGTGACTGTAACTAACCTGCCAGAGACTCCCTCAGGTGAGATGGACTCTGCCACTTTAACCCCCATAAAGCAATATGACTTTTCAGATATTACTGGTGGCTTTGTTCCTAACATGTCAATCAACCCTTTAATTAGCCAGTACCCTGATATATTTATGTCTGCTGCTTCAACTTTCCCTAAGGTATCGAAGGGTAATACCTATCTAACTTCCACCATGTTAATCAATTCTGGATCTGATACTGTTGGGCCCTATTATGTTCAAGGACGACCATGCACCACCAGGGGAATGCCTATCGATATTAGATTCTCAGCGGCTTGGAGCTCTGCCACTTATACTGGTTCTGGTCCTGGATCTATTCGATTAATTGGCGCCGGTATGATCTTGCCAGGCACAACCGCTATTGCCGATTTCATGGGATTTGGATATTTTAATGGAACTGGTGATAACTTAGCTAACTTTGGTGTCATCGTTACTGCTAAGGGAAGTTCAAACTTTATTCCCATCGGATCTTGGAATGGCCCACAGCCTTTTCCTCCTCTAACTCTGATCGCGATTAATGGATATAGAATGGTAAGGTTCTCTGAGATGTCTGATTGGATCTATTTCTATATAATGAATGTCAACACTGGTTTATATCAGCTAGTCCATTCTACCCAGTCTATTAATGTATCTGGATCTCCCTGGACAACTGGATGGGGATTGCTTGCCTATGGTAATACACATGGCTGTCCTTTAATTGGTGGTGTCCCTCAGATGATGTTGAAGACATGGTCGGCCTTTTCTCAGGGATCTAGACTTCAATTCCCTTCTCCAACTTATTCACTTATTTTCAGTGGTAGTTTAGCAGCTAACACATCCCTAGTAAATAATTATACCCTATCTAATGCTATTGGGGCTAGTAACTTGGCTGGTGCCCTAGTGCTGACTAAGATATCAGGAACCAATACTTTAGCATCTGGAACTTCTCAAGGATCTCCAATTATCTTCAGAGTCTATGTTAGAGGAGTCACCTCTGGAGGATCAGCTACTCAACCATTCGCCAGTCTTGATCGATTCTTATATGGAACTGGAGGAACATTTGTTTCAGGAATTCAATCTGCTAGCTTTGTGGTTATGCCTGGTCAGACTGTGGATTATATTTTGCCTCCAGAAACATTCATTATCACCAGTAACTATCAGATTATTATCACTGCTCAGTGTGATGGTACTGCTAGCTATATAACTTCTCAAGAAATAACTGTCTATTAGTTTATTCTAATTCCTAAAGCTTAGGAATTAATTGGATGTGAAATTTAATTTCGCTAGATAATTAGTTGAAGTGCCTCCAGTTGCTCCAGCTCCTATCCATAGCTGATAGAAGGATCCTGCTTCTAATATCACTGAGTTATATACTCCAGGGCATTTTAGAGAATCATAAACAAATCCTGATAATTGCCCAGTGCCAGGATTTCCAGCAAACTTTGCTAACCCATCTCCATAAGTTGTTGGAGCGGTTCCATAATTTCCACCTGATGGATTAGGTTGCCCTATGAAAACTGTTTGACCTGTTACGCCATTCGAATCATCATATCTACTCATATATACATTGCCCGCCCAAGCAGTATCTGAACTATCTTGCTGAGCATATCCTGATATACTATATTTCCTGGTGGGGCCGTTATACTTCATAAATATATTCCCACTTCCATCATCATATGAACCAAAATAGGCATTAAGGTCTTGTTCTCTAACAGTTATGCCTGGAATTGAAGCCACTACTGTAGGAACCACATCAAAAGGCAATGATGACACTACATTGCTACCATCTCCTATGTTAATAGATGCCCAATTATCTATTACTGGCATAGTCAAAGGATTTACTAAGCCTGGATATAGGGTGCTGACAATGGTATTTAGAATGGAATTGGTGGTGGTCAATAAGGATGTGGTGGGAAGAGATGTTGAATCATATAGAATAGTCTGAACCCTAGTCACTGTCTGGGCTATCGGAGTAATATCATTGGTAAGAGTTAACTGGATAAATTGGGTTAAAAGATTAATAGGCACCGATATTTCCCCTGGTCCATCTTCACTAACTATGTTAATTAGTTCCTTATCGATCGTCGAGGAGTCTTCGCTATAATCTATTATGATCCTAGCAGCATTATCCACCTGAATGGTTATGACTCCGGTATCATAGCCTGTAACATCAAACCATCCTGAGATCCAACTAGCGCCAGTTCCTATGGGTGATAAAGTTGATAGAGATCCGATTGGATTTGCCATTTATAGGATGAGATATTTATTTCCAGACTGGCATTCCTCCAACCATCGTAAGCACTTCTCCTTCAGCACCAGGTGCTAACATCTTTATTGATGCTGCATCACCGAGGAACAATCCACCTTTCAAGATTAAGCCGGGAAGCCTATCATCTCTAACAGGAGTTGTCGGACTTGATTTCTTTATTCCCCTAATCTTATCAACAAAGCTTCGAGATTTTGGTGCAGGTTCTTCTGCAGGCACTAGATAAACAGATGGCTGACTTGAATCAACATGATCTGAACTTACTGAGGAAGGTGCTGGGACATCAGGACTGGAAACCATTTGAGGTTCTACTGGAGGAGGCACGATGGCATCTGGAATCACTGGTGCTATCGGAAGAGGAGGTGACTGAAGAGATGGTTGAGGAACAAGCGGAAGTATGGATGCTGGAGCAGGAGCAGAGGGAGAAGGTAATAATGGAGCAAGAGATTGAGAACTTAAAGATGGAAGTAAAGATCCTACAGGCGTGGGTTTGCTCAATAAGACCCCACGGGTAGTTAAATAGATCTTAGATTCGCCTGGGACACTAAGGAGCACTTCAATTGATAAATAATCGGTGATCACTTCAATCGCTATTAACCTAGATTCCTTAGGCTTAATAGGCAGCTTTTGCTCTAGATCTACTCCAACTCCATCGCTAGACCAGTGGAAGATTAGACTCGCTACATCATCACATCGAAGGATGAACATTAGTTTCTTATAATCTGATACCTTAGCAAATCCACTATCAGGTAGGATTATCTGATCCTTGATTGCTTGCTTAACAGAAAACTCTGGGATATTCATTTATATTATACTTGTTAAAATGTATTCTATCCCAAGCAATCATGATGAGATCGAATTAACAGATGGGAAGATTAGGCCCGCTAGAGTTAGGAACACTAAGTGTGATAGGATCTTATTCTTGGCTGATTCTCGACAACGAACAGCTGGGAGTGCCTTTAAGTTTCAAATCACTGGCTATCGACCTATTTATGGTCAGTCTTGTTATATCTCTAGAGTTATGCTTCCTAAGCTGCCTAACATTAATCCCAACGATAATACTCTTCAAATAACTAATGCCAATGGTACCTTCACCATCTTATTGCCTACTGGGTATTATAATCAAATTAGCCTGGTTAACATATTGGATGCCGGATTGAATGCAGCTGGTACTGGGGATGTATTTACGGTCACCTATAACAATACCAATAAGACTATTAATGTCACAGCGGCTGCTCTACCATTTTACTTTGTTGCTGGGACATCCTTCGATCTCTATGGAATTAATGTTGCCCATTGGGACTCATTTCCTGCTGGTAGTGACCCTGCTTTAGTTGGTTCTTTATCTCAAAACTCTAGCATCTTAGGGTTGGTATACACTAGATATGTAACAATCACTTCAGATCGATTATGTGCTAATCCGATGGACATTCCTCGTCTATCTAATGGTAAAACTAATGTGGTGGCAGTGATCTCTGTAGCAGAACATTTTCAAAGCTCTGATTATGATGCCACTGGGACATTTAATGGTGTTATCCTTGTTGATCAATCTTTCAATGATTCAGCAGTTTTAAGGATCGCTGCACAGAAGAAGGATCTAACTTTAATCGATTATATGGTGCAAGATGAGTTTGGATATACATTAGATTTAGCGCTTAACTTAGGAGCTGGATACTCAACAAATTCCTTAGGATGTTTGATTTGGTTGACGATCACATTATAAATAAAAATATATCTCATGTGAAAAGATGACGCAAGCGTTTGCAACGATCTATGGAATTGAAGTATCTGAGATTAAAGATGAAGAGTATGCTGATACATTCAAGGATTGGCAAAAGCTAAGGAATTCAATGAGCACTTCAGTTAGAACGATGGAAAAGTCCAATCAAATATCTAAGGAAGATGCTGATCTCTTCAAGATTATTGTGGCCAGAGCAAACTTAGAAGAGCTTGAAGAGTTGAAGACTAAAGTAAGCAAGATTCGAGCAGGACATGCTAAGGTTGAAAGTCTTAGGGCTTCTGTAGTTAAATATGATGAATTAGATGCTATTCATCCTAGAGGTAAAGGATCTGTTAGCTGCATTGATAAGCAGTTAAAAGATGAAGTTATTAAGACGAAACGATTGATTGCTGATCATAAGAAGAAAGAAGTGATTGATGAGGAGGAAGCATCATTGAGATTAAAACATCTGATGGGCCTGAAGACAGCTGAAGAGATCTTTGATTATCGTGAAAGTCTTAAACTTCCTCGAGTAACTAGACCAAAGAAGCAATCTCCTGTTAAAAGTGTTGAGAAGTGATGCGTGTGGCTAGTCCATTAAAGAGAACCAGATCCGAGATGTGATATTCCTATATAATAGGAATATATGCTATTCAAGCGAAATCGATTAGAAATATTGTTCAGCCACACCATCTTTGACTTCATAGACGCAATTACAAACATATGTGATTGTTACAGTAGAGGAGGCAGTTACAGGACCAGTGAAGAATAGAGTCATTGTTTGACCAGTGAAGTTTCGACTAAGTGCGTATTCAGCATTAGTGAAAGCAGCATTGGTGTCAAGAATCCAACATTCTAAAACATTAAGTCCTTGAGGATATGCTGTCACTACTCCAGATGAATTAGATGCGGCTGTATATGTCAGATATTCAAGATTGCCTTCTGTAAGCCCTGCTGAGTAGCATTTCATCAAAGGAAGCTCAGGGCCTGTAAGATCGATAAGATCTAAACCATTATAGTTCAATCGGGTCTGAGTCAGTTCGATATTTATAGGGTTAATTAGAGCTTGATCGGCTGCAGCATTACTCGATGTACCTAGAGCTGAGTTATCAACTACACTGACTAGAATAGATACCAATTGGGCATTAGGAAACGATTGGAGATTAAGAGATTGCTGAGAACCTGTAATAGCTACGTTATCTATCTCATAACTTTGGATATAATATGATGGGATACGATAAATATCTCTAGTCTTACCTACGGACAATTCATTTCGAAGATGTGAATAATAATTAAGAGGCTTAAGCTGGATGAAGTCGAATTGAGTAGGAAGGACACGAACATGAGCACCACCTGATTGAGAAGCAAAGATCCATAGATATGATGGTTTAAGAGTGATATTGACCAAAATGTTGTTATTAAAACTATCACCATCTAAAGGAAATGCTGAATTTGGTTGGGCTGCAGTGCTCCAAGGCATTACCACAGGTATACAGAACTGATTGATAGTTGCTCCTGCAACAGCTGCTAAAGAATTGGTGGGATTCATCACATTAAGGGCTTCTCGTTGATTCACTGAACTAGATCGAAGCAAAAAGGATTTCCATGACTCACCAGTGTATTGGATATTACCAGATGCACCAGGAATTGTGATTTGAATATTCTGAACCGCGTCTAGAAACCACAGGCTCTTTAATGTCATATACTGGCCAAGACTGAGTTGCCCATAGATATAGAAGATGTCTTGGATCTTAGAGTTAGCAATCGTGAAGGACAAAGTGGATCCTAAATTTGTATTGGCACTGGAGATCTTGACCACTCCCTGGCGTTGTTCAAGAACTGCAGCATCGAAAGTGGAATTGGATTCATGGGCATAAACAATTTTATTCACGGTCAATGAAGCAGGATGAAGTTGACCATATAAAGAATCTAATACAGTCTCTTGAACAGCTCCTAATACTTGTGCGTCTGACATTTTAAAGAACAATAGATAATTAATTTTTAGAATGCAAATCTTTTGTTAAGTTTGAATAGAGATCCAAATGCTTTCTGTGCTGAGCCTCCATAGTCCTTTAACTTGCTTGACAGTTGCTGATGCCTTTGATTGCCTAGGATACCAAATCGATTAAGAGCACCTAAGACTTCATGACCTCCTTTTAGACCCAAGCCAAGACCCTTTGCACCGCCACTAAGGAGCTGATGACGGCCGGCCTGGGTACCTGCTAATCGTTTGAATTGTCCGAGAAGTTCTGACACTCCCTTCGTCCCACCCAGACTCATCGCTGCTTGAGTTCCCAGCTTCAATAAGCTGGGTGATAGAGCTGATGCTAATGCTTTTGCTACTGGTATTGCTGCTAAGGCCATTTAATTCTTGCTCGATTATTTTATCTTCCTCTTGCTTTCGAATGTTCTTAGCATGTTCTAGATTGCCAAAGCTACCTATATATCTACCACATAGCCTAACCACATATCGATCTCTAACTTTATAAACGCCAGTGCAACCTAAGATGTTTGAAGCTCTAAGTTGATTCATTCCATTGATAGTCTTGGAGCAAAATCTGAGATTAGCTGCTCGATTATCCAGTTTGTTCCTATTGATATGATCACATACTAAATCCGGATTAGATCTAATACCCATCACGATATGATGGAGATATCCATGCTTAGGCAGATAGGCATATCCACCTTTATTAATCGACCATCGAGAATTAAGCTTTAATAGATATTCAAAGACATCTCGATCGATTAAGATATGAGAAGTCCTGCCATCCCGATGCCTACAGATCAGAACATGGCAATAATATCTATATTTTCCTCTTTGTCTAGTGAGCATAATGGTCCATTGATTAATCATTTCTTTATCGTGTGAGTGGTTAAATCTGATTTGATCTGATCAAGCAACATTATCTCTCGATCTTTCTCATTCATCTTGGTCATTTTCTCCAAACCTTCTATCATTCTATCAATAGTCTTATAACCTAACTTCCTCATATAACCTTTGATGAAAATATCTAGAATAGATTTTTGGATCTCATAATTCTTTGCTCCAGTAATCCAAACACGGTGAAATGATGCCCTCATGGCAGGACTGACGAACTTTGGATATTGAATAGAAACAATGGTAGAGATATTGGAATTCCTGTAGATATTGATAGCCTTATTCATAGTTTTAGATCTTAAGAGTTCTAGACAATCATCTAGCACCACCAAGGTGCCATAGCGATTATCAGTGGCTTTATTGATTTGGACCATTATCGTAACCAATTCTGGTATGAAGCTAGGGAAGAAATGGACCTTAGTTGGCTGATTATGCATTAACCAATCTTTAATGGGTACAGCATTTTCAGATTCAGAGAATATAAAGATCACATCATATCTATCAGGATGCTGATCCAGTATGTTAGACAAAGCCTGGACTAATAATGAGCTCTTACCTGATGAAGATCCACCCACCAAGAAAGCTGTAGCACCACCAACCTTATCAACATCTATTAGAGTGATATTATCTTTAGTGACCTGGCCGTTCTGCATTTTAATCTCCATTCCAATAAATATGGCCGGTCTAGAAAGATTACAGGAGCTTATGGCTAGGATGAAGATTATACAAGAAGAGCACCCAGGAGGGGTCATTCAGAATATCAGATTAAATCCAGAACCAGAGGAAGATCTAGGTCCTAAGCACTGGGTATTTGAAGGATCTGTTGAAGATTTAGATGTTCCTAGCCTGATAGCTTCCTTAATAAAGCCATCAGATAAAGTAGATTATTCAACCCCTGAGAGCATCTATAACTTTAACCGCATGATCCAACAATATGGTCAGCATCTCTATGAAACAAAATATTCTTCTGTGTAGAGATAAAAGAAAATGGAAATGGAAGTAGATTGGAATATGTTTCTCAAGACTTGGAGGATGATTAATGGCCGAGGAATGACCCAGGGTCAAGCTATGGCTGCATGCAAACCAATCTGGGATAACGAAGTGGAGCAACAAAAATTTATTTCTAAGTACATCAATAAAGATGCCGATATTCCGAATTCACAACCGATTAATGCATCGAATAACGAGTCCAACAACCCATCAGAGCGTAGTGGTCCCATATCACCATCTAAGCCGATATGCTCCAGTAAGCCCGTTGCTCCATCTAGCAATTCAAAAGCACCGACAGCTAATGGCAAAGTAAAAGATCTAAAGTATTATAAGCGGAAAGCAGCCTATGAGAAGTTCCGAGCTGAGTATGGCTGCTAAATGATTAAGATACCTAACTATTTAGGTATCTAGCTAGCTAGCTAACTTTAACTCTTCCATCTACCACAATAAATCTTTTATTAGATAGCTCAGTGTCATATAGATTAAATATCTCTTGCTTCCTAAGGATCTTTTGTTCTTTAGTCTCAGAGATCTCATCTATAATAGCACCAAGCAGTTCAATATCGACAGGTTCTTTGATTTTAGGTTCCACTTCAGTTGGTAAGATAATAGGAATCCTTTCAATGGTATAATCCTGATCCCATTCTTCAACATCTCCAGGGCAGACAAATCTTTTCACCACATTCTCATTGGTGGTATATTGCCAGGTCTTAGGATTATGTCCGAAACTAGGTTTAGAGTATTTATAGGTCTGAGGTACATAATGGACCACTCCTCTTAATAGAGATTTATAAAACTTTCTAGGTTCCATATAACGCTTGATAGTGTTCTTGGGGTCAGACATTCCTTTAAACTTAAATTGCTCATGATCCTTAAATTCATATCCATAACCATCTTTCTCTTTAATAGCTTGTCGGCATTTTAGATAATAGCCCTTCTTACATACAGCTATGAATTCAGTTCCATAGATAGTGTCATCAGAATCGAAATCAGGATGCAAAGTACCTGGTTCATTCTTTCTAGCACAATGCTCACCATCAACTTCAAATCCATAGACTTCCTTAAATCTTGCGCGAACTTCTTCATATCTAGTGGCATCCATAATAGCAGAATCAGTATCTGAATATCCTACATAGACGCCCAAATCATCGCAAACAACTAAGAATTGACACATCTTATATTTTGAACATCCTAAGACTTCAGCAGCACAAAAAGATCTAGATGATGGCTTGATCTTCTTTGCTCTAGTGCATAAAACTTTAGATCCATCTTGAGTGAAATGAGAATAACCATAAATAGTGTTCATAGGGTGACTAGATGCTTCTCGAACATCATCAATATCTTCAATAGATATAGAATCATAAAAAGTTTTTTGCATGTCCTTACCCCATGTCGAATTGAGAACAAGTTTAAGCACTTCAGATACTGATCCTGCACCTTCCACCTTTAATTTAGCTTTAGCTTGATAATCCTTTCTTAGCCAATATAACCTATCTAAGGTAGATTTTAACTTATTTTGTCGTCCTTCATCAAAATATAAACCACTAATCACTTTGAAATCTATACCTGGTCGACATCCGAAAAACTTAGTTAAAATTTGCCATCCCCATCTCTCTACACCATATTCAATAGGATCTTCTTTAGAACATTCATTTGTATATTCTCTGAGACCATTTCTTTCTCGATAGATAAGAGGGAATGGCCGTTTAATAGGTATATTATAAACCTCTAGATTAACAAAGATACCATAATGATCATCATTAGCCATTCTATCTAAGTTAGTATATTTACCTAAAAGCCATTCAGGTGGAATAACTTTAGGAATACCTTTTAAATATCCACCAATGCATATTTGACTGCTAGGATATAAACTATTAAAATCTACATAACACATTTTCATATGAGCAAATTGCTTCTTGTTATTTCTCATCAAACATCTACCACCATGACATATATGTTTCCTCACAAATTCAGATGGAGCACCTTCTAATTCTTCAACACCATCATATGATCCTCCCATGGTGTTAATAGACTTAGCAATACCGGAAATGGTAATATCTTGTTGGGGTCTTGATTTATAACCAGTTCCTTCTTCTAACTTAGCTCTAAAAGCGATACGTCCTAGTCGTTGAAGTATAACATCTGATTCGCAATAGAGCATCATAGTTTCTTTATGGAGGAAAATGACTCGATTGGGATAAATTTTTACCAGGTCCCTGGTGATCAAAGTTCTCATAAATTCATTTCTTCCTTCAACGTCCATGGTCTCCATAGCATTAGTCCATTCTTGGTGAGTATAAGTCATGGTATCAGGATGGTCATTATTCATCGAATCCTTAGGATATATAGAATAAGGGAAGTTCCATTTCTTATGATCTTCTAATCCAAACATCTTAGGAAACTCTCTGAGGGCCTTAGGGATAAGTGCATAATTACATCTGAAATAAAACTTAACTCCTTTATAATATCCTTCAAATCCCTTGCAGCTCTTACCAGACCCCATGAATCCTGTAACCTTATCGAGAATCTGAGCTAGATAAGATTTATCATATCCAAGGTTATGGAAGTATATTCTCATCGCAAATTCTGGTTCTCCATGGAAGACATGCTTCTCATAACCAAACTTATCTTTTAGCCATTTAGGATAAGATACACCTTTGACTAATTGAATATACCAAACATCCTTAGTGATATACTTGGATTCTCTAATGCATAAATCCTTAAAATATTGACAGTTATCGATATGGGTCTGAAGGATATCCTCCATAAGTTGGAGACCACAATCTTCACCCATAAATCTTTTAGGTTGTCGATTCACATCAGAGATGCCAACTGCAGCGATTGGATGATGAACTAAAGTATCGACAGATGCTTCGAAATCAGCATCATACTCTATAGCAAGTCCATCTAAAGGTCTAGAAATCATACATTTACTTAGAGGCTTACCTTCCCTATTCTTAAGAAGTCTAGCGGCTCTTTTCTTAGTAAGTTCCATGGAAGTAAAATCCAATCGATCACCTAATTCAATTCGATTATCAATATAAGCAGAGATTAGGGAAGCAGCTTCATCAATAGGTACTGGGACTGAATAATCTAAGTTATCTCTGAGAAATTCGAATAGTTCTTCAGTGGTGGTAATATAGCCTCCATTAGGATTTCTAAAATGCTTAGGCGGTAAGTTGTAACTAGCGATAAAATGATCGTCAGCTCTATATAGATAGCACTTTGGATTGCTAAGATCGCCATAGACAGAAGTCATATAAAGAGCTCGTTCATCTTTTAGCGAGATACAGATTTCATTCTCTTCAGCAATAGTTCTAAGTTCAGATACTCCAATGTCAAAGCCATCATTACCTCCACAAGTGATATAGATCTTAAAATCATAGAAATAGGAAAAGGCCTTATGCAGACAAGATCCCTGCTTGAATCTAAGCTTATCATGTTCAAAATACAAGTTACAAGAATTGAGTACCGTACCGATATCAAGATTTGAATCATGATAAATAGTAAGATCATCATAGACTTTAGTGGTAGGATATCGATGCCAAAAGCCACCACCTCTAGGTCTTCTAATCCTAGGGTTAATAAGAGCATGGATCACATAGATTCGTACATCGGTCCAGATATTATTATCACCTTCATATTGTTCTAAGGTAGCATTTCCTAGCTCCCTCATCTCGGTAATAAATCTTTGCATATTTTCAGTTCTCATGACTACTCGACGAGTATCATGCCTAGTCCATACAGAATCAGCTTCACCTATAATAGTTGGAGTAAATTGAAGTTCAAAATGAATCCCTCTAATTCTTAGAGATCTGATATATCCATAGACATCTAAAAGAGTTGGAACATCAGGAGAATTGAATATAGCATTAGGACCACCGGGTGAATAATAAGGATGATCTTCAGTATTAGGAGGAAGCTGATGCTCTCCAGATAGTCCTACTTCGTGTACACCTCTAACAACTTCAATAAGGGTAGTGCGAAGAAGAGCCTGTTGGAAGTCGACAACCGTTAAATTGCGATATTCAACCTGAGGCTCTAAGATATTTCTAAGCTGATTAGATAGGTCATTAACTAAATCGACATATTCAGGATTAATTCGATTGTTATCTCGAAAGGCAGTTCTATCTCGGTTATATTGAGCTTCTAAAGGAATATAAGTTCGATCATATTGAGTCTTCAATAGCTTCTTAACATTTCTAATTCTGACGTCTTTAGCAGATGGAGATTGATATCGAAGCCTGGCAGCGCCAACATAATGAAGTTCTTTTCCTCGATTAATAGTTTCATAATCTCTTAAGATGGTAGCATCATAAGTGGGATTATATACAGGTTTAGGATTTTCATGTTCCCAATTAGCAAGTTCTTGCCTCTGTTGATATTCAGATTTATAAGCTTTGATATGAATTTTCGCTAATATAGCTTGGGCGATCGCAGCATCTATTTGAGGTATAAGATTGGGACCAATCAAATTTCTAGTGGAAAGATTTAGGGTAATGCGATTTAACCCAGCTAACACTCTATCAATATTAGGCGGTTCCATTTTAATATAGGAACATAATATATTGTATGCCAACTTTGTTGATATACTACTCATAAACATTCTTATCTTCATTGACTATCAACATCTTTGGTTTGGTAGTTCTAGGCTTTCTAATAACCTTAGGTATAGGAGCCACTCCAGGTATAATACCGTCCTTAGTGATAATCATATGAATTTTCTTTCGACCATCTTCAGGAACATTAAACCCTAATGCTTGTAAATCTTCGATAGATCCTTGAAATCTTACTTGGGCGAAAAATACAGGATTTTTAATAGCAGTCTTATCTTTCGCTCTTACTTCTTGATTATAAGTTTTGAAATAGTCTTTACATTCTACGCAAAGTTTGGTATTTTCAGTATGCATATTAGGACATCTAGAACATTTTACAGGTGTTTTAGTATGAGGACATAAAGGACATCTAGTTAGTTTACAATCATAAGGCATATTACATGTAGCACATTCTCTAGTGGAGCAATATTTAGGAGGTGATATTTTCTTCATAGCCTCTAAATTAACATCAATCTGAGCAAGCATATACATGACATCTTTCTTCTTTTGCAGAATCTCTTCAATAACATCAGGATTAATCTCGTTTTCGTTAGACATATCTGTTTAATGTATTCTGCAATGTTCTTATAGCACTGAGAACAGATAAGTTGACAAATTGTTATAACTTTTGAGTTATTGAGATACCTATTGAGCTTATGAGTTGTTTATATTTTGAACTTTTACATATCCTCAAGATTTAAAGAGTTGAAGAGTTGAGCTTACAGTTGTTAATATGTTGAGTTTTTATAAATTCTCAAGTATTGAGTAAACTCTGTTAGGCTCCG
>Ga0187853_10002538_pt1 | contig 15091 bp, 11 predicted proteins | sample June2016WEW_6_10_2_FD_132417 | JGI IMG/M metagenome (GOLD analysis project Ga0187853, IMG submission 132417) | Peatland microbial communities from SPRUCE experiment site at the Marcell Experimental Forest, Minnesota, USA - June2016WEW_6_100 | ecosystem: Environmental > Terrestrial > Soil >... | reverse complement strand
TCCGAATTCGATCTGCTGGCTGCATTGATGTCCACGCCAGGTCATGTCTACTCCCGCCTCGATCTGCTCGACCTATTGCAGGGTGTCCGCTTCGAAGGCTACGAACGCGCCATCGATCTGCACATCAAGAACCTGCGCGCCAAGATCGAGCTGGTCCCCAGCCTACCCCACTATATCGAAACGGTCTATGGTGTGGGCTATCGCTTCGTCAGGCAATAGAAATGCGTTCGATCACCGTTAAATTATTGCTTGCTTTTTTGGCCATCAGCATGCTAAGCGTCTTGCTGATTGTGTTATCCGCCCGTTGGTTAACCGAGAGGGAATTCAGGAGTTATTTATTTACGCAAAACCGGAATACCCTTATTACTGAATTGACTGATTACTATAGTAAAAACGGCACCTGGAATGGTGTTGATGCCGCACTGCAAGCCCCAGGACAGGCTGCCCCACCGCGCTTGTTTTCCGGAGGCGGGCGGTTTTTTTCCCTGGTGGATAGCACCGATCATGTTGTTCTTGCAGGGATTGGGGATAATGTTGGCGACCTGCTGCCAGTAACGGACATTCGAAATGGCAATCCAATAAAAGTAAATGGGATAGTCGTTGGGACCATGGTTACCAGGCAGCCCACCATTAACGTAAACCCGGCTGAATCGGATTTCCTGAATCACGTGTTGCAGGTGATTACGCTGAGCGCGATAGGCGTCATTGCCGTGGGGTTGCTGCTGGCTTTCCTGCTTTCCCGAACTCTGACACGTCCTATCCGCGAATTGACCGCTGCCACGCATGCGGTTTCAGCCGGTCAGTTGAAGCAGGAGGTGCCCGTCCGCAGCCGCGATGAGTTGGGTGAACTGGCGGCTTCCTTTAATCGGATGAATTCCGCTTTGGTACGCTCAACGGAATTACGTCGCCAGATGACCGCTGATATTGCGCATGAATTACGCACGCCTGTCAGTGTAATCATGGGCCATGCGGAAGCCGTCCATGATGGTGTCCTGGCCCCCTCGTTAGAATCTTTCGAGATCATACGCGACGAAGTCGAACGATTGGATGGCCTGATCGAAGATTTACGCACACTTTCCCGGGCAGATGCGGGCGAGCTCCCGATCGAGTTTCAACGGGTTTTTCCGAATAGACTGCTGGAAAAGGTCCAGAGCATGCATAAGCAGCAAGCTGCCCGCAAGAATATTACCATTGATCTGCGTATGGACCCCGATCTTCCTGAGATCTCTGCAGATCCAGGCCGGTTGGTTCAAGTTGTGAGCAACCTGGTGGACAACGCCCTGCTTTATACACCAGAGGGTGGGCGTGTATTACTGTCTGCCCGGGTGGTCGCTGATGACTTGGAGTTGAGGGTGCAGGACAGTGGTCCAGGGATTGAGGAAAACGAAATTGATCTTGTCTTTGAACGGTTCTACCGGTCGGATCCTTCCCGCCAGCGCAATGCAGGCGGTTCAGGCCTGGGCCTTGCGATCGCAAAATCGATTGTTGAAAAACATGGCGGCAGCATCTGGGCCGAGAGTAAACCGGGCGAAGGAACCACAATAGTCATCCATTTACCCTTACCGGATGAAGCGACCTCAAACCCTGAAATATAGCCTGAAATGCAGGTTATTGCTTTCAGTCGGGGGAAACGGATTTCACGCTTCAAACGTGGAATCCGTTTTCAAAAAACAACATTTTGTCCGTCGGTATTGACAGAAACATGCGGGGGAATTATACTAGTTAAGTAACTAAACTATTTAACTATTAAACTAAATATTGAGGCAAATATGCTGGTAACCGATAATACAACTGAACAGTTGATCCCAGCCGCCATTGAGGCGTTCTGGAGCACGATCCCGCCTGTCTGGAACCGGGTCAAAGCGAATGTCCGCGCCATTGCGTTGGAACATTACGACATCAGCGTCGAGCAGTTCCATATCCTGCGGCACATTCGCAGAGGCCTCACCTCGGTCAGCGAACTGGCAGAGGTGAAGCAGATCAGCCGCTCGGCAGTCAGCCAGGCGGTCGACATCCTGGTGGCGCGCGGCCTCATCTGCCGGCACCAGAATGCCCTGGACCGGCGCAACATTCCGCTCGAGTTGACCGAAGCAGGCAATGCGCTCCTGGATACCATCTGGGGAAAAAACCGGGCCTGGATGAAGAACCGGATGGTCTCCCTTACAGAAATGGATTTGAAAACCCTCACTTGCGCCATGGAAATTCTCGCCAACACATTTGTCGGGCCGGTTGAATAGCAATTTACAGGTGATTAAAGCATGCTATCCGAAATTAAAAAACTACTTCCATTCGTTAAACCTTACTGGAGACGTGCCACCGTCGCTCTGATTCTGTTGTCCTCGCTGGTAATCATGGACCTGTCCATCCCGCTCCTGATCGAGCGCATCATCAACCAGGGCATCGAAAAACACAACCAGGCGGTCGTCATCCAGACCTCGCTGATAATGCTTGGTCTCTCCGTATTAAGTACCGTGATCGCCGTAGGTAACAGCGTCCTGTCCGTGCAGGTCGGGGAAAGCGTGGCACGCGATCTGCGGGATGCCCTTTTCCTCAAGATTCAGACCTTTTCTTTCGGCAACCTCGACCGCCAAAATACCGGCCAGTTGATGGTGCGCCTGACCAGCGATGTAGCAGCCTTGAAGACTCTCACCCAGATGTCGTTGCGCATCGGCACGCGCGCCCCGCTATTGATGATCGGTAGTCTGATCCTGATGGTCAGTACCAGCCCCATCCTGGCGTTGACCATGCTCCCACTGCTGCTGGTCACCTCCGCCATACTCGTTTTTTTCACACGGAAAATGGAGCCGCTCTTCCGCATTGTGCAGCAAAAACTAGACCGGCTGAACTCCGTCCTGCAGGAAAATGTTGCTGGAGTGCGCCTGGTCAAGGCATTTGTGCGTGCTAATTATGAAGGCCAGCGCTTCGAGTCGGCCAACAAGAATTACACCGACGAATCGGTACGGGTGATGCAGTTCATGTCCAGCATGTCCCCGGCCTTGACAGTCTGTGTGAATATCGGCATGGTCGTTGTCATTTGGGCTGGCGGCTTTCAGTCCATTTATGGCACCCTGACCATCGGTGCGATCGTGGCCTTCACCAACTACCTGCTTACCACCATGACTCCGCTTACCATGATGGCCAACCTGTCCAATAACTGGGCCAACGGGCTGGCCTCGGCCAGGCGCGTCAATGAGATTTTCAATACGGTCCCCGAAATCCAGGATGTTCCGGATGCATTGGCTTTACCCGAGCATGCCTCCGGAAAGGTTGTCTTCGAAAATGTGAACTTTCACTATAATGGCAATGGGGACGAACCCGTGCTGGAAGCAGTCAACCTGACCGCCGAACCCGGGCAGACTGTCGCCATTCTGGGTGCAACCGGCTCTGGAAAGTCAAGCTTGATCGATCTGATCCCGCGCTTTTACGATGTTTCTGGCGGACGGGTGTTGTTCGATGGGTTAGATGTCCGGGAGATCAGCCAGGATACCCTGCTCGCTCAGGTTGCGAGCGTGCCCCAGGAGACCATCCTGTTCTCCGGTACGGTAGGCGATAACATCCGTTATGGCCGTCCACAGGCCAGTGATGAAGAGGTAGTGGCGGCCGCCAAAGCGGCCCAGGCGCATGACTTTATCATGCACTTGGACCAGGGTTACGATAGTCATGTCGAGGCGCGCGGCACCAATTTCTCCGGAGGCCAAAAACAACGCATCGCCATTGCCCGGGCGCTGCTGATGCAGCCCAAGATCCTGATCCTGGACGACAGCACCAGTTCAGTGGATGTGGAAACCGAAATAAAAATTCAGGATGCTCTTGAAAAAAATATACGCTCTCACACCAGTTTCGTGGTGGCTCAACGCATCAGCACCGTCCTGAATGCAGACAAGATTATCGTTATCGATAAGGGGCGTGTAGTTGCGCAGGGCACGCACAAAGAACTCCTGGCTACCAGTCCCATTTACCAGGAGATCTACGAATCGCAACTGGGCAACGGGAACGGAATCCATGCGGATGAACCGGAAAAGGTCCTGGAAGGGAGTGTGGTCAAATGAGCTTCCAATCCGGCGCTTCAACCAGCAATATCCGTTCGATGATGACGCCCCGTCGACCATCCGACCCCGGCAAAATTGAAAAGGCGAAAGACCCGCTCCGGGCGGTAAAGGGCCTGCTGCGTTTTCTCCTGCCATTCAGAACCGGCATGCTGATCGTTTTCGGCCTGGTTCTCATCTATACCGTCCTTGGTCTGATCGGCCCTTACTTGATGGGTCAGGCCATTGACCGCTTCATTACCACCAAACAAGCTGCTGGACTGGCCAGGATAGCACTATTAATGCTGGCAGTTTATCTGTTGAACAACCTGTTCCAGGCCATTGCCAACTGGGTCATGGCCGGCATTTCCCAGCGGGCGTTGAAACAAATGCGCAAGGACCTATTCACTCACCTGCAAACATTGCCAATCGCATTTTTCGACCGCAACCCGGCCGGCGAGTTGATGAGCCGACTGACAAACGATATCGACGCCATTAACCAAGCTGTCTCTCAAAATGTGACTTCCCTGCTTGCCAGCGTTCTAACCATGGTCGGGATCCTGATTGCCATGTTCGTCCTGGACCGCTGGCTGGCGCTGGCCTCCCTGTTGGTTGTCCCGATCATGTTCTGGTTTACCCAGTTTGTTGCCAAATATACCCGCAAAGGTTTCCAGCAACTCCAGAAACATCTCGGTGAGTTGAACGGAGTCATGGAAGAATCGATCAGTGGCCAGAAAGTAGTGAGAGCATTCTGCCGGAACGAGTCGGTGATCGATGCCTTCCGCGCCAGCAACCAGGATGTTTTCAAGGCTGGCGTTTATGCCAATTCGTATGCCCTGCTGTTGATGCCGCTGACTACGGTACTGGGCAATTTCTTTGTGATTGTCCTGGCCGGACTGGGCGGCTGGCTGGCCCTGCGCAATCTGGTTAGTATCGGCCTCATTGCCACCTTCATCAGCTACGGGCAGAACTTTACCAACCCGCTGCGCCAGCTGGCCAACCTGTATAACTCCATCCAGGCTGCCCTGGCCGGGGCGGAACGCGTGTTCGAGATTATTGATACGCCTTCTGAGGTGGATGATGGTCCGGAGGCGGTCCCGCTCTCCTCGGTCCATGGAGATGTGCGCTTCGAGAACGTCAATTTTGAATACCGGCCGGGCGTCCCCATCCTCAAGAACATGACCCTCGAAGCCAAGCCCGGGCAAATCTTTGCCCTGGTTGGTCCGACCGGGGCTGGCAAGACCACCATCATCAATCTGCTGACGCGTTTCTATGAGATCAATGCTGGCAGGATTACCATCGATAATAAAGATATCCGCCAAGTCCGCAAGGACGATCTGCGGCATGAACTCGGCCTGGTCTTGCAAGATACCTTCCTATTCTCTGACTCTGTCATGGAGAATATCCGCTTTGGACGGCTGGATGCTACCGATGAAGAGGTGGTCGCAGCTGCCAAAATGGCGGACGCCGACCATTTCATCCGCCAGTTGCCGCATGGCTACGATACCATGCTCTCTGAACGCGCCAGCAATCTCAGCCAGGGACAGCGCCAGTTGCTTTCGATCTCGCGTGCCATCCTGGCCGATCCATCCATCTTGATATTGGATGAGGCCACCAGCAGCGTGGACACGCGCACCGAGGCCCGCATCCAAAAAGCCTTGCTGCGTCTGATGGCTGGGCGTACCAGTTTTGTCATTGCCCACCGCCTCAGCACCATCCGGGATGCCGACCATGTGCTTGTGATCAACAATGGCGAGATTGTCGAACAGGGTACCCACCAGGAACTGCTGGATAAAAAAGGTTTCTACCACCACCTTTACCTCAGCCAGTTCAAGGGACAAGCGATTTAATATCTATTCTCGGCGGATCAGCCTGAAAATGCAATATTCTTCCGCCGCGGCTCGCGCGAGCCGCGGCGGAAGTTTTTATCTCGATGCTTGCATATCTCTTGGGGGAAGCGGAATTCCATCATCTTGACACTTTCTTGAAGCCTTTTGCCTCTATTTTGCCGGGTGCTTGATGAGTCTATCTGTACAATGGCACGTTGACATTTTCTTGAAGCCTTTGCCGCTGATTTTGCCATATGCTTGACATGTGCCTCAATAACTAAAATAAATGACTGGAACATTGCTCCGTATTCTGGTGGTGGACGACGAGCGCCCCATCCGGCGTTTCCTGAGCGCTTCCTTGAGCGGCCAATTTACCGTGCTGGAAGCAGCCACCGGGGAGGAAGCTCTGGCAATGGCCGTAACTGGCCGGCCAGATGTGATCATTTTGGACCTGGGACTGCCCGATATGGACGGTTTGGAAGTGACCCGCCGCCTGCGCGAATGGACCCAGATCCCCATCATCGTAGTCTCGGTACGTGACCAGGAAGAGCACAAGATTGCTGCCCTGGATGCCGGTGCGGATGATTACCTGACCAAGCCTTTCGGCGTGGGTGAACTGACCGCCAGAATGCGGGCCGCTCTGCGCCGCACAGCCCAATCCGAGTCGGCGCCGGTCTTTCAGAAAGACGATCTGCTGGTTGATTTGGCCCGGCGGAATGTCGTTAAACAGGGCCAAACCGTCAGCCTGACTCCCACCGAATACGACATCCTGCGCCTGCTGGTCCAGCATGCCGGGAAAGTTCTGACCCACGAGCAGTTGATCCACTCCATCTGGGGTAACGAAAGCGCCAAAGATGAGGAAGATTCGCATCTACTGCGGGTCAATGTCAGCAACCTGCGCCGTAAGATCGAAACCGATCCATCCCGGCCGCGCTACATCGTGACTGAACCGGGTGTCGGCTACCGGTTAAAGACAAGCTAATAAGATTCTGAAATCCCAAAAAACGGAAAGATAAAATGAGCTTTTTCTCAATTGGAATTCTTATCGTCGTTGTCGTAATCGCTTTGCGCATTTCTCCGCGCGAAAAGAAGGACCAGGCCCAGATTCATGGTGCCGGGCAGATTGCCATGCTGGCTGCCCTGGCCCTGTTTGGCGCAGATTTCTTTACTTCCTACTTTTATGGCACCGGCGAACTTATGAGCGTCCTGTGGCCCTATGGTTTACAAAAATGGGGCTACATCGGGGCGGGCGTAATTGCCTTTGCCAATATCTGTTTTGGCATACTGTATATGTATTCGCTGGCCCCCTTTAACGAAGGCGGCGGTTCCTACACTGCCTCCATGCGCTACCTGAAACCGACCCTCAGCCTGATGGTTGCAGTTACACTCATCGAAGATTATGTCTTGACAATCGTGGTTTCAGCCCTTTCCGGTTCCGATCAACTTCTCTCCATAACGAATTCCTACGGTACCGCACCCTGGTACTGGCACTTTGCCATCGGGGCAGTCCTGGCTGCAATAACCTGGTATCTCACCATCCGCGGCCGCGGTGAGTCAGCCTTTGTAAGCTTTGCGTTATTGGCAGTCTTCTTTATGCTTACCATTGTGGACTGGGGGGGCTTGATCGCAGCCGTCCATAACGGCGTGGCGGCCGCTCCTGCGATCGCTGCTACCCAACCAGCCACCGTGGCGGATGCCCTCTACCATCTCCTGACAGGTTCCATGAAAGGCATGGTGGCTTTGACCGGGTTGGAAGCCATGTCCAATGGCATCCAGTTTGTCATCAATGAAGACGTTCCACTGGTTAAATGGGGCAAGAAGCAACTGCCCCGCCTCAATAAAATTTGGAGCTTCTACAGCGGGAAGACCGGCGTTGGCCGCTTCGTGCAGACTGCCTTTCTGTTTTATGGTGGGGCAACAACCATTGTACTGACCGGTTTTGCGATCCACTTCAACGTCTTTGACGGCACCCTTGGCCGTACGCTGGTCGGGAACCTGGCCTGGATCGGCTTTGGGCAAATTCCGGGCGGAACTTTGCTCTACTGGGTCTATCAGAGCCTGGCGGTTGTTCTATTGGCTATCGCCTCGATGACCGCTTTTCAGGATGCCCAGGCCACCGAATGGCGGGATGTGGCCATCGGGGAAATCCCCGAAGTCATCATCTATCGGGATAAACGCGGCACCTTTACCCGCTCCGTGACGATCACTTTTGGACTGGCTGTCATCATCATGTTACTGGTCAAAGGTAGGACGGATGTCGCGGCGCCCTTCTATGGTGTGGGGGTATTTATACCGATAACGATCATGGGCCTGGCCATGCGGCAGCACATTCTAAGGACCTTAAAAGGTTGGGTGCGCCGTTGGGGCGGGTATGCGGCTTTATTCGTAGCCATATTGGCAGCTTCAGTCTGGGTCTTCCAGATCATCGGGAAGTGGGAAGAAGGCGGCTGGGTGCGGTTGATTTCCTTCAGCGTTTTGTTCATTTCGGCGCACCTGGTTATCCTGTCTCCGCTTGGCTACCGGGATCCGAAACAGATCCACCGCATCGTGCGTGATAAAGCGCGCATCCGCGGCGCCATGGCCTCCATCGTCGAATGGCAGGCCCTCAAGATGCAGGAATATCGCTACAGCCTGCTCGTGGCCATTGCCCGTTTCTGGCAGTTCTTCGGCGTCAATCGTCCGGTGCGCTACGACCCGCCGGCAGTTGCCGGGGACTACAATGAAGCCCTGCATGTCGACCATCCGGACGCCAAATCGTTGCTCGAGCAGTATCTCGATCAAAAGCCCACTACCCCCAAAGTAGGCGGCGCCCCCCGCCAGACTGCTCCCGGCGATGAAGAAGGCAAAGAAGAATAACTTTCCTTGACTCTCGGTTAACCAAAAAGCTTGCCGGTACCTGCCGTCAAGCTTTTTAATTATCTGCCGCAAGCAATTCAGATGAAATTTGACTATTTCTTGATAACTCCAAGCACTTTTTTGTGGGCGTAATGAGCATTTTTGGTACAAAATGGCAACATGAGCCAGTTTCTTTCCACCGAAACGATTGTCATTGAATTGCTCCTGGTCGTGACCGTGGTTGCCTTGGCGGTCAGACGTTTTACCATTCCGTATACCGTGGCGCTGGTCGTTGTAGGACTTTTGCTTACATTACAATCCCCGGCAAAGATAAATCTGACCCCTGAATTGATCCTTGCACTCTTCGTCCCGCCCCTGGTTTTCGAGGCGGCATTTCACATCAATTTCCAGGATTTGCGTCGTAACCTTACCAGTATTTTGGTTTTTGCTATACCGGGTGTTATTCTGACGATGTTAATCATTGGCGTGTTACTTACCCTAGCGACTAACCTCGGTCTGGTTTCAGCCATGGTTTTTGGCGCACTGATTGCTGCGACCGATCCGGTATCGGTTGTCGCCATTTTTCGCTCAATCGCAGTCCCGAAACGCCTCTCTGTGTTGATCGAAGGGGAAAGTTTGTTCAACGATGGGACGGCCATTGTCCTCTTTAACTTGGCTCTGATCGTTGCTCTGACCGGACACTTCAACCTGCTGTCCAGCCTGGGCGATTTTCTGCGCGTCTCGATCGGCGGCGTGCTGATTGGCATTGTGCTCGGCTGGCTAATTTCCCTTTTGATTGCCAGGGTCGATGATTACCTGATCGAGACAACCTTGACGACCGTACTGGCTTTCGGCTCCTATCTTCTGGCTGAGCGCCTGCAATTCAGCGGTGTCTTGGCTGTGGTAGCTGCCGGCCTTATTAATGGCAATCTTGGACCGCGCGGCATGAGCCCAACAACCCGCATCGTCCTGTTCAACTTTTGGGAATATGTCGCCTTCCTGGCGAACTCTCTAATTTTTTTATTGCTCGGCTTGCAAGTCAACATACCGGCATTGCTTGCCTCCTGGTCGTCTGTCCTTTGGGCCATCCTGGCAGTCCTGGTGGCACGTGCCGTGGTTGTCTATGGCCTGGGATGGATTCTAAATAAATTGGCAGACCCCATCCCAAGGCGTTGGCAGCATGTTTTGAATTGGGGTGGATTGCGCGGTGCTATCGCCCTGGCACTGGTCCTGAGCCTGCCGCCCAATTTCGTTGACCGTGACCAGTTTCGCTTGATGGCATTCGGAGTGGTCTTGTTCACCCTGCTGGTGCAAAGTACCACGATGCGTCCATTGATTCGTCGGTTGAGGATCATTACCCGCGATCCATCACAGGTTGAATATGAAAAGAGCCATGCTCGCCTGACATCCATGCGGGCGGCATTGAGTCATCTTGAACATCGCCATAAGGAAGGGCTACTATCCACCCATGTTTGGGATATTCTACGGCCTGAATATGAGAATCAAGTTCTGGTTTATAGAGATAAAGCCCGCCAGACTATCCAGGCTACCCCGGGCCTCGAAGCGGAGGAACTCGACACTGCGCGTCGGGAAGCGCTGCGTGCCCAACGTAGCGCGTTGCTTGGTCTGTACCGGGATGGAGTCATTTCCCAGGAGGTTTTCAGTGAACTAGGCGCGGAAATTGATATTCAACTTGGAAAAGAAGACCTTTCGTCGGTGGTCGAGGCCAAAGAGGCAGTCTCCAAGGACTGATCTAATAACGCTTACAGGGAATGTGTGGGTTATGTTAATCCACGCGGATTTGATTGTTTCTTGATGCTTTCCAGTGCTTTATTGTGTCGAATTTGACAGCGAAATGTGTATATTTATTGCTGGAAGAAAATGGGATTGATCCCGGAGGTTTCCTATGATTGACCTTTTGTACGTCGGACTGACCATCGTATTTCTGGCCGCATCCTGGGGATTCATCGTTGTCTGCGAGCGGCTGATGGAGGATAAGAAGAAATGAACATACTTTATCTCATCGTCGGCATAATCACACTGGTCCTGTTCATCTACCTTGTGATTGCCCTGTTGAAACCGGAGTGGTTCGAATGAACATCTTCAGTTGGTTGCAACTCATCTTTTACATGGTTGTCTTGATCGCCCTGGCCAAGCCGCTTGGCGGGTTCATGGCGCGCGTCTACCAGGGCGAACGCACCTTTCTCGACCCGCTCATGCGGCCGGTCGAGAAAATGATCTATCGCCTGTGCGGTGTGAAGCCGGACGAAGAGATGAACTGGAAGGTGTATGCCATCGCAGTCATGCTCTTCAACGTCCTGGGGCTGCTGGTTGTATATGCCTTCCAGCGTTTGCAGGGTTTCCTGCCGCTCAACCCGCAAGGCTTCGGCGCGGTCACCCCGGATTCATCCTGGAACACCGCCGTCAGCTTTGCCACCAACACCAACTGGCAGGGCTACGGCGGCGAGACCACCATGAGCTATCTGACCCAGATGCTGGCGCTGACCACCCAGAACTTCGTCTCGGCCGCCACCGGCATGGCCGTCCTGATCGCCATGATCCGCGGTATTATGCGCCATACTACCCAAACCATTGGCAACTTTTGGGTCGATCTCACCCGCTCCGTGCTCTATATTCTGCTGCCGCTGGCTTTTGTCCTAGCCCTGGTGCTCGTCTCCCAGGGCGTGGTGCAGACCTTCAGCCAGTATAAAACGGCGGACTTGCTGCAGCCCACCAGTTACCAGCAGGCCCAGACGGATGCCAGCGGCAACCCGGTCAAGGATGCCTCCGGCAACCCGGTCATGGTTACCGTACAGCAGACCCAGCAGGTGCTGGCTGTCGGCCCGGCCGCTTCGCAAATTGCAATCAAACAGTTGGGCACTAACGGCGGCGGTTTCTTTAACGTTAACTCGGCGCATCCATTCGAAAACTCGACACCGCTCTCCAATTTCCTGGAGACACTCTCCATCCTGCTCATCCCGGCCGCGCTCGTTTACACCTTCGGCAAGATGGTCGGCGACACGCGCCAGGGTTGGGCCATCCTGGCCGCCATGACGGTCATTTTTGTGGTGCTTTTGGCTGGGACGGTCTGGGCCGAACAGACCGGCAATCCGGCCATTGCCTCGCTGGGCGTGGATATCAAGCAGTCCAATATCAACCCGGGCGGCAACATGGAAGGCAAAGAGGTGCGCTTCGGCGTGGCCAGCTCGGCCCTGTGGGCCACCGCCACCACCGCCGCTTCCAACGGCTCGGTTGACGAGATGCACGACTCGAACATGCCGCTGGGCGGGATGATTCCTTTGTGGGAGTTGCACCTGGGTGAGGTGCTCTATGGCGGGGTCGGCTCCGGACTATATGGCATGCTGGCCTTCGTCATCGTAGGAGTGTTTGTGGCTGGGCTGATGGTCGGGCGCACGCCTGAATACCTGGGTAAGAAGATCGAGGCCTACGAGATGAAGATGGCTTCGCTGATCCTGCTCATCCCGGTCTTCACCGCCCTGGTCGGCACCGCCATCGGCGTTATGACCGCCGCCGGTCAGGCGGGAGTATTGAACCCCGGCCCACACGGCTTCACGGAAATCCTCTATGCCTTCTCGTCTGCCACTGCCAACAACGGCAGCGCCTTTGCCGGGTTGAGCGTGAACACCCCCTTCTATAACACCGCCCTGGGCGTCACCATGTTCTTCGCCCGCTACTGGCTGGCCATCCCAGCCCTGGCCATCGGTGGCTCGCTGGCTCTCAAGAAGAAAGTCCCGGCGGCCGGCGCAGGCACGCTTTCCACGCATACCCCGCTATTTATTTTCTGGCTGATCGCGGTCGTCATCATCGTCGGGGCGCTGGGCTTCCTGCCCGCCCTGGCGTTGGGACCGATCGTCGAACACTTAATGATTTTTCATTAGAATGGATTAAGAATGACCACTCAACTAAAAAAACGATCCACATTTCGGCGTGAGCTGTACCAGCGTGCGATCCTGGATTCTTTTGTAAAGCTCAACCCGCGCCGCATGGTGCGCAATCCGGTCATGTTCGTGGTGGAAGTGGGCAGCCTGCTCACCACCGTCTTGTGGATCCAGGCGCTCTTCGGCAAGGGCGAGGCCCCGGCTGGTTTCATCGGCGGAGTGGCGCTCTGGCTGTGGTTCACCGTTCTGTTTGCCAATTTCTCCGAGGCTGTAGCTGAGGGGCGTGGCAAGGCCCAGGCCGAGGCGCTGCGCAAGACCCGCCAGACCACCCAGGCCAAGAAATTGCCCCGCCAGGACCGCCAAGCCAAATACGAACTGGTCGCCTCGGTGACCTTGCGTAAAGGCGATATCTTCCTGGTGGAAACGAACGACATTCTGCCCGTGGATGGCGAGATCATCGAGGGCATTGCTTCTGTGGATGAAAGCGCCGTCACCGGCGAGAGCGCCCCCGTTATACGCGAATCCGGCGGAGACCGCAGCGCCGTCACCGGTGGGACGCGTCTGCTTTCCGACTGGCTCATTGTGCGTGTAACGGCTGACCCGGGCGAAGGCTTTCTCGACCGCATGATCAGCCTGGTGGAAGGCGCCAAGCGCCAGAAGACTCCTAACGAGATCGCCCTGGATATCCTGCTGGCCGGCTTCACACTCATCTTCCTGATAGTCTGCGCCACCCTGCTGCCTTACTCGCTCTACAGCGTCCAGACCTCCGGGCATGGCATACCCATCACCATCACGGTTCTGGTGGCCCTGCTGGTCTGCCTCATCCCCACCACCATCGGTGGGTTGCTTTCCGCCATCGGTATTGCCGGCATGGACCGCATGATCCAGCGCAACGTGATTGCCATGTCGGGCCGGGCGGTGGAAGCCGCCGGGGACGTGGATGTGCTGCTGCTCGACAAGACCGGCACGATCACCCTGGGCAACCGCCAGGCAGTTGAACTCATTCCGGTCAAGGGCGTACCTGCCCGGGAGTTGGCCGAGGCCGCCCAGCTGGCTTCCTTCTCAGATGAAACTCCCGAAGGCCGATCGATTGTCGTGCTGGCCAAAGAAAAGTACGGACTGCGCGGCCAGACCATTGGCCCGAGCGAAGCGGCACCCCAGGGCATGCACTTTATCCCATTCAGTGCCCAGACCCGCATGTCGGGCGTGGACTTCGATGGAATATCCATCCGCAAGGGTGCCCCCGACTCGATGTATACCTTGCTCCAGGAAAATGGCCAGCCGGTTCCCGAGGACCTTAAATCCACCGTCGAGCGGATTGCCCGCGCCGGCGGCACGCCCCTGGTGGTCGTGCGCAATAAGGAACCCCTGGGCGTGATCCATCTGAAGGACATTGTCAAAGGGGGCATCAAGGAACGCTTTGCCCAGTTGCGCAAGATGGGCATCAAGACGGTCATGATTACCGGAGACAACCCGCTGACGGCTGCTGCCATCGCTGCCGAAGCCGGTGTGGATGATTTCCTGGCCCAGGCCACTCCCGAGGCCAAGCTCAAGTTGATCAGGGATTCCCAGGCCGGCGGCCGGCTGGTTGCCATGACCGGCGACGGCACCAACGACGCCCCGGCCCTGGCCCAGGCCGATGTGGCTGTGGCAATGAACACCGGCACCCAGCCCGCCCGCGAGGCCGCCAATATGGTCGACCTGGATAGCAACCCCACCAAACTGATCGAGATCGTGGAGATTGGCAAACAGTTGTTGATGACGCGTGGCGCCTTGACTACCTTCAGCATTGCCAACGATGTTTCCAAGTATTTTGCCATCATCCCGGCCGCCTTCGCCATCACCTATCCCTCCTTGGGTGTGTTGAATATCATGCACCTGGCCACGCCGCAAAGCGCCATCCTCTCGGCCGTCATCTTCAATGCCCTGATCATCATCGCCCTTATCCCCCTGGCGCTCAGGGGCGTGCCATACCGGGCGGTCGGGGCAGCCAAGCTCCTGCGCGACAACTTGTTGATCTATGGTCTGGGTGGCCTGATCGCTCCCTTCATCGGCATCAAGCTGATTGACTTGTTGCTGGTGGCATTACACCTGGTCTGATTTTCTTTTGGAGACTTTCCATGAATCCAAACCGTTTTTTATTCAGATTTAATTACCTGACTTCTAGCCTGTTGGCGGTGCTGACTGTGGCGATCACCACCATCCCCTTGTTCATCATCGGGGGTGACACGCTCGGTACCGCCGTCATCGCCTTGTTGTACCTGGTGCCGATTGCCTGGAGTGCCAACCGGTGGGGCCAGCTGCCCGGCCTTTGCGCCGCCCTGACGGCCGCCCTGGCTTTTGACTTCTTATTTATCCCGCCCCTCTTTACTTTTGATGTGGGACGACTGGAAGGCTGGCTGGTCCTGGTCATTTTCCTGGGCGTCGCCATCTGGGTGGTCGAACGTATCCAGACCAGCCTGACTAGGGCCCGAGAAGCGGTGTTCATGTACGAAATGAGCGC
>Ga0187853_10002533_pt1 | contig 15115 bp, 12 predicted proteins | sample June2016WEW_6_10_2_FD_132417 | JGI IMG/M metagenome (GOLD analysis project Ga0187853, IMG submission 132417) | Peatland microbial communities from SPRUCE experiment site at the Marcell Experimental Forest, Minnesota, USA - June2016WEW_6_100 | ecosystem: Environmental > Terrestrial > Soil >... | reverse complement strand
CGCTTCTATCCGGGCTCGGTCATGGAGACGGCCTACGACATCATCTTCTTCTGGGTCGCTCGGATGATGATGCTCGGCATCCACCTGACCGGCGAAGCGCCATTCCACACCGTCTACCTGTCCGGGCTGATCCGCGACCCGTACGGTCAGAAGATGTCGAAGACGAAGGGCAACTCGGTCGACCCGCTCGAGACCATCGATGAGGTTGGTGCCGACGCTCTGCGCTTTGCGCTGGTCAACGGCACCGCGCCCGGTAACGACTCGAGGCTCGGCGACGAGAAGCTCGAAAACTCGCGCAACTTCGCCAACAAGCTCTGGAACGTTGCGCGATTCGTGCTCGGGGCCAGGCCGGCGACCATCCCGACGGACGCGCCTCGGGCGCGGCCCGAGCGGCATCGCCTCGGACCAGCCGATAGATGGATCCTCTCTCGCGCCGCTGCAACCGTCGCGGCCGTCGATCACGCGATGGCCGGGTACGCCTTCGGCGACGCCAGCCAGATCCTGTACGAAGCCATCTGGAGCGAGTACTGCGACTGGGCCGTGGAGATGGCGAAGATCAGGCTCGGCGACGCGCGCCTGACCGACGCCGAGCGCGAGGCAACCTGGTGGGCGCTGGTGGACGTACTCGACACGTACCTGCGCCTGCTGCATCCCACTATGCCGTTCATCACGGAGGCGATCTGGCAGCGGCTTCCACGCGGGCTCGGCGATCCCGGTCTGTTGATCGTCGCCGATTGGCCGGCGGTGGACGCCGAGGCGATCGACACCGCTGCCGAGGCCGAAGTAGAGGCCCTCATCGAACTGGTTCGGGCCGCACGCAACGCCCGCTCCGAGGCTCGGATCGAACCATCTGCCTGGTTGCCGATGGACGTCTTCGTGCCCGAATCGCTGGCCGTCACCTTCGATGCGCTGCTGCCGGCCATCGAGCGGCTGAGCCGGGCTCGGCCGCTCTGCCGCGAACGCGACCTGGAATCCATCCGACGCGGGGCGGAGGGCAGCCTATCGATCATCGCCGGCGGAATCGAGGCGTTGATCCGGCCGCAGGCCAGGGACGAGGCTCGGGAGGCGCGCGATCGCGCCAGGTTGGATCGCGAGCTTGCCGAGGCCCGGGCGCTTCTCGCCTCGGCCCGTGCCCGGCTGGCCGACGAGGCCTTCACCGCAAAGGCTCCTGCGGCGGTCGTCGAGAACGCTCGGGCGCGAGCCGCCGAGCTGGAAGGGCTTGTCGCCCGTCTTGCGAAGCGGCTGGGTTAGCCTGGGTGGACCCGGCTCGCGTCGGATGGAGCAGCGCGTCTGGCGCGCCGCGTCCGGCCCGAGCGCAAGCTCCCGCGCCGAAACGTGCGCCGCGCGGGGGACGACGCCCTCCAAGGCGCTGGTAGGATACGTGTAGGTCCACACCGTTGTCAGGAGGGTCAGTGCCGCTCTTCGGCAGGCTTCATCGGACGAGCCAGGAACCGGCTCCGACCGTGCCGGCTCCCGTGCCGGAGGTGAGCTCGCACGAGTTCTCACTCAGGCTTTCATACTCCGCCAGGACCTCCGAGGGCGTGCGGCTCAAGGCCGGTCCCGGACTGGTCGAGCGACTTCACGGCCTGCTCGCCGGATCCGTCCAGGGAGAGTCGGAGCTGGTCGAGCCGCTGCCGGTCTGGTTGGGCGAGGCCTCGCCCTTCATAGCCCGCCTGCCGGGCAGCGCGCAGTGGCTCGAGCACAACGGCCGTCGGTCGCCCGTGACCCGCCACGCGCTCGTCGTGCTGGAATCCGTGGACGCGATAGACCTCGTCTACGAGACGCTGGTGTGCGGTCTTCTCTCCGGCAACACCGACACACTGGGCTACCCAGAGTACGACGCGATCATCGGCGGCGTGGTCTCGCATTTCGACGAGGTGACCGGCGATCCGGTCGTTCGCGCGGTCGTGGGCTGGGGCGGCAAGGGCGTCCGGGGCGACACCGACCGAAAGGCGACGGGCATCCTGGCCGGCCTGTTCGGCAACATCGCCGGCGACCCCTACGCCGTCGGCAGCGCGGCAGGCGACCGGCCGATGCGGTCCTCCGGCACCGTCGGAATGACCTGCTCCCACTGTGGCTTCGAGTCGGGGCACGAGCGTGCCTTTTACTGTCCGAAGTGCGGCATGCGAATGATGCGCAGTTAGGGCGACTGCCGGGAGAGATACGTGCCGATTCACGACTACGTCTGCGCCAGCTGCGGCCACACGATGGAGGTCATGCACTCCGTCCACCGCCACGGGCCAACGACCTGCCCGAAGTGCGGCGGACCCATCAAGCGAGCCTTCGGCGCTCCTGCCGTTCACTTCAAGGGCAGTGGCTGGGCGCGCAAGGATCGGTCGCGCGACGACAAGCCGAGCCGCGTCGCCTCAAAGGAGCCCGACTCGAGTTCGGCCGAGAAGTCGGCCTCGACCTCGGGGAACGCGGGCGCGACCTCGGCAGACGCCTCACCGTCGAATGAGCCGGACTGACTTATGCCAAAGCCGCCGTCCGACTGGATCTCCCTCTCCGAGGCAGCGGAGCTGCTTGCCTCGTCCAACGTGAAGTTCACTCCCGGCACGATCGGAAGATGGGCCCGTCTTGGACAGCTCCAGAGCATCAAGGTGGGCAACAGGCGGTTCGTGCGGAGAGCGCAGGTTCGATCGCTGCTGCGACCTCGCGGGTCGGTTCATGGCGACGAGCTGCAGCCGGGCCTGTTCGAGGACCTCGACGACTGACCGAGCCCAGCCGGCCTCGACTTCATCTCGGTTGGGGGTGGATGGTGTCGATCAGCGCCCGCGGACGCTGGTCAGGCCTGGTCAGTCCCGCAGCGGCGACAGTACCGCGCCTGCGCCGACAGCGGCAGGGCGCATCCGCGGCAGACGCGGGCTGACCCCTGGTTGAGCACCCGTTCGGCAGATTGGACCCACAGCTCGGTCATGGGCGGAGCCCAGTCGGGCCTGGCGGCTGCAACCGGCAAGACCGGCGGCGCCTCAGGACCGGACGATCCGGTGGAGCCATCGTGGGCCCGCCAGCTCGCGCCAAGGGGCGGCCAGCTCGCGCCCAGGGGCGGCCGAGGGGAGAGCGCCGGCGCGGCCGGGCCCGGCGATGCGGCCGGCGTGGGACCAACCTCGGTCTGGGCGACCGGTTGGCCGGTGTGATCCCGGTCCACTGCCCTGAGCGACCCGCGGGAGGGCGACTCGAGGGCCTCTCGATCGGCATCTGTCCGGGCCGGAGGTTCGGGTTCGGTCGCGTGCAGACTCGCTGACACCGGGACCTCCAGACCGAAGTCGGCGTGCTCCAGCTCAAGCTCGGCCGGCGCTGGAGCCCAGGCCGAGGTCACTTCGGGCGCCGGTTGGGCGGCGGCCGGGTCGACGGAGCCTGCGTCCACGGTGGCGCGATCGGCCTCGTGCCGTCGATTCCGAGTTGCGGCTGGGCGGTCTACCCATCTCGTCGCGATCGGCCACTCGTCGGTCTGGGGTTCGCCTGGAAGCCGCGGCGCGGGGCGTGGCGTGGCGGCCGTCGGGGTTTCGGGCGGCGAGGTGCGCCTGCCGAAGAGCCTCGCAAGAATGGGTCGGTGCCGGCCGGCTTCGGGTTGAGGGGCCTGGCGGCCGCCGAGCGGCGGCGGCATCGTCGTGGGGCTGCTCGGCGTGCGCTGCGGTAGAACCTCCACAGCGGGCTCCGGAAGCGCCGGCCCCAGCACGCCGGGCGTGGCCAGGGCCGTCCCATCGGCGATTACGGCAGCCTCGGGCTCCATGGCAGGGCCCGACGGGACCTCCGCCTTGACGAGGTCCTCGCTCCGGTCCGCCGGTCGGGCGACGTCCTCCACGAGAGGGGTCCCGGGGGCCGGCGCCTCGGGTTCGGCGGCAGGCTCCCGGACAGCATCGCCCCCGCGAAGGTGAGCTTCGACGAGTTCCAGCTCCTCCGGCGTGAGCGTCATTTCGGGCGCCATCTCATCGGCAATCGGCCAGAGGCTCCCAGCCTCCGTTTCGATCGTCCCGTCAGGCAACGGCCGAACATTGCCCGCCCGGGCTGCTCCCCGTGGCGTAGAGCCGGCAGGCAGATCGGCGGAGGGCCAGGCTGGTAGGGCGGAGTCCTCGAGTCCGCGTCCCGGCCGTTGCTCCGCGGGGTGGACGAGAGGATCGAAATGCTGCCGCAGGGCAGGATCGAGCGCGCCTTGTGGCGCAGGACCGGTCGGCGAGATGGGCCGGTCGGGGCTTCGGGTGATCGACGGGCGGGCACGCGGATGCGCCTCGAGGGCGGCGGGGGAGAGTTCAGAACGTGGAGTGCAGGAGAGGCAGGCGCCTGCCTCAGGGTTCCAACAGCGGTAGCACGCGTACTGACGGCAGGTCAGGCAGAAGTTGAAGATGCGGTGGAAGGCTTCACTGAGTCGGGTCGATTCCTCGTGGTCTTCTTCGAGACGTGCCAGTGCCAGGGCTTCACGCATCGACTGGCCGTCGCTGAGAACGAAGTCCTTCAAGCCTCTGACCAGAACGCGCGCGCCCTGGAGATGGGAACCCCCGGGCGACTTCGCCGCGAAGGCGTAGCGGGTTCCGCACCGCTCGCAGAACGAGTCGGTCAGGTCGGGCATCGTTGCTCCGTGCTGGTGCAGGCCAGAGCCGAGCGCTGCCGGCACCGCAATCCGGGGCGAGAGTACGCCCGTGTCGGGCTCACGGCACTTGGCCTGCTGGTACCCGCGAAGCGGGCCGATGGTCCGGTCGAACTCGAGGTCATCCGCGGCCGATCTTCTGCGGCCGGCAAATCTGAACGCCGGGCGACCCCGCTCGAGCCTTCGAGCAGGGCGTTCCTCCCCGGCTCTGCCGCCCCCACGGACGGGGCCCGCGCCCCGAAACGACGCCCTATCACACGAAGAACGGGCCGATCGTCTCGGCGTAGTATGGGAGCCTTCCGGCTGTCCGCAGCCAGGGCTCCGCTGACACAGGGCTCGGCGACGCGTTCTCGGGCCACCATCCCTTCGCGTCTTGAGAGGGAGTCATGACCACGATCAGTGAGACCGGCGAGATAGTTGCCGCCAACGTCGAGCGGGTCATCGTTGGCAAGCGCCAGGAGGTCCGGCTTACCCTCGTCGCGCTGCTATGCCGCGGGCATCTGCTCATCGAGGACGTGCCCGGTACGGGCAAGACGATGCTCGCCAAGGCCGTTGCCCGGAGTCTCGGCTGCAGCTTCCGGCGCATCCAGTTCACACCCGACCTCTTGCCTTCCGACGTCACCGGGCTGTCGATCTACAACCGGAAGACCCAGGAATTCGAGTTCAGGCCGGGCCCGATCATGGCGCAGGTCGTTCTGGCCGATGAGATCAACCGGGCTACGCCCAAGACCCAGTCCGCGCTCCTCGAATGCATGGAGGAACATCAGGCCACGATCGACGGCACGACATACCGGATGCCGGAGCCCTTCCTGGTCATCGCCACCCAGAATCCGATCGAGTACGAGGGCACCTTCGTACTGCCCGAGGCCCAGCTCGACCGGTTCATGCTGCGCATTCGCCTTGGCTACCCGAGTCAGGCGGACGAGCAGACCATCCTCGATGAGCAGAAGATCAGCCATCCTCTCGAGGGCCTCAAGGAGGTGCTCGACGTGGTCGAACTGCTCGAGCTTCAGGCTGCGGTGCGGCGGATCTACGTTGATCCATCCGTCTCCGACTACATCGTCCGGCTCGTCAACGCGACCCGAACCCACCCCGACGTGTATCTGGGTGCTTCCCCCCGCGGCTCGCTGGCGCTGTACCGCACCGGCCAGGCTCTTGCCGCCCTGAGCGGGCGCGACTACGTCATCCCGGACGACGTCAAGGTCCTCGCCGACGCGGCGCTGGCCCACCGTCTCATCATCAAGACCAGCTCGTCGATGCACGACATCGACCCCCGGCTGGTAATCGCCGAGCTGCTGGATACGGTCCCCGTCGACTCCGCCAGGGCAGCGCCCCCCAACCGCCGTGGGGCCATTTCGCAGCCGTCGCAAGCTGGCGCCGCCGGGTGCGGCGCTGTCGACGCGGCGAGCTGATCGACCCGGGAGCGTCTCCCACGTGATCCGACGGCTGCAGTTCCTGATCGTCGCCGTCGTCCTGGTGATCGCGGCTCTCTCGACCGGGCTCGGCTTCCTCTTCTACGTCGTGTATCTCGGTCTGCTCGCAGTCGGAGGCAGCTACGTCCTGACCCGGCTCGGCCTGGCCGATCTTGAAGCCGGCTACCGCGTCGATCACCGCCAGGCTCACGTCGGCGACGACCTCAGGGCGACCTACAGCATCTCCAATGCGAGCGTCTTGCCAAAGCCGTGGCTGGAGGTCTACAACCCGACCGATCTGCCCGTTCCGCTGCCCGGCCGGGCCCTGGTCCTGCGCTCAAGGGCGCAGCGATCGTGGGTCGCCATCGTGCCGCTGACCCGCCGGGGGACCTTCCGTGTCGAGCCGATGGTCGTTCGGACGGGCGACCCCTTCGGCTTCTTCGAGGCTGCCGCGACCGTTGGGCGGCCCACTTCCGTGACTGTCTTTCCGCGGGTTGTGCCACTGCCGCGATGGCGCCTGCCCAACGCTTTCCTGGAGGGCACTCACTCCGCCCCTGAGCGGACTCTCCAGACAACGCCGCTGGCGACGACGGTGCGTCCGTACGCGCCGGGTGACGGGTTCAACCGAATCCACTGGCGCAGCACGGCACGGCTCGGCGAGATCCAGGTCAAGGAGTTCGACCTGGAGCAGACGGCCGACGTCTGGCTCTTCGTGGACCTCGAATCCAGGGTGCAGGCCGGCGTGGGGGACGTATCCACGGTGGAGGAGGCACTTCGCGTGGCCGCCTCTATCGCCCACGACGCGATCCTCGAGAACCGGGCCGTGGGCCTCACCACGAGCGGTCACCGGCTGGTTTCGATCCCTGCCGATCGTGGCCCCAGGCAGCGCCAGAAGATCATGCAGCTGCTGGCCGCCGTGGAGGGCGATGGCCGGTCCCCGCTCGGAGAGGTTCTGCTGACCGGCCTGCCCAAGCTTCGACGCGGCATGACCGCCGTAGTGGTAACGCCGTCACGAGAGCGGCAATGGGTCCGAACGCTCACGTCGCTGCGGGCCCGGGGCGTGGCGGCTGCCGTCGTGTCGCTGGCCGCGTTCAGCTACGAGACATTCGGTCGAAAGAGTCGGGCCGACGAGGCTTCTGCGGACCTGGCGGCACAGGAACAGAGGGCGATGCGGTTCGCCCTGGCCGAATACGACCTGAGGGCCTACGAGGTCCACGCCGGCGACGACCTCGGGGCGGTGCTGGCGTGACCGCTCGACGGGTCGCGGCCCTCTCGACCTGGAGGCGGTGCTAGCGATGGCGAACGCAGGCTGGCTGCCAACGAGTCGCCCGCAACCATACCGACCCGGCGGCCTGGCCTCGGCCGATGACGAACCCGGGTTGTTCGCCCGGGCCTACGACCGAATGCGTCCCGACGAGGGCTGGTGGAGCCTGCCGCTGGTCCTGCTGATGGCCGGAACGATGGCCTGGTCCATCGCCGACGCGCGATGGATCCTCGGCCGGGATGAGCTCACCAGCTTCCTGATCCCCGTTGCCCTGGGGGCGGCGCTGTGGGGATACGTCAGCGGGCGGCTCGGCCTGCCGACCTGGATAGCTCATCTGCTGGGCAGCACAATCGGCGCCTTCGTGCTCATCGAGGCTGTCGGCGCGTCCTTGCCCGGTGCAGCGCCGGGTTTGACCGGGTGGTTCCAGGCCGCCGCCAATTCGGTCGTGCAGGCATACCTCGATCTGGCCTGGCGGCACCAGCCGACCACGACGGAGACGGCCCATTTCGGCCTCATCCTGGGCATCCTGGTGTGGGGCACCGCCCAGGCCGCCTCGTACGACATATTCGGCCATCGCCGCGCAGTCAGTGGCGTGCTCCTGCTGACCGTGGTCCTGATTGCAAACATGGCGTTGACGCCGATCGATCAATTCGCCGCCCTCGTCGCGTTCAGCGCCGCGGCCCTGGCTCTCCTGTTGCTGGCCCATGCCGCCGACGAGCGATTGAACTGGCTGCGCCGCCGGATATGGCGTGGCCGCGATTTCCGGACGCCCCATCTCCAGGGCGGCGTGGCCTTCGCCGCGGTCGCGGTGGCCGGATCCCTGGTCCTCACCACGGTAGCCAGCTCTGCTCCCCTGGCCAGCACATTGAGGGAACCCGCATCTCAACTCCGGGATGCCTTCAGCTGGTTGAATGGTCTGCTGCCGAACGGCGGCGCCAGCCGCATCCAGCCAAGTTCCGACTTCGGGTCCACCGCTCCTATCAGCTCGAGCTTCCACGAATCCCCGCACCAGGTCTTTACGGTCCAGGTCTCGAGCGGCTCGGTCGCCTTTCACTGGCGGCTGGTTGCGTACGACACGTTCCAGACGACGGGCTGGTCGGTTGGCTCCGGCACGCAGCAGGACCAGGTCATCGCCGGCGGCGCCCTCGAGGCCGGAACGTTGGACCAGGTGGGCCCGACGACGCCCGGCCGAACCCAGGTCACCATCGAGGTCCACGTCCAGGACACGACGATCAAGCACCTCATCGTCGCCAGCGAGCCGAACAGCGTGAACGCGGGCGTGCAGCGGACACTCGTGGGCGGCAACCCGTCGAGCCTGGACGTGGCCTCGCTTACCACCAACGCGACCGACTACGTGGTCTCGGCCTACGTGCCGGACACCGACCCGAGCGGGAACGGCCTCACCCAATGGCGGCTCCGCCACGCCGGGACCGAGTATCCGCCCGGCCTCCAGGCCAGGTACACGCAGGGTGCCGATCTGGTTGGCTCGGAAGGAAGAGCCCTGCTCTCCGAGATCGCGAACTGGGCTCAATCCAACGGCGACGCGTTCGTCGGGGAATACGACGTGGCCAGCGCGATCCAGGACTATCTGCGCAGCGACAGGTTCACCTACAACACCGATATCAGCGCCTTGATGCCCCGTTGCGCGGGGCTTTCCACGGTGGACTGCTTCGCCCTCGTTCGAGAGGGTTTCTGCGAGCAGTACGCCACGACGATGACGATGCTGATGCGGATGGCTGGCTTCCCGGCCCGCTACGTGCTGGGCTACCTGCCGGGCGCGATCGATCCGAACACTCTCGTCCAGCAGGTCACGAACCAGCAGAAGCACGCCTGGGTCGAGGTCTTCTTCCCGACCTACGGCTGGATCACGTTCGACCCCACCGGCGGCGGCGTGGGTCAGCCCACGGTGCTGGTGCCGGGCAGTGCGGTGACACCCTCGCCGGCGGCCAGTTCCAGCGCCGCCCCGGCCGAATCCGAAGGCGCCGGACCCAGCAGAGGTTCCCCATCCGGCGGAGGCGGCGGCTCGGCTTCGGTCGTGGGTCCTCCGGCCGTCGTGCTGGTGCCGGCCCTGCTGGCGGGGATCATCGCCCTGGCGCTGCTCGTCTGCTGGCGGCGCCGGCCGCGGCGGCTCGAGAGTGCAGATACGGTCTACCGGCGCGTTGTCCGGCTGGCGAGCCGCCTGGGCTTCAAGCCGCGGCCGACGCAGACGGTCTACGAGTACACCGGAATGCTCGCCGACCTGGTGCCCGACGCGCGCGATTCGCTCAGCCTGGTGGCCGTGGCGACGGTCGAAGCGACATACGGGCGAAGGCAGCTCGGCTCGGCTCGGCTGGCCGCTCTTGCGGACGCCCACCGGCGGGTTCGGCAGGCTCTGTTGAGGCTGGCGTTGCGGTTGCCGAAGCTCCGCCGGGGCGGCGGAAAGCCGACCGGCACGGCTGCGGGCGGCGGTGCGGCAGCGACCGGCGGTGCGGCAGCGACCGGCGGTCCGGATGGTCGTTCGCGAAGATGATGTCCTGCCAACGAGGCGGGTGGGCCAGCGCAATCCCGTTGGTGACTACCGATCCGGCTTACAGCGCCCCGCCGCCATCTCGAACCAGGGCATCCTCGACCGGCGGCCCGAATTGCGCGCCCAGGTACGAGTCCAGGTTGAGAGCCCGAATGACCGCCCGGCCGGCGCGGATCTCGACCACGGTGATGGCAGCCAGCCCGAAGTCGAAGTTCCAGAAATGCTCGAGCGGGAGGCCGAGGAGGACGCAGGTCACGACGCGGAAGACGCCGGCATGGCCGACGACGAGCGACCAACGGCGCCGGTCCTGGGTCGCCTCGCCGTAGCCAAGAACCTGGCTGCGGTCGTAAGTCCCTGCGACGGAGCCGTCTGCCATCTCTGCCAGGAGCGTCGACAGAGCGGGCTCGACCCGGGCCCGCACGACCTCCAGGCTCTCGCCACCGGGGGCGTGGAATTCCGTAGGCCAGCGCCTCCATCGAGCCAGCGAGTCGCCGAACCGGGCGGTGATCTCCCGGTCGGTGAGGCCCTCCCAAACCCCCTGCGCGATCTCAGAGAAACCCGGGTCCGAGCGAAGCGGCGGGGCCGCGCGGCCGGCGGCCACCAGCGCGTCGACGACGAGTTCGGCGCTGCGGCGCGCCCGCCCCAGCGGCGAGTGGATGATCGCAAAAGGCGCGGCGTCGGGGATGGGCAGCGGAGGATCGGCCAGTGGCTCCGCCAGCTTACGACCGGCCAGGCGGGCCTGCGCCTCGCCGAGCGCCGACAGCGGTGCCTCCGTCGCGCCCTGGAAGCGGTTCTCGACGATGAACTGGGTCTGGCCGTGGCGCAGGAGCACGAGGACTGCGTCGAGACCGGGAGGTATCAGCGAAACGGCCCCGGAGGCCGGTGACTCCTCTGGCCGGGACCGCTCCGCATTCGACAGCGTTTGCTTCAACGTTCGGTCGCGGCCCGGATGACCCACATGTCGAGGACCGCCGGGTAATTCCGGATTTGAGCCGCGACCGCGTCCGAGACCTCGTCATCGACGGCGAGGAGCATGAGGGCGTCCTGGCGTGGGCCGGATCGGGCCAATGTCATGGCGCTGATATTGACATCTGCCTCGCCGAGTATCAGGCCGATCCGGCCCATGGTTCCGGGTTTGTCCTGATGGCGGGTGATCACCATCAGGGGCGTCGGTGCCATGTCGAGCCAGCTGTCGTCGATGCGCACCAGGCGCGGCTCGCCGTTGGCGACGGTCCCGGCCACGACCGCCTTGCCCGCGTCGCCCTCGACAGTGAGGGTCACGAGCGAAGCGAACGTGCCGGAGTCGGTGGTCTTGCGCTCGGTCACGGCCAGGCCGCGGCTCCTGGCAAGGAACGCGGCGTTGATGAGGTTGACCCGCTCGCTCGTTGCGTTCTCGAGAATGCCACGCAGGGCAGCCGCGGTGAGCTGAGAGGCGTCGTGGGTGGCGAGGTCCCCGGCAACGTCCACGGTCAGGGCCTTGATGCCGCCACGCAGGTACTGGGCGGCAATGCGTCCGAGCGTCTCCGTGAGCGGCAGGTACGGCGCAATCGCGCGGGCCGTCTCCGGAGTCAGCAGCGGGGCGTTGACCGCGTAGCGGGCGGACCGTCCGGCCAGGACGTCGACGACCTGTTCGCAGGCCTCCTCGGCCACGCGGACCTGGGCTTCGGCCGTCGAGGCCCCGAGGTGCGGTGTCAGAACGGTGTTCGGCGCCGCCAGCAGCGGCGAGTCGACCGGCGGCTCCTTCTCGAAGACGTCGAACGCGGCTCCGGCGATCTTTCCCTCGAGCAGGGCCGCGGCCACGGCCGCTTCGTCGTAGACGCCTCCACGGGCGACGTTGACGAGCATAACGCCGGGCTTGAGCTTGCGGATCTGCTGAGGGCCGATCATGCCACGCGTAGCCTTGTTGAGCGGCACATGAACCGTGATGACGTCCGACCTCTCGATGATCCCGTCGAGCTCGACCAGGGCGATGCCGTGCAGGGCGGCCTGGTCGGCGGTCACGAACGGGTCGTAGCCGATCACGTTCATCTCAAGGCCGCGGGCCCGGTCGGCCACGGCCCTGCCGATCTTTCCGAGACCGATGATGCCGATGGTGCGTCCCCGCAGCTCGACGCCGATGAAGGCGCTGCGCAGCCACTCGCCCCTGCGCATCGACGCGTCCGCGGCCGCGGTCTTGCGGGCGAGGGCCAGCATCAGGGCGATCGTCTGCTCGGCCGCGGAGACGGTGTTGCCGGTCGGGGCGTTCACGACGACGATGCCGGCCCTGGTGGCGGCTTCGAGGTCCACGTTGTCAACGCCGACGCCGGCCCGGCCGATCACGATCATGCGAGAGGCGTGGGCGAGGATATCGGCGGTGACCTTCACCTGGCTGCGTACGAGCAGCGCATCGTAGTCGCCGATGATCGCCGCCAGCTCTGCCGGTGACAGGCCCGTCCTCTCGTCTACATCATGGTGAGCCCGCAGGATCTCGAGACCCTGCCTGGCGAGGGGCTCGGCAACGAGAATCTTCACGTTGTGCTCCTTACCCGGCCAGGCCGAGGGTACGCAAGGCGGCGACCTGGGCAGCCTCCACGGCCGCGCCGGGGGTGATCGGTCGATCGAGCTCGATCAGGGTCTGCTCCAGGACTGCCATCGCGTTGAGGATGGCCGGAACCGTGACGTGGCCGAGGTGTCCGATTCGGAAGATCTTGCCTTTGAGCGCGCCCTGCCCGCCCGCGACCACCAGGCCGAGCTTGCGCAGCTTGCCGTTGAACGCCTTCCAGTCGAGGTCATCGGGGATCCAGGCGCCGGTGACCGTGTCGGAGGCAAACGTCGGGTCGGCGAGCAGCCTGAAGCCCAGGGCCGTGAGGCCTGCACGCACGGCGGCGCCGACCGCGGCATGGCGCTTCCAGATCTCGGGCAGAGTCTCCTCCTCCATCATCTCCAGGGCCACGTCGAGCTGGAACATCACCCCAACGGCGGGGGTCCACGGCGTCTGGCCGGCTTCGGCGCTGGTCCTGTGGGCTGCCAGGTCGAAGTAGAACTTCGGCATCCTGGCGACGGCGGCGGCTTCCCAGGCCCGCGGCGACACGGAGACGAAGCTCAGGCCGGGCGCGACCATCCAGGCCTTCTGCGAGCCGCTGACGACCACGTCCAGGCCCCAGGCGTCGGTCTCGAACGGAACGGCACCGAGGCCGGAGATCGCGTCGACCAGGATCAGGGCTTCGGGGGCGGCGGCCTTGACCGTGGCCGCAAGCTCGGCGATGGGGTTGGTGACTGCCGTGGAAGTCTCGTTGTGGGTCAGCAGGACCGCTTTCCAGGGGCCGCCCGCCTCGAGGGCCCCCCGAACGCCGGCCACGTCGGCTGCCCTGCCCCAATCGAAGGCGAGCCTGGTTACGTCGGCGCCGTATGCCGTCGCGATCTTGGCGAAGCGATCGCCGAATGTACCGATCGTGACCGCCAGGACCCTGTCGCCGGGTGAGAGGAAGTTGACGATCGCCGACTCGAGCCCGCCGGTCCCGGCCGCGGTGACGATCAGCACGTCGTTCTGGGTCTTGTAGAAGGCCTTGAGACGATCGATTACCCGGTTCTGCAGGGCCGCGAACTCGGGCCCGCGATGGTTGACCATCTGGCGGGCGCCGGCTTCGCGTACCGCGTCGGGAAGCGACGTCGGCCCGGGGATGCGCAGGTTGGGCTCGAAGCGGTTCACTTGTTCCACCTCTCTGCGGGAACGGATGTCGCTGAATACTATCTGTCGGCCCGGGTCCGGATTGTGTGGTATATATGACGTCATATGCAGAAGCGAACGACCATCCTCATCGACTCGGACCTGCTGGATCGGCTTGACCGCTTTGCGGTCCGGAACGGGGCGACGAAGACCTCGGTCCTGGCGGCAGCCGTGGAGTCGTACCTGGAGGTACATGACTCGGCTCAGGACCTGTCGTTTCTGTCGGTCGGGCGTAGCAACCACGGCCGGCTGTCGCTCGATGGGCGGTCCATCGCACGTCGCGAGGCCGGCCTTCGGCCCGGGCCGGACGAGGCCTGAGCGATGGCCATCCTGCTGGACTCCAGTGCCGTGCTCGCCGCGGCGGATCAGTCCGACCTGAACCATCGGGCCGCCCTGGCCTGGTTCGGGCGCGTCGACGAGCCACTCGTGATCGGGGCGCTGACCCTGGCCGAGCTGGACCTTCTCCTGCAGCGCGAGCTCGGCCTGCGCGCAACCTTCGCTCTCCTCGCGTCGATAGGCAGCGGTGCCATCAAGGTGGTGGCGCCCACCACAGCGGACCTGGTCCGCGCCACCGAGCTGATGCGCGAGACGACCGAGTACCGGCCACGACTGACGGACGCGGTTCTCGTCGCTACGGCCGAGCGGCTGGGGGTGACTCGCGTGGCGGTCTTCGATCGCCCACCGATCGCGATCTTCCGGCCGAAGCACGTTCGCGCCCTCGACCTCGAGCCGTAGGCAGCCCGCGCTGAGGCGCGGATGAGTGCCTTTCGGTGGCTATTCCCCGCCGTCGTTTCGTTGTTCGTCGGCCAGCTCGCGGAGATTCTGCTGGCGACGGCGCATCCCCTCCGAGCCGGTCGCCATCGGGTCCGCGGCGGGTCGGCCCTCGACGGGCCGTTTGCGGCGGGGGGCCTCCCGGCGCGCTGCGGCCAGGCGCTCCAGCCGCTCGCCGATCCTGACCTCGGCGCCCTGGTCGCCCGGGAAGTAGTAGCGCCGGCCCTCGAGCCCGTCCGGCAGGTACTGCTGGGCCACGTCGTCGCCCTCGAATTCGTGCGGATAGCGGTAGTTGCGCCGGCCGACGCCACTCGACCGCAGATGGGAGGGGACCGGCAGGGAGCCCTTGCCGAGGACGTCGGCCATGGCGGCGAAGTAGCCCCGGCCGACGGCGTTGCTCTTGGTCGTTACGGCAAGCATGACGGTGGCCTCGGCCAGGGCGTACTGAGCCTCGGGCAGGCCGACCCAATCGAGGGCCTGAGCGGCGGCGACGGCCACTTCGAGGGCCCTCGGGTCGGCCAGGCCGATGTCCTCCGAGGCTAGGATGATCAGGCGCCGGGCGATGAACCGGGGGTCCTCGCCCGCTGCGATCATCGCCGCCAGCCAGTACAGGGCCGCGTCCGGATCGTTGCCGCGGATGCTCTTGATGAAGGCGCTGACCGTGTCGTAGTGGCCGTCGCCGGCGCGGTCGTACGCCAGAATCCGCTGCTGAGCGGCGGCCTCGACGTCCTCGAGCCGGGGCGCGACACGCCCCTCGGCGTCGCGCAGCCCCTCCGAGTCGGCGATCGAAACGGCCCCTTCGAGAACGTTGAGGGCCTGGCGGGCATCCCCGGCTGAGAGGCCGACCAGGTGCTCGAACGGCTCTTCGGCG
>Ga0187853_10002532_pt1 | contig 15118 bp, 12 predicted proteins | sample June2016WEW_6_10_2_FD_132417 | JGI IMG/M metagenome (GOLD analysis project Ga0187853, IMG submission 132417) | Peatland microbial communities from SPRUCE experiment site at the Marcell Experimental Forest, Minnesota, USA - June2016WEW_6_100 | ecosystem: Environmental > Terrestrial > Soil >... | reverse complement strand
GGCTGAATCGGCACAAGCCGGCGGCTAGGGGTGCCGACCTTTTTTGCTGAGGCGATAATGTGCCCGCGAGCGAGGTTTACGTCATCCCAGGTCAACCGCTGAATCTCGCTGCTCCGAAGTCCGGCAAAGGCACCTATCGCAAGACACGGCAAAAACTCAGGGGTTGCCGATGCAAGCAGGCGCGACAGTTCGACTGCCGTGTAAATCTCGATTTTGCCGTTGTCATTTTCCATTGGCCGCTCGGTCCTTTCGACCACATTGGAAAGGACGTAGTTTCTACGTAAGGCCCAATTCCACAGCACGCTTAGCTTGTTGCGAAAGTTGATAGTGTTGCGCTGGCCCGTTTTCAGGCCGTCCAACCATTGCTGAATGTCGCTGGTCTCGACGGACGCAATTGGGCAATGGAAAGCCTTAGCGAAGCGACCAAGCCGATTTTTCAAGTCCCATATTGTGCGCTCTTCCCGCTTGCCTTCCTTTTCACGCAGCATCTCGTCAATAACCTCCGCCACGGATTTAACGGGAAGGCGGTCGCGCTCGACGTATGCCTTGGCGGCTTGTTCCAGCTTGGACCCAGCGCCAAGAAGGATTTCGACAGCAGCGGCATATCGTTCGCAAGCCGTTTCGAGCGTGTCATGGGTTGGCTGTAAAAGCTGAATAGCCCGCCCGTAGCTTTGAGCCTCAGCGTAGGTCATTTCCGCCGCCTTGACTTGCCCGGTGGAAATCTGGCTGGCAATTCGCTCTGCCTCGGTTTTCGCCGTTTCAAGGTCGGGGTATTCCTTTTGACGGGGACCGGCGCCGAGAAACTGGAACGTGATAAGCTTGCGCTTCCGGCCTGACGCATCGCGGCCATCACGGTCCAGCCCCTTTCTGCGCTTTTTGTAGATGTAGATGTTTACGCGGCCAACCGTAACCACCGCCACCGGTTTGGTGCGCTCTCGTTTCGACTGATGTTTTGATTTGGGCTTCATTTCAAGGGTTTTTCTTTAATCATAAGGGGTTCATAAGGGGTTGTAAAGCGTAATCCTTAAAATAGTTTGTAAAAGCCTTAACGACAACGGTTTACGGCGCGTATTAAAGCGGTCTTCCAAACCGGAATGCACGGCGCCATACCGTGATGCTCGACCATTTCCTTTTACCCAGCGGAACCTTGTTTGCCGGCAGAGACCTCGCACGGTCGAAGGTGCTGGCGCACGGCCACCTGGCCGGATGCCGGGTTCAGTGCGCTGGGGAGTTTCCAGAGCGTAGCCTAAAAGTGAGGCGCCTGCTTCGGGAGCAGGAGCAAACGGGGGCGGCACCCGTCGCTCTGACCAGCCTTCGCTCTCCGAGCTTCGGCTCGGCGGGCCACTTCACGCGACGCGAACACCGGTGCCGGCCAGGACCATCACAGGCCTGGCTGCGGCGGTTCAACTCCGCCTTCGTGTCGCGATTGGGTTGCAAGCATTGCAGCGATGCAGCGGTCTCTTAAACCGCAGAGCACGGGGCAGCACCGTGGCGACCCACCATTCTCGGACTGGATTGATGGGGTAATGGATTTGTGGATTAACGGAATGCCGGCGCGCCGTTCGGGTGTTGGGCGGTGGTTCCCATCCATCCGACAATCCACAACTCCATCAATCCATTTTCCGCTGGGCATGTGGTTCAACCCGAATAGCAGAGGGTCCAGATTCAGAATCTGGCAGCCTTGGGGGTGCAAGTCCCTCCATGCCCACCAGTCTTCGCCTGTTGCGCCGCGGCGGGCGAAGACTGCCGCGCCGTAGCGCGGAGCGCGAAGGCGGGCGATTACCCCCCAAGACCCGGGCTACGACCTGGCAGGCCATTTTCCCGGCGCCTGGCCTCAGAGGGAATAGCAGACCCCAAGGGGATTGGTGGTGAACGGCCGGACCTTGCTTCGGCCACCGGCGGGGGCTAGACTCCGCCGCATTGATCGAACAAAGCGCTCAACCAAAGCGGTGGCTTAAGACACTGAGCCTCAGCGCCGCGCTCGTGGCGGGGGTGTGCTTGCTGCGGCTGACGGTCTTTCGTCCCGTGGCGATTCCGGTGACGGTCCATCCGGTGGAGATCGGCCGCGTCGAGCACACGGTGGTTAACTCGAGGGCCGGGACCGTCCAGTCCCGCCGCCGCGCCGGGATGAGCCCGGGCCTGGCCGGGTTGGTGAGCGAGAAGGCGGTCGAGAAAGGCTCGCACGTAAAGCGAGGCGACGTCTTGCTGCGGCTGGATGACAGTGAACACAAGGCGCAGGTGCAACTGTCGCTGCGCTCGCTGGAAGCGGCCAAGGCGGTGGCAGAGCAGGCGCGGTTGGACGCGGAATTGGCGCAGCAGGTATGGAATCGGACGCAGAACTTGGCCCGTGACGACGTGGTCTCGGCCACCGCCCAGGATCAGGACCGGAATCGAGCGTTGGGTGCCGCGGCGGCCGCACTGGCGGCGCAGGCGCGCATCCACGAGGCGGAGGCCTCCCTCGACCTGGCGCGGGCCACGCTGGCCAAGACGGTGGTGGCCGCCCCCTTTGACGGCGTGGTGCTGGACATCACTGCCGAAGTGGGTGAATGGATTAGCCCTTCGCCGCCCGGAGTGTTCATCCCGCCGGTGGTGGATTTGATCGACGCGCGGGCGCTGTATGTGAGCGCCCCGATTGACGAGGCCGACGTGGCCCGGATCGCCGTGGGGTTGCCGGTCCGGATGACTTTGGATGCCTTCCGCGGACAGTCGTTTGCCGGCACGGTGACGTACGTTTCCTCGTTTGTGGAAACGCGCCAGGAGCAGAACCGGACCCTCCGGGTGGAGGCGGATTTCAAGGATTCGCCGCTGCCACCCAACCTGCTGCCCGGGCTCTCCGCGGACGTCGAGGTGCTCCTGGAGGCGCGCGAGCAGGTGCTGCGCATCCCGACTTATGCCTTGCTCGAGGGCAACCGGGTCCTCGTGGTGGAGGGTGGCCTGTTGGCCGAGAAAAAGGTGGCCACCGGTTTGCACAACTGGAATTTCACCGAGATCACCTCCGGGCTGGCCGCCGACGAAAAGGTCGTCGTGTCGCTCGACCGGCCGGAGGTGAAGGCCGGCGCCCGGGTCGTCATCGGCGGGGAGGTGGAAAAGTGATTGAGCTAGCCGGGATTCATCGCACGTACGTCGTGGGCGGGAGCCCGGTTTACGCGCTCAAGGAGGTCAACCTGCGGATCGAGCGGGGCGAGTATGTCTCGGTCATGGGCCCGTCCGGCTCGGGCAAATCGACCCTCCTGCACCTGCTGGGGTGCCTGGATCGGCCCACCGCGGGCTCCTACCGGTTTGCGGGCCAGGAGACGGCGCGGTTGACGGAGTTGGAGTTGTCCCGCCTGCGCCGTCACCAGATCGGGTTTGTCTTTCAGTTTTTCCACCTGGTGCCGCGGCTCACGGCGGCGGGAAACGTGGAACTGCCGATGGTGTTCGCCGGGATTCTCCCCGAGGAGCGGCGGCAGCGGGTCCGAACCGCGCTCGCGGCGGTGCGCTTGACCGCGCGGGCCGAGCACCGCCCCGACCAACTCTCGGGCGGCGAGCAGCAGCGGGTGGCGATCGCGCGCGCGGTGGTGATGGGTCCCGGGCTGCTGCTCGCCGACGAACCCACCGGCAATCTCGACAGCGTCTCGGGCCGGGAGATCGTCCAGCTCATCGAGGAGATGAACCGGCAAGGCTTGACGCTCATCGTGGTGACGCATGACCCGCGAATCGGGGAACGGGCGCGGCGCCGAATCCATTTGGCCGATGGCGAAGTCGTCTCGGATGAGCGGGCGGAGGGCGCCGCCGTCCCGGCCGGGGCGGAGCCAGGCTCGCGGCAGGCCCTATGAGGTTCCTCGATCTGTTGCGGTTTGCCAGCGGCGGCTTGCGGGGTCATCGCCTGCGGACCTCGCTCTCGCTGCTGGGCGTGGCAATCGGGGTCGCTTCGGTGGTGCTGTTGACGAGCCTGGGCGAAGGGGCTCGTCTCTACGTGACCGGGGAGTTTGCTTCGCTGGGCGCGAACCTGCTCATCTTCATTCCGGGCAAGACGGAGACCAAGGGCTGGGCGCCGCTGGTCAGCACGGCGCCCCACGACCTGACGATGCAAGACGCGGCGGCGCTGCTCCAGCGCGTGCCGGCCATCCGGCGGGTGGCGCCGCTGGCCGTCGGGACGGCTACCCTCCTGGCGGGGGAACGCAGCCGGGAGGCCGCGGTGATCGGCGCCACGCACGACATCCTCGAGATTCGGCGCCTCAAGATGGCCGGCGGGCGGTTTCTGCCCCCGGACCTGCCCGAGGCCGCGCTCTGTGTCATCGGCGCGAAGCTCCAGCGGGAGCTCTTTCCCGATCAAAATCCGCTCGGGCAGTGGGTGCGGATCGGGGAATGGCGGTTTCGCATCATCGGCGTGATCGCCCCGCGCGGCACCTCGCTGGGGATGGATATGGATGAGGTCGTCGAGATTCCGGTGCAAACCGCCCTGCGCTTGTTCAACCGGAGCGGCCTGTATCGGATTTTGGCGGAGGTGGGCTCTCATTACGAGGTGCCCAAGGCGGAGCAGGCGGCGTTGGCGGTCTTGCGCGACCGCCATGCGGGGCAGGAAGACGTCACCGTCCTGACGGAGGACGCGGTGCTCGCCACCTTCGATCAAATCCTGCGCGCGCTGACGGCGGCCCTGGCTGGCATCGCCGCCATCTCGCTGGCGGTGGCCGGCCTGGGCATCATGAACGTGATGTTGGTCTCGGTCTCCGAACGGACGCGCGAGGTCGGTCTGCTCAAAGCGGTCGGGGCGACCCAGGCGCAGGTGCTGGCGGTCTTCCTGGTCGAGGCCGCCGTCCTTTCGACCGTCGGCGGGGGCCTCGGACTGGTGATGGGTCTGGCGGCGGGAGGCGGCTTGCAGCGGCTCTATCCGGATTTCCCCATCCACCCGCCGGGTTGGGCGATCGGGGCGGCCCTGGTCGTGTCCTGCGGCGTGGGACTGCTGTTCGGCATTCTGCCGGCCCGCAACGCGGCGCGCCTGAATCCGGTTCAGGCCTTGATGAGGCGCAAGGCATGAGCTTCAAGGACCTGCTGCGCCTGGCCTGGCAGTCCCTCTGGTTCCACCGCCAGCGGTCCCTCCTGACCATGCTGGGGATCGTGATCGGGATCGCGTCGGTGATTCTCTTGACCTCGATTGGTGAGGGGACGCGCGTATATGTGATGTCCGAGTTCACCCAGTTCGGCACGACGCTGGCGACGGTGGCCCCCGGGAGGGTCGAAACCACGGGCGCCCCCGGCGCCCTGGGGATCACCGTGCATCCTTTGACGCTGGAGGACGCCGCGGCGCTGGAGCGGCTGCCCGGAGTGGAGCGCGTGGTGCCGGTGGTGTATGGGGCGGCGCCGGTAGAGCGGGCCGGCAAGACCCGCAATGTAATTGTTTATGGCGTCACGTCGGCGGCCCCATCCGTATGGCGGTGGCGCGTCCGGGGCGGCCGGTTTCTGCCCGAGATGGAATGGCGGCGCGGCGCGCCCTTGGCCGTTTTGGGCCCCAAACTGAAGCGCGAACTCTTCGGGGACGAGACTTCGCTGGGCCAACACGTGCGCATCTCGGGGGAGCGCTTCCTGGTGCTCGGGGTGATGGAACCTAAGGGCCAATTTCTCGGGTTCGACTTTGACGACACCGCCTTCATCCCGGTGGCGGAGGCCCGGCGGCTGTTCAATCACCTGGGCCTGAACGAGATCGACGTGTCGATGGCCAATGCCTCGCTGATCGAGCCCGTGGTGGAACGTGTCCGCAGCCTGCTCATCGCGCGGCACAATAAGGAGCAGGATTTCACGATCGTCACCCAAACCGGCATGTTGGAAAGTCTGGGGCGGATCATCCGGATCGTGAGCCTGGCGGTGGGCGGGATCGGGGCCATCTCGCTGCTCGTGGGCTCGATTGGCATCCTGACCATGATGTGGATCTCGGTCAACGAGCGCACGTCGGAGATCGGGCTGGCCCGGGCCATCGGCGCCACCCCCACGCAAATCCTGCTCCTCTTTCTGAGCGAGGCGGCGCTGCTCTCCACCCTGGGCGGCGCGCTCGGTCTGGGTCTGGGCATCGGGCTCGCCCAACTGCTGCATTTGTACGTCCCCGCCCTCCCGGTGAAGACGCCGATGGAGTTCGTATTGTTGGCCATGGCGGTCAGCCTGATGGTGGGAATCATCAGCGGCTTGCTGCCCGCGCGGCGCGCGGCCTCGCTGGACCCACTCGTCGCGCTGACGGCGGAATAAGAACCGCGGCCCGGGATAAAAAATGAGTGAAGCGTCAAAATCCGATCCCTTGAGACCTGCGGGTTTGTCTGACAGGGGGACGGAGGACAACGCCCCGGTCAATGTTGATGCCCTCCTGCCCTCACCATTTTCAGTCCCTGTGGTGTAGTCCAGCCAACAGGCCTGCCTCTCATGCAGGAGATCACCGGCCTGCCCCGCCGTAGCTTTCCAGCGAAGGCGGGAGCGAAGCCGGTCAGGGACGCCAATATACGGGCAAATCTGAAGGGACAGCCGGAATGCCTGTTCGGCCTGCGCGTTCAGGCCGTGTGCGGCAAAGAGGTTGGCCTGGGCATCAGTCATTTTTGAGTAGGCCCTCAGCCAATCGGGCGAATCGGCGGCAGCGGGATCCGCGCGCAGTTGCTGCACCCGGTCTTGCCAGTAGGCCAGAGTTTGCGACGCAATGTCGGCGCTCAATGCATTCTGGCCATCCGGCGAGCGCAGTTCCATGATCGGGCCCAGCGGAGCGGCCTCAGCGTAGGTGGACTTCAGCGGATAGGATTCCTCGAGCCCGAAAGACGAGTCGGGATTTGCTTGAAGGATCATTTGCAGAATCCGCTCGTTAATCGCCATGCAGGAGACTTGCTCGGAAACCTGGATTGATTGTTCGCCCTGCTTGACAACCGCTGTCCAAAGACCGCCACCATCGCTGCCGACGCGCTCTCCGGGAAGCAGTTGCTTGGGTTCGTCCGGAAATTGCTGGTCATGGGCCAGGCGCTTTTGGCAATCCGCGACGTAGCTCTCGTAAGCGCTCTGGACCTGTTCCGTCGTGGGCAAGTTCACACGCTCGCCATAGATGAAGCGGAGGCAGTCCATGTAGGTGTTGTCCGCCAGGCCGTTCTGCCTAATGACCACGTGCCTTTCACTCTCACTGGTCTCGTTCAGCATTTCCGGGATTCCACGGCCGGGATCGGTCCCGCCGACGTACACCATGCCGGGCTTCAGCGATTCGAGAATGGCATTCCCGTAGTCAAGGTATTCCTGCGCCGGCCACAAATGAGCCTCCTCAAGGGCGTTAAAAGTCGCAAGCACGGGCGCCCAGAGCTGATCCAACTCGTGTGGGTGCGGCTGAACTCTGCGTTCGACCACCATCTTCCTGAATAGGGCCTGCAGTTGTTCCCAGTCCCCCGCCTCCGCCGCTGCGAAGAACTGTTCAACCTCAGCAGGCACACCGATATTCAGTTTGCCCGCAATCCCGTGAAGCACCTCGCGCCGGGAGCGCGCGAATTGGGCCGCCCTACGGGCTACAATCTGTTCGGCCGATTCAGCCGGAAGTGCCTCGGCACCGCCGGAATGCAGTCGTGAAAGGTCTCGTCGTCCCGGCCGCGCCTCACCGCTGAAATGGTCGCCGGATAGACCCGGTCTCGTGGGCCGGCTGCTCTCCGGCAGCGGCTTTGCCCGCGGCAGCAGAAGCGCGATGAAAAAGACAGCCAGCGAGCCCCCGACGATGATCGGCATCCACGACCGCCGATGGCAACACCCTGTCACATCGGTTTCGACAAGGCGCGTCGGCGCGGCGTGGTCGTCCTGGCCAATTCCTATGAGCCGAGGCGCCAACTGGGCAATCTCCTGCTCGAAAGCGAATGGCAATCGGATCGGCGTCCTCAGCCGGCCAAGGTCACCAGCCAGCTATGCGCTTCCTATGCGGGGCAATACCAACGCTCACCGAGTTTTGCGTTGGGCATGTTTGTGAGCCGGCAGTATCTCCTCGATGCTCCCCGGACCGCCACCTTGCTTCCGGCTGGCATTTGCCTTGCTGGCCTGGCGGTGCTGCTCTGGCGCGCCGGCACCACCCGCAAGCGGCGGCTCATCCTGGGCTCGGTGGTCCTGGCCGGCGTGCTTTCGGCCCCGCTCCTGCCGATAGTGGCCAGCCGCATCTTTTGCGTCTGTCTCCACCCCGGAATCGGCATCCATTACGAAGGGGATCGGCTTTTCGCTCAACCCATAGGCTCGGACTTGTGCTCGATTGAGGATTGGCCGAGCGCTCAGGCCTGGAGACAAAACCTGCACCCGATTGATGTCTTGTTTCCATCCGTCCCGGTTGAATTGTTGCCGGAATCCGAAACGCGCTGCTTTGAACGGCTGAGCGTCGTGCCGACAACCTTTTCCCGCGATACCCGGGGCAAAGTCACCGGCCTGGCCCTGCACTACCACGGCAAGAGTTTCCATTATGACAAAATCTCAGATGCGCCGCCCAAGGCCACCGACCCATTGAAACCGACCGTCATCGTGGCCGTCAACTACGCCAAGGTGCCGAAGAAGCGACCGAAGCTCTGCGCCCGTGCCGTTCGCGAACGCGACCGTAACCGCTGCCAGTACACCGGTCGTGTCCTGCGCCCGGACGAGGGCAGCCTGGACCACGTCGTGCCCCGCTCGCGCGGCGGCAAGGACGCCTGGGAAAACTTGGTCTGGTCGGCCAAAGAAGTAAATCAGCGCAAAGCCGACCGCCTTCCCCACGAGGCGGGCCTGAGGCTCCTTTCCACCCCCCGTGCGCCAAGGGCGTTGCCGGTATCGGCGCTCATTCGCAATGCCCACCGTATTGAGGACTGGAAGCTGTTCGTGGAGGATCGGACGGAGCTTTGAACTGAGCATCGTCCATTACCGGCTGAGGTGATCACCTTGTAGTCGCGGCGGCCGAACCAACCAGGCAGAATATGGCGTCGGCAGCTACGTTGGCGTATCCTGGAGTGGTGAAAGCGATACAAATCGAAGAAACCCTCGAGGCAGTCTCGCGGCTCGCCGGCGAGGCAGGCAGGATCATCATGCCGTTCTTCAAGAACGACTGCGCGCATCATCTCAAGCCGGATCTCTCGCCGGTTACCGAGGCAGATGTTGCATCGCACGGATTCCTGGTGAAGGCACTGGGCGAATTGAACCCAGGTTTGCCTGTCGTTTCAGAGGAATCCTTCGGGGTCGAAGCGCCAAACTTGCCGGTTGGCGACTACTGGTTGATCGACCCGCTGGATGGGACGAAGGAATTCCTCAAGGGAAGACCACAGTTCACGGTCAATATTGCGATGATGCATGATCGCAGGCCGATTCTGGGCGTGGTTCACGCCCCCGTGCTTGGGCTCACGTACCTGGCGGCGGACGGAAAGGGCGCGTGGCGCCAACAGGGACAGAATCCCTCGGCCGCAATACGCACCAGGGCGGCCGATACCCATCGATTGACGGTGGTCGCCAGCAAGGACCACAGCGGCCCTCGGGTGAAACGGTTGTTGAGCAAGCTGCCCTCTCCTGGCGTGACGAACATTGGCAGTTCGCTGAAGTTCTGCCTCATCGCCGAAGGGCAGACTGACCTGTATTTTCGGGACTTGCCGACGATGGAATGGGATACCGCCGCGGCGCAGTGCGTCGTGGAGGCCGCCGGCGGCCTGGTGCGGGATCTGAACGGCGAACCCCTGCGCTACGGCAAGCCAGGTTTGAAGAATCCCGGGTTTGTCGTTTTGGGCGACCCCAATTTTCCTTGGAACGATTTGGTGCCTGGGAAAGAAAACCAGGACGCATTTCGAGCCTTTTTCGCTGACGTTTGCGGGGACACCGGTGAAGGTGCAAGGACCCCATCCGCCCAGTGACCGGGCAGGGGTGGATCACCCTGCCGATTCGCGGCCAGGACGAGGCGGCATAGACCGTTCGCAGCCAGATTCGCGCCAAGCGGCCTGGGCATCATTCTGAGCCGGTTCGACCCGATCTCATCAAAATGGCCCCTCCCGGTGAGCGGGCGGAGACTATGCTTATGGAGCGTTGACTTCGCCGCCAACCGCACCGCATCGTGCAGGTATGAATGCAGCATTGATTGCTCGATTGCTTCCTTCCGTCGGCCGCGGACCGCTGAGGTCCGTGGGGACAGGATGCTGAACATGAAAATCAGCCTCAACGTGTCTCTTTTCCTGGGGGGACTGCTCTGCTCTCTTTCCGGTTTGGCGCAGCCTCGCGCTGATGAGAGCCCCGGCGTGGGAACTACCTTGATCCGGAGGACATTCCGTGAGGTGGACAGGCCGCTTGCCAATCCCGGTCAGGGCTGGATGAGCCAGGCGCGCAACCCCAAGACCGACCCTCGCTTTCCCTGTTCGGTCGTCTATATCCGGTTTAACTGGGCCGACATCGAGCCCGAGCACGGCACATACAACTGGCAAGTCATCGATGATGTGATCTCCGCTTGGAAACCGCGCGGCGCGCTGCTTCACCTCGAAACCAAGTGGGCCAACGTCGGCGTGGGCAAACTTTACCGCCAGTACGCGTTGCGCTCTCGCTTGTGCATTCGGCAGGACACCCTGGTTTTGTCGCGGATGCAAAGGCGGATGTGGGGCAGTGGCTGCCGGGAGACCACGCGGTAACCGAGTCGCTCGAGATACCCGTGACCCCGGGACCTGGCGACTATGACCTGACGGTGGGATTGGTGGACCCAACCGGCGGGCGTCGCCCTTTCATTTTGGCCATCGATGCCCCCGAACAAAATGGCCGTTATTCGGTCAGCCGGATAACGATCAAGTGAGGCATCGGCAGTATGGAACCGTCTTTCTCGCGCCAGAAACTCGTGGAGCAGGCGATCCGCTTTGGTTCACCCGAGCGCGTGCCGATTGTCTTCTGGAACCGTGATCAGGAGCAGGGAGACCTTATGCTTTACCATCTGGCGCTGGGCGCGCCGGGCGATGGCACGCCGAACGCCTGGAACTGGACCGAGAACGAATGGGGCTACCGGCTGGAATCACTCGGGGATGGCACTATGGGCCATCCTGTGGCGCCATTCTATCCGGAGCTGCCGGACCCCGAAGGCATTCGGGTGCCGCCGTTGCGTGAGGCTGAGCGCATGTCCGCTCTGCCGGCGTTTCTCCGAGCCTGCGGCGACCGCTACCGCCTGGCCAGCCTGGACCTGAGCGGCTTCACGGTCTATACGCTGCTGCGCGGCTTTGAAAATGGCATGCGGGATTTTCTGCTGAACCCGGAAGGGTTCGCGGGGCTGTTGGACCGGATCATCGCCTTTGAGGGCGAGTTGATGCGCCTGGCCGCGCGGCACGGATTTCAGGGCATCCACTTTGCCGACGATTGGGGTACGCAAACAGGCTTGATGATTTCGCCGGACCTGTGGCGGCGGTTGTTCAAGCCTCGGTACGCCCGCCAATTTGCGCTGGCCCGCCAAATGGGTCTGCACACCTGGTTTCATTGCTGCGGGAAATTCGATTTGATCATGGAGGATTTCCACGAGATTGGCGCGGACGTGATCAACATCTCGCAGCCGAACGTGGTGGATGTGGCGGCAGTGGGCCGCCGGCTGCGCGGGCGGCAATGTTTCATGGCGCCCATCAGCTATCAAACCGTGTCCATCGGGGGCACGCCCGCGGAGATTCGGGCGGAGGCTCGGCGCCTTTACGAACTGCTGGGCGCGCCCTCGGGCGGTTTTGTGGGCTATGTCGAGGAGTATGGCGTGATGGGCATGTCTGCCGAGGATTATCGCGCCTGCGCCCAGGCATTTCGCCAGCTCGGTTGTGCCGGATGATCATGAAACGCTTGCTTTGTCGCATCCTCCTGTCCTGCTTTCTCGGTTTGGCCGGAAGCTCAAGGGTGAGCGGCGGCGACGGCGTCTTCGTTCGGTTCCAGGTTGTCGAGCCAGCCAAGAGCGCCTGGTACGTGAAACTGGGCGGCTACATCCACAATGAACCGTGGTATCTACCGGAGGCGATTTGGCCCATGGGCGCAGACAGCAGCGAAGCCAAGCGCCTGCAAGGTGAAGAGTTCAGCCCGTGGTTCGACCTGGGCGCTCATGCCGGACAGCGGCTGCACGGGCGGTTGCATCGCGCCGGCGGAGTGGCGGAATTCCCGAACGTGACGGCCCGGTTTGTTTGCAGCGGGACCAACTCAGCGCGGCGGGTCATCATCGAGTTGGCCACCGCGCCAGCCGAGGCTGCGGTGGTGAAGCGTTTCCGGGAGTCGTTCCAGGGCGACCTGACAAGCTTTCTGGTGTCGCCCACCTTGCGCGCCGACGCCAACTCGCTGGAGACCGCCAGCCAGATGACCGCCCGGCGGCTGGAATGGGCGCAAGCGGCCAGCGGCGGCCGGCGCGTGGCGCCGACCAACCTTTGGGTCGAGACTAGCCTCTGGACACCCCAACGGCCCGAGTTGGGCGTGCAGGAAGCCCAGGTGCTTTGGTTGCTGGGCTTCAATGTGGTGGGCGGGCTGAAAGAAGAGATGGCTGCCAGGTTCCCTTTCCTCGAGCCGGGCGGAAATCATTGGGTTGAGTTCGGCCCGGCGCTGCGGCGGGACGACATTGAGCGGCAAATCGCCAGTCCAGCGCAGAAGGCACGGTCCGGGACCCGTCCGACACTTTTCGGCTTTTCGGATGAAGTCGTCTGCCGGCCGCCGATTGGGACCAATGCAACGGCGCTGGACCATTTCCGTGCCTGGCTTAAGGAACGGGGCGTGGCCCCGGCGGACCTGGGTGTGGCTTCGCTGGACGAGGTCTGGCCAATCGAATCGCCCGCCGTGCTGCGCGAGCGGCAGAAGCTCAACCGCTCCGCCGCCAACCGTGTGTTCGTCTGGACAACCCGGTTCCGGCAGGATTCAGCCACGCAACGGCTCAAATGGCTCACGCAGAGCTTTCATCGGCACGCACCGACTAACGTGCTGACTACCACGCTCGTTGCCGACCACCCGTATTTCGGCGGTTCGGGCCTGGGCATGGGCATGGGCCGGGAGAACACGACCTGGGGCGGCTTTCCGCTCTCCCTGGACTGGTTCGCTCTGGCCCGCGAACAAGCGGTGGACGTGATCGGGATCGAGGACTGGCTCGGGCTGAACTTCATGTACGGCCCGGCCTTCACGTGGGAGGGTTTTCAACTCCTTGGCTTCCAGGCTGCCATTTTCCGCAGCGCCAGCCAGGGCCGGCTGCCGGTCATCACCTGGATTACGCCCAGCGACGAGACCAACCTGCGCCTCAAGAGCGCCTCGGCCTTGTGCCAGGGAGCCAAGCATTTTTTCTACTGGACCTACGGCCCGACGGCCACCAGCACCGAGAACTACTGGAGCGACCTGCGCAGCGCCTATGATGGCATCGTGGCCATCACCCGGCAGCTTGCGGGTGCGGAACACATTATGGCGCCGGGCCATACGCGCCCGACTCGAGTGGCGCTGCTCTATAGTCTCTCGAGCGACTTGTGGCAGCCGTTTGGCTATGTGGCCATGGCCGAGCGGCGGCTGACCTATTTTTCGCTCATCCACGACCAGTACCTGGTGGACCTGCTCACAGAAGGGGACGTGGAGCAGGGAAGACTGGGCGAGTACAAGGTGCTCTATGTGGCCGACCCGTGTGTGTCCGCCGCGGCCTGCGCTGCGATTCGCCGCTGGGTCGCCGGCGGGGGCTGGCTCTATGGCTCGTGCGCGGCGGCCAGTCGGGATGAGTTTGGCGAGGAACAGGCCGGGTTGGCCGACGTGTTTGGCCTCTCGCCACGAGTGGAAGCACAGGTGCAGCCTGGCCGTTTTGATCTGCGCGGGGCGTTGAACGATCTACCCTGGCTGGATCAGGTCACGTTGGCCCCGCAGCGGGAAGCGTTCGGCGCCCTTGGCCTCAAGGTGAAGGTCAGCCAGGCCGCGGCCAAGGTGACGGGCACTTTCAATGATGGCACACCTGCGGTGCTGACGAACCGATGCGGGAAAGGCGCTGCGGTGTATGCGGCGACTTGCCCGGCGCTGTCCTACGCCAGGGATGCGCATTTCGTGCTCGACGGCTTGGAGGAGAAATGGCCGGCCCGCCAGCGCCGGTTCATCAATACCGCCGCCCGCGCGAGCGGGGCGCCGCGGTTGGTCGAATTATCGCATCCCGTGGTAGAGTCGGGCGTGTTCGAATCGCCCCAGGGAGCGGTCCTGGTCCTGGCCAACTTCACTTACCAGAGGATTTCGCGCCTGGGCATTGGGCTGCCCGTTAAAAAGGCACCGCAAAAGGTGCGGTCCTTGGAGAAGGGACCGCTGGAGTTCACGATCGAGACGGCGCCGCCGAACGTTGCCGCCGAGGGCTACGGCAGCGTAGTCCGGTGCGCAGTCGAGCTTGGGGGGAATGACGTGGTGTTGTTCGAGTAACGTGCGCTGTTGCTGGACCTGCGTCTATGTCGCTATGTTCGGTGAAGTGGACGAAGGCAGGGCCATCTTCAAGGTGACGAGTTCGCCCACGGCACAGGGGCATTTTGTCGGCTTGGAGGGGTTGCCCTCCGACCGGTATCTGCGACTGGTGGGGGAGGCGGCGAGCTGCCTGCATAAAAAACAACCAATCCCCTTTGAAATGCCACTCAAACAGTGAAAGCTGGGATTAGGACGACTCCGGCACCATGATTCCAACCCAAGGAAGCTCAAACTAGGCCGCCCGAAGCCACGCTCCAATCGAAAGGACAAGCGCGAGGGGATTTACGACGCCAACACACAGACGCAAATCGGAGCTAGAATCGACCGGCATGCTCACCTCGGCCTCATCGTATGAGTTGATGTGGAGGTGGGACGGCGGATGGGCGGGGTTGTACCCGAGTATCAAAGCCCACCGGCGCAGCCAGGGCTCGATCGGGTCTCGTCTTGACTGGACCGCGTCCAACTCCCACCGCAAAGAATTAACTGTGTTCTTGTTTTCTGCCAGGTCCCGGATGCGGAAGAAGCCCTCTCGTATCTCAACGAGCGGAACCTCCTCCGAGGGCGCGAAGTGGGCGATTTGACTTATTGGGTCGTGCTGCGGGACCGGGAACGGCACAGGCCGCAGCACGAAGAGGAAGTAACTGTTCAGGTCATTGGAGCGTAGGTAGTGCTCAGAACTCGTAGCCCTGCTCCACCCAGTAGTGCCAGTCCTCGACCGCCTGGCGTGTTGCCTTATCTGCTCGGATGGTCTCCAACT
>Ga0187853_10002527_pt1 | contig 15141 bp, 15 predicted proteins | sample June2016WEW_6_10_2_FD_132417 | JGI IMG/M metagenome (GOLD analysis project Ga0187853, IMG submission 132417) | Peatland microbial communities from SPRUCE experiment site at the Marcell Experimental Forest, Minnesota, USA - June2016WEW_6_100 | ecosystem: Environmental > Terrestrial > Soil >... | reverse complement strand
GTTGGCCAGCGACGGAATGGTCACGATCTCACCAAGGTCGAGACCAGCCAGAGCGGCGTCGACCATGTCGTCGGCCAACATCACGATCTGCGGCGGAAGCTGGTGAACCGGCACGCCGGCGATGTCCCAGAATTCGGTTGCCGTGGCACCCGGCAGCACCGCTTGCACACGGACGCCCTTGTCGGCGAGTTCGTGAACGAGAGAGTGCGACAGCGCGAGCACGAAGGCTTTGGTACCGCCATAGACGCCATTCAGCGTCTCCGGCGCGATCGCAACGATCGACGAAATATTGATGACCGTACCGTTGCCGCGAGCGACAAATCCCGGCACCGCCGCATAGGTCAGGCGCGTCAGCGCGGTGACGTTCAGACGGATCATGTTGTCCATCTTGTCGACGTCAGAGGCGACCAGCGGTCCGGTTGTGCCCACGCCCGCGTTGTTGACCAGCAGGGAAATGCCCGCATTGGTCCGGAGGATGTCCTCGACGCGCTGCAGGTCCGCTGGGGAGGTGAGATCGGCTTCGACCGTCTCTACGTTCCGGTTTGTGTCATTGGCGAGCCGGCGCGCCAGCGATGCGAGCCGCTCCTTGTTGCGGGCGACAAGAATGAGATCGTGGCCGCGCTTCGCCAGACGATCGGCATAGACCGCGCCGATACCGGTCGATGCGCCGGTGATAAGGGCCGTGCCTTTGGCTTCGATCGTTTTCATGTCCGTCTCCGTGCGGTTGGTCAAATCCGTTGCTTCCACCTCGCAAGTAGACCCTTCCGTAAATGTTGAGTATCCACCAAAATCGAGATATACCCTTCCATAAAATGGAAGCATTCATGGATCGTCTCGAAGCCATGTCGATGGTGTTGGCGGTCGCCGAGGCCGGCAGCCTGTCGGCCGCGGCGCGCAAGCAGAAAACGCCGCTCGCCACCGTGAGCCGGAAGGTGTCCGAGCTCGAAGCGCACCTGCAAACCAAGCTGTTCAATCGGTCGAGCCGCGCGCTCGTCCCGACGGACGCAGGGCGCTCCTACATCGCCGCTTCAAAACGAATCCTCGCCGATGTGACCGAAGTTGAGCGCGCTGCGTCCGGCGAGTACACGACACCGCGCGGGGAACTGAATGTGTCAGCCCCCGTCGCCCTCGGCCGTATGCATCTGCAGCCGGTTCTGGCGGAGTTCCTAGCGACGTTTCCGGAGGTTGATGTTCAGCTCAGCTTGCAAGATCGGGCGGTTAATCTTCTGGAAGAGGACGTCGACGTCGCACTTCGCATCGGGCTCCTCGCCGACAGCAGCCTGATCGCGGTGCGGATCGGGGAAATTCGCCGCGTGGTCTGTGCCAGTCCGGCGTATCTGAAATCTCGCAAGACGCCAAAATCGCCGGACGACCTCTCCGCACACGACTGCATCAGCTACGCGCCAATACAGTCGCCAACCACGTGGAGATTTAAACGAGATCAGACTGATTATCTCGTGCCCGTACGATCGCGTCTCGTTGTGAGCAATCTTGAATCGGCCTGCGATGCCGCGCGCGCGGGCATCGGGATTACTGTTGCGTTTTCCTATCACGTCGCCGAATCGATTAAATCCGGAGAGCTCACTCCGTTGCTGCAGGATTTTCAGCCGCCGCCGCTACCCGTCAGCTTTGTATACTCACCAAATCGTTTCATGCCGGTCAAATTGCGCGCTTTCCTGGATTTCGCGCTACCGCGGCTTCGAAGACGCCTCGGAGATCTGCCGAAGAGTATAAGTCCGCGGGGACCGATCAAGGCGCGGTGACTATGTCCAGGCTCGAAGCGCCACTGAGATCGGCGAATTGCACGCTCACGTTTCGCCGAAATACGCTGCGGTGTAGGGAGCTATAAAAAAGCTAGGGGTGGCGCGCTATCTCAAAATGAATGGCCGCCGCCGCTTGATCGGCTCGATGGTCCACGGCTCGATGGCGAACGCCATGCCGCAGGCGATCGGCGCGCAAGCCGCGTTCCCCAGATCGCCGGGGCGCCAACGTCAAACGTGAAGACGGCATCCTGCGCCGCGTGGTCGTTGATCAGCTTGGTCAGATATTGCGGGTGGATGAGCTTGCTGCCTGGCATGCCCGTCGATAGATCGTCGAGGCCCTCGCGCGCCTTGCGATAACGGGCGAGGCTTTGGTCCAAATGCGATCGGTCCGCTTTGACGGTGAGCTGCGGTCCCCAACCACGCCAAGATCGAGTCGCGTGTGGCGCCCGAGATTTTCGGGCCGCAGGTCGACCTGAATGATCTTGGAATCGGTGGGGTAGAACTCACGGTACGGAAAATCCGTACCCAGCATTAACAGCGCGTCGCAGCCAAACATCGCGTGATAGCCGGAACTGAAACCAATCAGGCCGGTCATACCGACGTCGAAGGGATTATCGTATTCGACATACTCTTTGCCGCCGAAGGCATGCACGATAGGTGACTTCAGGGTGTCGGCAAGCTGCATTAGCGGCTCATGCGCGCCAGCACAGCCTCTGCCGCAGAGCAGCGTGATGCGTCTGCCTGCATTGAGAAGCTTCGCCAGTTCTCCCAAATTGCGCTCGTCGGGCGTTACCCGCGGTGCGTCGATCGCAATCGCCTGTCCGACAGAGGCCGCCGCCGATATCTCTTGCAATGCGACGTCGCCCGGAATCACGACGACCGCGACTCCCCGACGGCCAACGGCTGTCCGCATCGCGGCTTCGAGCACGGCCGGCAGTTGCGACGGATGTGAAATCAGCTCGCAGTAGTGGCTGCACTTGCGAAATAACTGATCTCCTGGAAATAGCCGCTACCGATCTCAGCGCTCGGAATCTGCGCAGCAATCGCGAGGACAGGCACGCGCGAGCGATGCGCGTCAAATAAACCATTGATCAGATGCAGATTGCCCGGACCGCAACTGCCGGCGCAAACAGGAGCGCACCGGTCAGATGCGCTTCAGCACCGGCTGCAAAAGCTGGGGCCTCTTCGTGTCGCCTGTGAATCCAATCGATATCACCACGCTTGCGCAGCGCGTCAGTTATCCCGTTAAGGCTATCACCTACAACGCCATAGATTCGGCGGACGCCTACTGAATGAAGAACATCAGCAATGAGGTCGGCTACTCTCTGCGTTTTCATGATGCCTTTCCCACGGTTTACATCTCACCTGATGACGTTTGTTGCCGGTACATTTAGGACGAGTCATGAGCGCACGAAGAATGGACAGGTCTGCGTTGAAGGTCTCGGGATCGACCTGAGCGAAGCCATGGCTGCCGCCCTTCTTCCTCGATTAATAGCTCCAGAGCTGCCAGCCGACAGCAATCGCCACCAGCACCAGGACGAGCGTGAGCAGCGCACGCCCGAGAGAGGCAAAAATGTTCATCGTCGCACCCGATTTTCACATCAGCACCCTCACGCAAATGTAAAATGCGCGCGGCTGCTGCCGTGACGACCCCAAGCAAAATCACATAGAGCGCCAGGTCGAACAGCGCGCGATGCCAGACGAAGCGATAGATTCCGTGCGCATCCAGAAGCCGCTTGACCGCAAGCTGAAGTACAAAAACGATCGCGGCGAAAACGGCAAAAGCCCGAAAATACACGCCATGGATATCGAACTCGCCAACCACGGCATGCTCCTTCATGTGACGCGGGCGGCCGCGCTAGGGCCCGACTGTGCCCGGCGGGGCCGCTGCTATTTGCATCGGCTGATGTTGCGGCGCATCCGGGTAGAGCGTCCGCCGCAAGCCGACAACCGCAGCCACACAAGCGTGGGTCGCTGCGGCGCAGGCTGCTATTTCGTCGAGCGCAATATCGATCTTTTGTAATAAATCGTCGCCAAGCGGCGGCACCCGGCCGTGCGCCAAGGAGCGGAAGAGCGAAGCGACCCCGGCAAACAGCGGGCCCCAGGGCCTGTTGTGCTCGCTCTGACATGCCGGACGCCATGGATTGCGTCTCGATGATGTTGACACCGAGCCGCAGATCTTCGAGCCCGCCGACGAATCGCTTTTGGCTGTGTGCGTTCCGATCGCAGCAATCAGCTACGGGGTCATCGAACAAAGATCGAAAAATCTGCGCCTGATGCCGGCAACCTATCGCGAGATCGGCGACCTTGCCGATGGGCGCGTGTCGTGCTGTGGGTGCGGCTCAAAGCGCGGTTGGCGATACATCGCTTGGCGTCTGCGCCGGGTCGGCGAGATAAGCGGCAAAGTCGAGGCAAGCGTGCCAGGACTCGATCAGTTCGATCAGGCGCACGGTCAAGTTGACTGTCACGAGATCGGCCCAGCTTGATTGCGGACCGACGGTGGGGGTCGCGGCGACACAGGCTTCCTTGAGCTCGGCCGTGCGACGTCGGTCGCCCGGCGGTTTCAGCCCTAGCCAATCGTGAACGCTGGCCACCGCCTGCGACAGCTTTGTATCCAGCGGCCCAAGACGCCGCAGCACGGTCAGCCGATCCGCAACAGCGCTCAGCAGCGGCAGGAGCGCCACGATCTTGCGATCGAGCGCGCGAATGAGGCCGACGTCCGGACGATGCGGCGAGGTGTCGAAGCGCAAGCTTGTGCCAAGCAAATAAAGCTCGGTAATATCAGCGGCGATCCGGAGCCGTTCCATTTCGGCCTGTGGGGTTGCTTGCCGGACCAAGCCATCAGCAAGCCAATGGCGCGCATTGGCCATGGCGTTTTTCAACTTGTCTGCGAAGGCCGAAAACGCGCTTTTAGGAAAGATGAGACTGTGAACAAGCGCGGTGCAGACGACACCGAGCGTGATCTCCTCGACGCGTGACACTGCGGTGTCGAACACCGTGCCAGGCGCAAGCACGCTGGGAAAACCGATCAAGGCCGCGGTATAGCCGGACAGCACGAACATGTAGGATCGCGGCGTGCGGTCGAACAGCGAAACGAAGACGCACAGCGCCACCCAGAGAATAATCGCAAGCGTTGTAAGCTCGGGCGCGTCGACCAGATTGGGAACGATGGCGATCATGACCGCACCGCCGATGAATGTGCCGATGACGCGATAGACGGCCTTCGCGCGCAGCGCGCCGGACAGCGGCTGGCTGGTCAGATAGACCGTGGTCATCGCCCAGCCTGGACTCTTCAAGTCCAGGCTGAAGGCGACGAACATCGTGAGGATGGTCGCGATATAGCAATTGACAGAGAATATGATCGGCCGAACGCCAATGCGCCGGATCACATCAGGTCCACTTCGTGGGCCGAGGAGCTGCAGAAGGCGCTCCCACGCGCGAACGTGGTCAAGGCCAGAACGGACTTCATAACTCGCTCGGGGCAGAGCCGCCTGCAGCGCTCTACCGGCCTTGCCGGATCCGAGAATGGCGATCTTCTGGCTCATTTGGACTCCCGGTCCACTGAGAGGCTAACAACTGGAGCCGGCGGCCGTTCCTGCTCATCGGATTGCGGCAGTGTCGACCGGCATCTTTCGCAAGCGCTTGCCGGTTGCCGCAAAGATCGCGTTGCTGATCGCCGGAACGATGGCCGAAGTCCCGCACTCGCCTATGCCGCTTGGCGGCTCGGAGCTCGCGACGATGTAAACCTCGACGGCCGGTGCCTCGTCGATACGAAGCATTTGGTAAGTATCGAAGTTGGCTTGCTCGACACGGCCGTTCTTGAGCGTGATCTCGCCATAAAGCGCGGCCGTGATGCCGAAGATGATCGCGCCTTGAATTTGCGCCCGTACCGTATCGGGATTGACCACGGTGCCACAGTCCACGGCGCAGACAACGCGCCGGACATGAACCGCGCCATTCTTGGCGACTTCGACTTCGGCAACCTGCGCCATATAGGTCCGGAAGACGAACTGGAGGGAGACGCCGCGGCCGGCCCTTGGCGGCAGCGGCTGCCCCCAGCCGGCCTTCGCCGCGGCAAGGTCGAGAACAGCTTTGGCACGGGGCGATCGGTCGAGCAGCGCCCGCCGATAGGCGACCGTATCTTGCTCCGCCGCGGCGGCGAGTTCGTCCATGAAGCTTTCGGTCACAAAGACATTGTGTGACGGCCCGACGCTGCGCCAGAAGGCGGTCAGAATGCCCGGAGGTTCCACCCGCAGATACTCGACGTGCATGTTCGGAAGGGCATAGGCCAAGTCGATCGCACCCTCGGTCGAGTCCAGGTCGAGACCATTCTTGAATGCCGGAGGCAGCCATCGCGCAATCACCGAGGAGCCCGCGTAGCGATGGTTCCAGGCGACTGGCTTGCCAGTGTTGTCGAGGCCAGCGGAGATGCGGTCGAGCCAATAAGGCCGGTACATGTCGTGCTGGATGTCTTCCTCACGAGTCCACACGACCTTCACCGGGCCGTCCACGTGCATGGCGATCTGAACGGCGCGAGTGACGCCGTCGACATCGAGCCGGCGGCCAAAACCGCCACCGATCAGGTGGTTGTGGACCACGACCCGATCCAACGGCAGCCCCGTGGTTTTGGCCGCCGTGGCTTGGGCTCGCGTGAGCGCCTGACTGCCGACCCAGACTTCGCAGCCGTCGTTACGGACATGCACCGTGCAGTTCATCGGCTCCATTGCCGCATGCGCAAGGAACGGCACCTGGTAGGTCGCCTCGACCTTGGTGACGGCGCTCGCCATCGCCTTGTCGATGTCGCCGATGTTTTGCGCAACCGGTCCCGAATTGAGCGTCGCCTTTTCGAGCTCAGCCACGATGTCGTCGGTGCTGAGCTTCGCGTGCGGGCCGTCGTCCCATTCGATCACCAGCGCCGCCAGTCCTTTCTTCGCGGCGCCCATGTGGTCGGCCACCACGGCAACGGCATCGTCGAGCCGCACGATCTGACGCACACCCTTGACGGTTTTGGCCGCCGCATCGTTGACGCTTTTCACGCGGCCGCCGAAGACGGGCGATTGGGCAAGGGTCGCGATCTTCACGCCCGGCGGCCGCACGTCGATGCCGAAGACGGCCGTGCCATTGACCTTGGCCGGCGTGTCCAGCCGCTTTACCAGCTTGCCGATGAGCTTGAAGTCCTCCGGGCGTTTCAGCGCCACGTTCTCCGGGACCGGCAGGCGTGCGGCCTCGGCGGCAAGATCGCCATATCTGACCCTTCTGCCGGTGGGCGCGTGAAGCACTTCCCCGCTTTGCGCCCGGCAGGATGCCGGATCGACATTCCAGCGTTTGGCCGCCGCCGATACCAGCATGGTTCGCGCAACCGCGCCGGCCTGGCGCAGCGGCTGCCACGCCCCGCGTATCGCGTTCGAATTGCCGGTTGCCTGCACGCCCAACAACGGATTGGCGTAGCGCTTTTCGTCGGGCGGCGCATGTTCAAGCCGAACTTGTTCCAGGTCCACTTCGAGCTCTTCGACGATCAGCATCGGGATCGCGGTGTAGGTGCCCTGGCCCATCTCGACATAGGGCATGGTCAGCACGACCGGCCCATCCGGCGCGATGCGAATGAAGGCGTTGGGCACAAAGCCGTCAGCGCCGGCCGCTGCGACATCGCGGCTGGCAAAGGGCAGATGTAGACTGAGCATCAAGCCGCCGCCGGAGGCGGCCCCAGCCAGCAGAAACCTGCGGCGGGAGACGCCGTTCGCTGCGGTGGTCTGTTCTGGCTCCGGGGCCCGGTAATCGATTTGCGGGAGGGTCATTGTCGGTCTTCCTGTTCGCTTCGCGGATGATGTGCTGCATGCTCGGGCGAAAACCGCTTCTCGGGATCAAGCCCTAGGCAAGGAAAGGCACGAGCTCGGCATTGATCTCTTCCGCCCGCGTCCAGGTTAAGCCGTGGGAGGCTCCCTTGAGCTCCACGTACTTGACGTTCTTGATCATCTTCGCTTGCCGCCTCGCCGTTGCATCCACCGGCAGGATGCGGTCGTCGTCGCCGTGGATGATCAGGGTCGGCACGTCGTTCTTGGGCAGGTCCTTGCGGAAGTCCTCGATCCAGGCGTCGATGCACGCCAGGGTGCCGATGGGCGACGCGCCGATGGCGACCGTCCAATTGGCCTGAATCACGCGCTCGCTGACCAGCTTTCCGTCAGCGCCGCCGACACTGTAGAAATTCTTCAGAAAATCCATCAACGCGACCGGCCGGTCCGCCTTGATGCCGGCGCGAGTTGCGCTGAACACGCTCGCGTCGACGCCCTCCGGATTGTCCGGCGCCTTGACCAGGTAAGGGCCGAGCGTGCCGACCAGCACGGCCTTTCGTACTCGCTTGGTGCCGTATTTGCCGATGTATCTCGTGATCTCACCGGTGCCCATGGAATGTCCGACTAGCGACACGTCCGTGAGATTTAGGGCGTCCAACAAGACATTGAGATCAGCTGCGAAAGTATCGTAGTTGTAGCCGACACCGGGCTTGCTGGACCGGCCGAAGCCGCGGCGATCGTAGGTGATCACGCGATGGCCCGATGCGAGCAGCGCGGCGGTCTGCTTTTCCCATGCGTCGCCGTTCAACGGCCAACCGTGGATGAGCACGACGGGCAAGCCCGAGCCGTGATCCTCGTAATAGAGCTCGATGGGTGTCGAGTTTTCCTGTCCGACCTTGACGAAGCTCATGGGGCTACTCTCCTTCCTGGTTTGTGCGAATGCGAATGCTGGCAGCGGCGGGGCGGCAAGACCTCCGGCTCCTAGCATCAGGCAATCGCGCCGGGTGGTTCTGCTCTCCGATGCCGACGGTTCGCCGGTGTCGGCGGCGGGGTGAGCAATTCGATCGAGGGTCATCGTGGGCCTCCCTGGTCGCTCTATTGCGCGGCCTGCTTTATCGCTTCGCGAATTCGCACATAGGTTCCGCAACGGCAGATGTTGCCGGACATAGCCGCGTTGATGTCGGCATCGCTCGGGTGCGAGTTGCTCGCGAGCAGCGCCGACGCGGACATGATCTGGCCCGATTGGCAGTAGCCGCATTGAACGACCTCGCGGTCGAGCCACGCCTTCTGGATCTTGGCGCCGGCGGCCGTCGCGCCGATCGCCTCGATCGTTGTGATCTGCGATTTGCCGACGCTATCGATTGAGGTGATACAAGAGCGGGTGGCGACGCCATCGACGTGCACGGTGCAGGCGCCGCACAGCGCCATGCCGCAGCCGAACTTGGTGCCGGTCAAGCCCAGCACGTCGCGCAACACCCAGAGCAGCGGCGTGTCGCCATCGACATCGACGCTGTGCGCGGTCCCGTTGACATTGATTATTAAAGCCATGGTGCTCTCTCCTTTTCCATCAACTACGTCGCGTATCCGGAAACGGCAGCATTCCTTTTCGATTCGCCTGCACCGTCACATCGCTGCCGAGGATGCCTCTGAGTTCGTCCAAACCGGTTCCATGAGAGACGGCGATCGATTGCCATTGGCAGCATCCGGCGGGAGTCTTGACGCCGAAGATCAGTGCGGCTCGGTCTTCGGTGCGTCCGGATGCGAACGACAGTCCGGCAACGATGGCTGCAGCGATCGCAATTGCGAGCACCAGAATTGTGAGCCATTTCATGGCGCGTCCTTTCCGAGAGAGACAGGTTCAGACCAAGTTGATCGCAACGTCGATGTTGCCGCGCGTGGCTTTTGAGTACGGACAAATCCGGTGCGCTTCATCCACCAGGGCCTGGGCTGCTTCGCGCTCCACACCAGGCAGGCTGACGTTGAGGCGAGCGCGGAGGAAGTAACCGCCGTCCGCCAAGTTCAGGTCCACTTCGGCGTCGATCGCCACGTCAGCCGGCAAAGTGATTTTCCTGTTGCGGGCCGCAAGCGCAATCGCGCTCTCGAAACACGCCGACCAGCCGGCGGCGAACAATTGCTCCGGATTGGTGCCGATGCGCGCCGAGCCGGGAGTCGAAAGCCTGACATCGAGGCGGCCGTCAGAGCTGCGCGAGACGCCGTTCTCTCTCCCGCCGGTGGTGTGAGTTTTTGCCGTGTACACGACTTTTCCGATTTGGTTCATTGCGTTTTCTTTTCTCTCGTTTCTTGCCCGACGGCGTTCAGGTCGGAATAGCGCCCTGCGGACTGGGTTTTTCAGTCCGCAGGGTATGGGAGTCGATCAGACTTCGGCGACATCGATGATCGCTTCGGCAAAGGCGCGTGGGGCCTCTTGCGGCAGATTGTGCCCGATGCCGCCCGTGATGGTCCGGTGCGAATATTTGCCGGAGAATTTGATGGCGTAGGTGCTGGGCTCCGGGTGCGGCGCGCCATTGGCGTCGCCTTCCATAGTGATGGTGGGCACGGTGATAACCGGAGCTGCGGTAAGCCGCTTTTCCAGATCGTCATATTTCGCTTCGCCATCAGCCAGACCGAGCCGCCAGCGGTAATTATGGATCACGATTGCAACATGGTCGGGATTGTCGAAGGATGCCGCGGTGCGACCGAACGTGGCGTCGTCGAAGTTCCACTTCGGCGAAGCGATCTGCCAGATGAGCTTCGAGAAGCCGTGCCGGTATTTGTCGTAGCCGTCGCGGCCGCGGTCGGTGGCAAAATAATATTGGTACCACCATTGCAGTTCTGCCTCCGGCGGCAGCGGCGTCTTGCCGGCCGCCTGGCTGCCGATCAGATAACCGCTCACCGAGACCAGCGCCTTGCAGCGCTCCGGCCACAGCGCCGCGACGATGTCGGCCGATCGCGCGCCCCAATCAAAACCGCCGATGGTGGCTTTTTGGATCTTGAGCGCATCCATCAAGGCGATAACATCGAGAGCAACCACCGACTGCTGGCCATTGCGGGGCGTGTCGTTAGAGAGAAAGCGCGTCGTGCCGTAACCGCGCACATAGGGGACGATCACGCGGTAGCCGGCCGCCGCCAGCAGCGTGGCGACATCAACAAAGCTGTAGATGTCGTAGGGCCAGCCGTGCAGCAGAATGATCGGGGGGCCGTCGGCGGGGCCGGCTTCGGCATAGCCGACATTGAGAAGGCCGGCATCGATCTGCTTGAGCGGACCGAACGAAGTGTGCGTTCCCGGCTTGACCGCGGGCAGTTCCTTCGCGCTTGCCTTGATAGCCTGTGCATTTGCCGAACCGATCATGCCGAATCGGGCGGCGGCAAATGTCATGGCAATAGCGCCGAAAAAACGACGGCGAAGATGATCAATGTCTGCTGACGTTTTGATCTTATTCATGGTGGATCTCCTTGGTTCGATTGTTGCGTTGCGGATCAGCCGAACGTGAACGAGAAAGCCTCCACGCCCGGATCGAAAAACTCGATTTCGAACTGTGGATCGGCGATGGGCTGCGGTTGTCGGATCAGCTGGTACACCCGCTGTTCGGCAACTGTGCCGTCGCCTTGTTCGTCAACGTCAACTCCGTGAGCCGCGCCTAGCGGCTGTCTATCGATGAGAACGCGAAATCTCGCGGATGTTCCCGGCGCTGCCGGGCCCATGATGAGACGAAGATCGCGGGCATGAAAACGGTACGCGATGCGCTCATTGGGCTTGTTCAGCACGGCGACCTGCCGCTTCGCCGTCCAATCCCCGGAAAGCGCCCAATCGTTCAGGTGCAGTTGCGCAGGGAGTACGTAGACGCCAGGCCGGTCCACGACCGTACCGCCCGGCGACGTGAAGTTCTGGGCGCGCCCGTACCCGACATAGGTTTCCGGAGACTTCAGGTCGCTCCAATCGGCGGCCGCTTCAATACCGCGGGCATCCGCCGCAACCGGTTCACGACTGACGTTGCCCGCTCCCGCCTCGGCCAATAAATTTTGAAAGACCGTTTCCGACTCTTCGTAGCCGCCTTCGCCCAAATAATGATGCCGAACGCGCCCCTGCGAATCGATGAAATACAACGCCGGCCATCCTTCGTTGTTAAAAGCCCGCCAAATGACATGGTCGTTGTCGACCGCCACCGGGTAATCGATCCGCATGTCTTTCACGGCCCGGCGGACATTGTTCAGGTCTTTTTCAAATGCGAACTCCGGTGCGTGGACGCCGATCACCACCAAACCCTGATCCCGATATTTTTGGTCCCAGGCGCGGATATAGGGTAGCGTGCGCAGCCAGTTGATGCAGGTGTAGGTCCAGAAATCGATGAGGACGACTTTTCCGCGTAGCGCCGGCGCTGTCATGGGCGGCGAATTGAGCCACTCGTCCGCTCGCTCGAGAGAGGCCAACCCGGTTTGATTGGGTAATTCCTCCACCAAGGCCGCGATCGGAGCCCCGATCGCGCCGGCGAGTACCGCGGCTGCCAACAGCTTGTTTGTTTTCATCGATGAATGCCCTTCAGGATTCCGAGCAATGTTGACGCGCGTGCACTGGGGGCGGCGCGCACGCACTGCGCGTCGCGTTTTCTCAAATCGACTGACGCAGCGACCTGAACGCGGCTCGGAGCTCGGCACTGAAGAGTTCAGGTTGCTCCCATGCCGCGAAGTGTCCGCCCTTGTCGACTTCGTGGAAGTAGGTCAGGTTTGGAAAGGCGCGGCGGGCCCATGTTTCCGGGGCTCGATAGATCTCCTCCGGAAATACCGTGATGGCCACCGGGATCGAGATTTCGGCGGTCTTCAGCGCGACCGCTGACAAGATGTTGCTGTGGTTCTCCCAGTAAAGCCGCGCCGATGAGGCCGCGGTGTTCGTCAGCCAGTATAGCGTGATGTCGTCCAGCATCTCGTCTTTGGTGAGCAAGCGCTCGGGCTCGCCGTTGTTGTAGTCATAGATAAAGGCCGCAAGCCCCGCGGGAGAATCCGTCAAAGCGTAGCTGATCATCTGCGGCCGCGTATTCATCATCACCGAGTAGGCCCTGTTCTTTTTGGTGAACGTGTCGAGCGCTTCGAACGCCGCGCGCTCCTTCTCGGAAAGTGCCGCCGGCGCAGGCCCGCCGGCGGCAAGCACCGCGCCCACCTCGGGCGGTATCGTCGCCGGCAAGTTGACGTGAATGCCGAGTAATCCGGCCGGCGCCTGGCGCGCCATCGCGGTGGAGATAGGGGCGCCCCAGTCGCCGCCTTGGGCGACGTAGCGGGTGTAGCCGAGGCGCTTCATCAGCTCCGCCCAGGCTCGCGCGATGTGGTCGGGGTCCCAACCGGTCGTGGTCGGTTTGGCTGAAAACCCGTAGCCCGGCATCGACGGGATCACCAGATGGAAAGCGTCCGATGCGCTCCCGCCATGCGCCGTGGGATTGGTCAGTGGATCGATAATCCCCAGCTGCTCGATGACCGAGCCGGGCCACCCGTGGGTGACGATGAGCGGCAACGCGCTTTCATGTTTCGAGCGGACGTGGATGAAGTGAATGTCGAGGCCATCGATCTCGGTCATGAACTGCGGCAAGGCATTGAGACGCGCCTCCACCTTGCGCCAGTCGTAGTCCTTGCCCCAGTAGCGAACGATCTCCTGGATTTTTGCCAGCTGCACGCCCTGGGACCGATCGTTCACGGTCTCGCGCTCGGGCCACCGCGTCGCCAACACGCGGCGACGCAGGTCGGCGAGTTGGTCTTCCGGAATGTTGATATGGAATGGACGGATCGAACCGTCCTCAGCCGCTGCCCGCGCAGACGTGGCGAACAGGGCGGAGGCACCAATGGCTGCCGTGCTGGCAAGAAACTCGCGTCGGCCGAGCGATGAGGATATTGCGGACATGATAGTTCTCCCTATTGGCGGCGCGACCTGCGATCACCAGCTGATGCTCCGGCCGCAATCCGCTTCTGCTCCAAGCATTTTGTGCAAAGCCGCGGGAAATGCCCGTTAGGTGTTGTGATGAGTTGCTAGCCGTTGCCGGCGTTGGACCCGCCTAAGGAGCGGCATTGCGGTCGGCGCGCGCCGCCATCGCGCGCCGAAAAACGTTTGGGACGGCAAAGACTAGGTCTTCCGGGCAAACAGTTGGCACCAGCCGCTAGGGCTAATGTCGCCTTGGACGAATTTGCACGCATTCGGCGGTTGGAAGTTGACGCAGCCGTCGCAGTGCTGGTCGCCATTTGGAGTTCCCTGATATTTGGCGTCCGCCTGGCTGATCTTCTGCTGCGCTGCCGCTTGCGAGACCGCAACAGCGGCTGCCGCCGCGCCGAGTCCAAGCGCCGTTCCGGTGAGCACCACGCGGCGTGAGATGCGTTGGCAATCGTTCCCACGGCTATTCATGATCGACTCCCATCAGGCTTTCGCTTCGCCGAGTTCGACGGCTGTGGTGGCGGAGACATCGGGCGGACGATGATAATCCTGTTCGCTGTTCGCCGTTCACCGCTTCCCGTACTCCGTGAAAACATAATCTCTTGTCTTCACTATTGTGTGGCACGCGACCCCGCACTTGGCATCGTTCGCTTGCGGCGGCTGGTCAGATAAATTGCCGGGTCTGAACGTCTCGGACGCGGGGTCATACTCGAACTCGGCATATCCCCATCCGCCGCCGTCCGCGAACCTCTTGCTATCCTTCACCATGAAGTCCACGTCATGCAGAGTGTCCGGCACCATCGTCGGAGCGGGAGCCGTCTCGCTTTTTTTCTGGGCCCAATGGATTTTCGCCATCTTGGCGCCGTCGGGGAAAGGCTTACCGTTGCCGGGAATGCCCGCCTGGTAGGCGTCGATCATCACGGGATTAGCGAGGATCAAGGCGAGCCTTCCGGCTTGACTGATGGCGACAGCCTGCCAGCTTTCGTATCCCCTGAACTCAGAGAACGCGAGCCCGCCCCGGACTTGCACGGTGAACTTGTCCTGGGCGGAAATGGCCCTGTCGCCCAAGCCGACGAGTACTACCGCAATGGCGGCGCATGCAGCGACGGCAAACATCGCTGCGGTGCTCCCGCGGCGATCACGATTGATGTCTTCGGAGGTTGTGGTCGTACGCATCGGTAAATCTCCTTGCTTCGACGGCCGATCGGAAATCGCCCATTTCAGGTTGTTCGAGGCCATCACAAACATCTTCAGGTACGGTGACTGCGCGTTGGCTCGGCCTCAATTGGCTTCCTGGCCCAAACGTTTACGCCGAGATAGCACGAATGACCCGTTATGAGTTGTGAGGCGTTGTTAGCGGTTGCCAGCGCTGCCAAATTATTGAGCACGTTTGCATCTTGCCGAACTGGCGCAGGTTCCAGCGGCTGCTGCGGTCTATGGCGTGGCGCCGAACCTTGACGTAAAATGCAACGCGGGGGTCAGGCGGCTACAAAAGACGATGCCATGGTGACACCGGCGGCGCAGACCAAAGACGTAATGTCGTTTGGTCCGTTTAGTTTGGTCGCGAGCGAAAGGCTCCTCACCAGGGACGGCGCCCCTGTCGAATTGGGTGCGCGAGCCCTCGACATTCTAATTGCTCTGGTGTCCCGTCCCAACGAAGTTGTCAGTAAGAAAGAGCTGT
>Ga0187853_10002526_pt1 | contig 15143 bp, 15 predicted proteins | sample June2016WEW_6_10_2_FD_132417 | JGI IMG/M metagenome (GOLD analysis project Ga0187853, IMG submission 132417) | Peatland microbial communities from SPRUCE experiment site at the Marcell Experimental Forest, Minnesota, USA - June2016WEW_6_100 | ecosystem: Environmental > Terrestrial > Soil >... | reverse complement strand
TCCGCTGATCGACGCGATGTTCGATGCGGGCGGAATCGGATGCGGCGTCGTCGGTGATGCGGAAACGATCGCGGCGCATCTCGAACGGCTTACGGAGATGATTCGGCGCGAGTCGAATGCCGAGTTGCTGGCGGCGGCGGCCGTGATGCTCGCGGTGAGCATCGGCTATTCGCCGGGCGAGGCGTCTTGACGCCGGACGCTGGAGGTCCGGCAATATTATTGCGCACAAAATGACAACGGAAAGTGGTGATCGATGCTGGGCTAACCGAACCCCTGACCCCTTCCCATGTGGGAAGGTGGTTGGTCGGGAGTTGACAGTCATCGCAATTCGCGCTAATATACGTTCATGCAGACGATAGATGCATTTGACAAACAGTTCCAGACGGAAGACGACTGCAAGAATTTCCTGATGGGGATGCGCTGGCCGGACGGCGTGCGCTGCCCGCGCTGCAAGAGCAAGGAGCGTATCTATGTGCTCAAGGCGCGCCCGTTCCATTGGGTATGCTGCAACAAGGGTTGCGGCGAGCGGCGCGGCTATCGTTTCAGTGTGATCACAAAGACGATCTTCGAGAACACGAAAATCCCGCTCAAGCTGTGGTTCAAAGTCGCGTTCCTGATCCTGACTGCGAAGAAGGGAATCAGCGCTCTACAGGTCCATCGCGTCATCTTCGGCGAAGAATCGACGCACGCTTATCATACGTCGTGGTATCTGTGCATGCGCTGGCGCTGTGCCATGAAAGGCGACGTGATGCCGCTGACTGGCGAAGTCGAGATTGACGAAACGTATGTCGGCGGCAAGGCAAAGAATCGCCATGGCGGACGCACCAATCATCATGGCGGAAAGAATCCGCCCGGAGTGGGCGGGCCGGGAACCGCTGGCAAGATTGCGGTCATCGGCGCGATTGCGCGCAAGGGAATGATCATCGCGAAAGTGATCGAAAACACCGACACCGCGACACTGGATAGTTTCGTCCGTCAGAGCGTATCGACACAGGCAAAACTTGTCGCCACGGACGAACACAGCGGTTATCGGCTGCTTGGCCGCGATTACGATCATCGCGTCGTGCGCCACAGTGCCGGCCAGTACGTAGTGGGAACGACGCACACGAACACAATCGAGGGATTTTGGTCGCTATTTAAGCGCGGGATCATCGGTTCGTATCACAAAGTCAGCAAACAGTATCTTCCGCTCTACGTGAACGAATTCGCGTGGCGCTTCAACAACCGGAAGAATCCTGCGATGTTTGCTGACTTGATCCAAAGCGTCAGCCGCTAGCCGAGCGAATCTGGAAGCGCTAAAGTACACGGGTGGCTTCCACCCGCGCTCGCAAATCTATCACCGAAAAAACTCGCGCCGAAGACGACCGGCTCAGAGAAGAACTTCGACACGCCGACATCGGCAAGCTGAAAAAGCTGATGGCTCCGTTGATCGAACGTGTCCAGGTGAATAATACGGCCAGCGAGAAAAAGTCGAAATCGCGAAGTAGATAAAACGACAAAAGCCGTCTTGAGACCGTCGTCTAGTTCTTGATAAATTCGAGAGCATGAAAATATGCCTAGACGATGACGTTGGCAAAGTCGCTGAATTTATGGAACGTAATTTGCCCGCGCGCAAGCTTCAAGCCGTTGCCGATGCTCTAGCGCAACTAGCAGATTTGATATGGGCACGACATGCTAACGCCCGCGACTTCCGAGCGTTTGACGTTGAGCGGGAGGGATCATCTACCAACGGGGTGCTCGCTGATCGTTCAGAGACGCGACCAATCGCCACCGAATCTCGTTCTTCAACAACTTAGTTGGTTTCCATTTTGGCGGATTGTGCCGATTGCAATCAGTAGTGTCCGGCAATGGATCGTCTCGCCTTACGAATATTTCAAACCAGCATGCTTCACAGAGATAGATGCCGGATTCGGGCACTATTTCTTCTGGCAAAAACTGGGTCTCAAAATTCTCGTGAGTGCTCTGGCAAAAGAAACCGAAATCGTCATAAAACGGCATAGATTCACTCTAACGGTTTCAGCATGAAAACGCGCCACGCTGCCGCGCTCGCGTTGCTCGTTACTTGGATTGCGATCATGCCGCCGAAAGTCTGGATAAGCGGTTCTCCGAAGGTTCTGGTCGAAGCTCCGCTATCAAGTTGGATTCAGGAAGACATCGATCAAAGCTTTGCTGGCGAAATGGAATGCGAGAGTTGGCGCGCCGATGCGTTGGCGACAGCGGCTCGGGCACCTCATTATCCCGGCTATCCCGACTTGGACTCAGATACCGAACAACTCCTGCAAGTTCGTTGCATCTCCGAAAGCGATTGGCTCAAGTCTCGGAAATGAAGTCAGCGGCTAAGGAACATCGGAACAATATCGCCAGTCATTATTTGCGGGCGGATTAAGTCGTAAAACGGTTCTACGATTGGTCGCCAATTGTAAAACTTTTCTAGTAAGTGCAGCGTCACCGTAGAGCAACACACGTCGGCCAACTGCAACGCAATAGAATTCTCTGCATTGCCGAAGTAGACGGTATCGACAATTGAACTTTTTTTGCCGGTCGGTTCTATCACCAGAGAGTCCATTAGAGCGGCGAAGCCTTCATCGGTGATGGTCGCAGGAGCTTTATTCGGGCGTGGGCGTACTTCAGTAAAAATCTTATGCCAGAAATGGCTACTCGTCGTGGCTGGCTCACGCTGACGATCGCTCCGGTGAGCAATCCATAAGACACGCTCACCAGCGGCGAAGATTTTGGCTGCCGTATCAACGCGGTCAAGGCAGTCGGCAAACGCAGCATGATATTCCGCCAAAGGCGAACCGCTTTTCGACGACTTGTGTAGCGATCGAAGACATCCAGCGCGATCTACCGCACCATAGAAAATTCCGATCCGTTCTCTCGCTGGAATGCTCAAAATTTCTGTGAGTGTCTCGCTCGCTGCCGAAATACCTTTTCGTACCGCACCGTAAAGCACACTTCCCTTTAGCTGCCGCTTATAGAGCAGCTTGCGGGGCGTGTCCATTTCGGCCAAGTACAGGGCGTCTTGTACCGGCTCCCACTGCTTGTCTACATTGAGGACGATTGCGGTGACGACGGTGAGCGGTTCGGTCTTGATGCTCCCGACTCCTGACTCATCGGAATAAACGACCCTCACAATCGTCTTCCCCACGATCCCCGTGAATATGCCGCGCCGAGGTAAGCACGCCTTATCGCTGGCGCGCTGCCGATGTTTCCGCCCATGTGCTAGATTCTGCCGCGTCTGCGGGGTGACTGTCAACATCCGACTAATCCCCATGTGGGAAGGGGAACAATAGCTGGGGTCGGAGCGCCGCCCCCTTCAGCCGCTACGCGGGCCTCTTCTCCTGACCCGGGTGCAGGGGCTGGCCCCTGCTCAGTTCGAGGCCCCAGCGGCGGGCTTGGCCTGCGCGGGAGGAGCAGCGTTGGTTATGCCCAGGTCGCTCAGGATTTCGATCGCGTGGGTGGACGGATCGACGCTCGGATAGACTTTCAGTATCTTGCCGTTCTCGTCGATGACGTAGGTAATTCGCCGATCGAGGCCGAGGATCGGAATGCCGTTTGCGGCGCCGTAGGCGGTCGCAATCTGCTTGCCGGGATCGAGCAGGAGCGGGAAAGGCAGACCGTTTTTGCGGATGAAATCCTTGTGCGCTTCGGCCGAGTCGATGCTGCATCCGAGCACGACCAGGCCGGCGCTGGTATAGCGCGCGTAGCCGTCGCGGAATGCGCACGCCTCTTTGGTGCATCCCGAGGTTTCGTCCTTGGGATAGAAATACAGGATGACTTTTTTGCCGTGGAAATCGGCGAGCGAGACCGGGGCTTGAGTTTCGCCGGTAACCATCTGGGTGGTGAACGGCGGCGCGATCTGTCCTTCCTTGAGCAACTCGGCGCGCGCGATTCGCGGGCGTAGCGCGACGGCGACGACGACCACAACGATTGCGATTAGTGCGACGGTGAACATTTTCATGCGAGTCTCCCTCCTTTCGGGCTCAACTGCGAGCGCGGCTGGAAAGTTCCCGCGATGCAGATCAGATGTAGTATAGCCAGTCGCGGTAGCGCGGCTCGCGTCCGTGCAAAGCGGCCTGGAAGACCTGCTGCACCCGGGCTGTGATCGGGCCGGGCATCCCGGGGCCAATCTTGCGATCGTCGAGCTCGACGACCGGAGTAACTTCGGCGGCGGTGCCGGTCATGAAGGCCTCATCGGCGATGTAGAAGGCGTCGCGGGCGAAATACTCCTCGCGCACCTCGATGCCGGAATCGTGGAGAATTTTAATGACGGCGTCGCGGGTGATTCCCGCCAGCACCGACGTGAGCGGCGGCGTGCGCACGACACCGTCACGAACCACAAAGACGTTCTCGCCGCTGCCCTCGGCCACAAAGCCCTCGGTGTTGAGCAGCAGCGCTTCATCGTAGCCGTTGCGGCGGGCCTCATAGCCGGCGAGGATCGAGTTGACGTAGTGGCCGGTGACTTTAGCCGCGGGCATCATCGAGTTGTGATGGAATCGCACGAACGATGACGTCTTGAGCCGCACGCCTTTGGCGATGCTGTCCTGGCCGAGATAGGCGCCCCATGGCCACGCGGCGATCGAGACGCGAATTTTGTTGCCGCGCGCCGAAAGTCCCATCTCACCTTCGCCGAAAAACACCAGCGGCCGGATATAGCATTCGGCGAACTTGTTGATGCGCACGATGTCGGCGCATGCCTTGAGCAGTTCCTCCTGGCTGTAGGGGACGGTCATCTCGACGATGTGGCCGGAGTCGATGAGGCGGCGGATGTGCTCGCGGGCGCGGAAAATTGCGGACCGGCCGTCGTCGCACTTGTAGCATCGCATCCCTTCGAACACCGCCAGGCCGTAGTGCAGGCTGTGGGTGAGCACGTGAACGGTGGCCTCGTCGTACGGGACCATCGCGCCATCCATCCAGATTCGATCGGAGCGCAGCTTGTTCGCGGGCATAGTGGAGTCAAAAGTAATCGAAGCACAGTAGTTAGTCGATGGGGTGCCCCGCGCGGCATCGCGCGCGGCGAAGCGATCGATACCGTCGCGGGTAGCTAGTCGCGGCGAGTGGGATCCGGCGATGGAGGCGGCTTCAGATCGCCGGACGGCGCGGTGCCGCCGTGGTGCGGCCGGCGGCGGCGACGCCTGCGGCGGCGGCGTTCGCCACCGGGCGGATGCGCGGCGTCGGCACCCCCGCGGTCGGGCGAGGCGTGGCCGGGGCTTAGGCTGTCGTCGGGGTCGGCAAGGAATCGGAACATGCGGGTGGGATCGATCGAGTAGGTCGGCGCGGTCATCTCGAAGAACATCCGCGCGTCGGGAAAGTACGGCCGCCGCATCAGGCGCCGCGTGCGGCGAGTGGGCGCCGCGAGATTCTCGAAGGCCTCGAGTATCAGGCGCATTTGCTCGGTGTCGCCGCGCGCGAAGCCACGCGCGCGAAGCTCGCCGAGCAGATCGACGCGGCGGTCGGCGGCGCGGCGGTGCTCGTCGCGATACAGGTCGAGCATCAGGGTGGCCAGCACGATCGAATGATCGGGGGCAAATCCGCTTGCGACGGCGCGGCCCAAAGCGGCCATGTTGCGAACGATGGGCTGCTCGGCAAGCATGGCGCCGCGCGATTTCAGATGAGCGGAAAGAATCGGGATTGCGTACTCGAGCAATCCCATCTCTTCCATCAGGACGAGGGCGTGAGCGGCCTCGGGCTGGCCGAGCGTCTTGTAAGTTTCCTCGACGAGGCGCGGCACGGAGGCCTTGGCGAGATCGGCGCGATGACGCTCGATGGCGACGCGCGTGGCGGGCTCGATTTCGAAGCCGAGCTTGGCGGCGAATCGCACCGCGCGCATCATGCGGACGGGATCCTCGCGCATCCGCAACTCGGGGTCGCCGATAGTGCGGATCAATCGAGCCCTGAGATCGTCAACTCCGCCGGGAAAATCGATCACATGAAAATTTTGCGGGCTGTAGAACAGCGCGTTGACGGTGAAGTCGCGGCGAAACGCGTCTTCCTCGGGCGTGCCGAAAGTATTGTCGAGACGAATCAGCGGATCGTCGGTATCGGCGACGGCCTCGGCCTGGCGGCGGAAGGTGGCGACCTCGACATTCTGGCGGCCGAAGAAAACGTGGACCAGGCGAAAGCGCCGGCCTATCAGGCGCGAGTTGCGGAACAGCTCGCGGACCTGCTGGGGATGGGCCGAAGTGGCAACGTCGAAATCCTTGGGCTTGCGCGAGAGCATCAGGTCGCGCACGCCGCCGCCGACCAGGTATGCCTTGTATCCGGCGCCGGCGAGGCGATAGAGGACCTTGAGGACGTTGGCGTCGATATCGCGGCGCGAGATGGGATGCTCGGCGCGCTCAAGTATGCGGGGTTCCAATTCCGTTTGCCCGAATTCGCTCCAAAGCTAGCACGACGGCGCGCAGGCTTCATCGCCCCGGCGCGCGACGCGAAAGGACACGCGCCACCCTGCCCAAGAAGCGAGAAAAGGGCTACGCTCAACGATAACAAAGGAGACTGCTACATGGACAAGCTTCTAACCGACGTTAAAAAGATTCGCGAAAACGCCCGCAAACATATCGAAGAGGGCGCCGTAACGGAGGGCTACAAGGCGGACCGCCAGGAGGTGCTGAAAGTCCTCAACGGGGCGCTGGCGACGGAGATAGTCTGCGTGCTTCGCTACAAGCGGCATTACTACATGGCGCAGGGGATCAACTCCGATTCGGTCAAGGCCGAATTCCTGCAGCACGCCAACGAAGAGCAGCAGCACGCGGATTGGATTGCGGAGCGAATTACGCAGCTTGGCGGAGAACCCGACTTCAATCCCAAGGGACTCGCGGACCGCTCGCACGCGGAGTATGTCGAGGGCAAGACGCTGGTCGACATGATCAAGGAAGACCTGGTCGCCGAGCGGATTGCAATCCAGACGTATCAGGAAATCATTCGATGGCTGGGCGATGGCGATCCGACCACCAAGATACTGATCGAACAGATCAACAAGATGGAAGAAGAGCACGCCAACGACATGTCGGATTTGCTCAGCAAGATGAGCTGACTTTTCCGCTTCACGATGGGGACGCGGACGCGGTGCGATCGCGTCCGCGTCCCCGATTTCCGGCCGGCGCGAGTTGCGGGCTTGCGGCGATTTCGCGGCGCGGTTGACAAAGTCTTCGCGCCTGAATTATCTGGTATTTGACAGCGCGCGGAGCGTACCGCGCCGCAATCGGGCCACCGGAGAACGCCAGGATGAAGCCCGCACGCACGCTACTCCTCTCCCTTCTCGCCGCGACGGCGGTGGTCGCCTCGGTCACTCTGGTTGCTGCTCAAGGACCCGGTCCGCTAGCCGATCCCAAGTCCGAAAACCAGGCGGGTTTCCCGACCGATCTCTATTCGTGGGTGATTCCACCTGACAATCCGCAGACGCCGGCGAAGATTGCGCTCGGCAAGGCGCTGTTTTTTGACGATCGCTTGTCCGCGGACGGCAAGATATCGTGCGATCACTGTCACGCTCCCGCCAAGGGCTTCACCGATCAGCTTCCGACCTCGATGGGTATCCGCGCGCAGTTCGGCCAGCGCAACGCGCCGACGATCCTCAACGCGGTGTTCAACGTGACGCAGTTCTGGGACGGACGCGCGCCAACGCTCGAGGCGCAGGTCCAGGGCCCGGTAACCAATCCGGTCGAGATGGGTATGAAATCGACCGACGATGCGGTCGCGAAGATCAAGGCGATTCCCGAGTATCAGAAGCAATTCCAGGATGTGTTCGGGCACGACGTCACGTTCGCCGATATCGGGCGCGCGATCGCCTCGTACGAGCGTACGCAACTCGCATTCGATTCGCCGTTCGACAAGTTTATCGGCGGCGACCAGAGCGCAATCAGCGATTCGGCCAAGCGAGGATGGTCGATTTTCAACGGCAAGGGCCGCTGCATGTCGTGTCACGGATGGAATCCGACGCAGCCGCTGTTTACCGATCAAAAGTTCCACAACATCGGCGTGTCGGCGCATAACGCCAACTTCGTACCGCTCGCGCGCAAGGCGCTCGACACGCTCGGCAAGAGCGGCGGTGGCGAGCAGGAGATCGACAAGCTGGCCATCGGCACCGACATGAGCGGGCTCGGGCGTTTCCTGGTGACCAAGCAGCCGCATGATATCGGCGCGTTCCGCACCATGAGCTTGCGCAACCTGCTGGTCACGCAGCCGTACTTCCACGACGGCTCGCAGGTCACGCTGTGGGACACGATCGATCATTACAACAAGGGCGGCGTGCAGAACCCGTACCTCGACGGCGGGATCGTTCCGCTCGGCCTCAGCGAAGCGGAAGAGGACGACCTGGTCGCGTTTCTCGCCAGCCTGACCAGTCCCGAATACGCGCAGCCCGCCAAGGAGGAGTACGACCTGCAGTTCAAACGATCGCGCACCGACCGGCCGCAGCGCGATACCGCCGCCGCCAACGGCGACAAAGGGCACGGGCCGGGATTGGCGGGACCGTTTGGCGATATCGGACCGGCACAGACCAGTGAGAATCCGGCGCTGCTCGGTGGCGACTAACCTGACAAAGGAATTAACCTGACGAAAAATCAGAGGCAGGCGCGCGATGGCGGCTCGGCATAAAAGCGTCGAAACGAAATACATGGAAGATCGCGAGGCGGTCCTGCGCGGATTGCGCGGTCTCGACCGGCGGACATTTCTGAAAGTGTTGGCCGCGACGACCGGGGCGGTGATGGCGAAGAGCCTGATGCCGCCGCATTCGTTCCAGCTCGTCGAGGTAGCCAACGCCGCGCCCGACAAGACCGCCAGTGCGGCCGGGATGCCGGGCAAGCCGCCGTTCACCTTCGCGTACGTCTCGGACACGCATCTCTATCAGCGCACGCTCAACCAGCGTTTCGTGCGCGCGGCCGTCAAAGCGGTCGATGACGTGAACGCGCTCGATCCGCAGCCCGACTTCGTGCTGTTCGGCGGGGATCTGGCTCAGCTCGGGCGCCGCGAGGAGCTCGACCTTGGAATGCAGATCCTCGCCGAGGTGAAGGCGCCCGTGAAAATGATGGTCGGCGAGCACGACTGGTTCTACGACTTGGGCGACACGTGGCAGGAGATGTTCGGCCCGCCCAACTACTCGTTTGACTGGAAGGGCGTGCACGTCGTGGTGCTGATGAGCGTGCACGAGAAGGATTTCTGGACGGCGCGCAAAATGACGCCGGCGGAAAGGATGCATACGGTCGCGGGCCTCGACAACGGGATTCAGTCACGCTTCGAAGTCGGCGACGACGAGCGCAAGTGGCTGTCCGCCGACCTCGCCAAAGTGCCGCACACCACTCCGTTGCTGGTCTTCTCCCATTCGCCGCTCTACAAATACTACCGCAACTGGAATTTCTGGACCGATGATGCCGAGCAGGTGCAAACGATTCTGAAGCCGTACCAGCACGTGACGGTGATCCACGGCCATACCCATCAGATGCTCTATAACCAGATCGGGAACATCAGTTTTTACGGGATGCTCTCGACGGCGTGGCCGTGGCCGTACGCTCCGACCGGGCTGCCGCCGTTGACTATTCAGATGAACCGGGCGGATCCGTTCGATCAGTTCGACGGATTGGGCGACGGCCGGATAAATGCGCGCGCCGACGGATTGGCGGACAAGATCTACAGCCTGTGGGATCGCAACCCGGTCACGGTGAAGGCCGACTACCTGGTTTCGCACGGCAAGACCGCGCGGCCGCCCGCGCCACAGTTCGCGAGCTACTGAGGGCGGAGAAAAACTTCCTCGAGGCGAATATGACCCGACGATCGATCGCATTGGCAACCGCCGCGGGATGTGCGGCGATATTCGCGGCCGTGGCGCACGCGCCGCGGCTTTGTGCGCAACAAGCGCCTCCCCTGCCTGTCCATCAAGTACCGGATTCGAAAAACGGCGGCACGGTCGTGATGCTCTGCGACGGCAAGACCAGCGTGGAAGTGAAAGGCCTCAAGCCGGGCGAGTCGATGACTCATGCGCAGGCAGTCGAGGTCACGCGCGAGTTGATGGCGCAATGGCAGCGCGAGCATCCGAACGAAAAATGGGAGATGGCTAAAACCGTCCAGTCGTCCCAGCCGATACCGGCTCCACCTCCCGCATCGGGCGCCGATGCCGCGGCCAAGGCAACGGGAGCGAAGTTGCAATCGAAGGGAACGCAGCAGGGCGACACCTATGCGAGCTTCACCGATCGCGATTACAAAGTTTGGAAGAACGAAACCGACAACTTCGTCGCGGAAGGGAAACAGCTCTTCCACGACGGCGCGGCAATCGGCGGCACGATTGGCGTGAGCTGCGACATGTGCCATCCGGACGCGTCGAATACGCATCCCGAGACTTATCCGAAATACCAGGTCCAGCTACAGCGCGTGGCGTTGCTGCGCGACATGATCGATTGGTGCATCGAGAATCCGGTCAAGGGCAAGGCGCTCGATCCCAACGATACGAGACTGCGCGCGCTCGAAGCCTATATCCTCGCGCAGCGCAAAGGCGTCGCGCTCGACTACGGCAAACACTGAGCGGTCATCTCGTCGGGCGTACATCCGCGCGCGGCGGATGCGGCCGTTAGCTGCGACGCTTATCGAGCCCGAGCAGCATCAACATCATGATCAGACGATCATTGCGCGGTTTGAGCTGCGGCGCCGTTTCCTTTTCGGCCAACATCTCGCGCAGCGCCGTATCGCCGAAGGCCTCGAACACGACCCGCTCGTCGATGCCAATTGAGAATCGCTGCGATGAAGCGTCGCTTGCCGGTAGCGGGTGCGCGACTGAAAACTGCTTCCACGGACTGATCGGACGGTTCCATAAGTGAAGATCGAGCGGAACACGATGGGGGACGCTAATTTGAGGACGTATCATCGGCGACGTTCGCATCCGCTCGAGCAATGGATTATTGAGTAACGGTAACGCCAGCAGGAGCACCACAGCTCCAAAAAGCGAAACCAATCCGATCATCGCCGCGTGCCAATTCCGCGTGTCGATACTGTCGGTGGGCAAATGCGCTTGCAGCTTCATCGCGTACCCGTCCTGGAGCCGGGCGAGAACCGTACCTCTTAAAGCGTAGGCCTATCTCCCCCTCCGGTATAGACTTCATCGCTTCGAAAAAGACCCGCGCTGCATTAGAACGGCTAATGTATTTTCTGCGCCAGCGGTAGAAGAGCCAGGCGCGCTCCGAGATCGCGGCGAGGTAGAACAGCGCGCCGCGCTGACGTTTCGCCTACAGCCTTATCTCCTTCTGCAGCCACGGAATCGGCTTGCGGCTGTGACGCCAGAAGAGATCCTCCCAGACATAATCAATCGCCACACTGGCATAATCGCCATACCTTTGGTTGAGGTCCCCGAGAATCTTGCGCACAGGCACTAACGTCTTGTTGTAAAGTAGTCGCGAATAGATTTTCTGCTGCCAGGGCGCAATATGGTCCAGGCGCGCGTAGCGGTGGCATGCGGGATACAATAGGATTCGTGCCGTTTCAGGCCCGACACCATAGAGTCTCAGCAACTTCTTTCTCGCCGAGTCCGGATCGAGAGTGCGCAGCTCCAGATCGTTCACAGTTCCGCGGGCGAAGTCATCGGAGAGCCTTTTCAGGAAGCGGGCCCTGTAGCCGACCTTCAGAGCCCTCAACTCCTCGTCTGAAACGTGGTCGAGATCCTCGGGTCGCCACATCGCGAACAGGCTCTTCGAGTCAAAACTGACCTTGGTACCGAATGCTTCGAGCAAGGCGTTCATCATCTGGACAGTTCGTCGCACGGTCGCGTTTTGCAGAAGAATTGCGATCACGAGTAATTCGTAGATGCTGTTTGCGCTCGAATCTCTCATCCCGCGCCATCTCCGCCACACACCCTGAATGCGACGGTCTTGCCGTGCGAGTCGCCCGAAAGCGCGGAGCTCCGTGTCGAGATCGAATCGCCAGACCAACTCGCGCCGCACGATTTCCCGATCGGGCGCCGTCACTTGTCTGTCGCTGAAAATGGACACGCGCAGTGCCGGTTCAGCGATCGACCCTCCATTTTCAATTCGCACACCGTAAAGACTCCCGCCCACGCGCAGTGTTTGCCAATACCTGTCAGGCTCCCACGCTTCCAATGGCGCGGGAAAGTGAGATGGCTTGTGGAACGTTCCGTCGAAGTGGAACGGAGCTGCCGGGAAAATCTGCGCAGCAGCGCGCTTCTGAAAGCTTCTTGAGCGCATCGACTTACTCCTTCCTACGGGGAATTGCGGGCGCGGTGGAAGAGCCAGGCGCGCTGGGAGATCGCGGCGACGTAGAACAGCGCGACCAGCGGCGCGAGGCCGCGCACGACTGCGGCAAGCATTGAGCCCCCTCGTCGGGCAGCTTTACAAAGCACCCTGAGGCTGATAACACCTAATTAGGTGCTGTACCGGGGGAAGTATTCGCCATGCTCGACATCACGAAGGATATCCAATCTCTGACAAATTTTCGACGCAAATCGGGCCAATTCCTTAAACAGCTCAAGAAGAGCAAGCGACCCGTGGTGCTGACCGTCAACGGCAAGGCCGAGGCAGTCGTGCAGGACGCTCAAGCCTATCAGCGGTTGCTCGATATCGCGGCCCGCGCCGACGTTTACGAGGCCATTCGGCAGGGCTTGGACGACATCGCCCACGGCCGGACGCGGCCTGCCCGTGAGGTATTCAGCGAGTTCCGCCGGCGCCATGGCTTATCTCGTTGAACTGACAATCCGCGCCGAGCAAGACCTCGACCACATATATGAGCTAATCTCGGCGGACGATTCCGCCGCCGCTGCTCTTTGGTTTTATGGACTCGAGACGGCGATCTACACGCTCCGTGCGCTACCCCGACGCTGCCCGATTATTCCCGAAAGCAAAAAGGCCAAACACGGGTTGCGGCATCTGCTCTACGGCTCGAAGCGCGACGTGTACCGCGTGATTTACGATATCGATGAACCGCGCAAACTGGTTCGTGTTGTGACGATCCGGCACGCAGCTATGGATGAGTTTATCGAAGAACTGTGACCGCGTCAGCGCGAGCGGTAGAAGAGCCAGGCGCGCTCGGAGATCGCGGCGACGTAGAACAGCGCGATCAGCGGCGCGAGACCGCGCACGATCGCGCCGGCAAGCGCCGGCGGCGGTGAAATCGCAAGCGCGATCACGAGCGCATAGTTGATGATCCCGCCCCAATGACCGAGCCGGCTCCGTACCGGTCCCGCCGCGCGCTCTGCGATCACGGCCGAATCGATCGCGTACTGGCTGAACGAAAGCGCGATGAGGATCGGGATGTAAAAAGGTATCGCGCCGGCCGCCGCCTCGCAAAAGGCCGCCGCCAGCACGAACGTCACATCCGCAACTGCGTCGAGCCATCGCCCGCTCCCGCTCGCGACGCCCAGCCGCCGCGCGATTCGCCCGTCGATGAAATCGCTGGCCGCGGCAACTATCGCGACTATCGCGAATGCCGGCCGTCCCTGATGCCCATGCGCCGCCATCCCGATCCAGATTGCGGCCAGCGCGAATCTGAGCGCGCTCAGGCCGTTGGGTATCTGCGCGAGCATCACGGCCCCGCGGCCGCGGCGGTGTTTTGGTGTTTCGCTCGCGAGAGCCGAATGCTCTACAATCGTTCCCTTATGCCCGGAAAAACTTCCCGCACGATTCAGGTCGTCAGCCACGGTCCGTCATGCCTCGACGGAGTGATGGCGGCGGCCGCGGTGGCGCGCTTTTACGATGGCCATAATGTCTTCACGACGCTGGCCGGCAACAACGACGCCGACCACGTAATACAGAATCTGACGCTCAAGTCCGACGACGCCGGCATCGAAAACGAAATCTGGATCACCGATTTGTCCTGGAACTCACCGGCGACCGGCGCGCATCTGGTGGAGTTGAGTGAGCGGGGCGCACGGATTTACTGGATCGATCACCATCGCACCGCAGTCTCCCGCGCCGATGCCCCCGAGTTCAAGGCGCCGTTCGCCGGCAAAGTTCTAAGCGAACAATATTCGGCGGCGCGCCTGACCTTCAATTTTCTCAAGCGAATGGGGCGCGACCTTCCCGATCGTCAGCGCGCCGAGTTCGAGGCTTTCCAGCCCTTCGTGATGATAGCCGACGATCACGATCGCTGGATTCACAAAATTCCCGAGTCTTCCGAATGGGCGCTCGCCGTGCAGACGCTCGGCGGAGCTTCGTCGTATCGCGAAATCCTGAAACTGCGCGAGCCGCGGATGAGCCGCAAGCTGCGCGCCGCGTTCGAGTCGGGTCAGGATGCGATGCGCCGCAGCGTCGAATTGGCCCACGCGACGATGGTCGATCGCCCGCTCGACAATGGAATCACGGTGCGGACGGCGTGCTGCTTCGGCTACAGCAGTGAAGTCGCGGCGCATCTCTACAAGGGACAGACTCGCACGGTCGTTGCGCTGTTCGATCTGCGAAGCCAGGGCGTCAGCCTGCGGCGCAGCTCCGACTGCGAGGTCGATTTGTCGATCCTCGCACAGCATTACGGCGGCGGCGGTCACGCCGCGGCGTCGGGCTTCGCGCTTCCCGATTTGCGCCGTCTTCCGGCCGAGCGGCTGGCCGAAATTCTTGGCGATCAGCTCGAGCAGGGATGAGCAGGGGTGAGCAGGGGTGAGCAGGGGTGAGCAGGGGTGACCCCTGCACCCAGTGTTAAGGCCGCGCTCCGTTGTCGCGCGCGGCCCCTGGCCGTTGGCACGGCTGGCCAGCCCGTGGGCACGGGTAGCCAGTATTAAGAGACCGCGCGCCGTTGGCGGCGGCATGAAGGAAGAATCACCTGCGCGGTGGGCGGTCGCGGCGGCGACGGCGCAGTGAGAATCGCGAGATACGCGCAGCGCGTCTCTCGCTCTCGGCCGTGGGAGATAAAGATGCATCCTGCGGATTTTTCGATTAACGGTGGGCAGGGGTAACCCATTGTATCTTAGTGAGGAAGAAGAAAGATGCGGGCTTCGCCCTGTTAGAAGGGAGTAAGAGAAGAGATGCGGCTGCTGTTTGTGTCATCCCGAGCGGAGTCTGCGGAGCCGAGGGACCCCGGGTCTGGTGCAGGGGGAAAGAGCTAGGGAACCTCTGCACAGGTGGTTGAGCGCAGATCGTTTGGAAAGTGAGTCATGAAAAGTATCGCTGGAGGTGAGAACTCTGTAACGGTTGTTGCGCGGGAAGCGGCCGCGCGGGATTACT
>Ga0187853_10002516_pt1 | contig 15177 bp, 16 predicted proteins | sample June2016WEW_6_10_2_FD_132417 | JGI IMG/M metagenome (GOLD analysis project Ga0187853, IMG submission 132417) | Peatland microbial communities from SPRUCE experiment site at the Marcell Experimental Forest, Minnesota, USA - June2016WEW_6_100 | ecosystem: Environmental > Terrestrial > Soil >... | reverse complement strand
CAAGGATCGGCTTTGGTTGCCATGGTGAAGTTCGTCTCCGGTGAGAGGCTTTCTTCAATTCTGCTGATTTGTTCGATGGTTTTTCCCCGGCACAATATCACTTCCGAAAAACCCCTCCGCAAATCCCTGTGAGTGTCGATTTTGGCGTCACCTAAATCATGGTAGGGAAAATACAATAAAGCCCTCAGTGCGTCATCGATCACCATTTTTCCGGTTCTAACGTTTTCCAGGAGTTTCCTGATCTTTTCTCTGTCCATCTTTAGCCCTCTTCCTTCAAGGGTTCATTCATGCTGCCCATCCTGTATCCCTGAATATCCAGAGCGATATATGAATATCCCAGGGCCTTGAATTTTTCCACAATCACATTTGATATCTCCTCATCAAGAAATATAGGCATGTCCGCGCGCAGCACCTCTATTCTGGCAATATTGCCGTGGTCCCTGACTCTCAATTGCCGAATTCCGAAACCTGCGAGGAACTCTTCCGCACGACCGACACGCAGGACCTTCTCTTTTGTGATTTGAGTGCCGTATGGAAACCTCGTTGATAGACAGGGCAACGGCGGCTTGTCCCACGTAGGGAGATTCATTTCCTTCGATAGGGTCCTGATGTCTTCTTTTGTGAAACCTGCATCCTTAAGCGGGCTCTTGATGCCGAACTCCGCAACCGCTCTCATTCCCGGACGGAAATCCATTTCATCGTCGCGCGTTGAACCATCTATTATACTGTTCAAACGGTGCCGCTTTGCCAGTTCGGTAAGCTTGGTGAAAAGCTCCCTCTTGCAGTAGTAGCATCTATCCGGGGGGTTGGACGAGAAATTCGGATCATTAAGTTCATCTGTATACACAATAATGTGCTGTGCGCCGATTACTTCCGCGTTCTTCTTGGCCTCCCGGAGTTCCTGTGGTGTGTATGTTTCCGAACTTGCGGTGACGGCTATGGCCTTGTCACCCAAAACGTTTGCCGCAATTTTGAGTAGGAAGGTACTGTCCGTACCGCCGGAGTAGGCGATAAGGACACTTCGCATATCACTTAGTATCTTTTCCAGTGATTCCACTTTTGATGAAAGCTCTGTCATAATCTGCTGCCGTAATAATAGTTGTTTTGCTATAGATTGTATCTATTTATCATTTGAGGCGATAATTTGTCAACACCTTGACATTCCAGAGGGAAATCATATCTTTGACAGATATGAATGGGTGAAGTAATTTTATAGAAATGGACTGGGATTGGTCGCCAACAGTGGGCGGAATGCTGCCGGACATAACGCTCTCCGCACCAAGAGATTCTGCTGACAAGAATTATCTTGGCCTTTCCGGTTTTGGATCATTCAAGATTCCACATATAAGAGCGAAGGTGGTTATTGTCGAGATTTTCAACATGTACTGCCCCTATCGCCAGAGGGAAGCCTCCAATGTCAATGAGCTATATGCAAATATTGACCAGAATCCAGCTCAAGGATGCTATCAAGATCATTGGCACTGGCAACAGCAATACATCCTTTGAAGTCGAAATCTTCAGTTTATGTCAAACTCTTTTCTTGACGAAAGCGTCAAATTGTGTTACAAAACAAATAAGAATAGCACCATCGTAGTAGATGTCGGAAATAGTGAGATTAGCGGTGTCGTTATAAAAGTCTCTATTCAATAAATTCGCCGTACTCATCACGAAAGAAAATATACGCATCGCTCGGAGGCATTGCTGGATTTGATGAGGCAAGAGCTGAGACAAGAAAAGTTGCACGAAGCGCAGATGGTTGCTGACGCCATAATACTCCCCAGATGGAGATCCGGGAGAGAGGTATAGGGCAGTCCGTATTGTTTTTTTGTGCATGCGTAGCACGAAACGCATGTTCATAACACAATCAAACTATGGTGGTTGGTATGCATATTCCCGACGGTTATCTCAGTCCCCAAACATATATTCCCCTTTATGGGGCGTCAATGGCAGTCTGGGGGATAGCCCTGAAAAAGATTAAGAAGGAGCTCTCAGCCAAACATGTTCCTTACCTGGCCATGGCCGCCGCATTCTCCTTTCTCGTTCAGATGTTCAATATTCCTGTTCCCGGAGGGACGACGGGGCATGCCGTTGGTGCGGGTATTATCGCCTTGCTCCTAGGCCCTTGGACAGCTGTCATTGCCGTCTCCGTGGTCTTGATTATACAGGCTTTCGTCTTTGGTGACGGCGGCATCACGGCCATAGGCGCCAACTGTTTTAATATGGCCGTTGTCATGCCTTTTGTTGCCTATTGGACATTCAATTTGATCAAAGGACCCTCGCAGAATAGAGTAAGGATCTTCGCGGCGGCTTTCCTTTCAGGTTATCTCGGACTTGCTGCTGCCGCCTTCTGTGCCGCTTTCATGTTCGGCATTCAGCCTATCATTGCTTCCGGTCCTGACGGCATGCCGCTGTATGCACCGTATCCCCTGTCCATTGCCATTCCTGCTATGGCTATTGAACATCTGTTCCTTTTCAGCATTATCGAGGGCGTCATGACGGTTGTGCTTTTGAAATATTTTCTGAAGAATGAGTCAACGCTCATTTATGCAATGAGAGATGCTTCCCGTGAAAAGATTTGAGAGAAAACTGTGGCTGGGGCTTTTCGTGATGGCCGTCTTGTCTCCTCTGGGAGTTATCCTGCCGGAAAAATTCGGTGCTGAAGGAGCCTGGGGTGAGTGGGGTGTAGACGCCCTCGAAAAGCTGCTGGGATATATTCCCGGGGGTTTAAAGAAAACAGCGGACATCTGGGTGGCCCCCATACGGGACTACAGCTTCGGGGGAGAAGGCGCGGTACTTTCCACAAGAATTGTTTCTTATATTGTGTCCGCTTTTATCGGGATCATCCTTGCCTGCATCATGATATACGTAATATCAAGGCTGCTGTTTAAACATGAGAAATAAGATTCCGGACTTTCTTTTGTGTACACCCGCGCAGGCACATGATGCAGGCGAAAGGGGTACATTAAGGCCTTCGTATATCGAGAAGGGAATAGGACGTCTGTCGAAGATGATTAGGACAGGGTATTTAAACGTAGGTCAGGAATCAGGGAAAGGTTTTTTCCAGAAGCTTGATCCAAGGGTAAAGGTTATTTTTCTCATCTTCTTTGTTGTTATTGTCAGCTTGAAAAGGCATCTATTCCCCGAGGCGGTAATTGTCCTGTTTGTCTTTCTCCTAGTTGCCTCGTCACGGATAAACATCGCGCGATTCTATAAAAAAATATTCGGTTTGACCTTTGTTTTTGGATTTCTAGTCGTCTTCCCCTCCGCCTTTAACGTAGTAACACCGGGAGAATTGATTCTGCCTGTTATCCATTTGTCAAAGCCTTATGAATTCCTAATTTACCATATCCCCGAAGAGATAGGCCTCACAAGGCAGGGGGTTGATGGAGTGATGATGCTCTGCCTGAGAATGATGAACTCTCTTGCCATTTCTCTCTTAGTCATCTATACTACACCGTTTCACAGGATTATCAAGGCACTTCAAGTTTTCCGCGTTCCTCAAGCCTTACTGCTCGTCATTACTCTCTCGTACAAGTACATTTTTATTTTTGCCAAAACAATAGAGGGTATGTACTTTGCCAGAAAAAGCAGGCTTGTGGGGATGTTAAGAGATGACGAAGCCAGGATCTGGGTCGCCGGGAGAATTGCTCATATGTTCAGAAAGTCCATGTCCCGGTATGAGGAAGTATTCAGAGCAATGGTGGCGAGAGGCTTTGCTGAAGAGGTAAGGCTGTCCGATATCGGTGAGTTGACTGCGGTGGACCTGTTTTCCGGCTGCTTTTTCTTGCTTGCCTGGATATTCCTTTTATGGATGTGAGGATTAGATGGCAGATATTATCCGAATTGATGATGTAAGCTATGCCTATCATGATAATATCCCGGCTTTATCCCGGGTGAGCATGGGTATTTCTGAAGGTGAAATATTTGCGGTCATCGGTTCTAACGGGTGCGGTAAGTCGACGCTCCTGCACATCATGAACGGCTTGATATATCCCCTCTCAGGCAGAGTGTATTTCCAGGGAAAAGATGTTTCCGAGGGTTCGCTCCGCGACAGGACATTTGTGAAATATTTCAGGAGCAGCGTGGGTTATGTCTTTCAGGATTCTGACGTACACCTTTTCTGTCCGACCGTTTTTGATGAACTGATGTTTGGTCCGCTCCAGTTGGGTCTTTGTCAGGAGGAGGCTTCGGGGCGTGTTAGGGAGATTATGGCAATGTTAGAGATCTCTCATCTTAAAGATCGGCCCTCCTACATGTTATCGGGAGGTGAAAAAAAGAGGGTGGCCATCGGTTCTATTCTTACCATGAACCCGCGTCTTCTCCTGCTTGATGAGCCGATGAACGGTCTTGATCCGAGAACAAAAAGCTTCCTGATAGAATTGATGATTCTCCTCAATGACGCAGGAAAAACCCTCGTCATTGCCACCCACGACTTGTCACTTATCAGTGAACTCAGGTGCCGTGTTGCCGTCCTTTCTGAAGATCACCGCGTCGAAAAAATCGGGACAGCCGATGAGATATTGCAGGATGAGGACCTGCTATTGAGAGTTAATCTCATCCATGAGCATGTTCATTACCACGGGAATCATGCCCACATCCATATCCATTCTCATTACCTGTTTCACCGTCATGACCGGAAGCCAGATGATGTGAATAGTTGACGTACTGCCTTTGTGGGTCCTGCGCTTGCTATAGCCTGCTGGAGGTTTGCTCCATATACGAACATGGTTCTAACGGAGAATTATGCAAATCTAATCAATAGTAATTTCTAATACCATCCATTTTGTTATGAAAACCATAAGAGCGATATTGTGCATTATAATTGTGACCCACGTATTTTTGACGTTGAGTTATGCCGCACACCCTCTCATTACCGACGATACAGGCACACAAAGGAAGGGGAACTTTCTGTTCGAGCTGAACGGTGAAACTGGTTATGAAACAGAAAAGTCAGGCGCATACAGCGGTACCAATATAATGGCAAAGGAGAGAGACAGCGAACTGAAAGCAGCCCTCACTTACGGCGTTATTGACAAAATATTGATCTGATCTTGACTCTTCCCTACCAGTGGAAAAAGACGGACGTAAGCGATGCGACTGCATCTGATGTTAGCGGCATTGCCGATATATCCGTAGAAGTCAAGTGGCGTTTCTTTGAAAAAGACGGCTTGAGCTTCGCTATCAAGCCGGGGATAACGCTACCCGCAGGCGACAAGGACAAGGATCTTGGGACGGGAAAGGCGACGGGTACGCTGTATTTTATTACCACAAAGCTCATAGACCCGTGGGCGTTTCACTTGAACCTTGGCTATAAGAGAAATGAAAATACGGTAGATGAGAGAGAAGACATCTGGCACGCGTCTCTGGCTGGTGAGTTTAAAATTATGAATAAGTTGAAGTTGGTTGCCGACATCGGTGCGGAGCGAAATACAGAGAAGTCGTCTGATACTAATCCTGCATTTATATTAGGCGGACTTATATATTCCATAAGAGAGAATCTGGATATCGATTTCGGCGTCAAGGGAGGCTTGAACAAAGCCGAGGCAGACATTACTTATCTCGCAGGAATGGCGCTGAGGTTTTGATTCAATGAGACTTGCCCATGTTCAAGGCATATTGGTTGAATGAAATGGAAGAGGAAGTCACGCTCGTGATTTCCGGTGAGGAAAAGAAGGCACACTGACATTCTGCATATTTAGTATGAGGCAAAAAGAGCACTCTCCATTGAGGAGCAGTGCTCTTTTTTTGTCTTTGTTGCTTCGCTACAAGTGGGGCCTGATCCTGCCTGCCATCCTCGCCCACCGGTAAAGGGCGCCGAGCACCATCGCGGCTTTTTCCGAAGAATAGGCAAAAGCAGGAACACCGTTTATTTCCAGAAGTGAGGCAGCACGTTCCACCTCTACATCACCCGACAGGGATGCAACAATTGGTTTCGGCGCTTTCAGTGCCTCCGCTGCCTTCTTTGCCCTAATCACAGTTTGGGCAAAGGCCATAGGTGGCGTAATCAGGGTATGCCAGTAGCCGAGGATCAGGGCATCGACACGGTCGTCTTCAAGGGCGAGCCGGATTGTGGCTTCATACGTTTCCGGCGGCTCGCCGCCCGTGATATCCACGGGGTTTCCTGTGGCGCCGAAGGGCGGAATAAATTTTCTGAAGGCTTGATCCAAATCTTTTTCCAATTGCATGAGCTCAAGCTGATGTTTGCTGCACGCATCTGCCAGAAGCACGCCCAAGCCTCCAGCACCCGTAACAATCAACACGTTTTCCCCTTTTGGGATCGGCATTTTTCCCAAGCTCCTGGCACAATCCAGAAGGTCTTCGAGATTGGAAACCCTGATGATCCCCGCTTTTGCGAAGGCAGCGCTGTAGATCCTGTCGTCTCCCGCCAGAGCTCCTGTGTGGGAGAAGGCCGCTCTTTCTCCTGACGAAGTGGCGCCGGCCTTGAGTGCAATAATGGGTTTCTGCCGGCTTATCTTCCCGGCTGCCCTCACAAAGGCGACACCGTCCTTTATGTCTTCCACGTGCATGGCAATCACTTTCGTATTCTGGTCCTGGCCGAAGAACTCGATCAGATCATCCTCATCCACGTCGCACTTGTTTCCCACGCCGACAATGGCCGAGACGCCCATCCTGTTGGAGCGGCTGTAGCCGATAATGGCCATGCCTACACCTCCGCTCTGACATGATAGGGCCGTTGGGCCTTTCTCTGTGTAGGGCGTGCAGAAAGTCGCGCAGAGATCCGCCGGAGTATAATATATACCGAATATATTTGGCCCGAGTATTCGAACCCCGCTCTTCGCCGCTGTTATAACGAGCTCCCTCTGGAGCTCGTTATTGCCGATTTCGGCAAAGCCCGAGGAGATCACGATGGCTCCAGCCACCCCCTTTTCTCCTAACGCCGTGACTGCATCTGCAACATTTTTCGCCGGGATCACGATCACAGCGACATCAACCTTGCCGGGAATCTCCTGGACACTCCTATAGCATTTCAGTCCCAGTATCTCATCCGCTTTGGGATTTATGGGATAAATATTTCCTTGGTAGCCGCCATCAATGATATTCTTTACCGTTGAGTATCCCAGCTTTAACGGATCGCCCGACGCCCCGATGATGGCTATCCCCGCCGGCAAAAAAATTCTCTTCATGCCTGTGACGATTTCTTCCGAAGAGTATATCGTATCGGCAATTTTTTTCGGTTCGCCAAGGGCCATACGGGCATCAACGACGATGGCGCTCGCTTGGGATGCGATGACAGGGTTCAGATCAACTTCAAGGATCTCCGGGTGATCGGTGACAAGGGCCGAGAGCTTTTCTATGATGTCAGCTACGGCATTAAGGTTTACCGCGGGTTTCCCGCGGAAATTGCCAAGAATTTTTCTGCCTCTGATCTCACAAATCATGTGGAGGGAATCTTCCCGTGTCAAGGGAACCAGTCTGAAGACTATATCCATCGCAGCCTCAACAAAGATCCCTCCCAGGCCGAACATCACAGCATGACCGAACTGGCGGCTGAAAGTGGCCCCTATGACCAGCTCCACTCCTTCGGGCACCATCTGATAGATCAGCACCCCTTGGATGTCCGCTTTCGGCTTTTCCAGTCTCGCTTTTCTCACGATATCGGTGAATGCGGACCGAACGGCTTCCGCTGAACTAAGGTTTACCCTCACTCCGCCTACATCAGACTTGTGTGGGATATCAGGAGATACGATCTTCATCACTACAGGGTATCCTAACTTACCGGCTATCTCCACCGCTGATTCCGGATTGATCGCCACCAGACCCGTTCTGACCGGGATGCCGTAAGCCGCGAGCACTTCCTTGCTATCTACCTCCGTAAGCACAGCACGCCCCTGCCGCTTTGCCTCAGATAGAATTCTTGTTACTTCGGTTCCCATGGGGCCCCCTTTCGTAAGTCTTCGTATATGACCACCATCGCCCTTTCTGCACGGCAAAAGAGAATTATTTGCCCGCTATCTTATGGGCGGCGTGGGGAAAAAGTCAACTATATTAGAAGCAAAAAAGGTGTTCATGACCACTTTGGACTTGACAGGCGCCGTGATTTCAGCTAGAAATTCCCGCAAATAACAAGATTAACAACAATCAAAGGAGGAGAGTCTTTGGCCACGCATAAATCCGCGGAAAAAAGAAGCAGGCAGAACGAGAAGAGACGTCTGAGAAACACGTCGGTAAAATCCAGGATAAAGACGCAAATAAAATCTGTAATAACAGCCACTGAAACGAAGGATAAGAAGAGTTCGGAAACTGCTCTTGCTGCTGCCGCACCTGCCATCGCCAAGGCAGCTTCCAAGGGCGTATTTCATAAAAAGACGGCTTCGCGAAAGATTTCGAGGTTAACCAAAAAGGTAAACGCCCTTCAGGGGTAATTCCCTCACATTCTTCTTTCAGAACAATCCCTGTCAAAAGCCTGACATCATTAACCGGTATGCCTTCTCAGCTGCATCATTTGACAGCTTGATGAGGGCATTGCTCCGGTTTGTATTCCTGGTATTCAGGTCAGTGAAGGTGTAGTCCTGGATTGCCGAAAAATTTTTGTCATTCCAGATAAGCTTGTGGGTGTCTTGTTCTTCAAAGACAAGTTCCATTCCCACTGTCAGGCGTTCTCCTGCCGCCAGGCCTGTACTCTGGTAAGAGATAGGGGAGGTTACGATGCTGTTTACACTGCCCTTGAAGACTGCATCCGCCGTTTCGCGTCGGTCGACCAGCGCGAACCTACCTCCTATGATAAATTGATCGATAAAATGATTCCTGATGGTATTTTCGACATTGGCCTCACTTGTCTTGTTGGCAAAATTGTCGATGAATACCGTTCGTATTTTTTTGTCGATATATTCTCCGCCGGGGCTGAAGCGATAACCGCAGCCTGCGACGAGAACGACTGACAGGAAAACCGCGACAACCATTATTCCGCGGCAACGAAGCAATAGACGTCCTGCGCGGGAAATAACTTCTATTCCGTTGTCACTGAACGACGATATTGACGAGCTTCTTGGGGACATATATTTCTCTCACTACCTTCTTGCCAGATATGAAATTGATAATCTTCTCATCACTGAGAGCGAGGGCCTTGATCTTCTCGCCGTCCTCATCTACGGGTACGACCATCCTGCTCCTTACCTTGCCGTTTACCTGAATGACTATGGTTATTTCCTCTTCTGCGGCAACCTCGTGATCATACGCCAGCCAGGGAACGTCAGCCAGACTGCCTTCATAACCCAATGCCCTCCAGAGCTCCGCAGTTATGTGAGGAACAATGGGCGCTAACAATATTATTATCGTCTCGATGGTCTCTCTGATGATGGACAGTGCGATAGTATCTTCCTTTGCCGGCCTCTCAATCAGGTACAGGGCATTGACGAGTTCCATGACTGCGCTTATGGCCGTATTAAAATGAAAACGGTCCTCGATATCACGGGTCACTCTCCTGATTGTCTGGTGAGTTTTTCGCCTCAGGTTTTTCAGTTCGCCTTCGAGCGTCTCACCTCCGCTTGCGGACCTAACAGTCTCGATGTCATCGAGGTAGTCCATAACAATCCGCCACGCCCTGTTGAGAAAACGGAACGATCCCTCAACCCCCTGATCGCTCCACTCGAGGTCCTTCTCTGGGGGCGCTGCAAAAAGGCAGAACATCCTTGCCGTGTCGGCGCCGTATTGTTTGATGAGGTGATCGGGATCGACGACGTTCTTTAAGGATTTGGACATCTTTTCCGATTTGCCGATAGTGATGGCGGTCTCGCACTGTGTGCATTTATCGTCTTTCACCTCATCGGGAAACAGATAACCGTGCTCCCTGCAATGCGCCGTCTCCTTGCAGACCATGCCCTGAGTCAGGAGATTGGTGAAAGGCTCGTCAAAGTCAAGAACGCCAAAGTCTCTCAACATCTTCGTATAGAAACGCGAATAGAGAAGATGTAGTATGGCGTGTTCAATCCCGCCGATATACTGATCTACCGGCATCCAGTAGAGGACCTTTTTACAGTCAAGACCAGGTTTCTCCGCGCACTGGGGAGAGCAGAACCGGTCAAAATACCAGGAGGATTCTACGAACGTGTCCATCGTATCAGTTTCGCGCTTTGCAGCATTGCCGCACTTGGGGCATCGCGTTTCCGCGAACGCCTTGTACTTCCCGAGGGGCGACCCGCCATCTCCCGTTAATTCCACGTCTCTGGGCAATACTACGGGAAGATCATTTTCCGGCACCGGCACCGTGCCGCATTTAGCGCAGTAGATGATGGGAATGGGAGCCCCCCAGTAGCGCTGACGCGAAATACCCCAGTCTCGCAAACGGTACTGTATGGTCTTCTTGCCCCGGCCTATGGATTCCAGATATTCTGCGATTGCATCGAGGGCCTTCATGTTTTCCATGCCGTTGAATTGTCCCGAATTGATGAGCATGCCTTCATCCACGTAGGCTTCCGTCATGGTGTGGACATTGAGGGACTTGTTAGGTGGCTGTATGACCACGATGAGGGGCAGATTATACTTCTTCGCGAATTCAAAGTCACGCTGGTCATGCGTTGGAACTGCCATGACACAGCCTGTTCCGTACTCCGCAACAACGAAGTTTGCGGCGAAGATGGGCATCCTCTTTTTAGTCACGGGATTAAGGCAGTAGGCATCCAGGAATATGCCTTCCTTATCGTAGTATTCCGAAGTCCTCATCAACTTGTCTTGCTTCTTGACCTTGTCAACGAACTCTCTGACTTCTTTCTCAACCGGCGTCCCCTTGGTCAGATCGATGACGAGGGGGAGTTCGGCGGCGACGAGCATGAATGTGGCCCCGTATACGGTGTCCTGCCGTGTCGTAAAGACTTTGATTACATCATTGCCCTCTGCCATGGGGAAGAGTATCTCGCATCCAAAACTCTTGCCTATCCAGTTCTTCTGCATAGTGATGACCCGTTCAGGCCATCCGGGAAGTCTATCGCAATAATCGAGAAGCTCATCAACGTAATCAGTGATGCGGAAAAACCACTGGTCGAGATATTTCTCTTCCACCTCTTTAGAGCATCTCCAGCACAGACCGGCCTCCACCTGTTCATTTGCCAGCACCGTTTTACAGTCAGGGCACCAGTTCACAATGGAACTTTTTTTGTAGGCAAGCCCCTTCTCGTACATCCAGAGAAAAAATAGTTGTTCCCAGCGGTAATATTCCGGCTCACACGTGGAAAGCTCTCTGTCCCAGTCATAGCTGAATCCCATCTCCTTGAGCTGTTTTTTCATATAGGCGATGTTTTGATTTGTCCATGTTGCCGGGTGAATCTTATTGTCGATGGCGGCGTTTTCCGCAGGCATGCCGAAGGAATCCCAGCCCATAGGATGCAGGACGTTGTATCCGTTCATCCGCTTGTAGCGCGCCACTACATCGCCGATGGTGTAGTTCCTCACATGGCCCATATGAATTTTACCGGAGGGATACGGAAACATCTCCAGGAGGTAGTATTTCTTCTTGTCAGGATCCTCTGTGACCTTAAAAATACCACTGTCTTCCCAGATTTTTTGCCATTTCTTTTCAAGTTCCCGGGGCTTGTACTTTTTTTCCATAAATCATCCAGCCTCCAAAATGCTCAAGGATACCCCTTCTTCAACGCCTGTCGTCAACACTTAAGGATAATATCATCATGAATGAGAACTGCCGGTGAGTCCGTTTATATTTGGACCTGCTTCTTCTTTGTACAATTTCAGATATATGGCATCGAGAATACCGTTTATGAAAGAGCCGGAATTTTCAGAGCCATACAATTTGCCTAAATCTATAGCTTCGTTAAGCGTGACTTTGGGGGGTATGTCCGGACAGTATAAGAGCTCGTAGACGGCCATGCGGAGGATATTCCTGTCGACCCTCGACATCCGCGCGAGTGACCAGTTATCGGAACAACTGCTTATGAGACTGTCTATTTCCTCTTTCTTATCGCAAGCGCCTTCTATCAAGAGGGAAGAAAATTTTCTGGACTCTTCCGGCGCACCAAAATAATTCCAGAAAATCGCAATAGCCTCAGCGGCATCGATATCTAAAACATCCAGCTCGTAAAGAACTTGTAAGGCAATCTCTCTTGCCTTTCTCCTTTGATGCATTAATTCCTCTGGATCTGTTGCATCAGACGCCGTTCATGACGGGTCTGCGGAAAATAAAAGACGAGACATAACAGCCTTGAAAAAATGTTGCCTTGTCATTTCGATCGCCGCACCCGCTCACTGCCGTCGCGGTGACAGTCTTCGCTCACTCTTTCTCGAAATGACATCAGATAAAAATTTCAGAAGGTCTCAGGCTATAATTTTCTGAAGAGATCCACCATTTCGATGGCCGACATGGCGGCATCCCAGCCCTTGTTTCCCGCTTTGGCTCCCGCCCTTTCAATTGCCTGTTCGATGGTGTCTGTGGTCAATACGCCGAAGGCTACAGGCACCTCCGCCTCCAGACCGACGCTCGCTATCCCTTTGGTCACCTCGGCGCTGATGTATTCAAAATGGGGTGTCGCCCCCCTGATCACTGCACCAAGGCAAATCACGGCGTCAAATTTCGCAGCCTTTGCCAGCTTTTTGGCCATAGCGGGTAATTCAAATGCACCGGGAACCTTATAAATAAGAATGTCCTTCTCTTCCGCGCCTGCCCTGGTAAGCGCATCAACAGCGCCGTCAATCAGTCTTCCGCAGATAAAATCGTTGAATCGACTGGCGACAATGCCAAACTTCATTCCCTTGGCTACAAGCTTTCCTTCTATGGTTCTTGGCATATTCTCCTCTCCCTCGTGTAATCCTGGAACCTGACCTTCAGTTCATGTCCGCGCGCTATAATAAAAAAACTATATCTCCAACAAATGGCCCATCTTTTTCTTTTTTGTCTTCAGATATTTGATGTTACTCTCGTTTGGTTTTATTTCGATGGGGACGCGATCGGTAACGGTTAAACCGTACCCTTCCAGGCCCACAATCTTCTTGGGATTATTGGTCATCAGTTTCATCTTCTTGACACCCAGATCTGCAAGTATCTGTGCGCCGATACCGTAATCACGTAAATCCGCCTTGAAACCGAGGGATATATTGGCTTCAACAGTGTCTTTTCCACGTTCCTGCAATTCGTAGGCCTTGATTTTATTAACGAGGCCGATACCCCTGCCTTCTTGATGCATATATACAATAATACCTTTCCCCGCCTCATCCACCATTTCCATGGCTCTGTGAAGCTGGGAGCCGCAGTCGCACCTCTCCGATCCGAAGACATCACCGGTAAGGCATTCCGAATGAACCCTCACCAGGACCTCGTCGTCCGGTTCAATATCTCCCTTCAACAGAGCAACATGTTTCATATCATCCACGTCATTTTCGTAAACGATGACTTTGAATTGACCTCCGTAAAGGGTGGGAACTGTTGCAGCGGCAGCCCTCCTGATCAGGGATTCATGCTGCATCCTAAACTGGATGAGATCGGAGATGGTCACTATCTTGAGATCATGTTCCTTGGCGAAGATTTCTAGATCAGGGATTCTGGCCATGCTGCCGTCGTCCTTCATAATTTCACATATTACGCCCGCAGGTTTCAGCCCGGCCAACCGCGCGAGATCCACGGAGCCTTCGGTCTGACCTGTTCTCACCAGCACTCCGCCTTTTTTTGCGCGTATGGGAAAAATATGCCCCGGGCTTACGATGTCGTCAGGCGTAACGTCATCTGCTACGGCCGTTCTTATTGTCGTTGCCCTGTCGGCTGCGGAAATTCCGGTCGTCACTCCGCGCTTCGCTTCTATAGACACCGTAAAGGCGGTGCCGAAGCAGGATCGATTATCCACCACCATGGGGTGGAGGTTAAGTTTATCGGCAAGATCTTCACTCAGGGACAGGCATACAAGCCCCCTGCCGTATTTTGCCATGAAGTTAATTGCCTCAGGCGTAACAAATTCTGCCGCCATGCAGAGGTCGCCCTCATTTTCTCTGTCCTCATCATCAACCAGGATGACCATTCTGCCGCTCTTGATATCTACAATGGCCTCTTTTATTGTACTTATACCCATCTTTCCACCTTCAATAATTTAGTTCCAAATGCTCCGTTGCTCTAGAAATTCCCATGACCCTGTGCGAAAGGAATGGCGATTCATTTCAAGAATCCATGCTCCGCAAGGAAACTCAAGTTAATCCCTTTGTCGGGATTGAGGAATTTCTCCACATATTTTCCGATTATATCCGTTTCAATATTAACCGTATCGGCCGTTTTCTTAAATCCTAAAGTCGTGTTCCGGACCGTATGCGGAATTATATTAACATAAAATCTGTTTTTTTCACAACGATTTACCGTCAGACTTATACCGTCGACGGCGACGGATCCCTTTTCTACGATGTACCGGCCTAATTCTGGGTCGATTTCCACAATGAACTGGATTGAATTTGCCTTATTCACTTTCTCTTGAATCTTTCCTATGCCGTCCACATGGCCAAGGACCATGTGTCCTCCCAAGAAACCGTTCAGCCGCAGGGATTTTTCCAGGTTCACCTTATCGCCTGACTTTAGCGCTTTAAGATTTGTCCTGGCCAGGGTTTCCGCGGACACGTCCGCGGAGAATCGCTTGTCTCCTTTCTCCACTACCGTGAGACAGGCACCGCTGACGGAAATGCTGTCGCCGATATTTATGTCACCCAAATTCATGGATGTATCGACAATGAGAAGGCCGTCTTCTCCTTTCCTCGACATCCTGTTGACTGTTCCTAAGTCTTCTATAATCCCTGTAAACATGACCGTTTAAATTTGCCGTCGATAACTTTCTTGATCAGTCATCTGTGTTCATCTTTTTTTACGTTGAGGAGATCCTTCAGTCCTTCCATAAAATCACTGACGTCGCGAAACTCCCTGTATACCGACGCGAACCGGACATAGGCAACGTCGTCCAAAATTTGGAGCTCTTTCATGACCTGCTCGCCAATGGCCGATGAGGGGATTTCTTTATCCTGATACTCCTGACAGTGCCTCTCGATTCTATCCACGATGCTTTCGATTGCATCAGTGCTTATGGGGCGTTTTTCACAGGCCCTCTTAATGCCGGAGCGTATTTTCGTTCTGTCAAACGGTTCTCTGCGTCCATCCTTCTTGACCACCATCGGAAGAACTTCTTCCACAAATTCGTAGGTCGTAAAACGTTTTCCGCAGGCGATGCATTCCCGTCTTCTCCTTAT
>Ga0187853_10002510_pt1 | contig 15193 bp, 12 predicted proteins | sample June2016WEW_6_10_2_FD_132417 | JGI IMG/M metagenome (GOLD analysis project Ga0187853, IMG submission 132417) | Peatland microbial communities from SPRUCE experiment site at the Marcell Experimental Forest, Minnesota, USA - June2016WEW_6_100 | ecosystem: Environmental > Terrestrial > Soil >... | reverse complement strand
GGCCGTGGCTTAATCCAACTGGGATTGCTGCTCCTTATTGCAACGCCCATCGCCCGCGTAGCTTTTTCTATCGTAGGATTCGCCCTCGAACGGGATCGCATGTATGTGGTTTTCACGCTGATCGTATTGGCAGTCTTGCTCTACAGCCTGCTCGGCTCTGGCATGGGTATGTAGGTGGCCCAACGGTTCTATCGCGGCCAAAGCCAGCCGAAGGTGCCGGCGGTCAGCAAAGCAAAGACGAGTCCGTCGAAGACTTCCTTGATGACTGACGGCCAGGGCTGACATTTCCAAATGCCGCTGATCAGTTGCCCCAGACCGTAGGCGAGGAATGCGGCGGTCCCTACGACGCGGAAAACGGCCAGATAGTTTGCGCCGGACGCGACCGTGTGGGCGGTGAGATAGGCGACGAAGAATCCGATCAAAAGGCAAAACACGAACCACTGGATCAGGAACTTCGGCATAGCGGGCGGGCCGCTCGGAGCGATGGTCATGAATCCGACCGGTCCCAGCTTTTGCTTTTCGGCGATGGCGGGCGACTTCATGTCCTTGTGGGTGCAATAGGGGAAGACATAGAGACCTTGTTTGAGACCGGCGGCGCGCAGCGTGGCGAGAATCTTGTCCTCGTCGGGGAGTTGGCCGTAGTCGCTACGATGATAAGGCAGCACCATGTGCATGATGGAACTGGCGATGAAAACGAAGACCGCCGACAGCAGAATCGGTAGCCAAAGAGCGGTGAGAGGAACCATGTGCAGCCTCCTTAAGGCGCAACGGGACAACTGCTTGGATTTTGCACGCGAGGCTACGACAGCGGGGAGGGTGCGGTCAAGTGTTCTTATCGGGTAGCAACTTCACGTCAGGATAGAGTCGTCGAGCCGTTTGCGGCGGAAATCGGCGACATGCTGGACGAATGCCATGATCAGCGGATGCGGCTTGTCTTCGCGGGACGAAAGTTGCGGTTGGAATAACGTCGCGATGAAAAACAGGTGTGCGGGCGATTCGATGGCGCGGCATTCTTCCTTGGAGCCGCGGGCTACCACCGGAAAGCCCGCTTCCATCGCCATCCATTCGAACTCGGGATTGAGTTCGTAATTGCAGAAGAATTCCTCTTCGATGACTTCCTTTCCATAAAACGCCGCGAGATAGGAGCCGGGCCGGAGGCGGATCTTGCCGACCTTTCCCGAGAGTTTGGGCGCATTCTTATCGCGGTTGGGAACCGCGCAGGCGACCGGATAAATGACTATGTTCTTGGCGTGCGGGTCTTCTTCGGCGGTGGTCGCGTCGCGGACGCCGAGCACGTTACGGGCGCACTCGATGAGCGCATACTGAAAGCCCGCGCAGGTGCCGATAAACGGCCGATCATGGACGCGGGCGAACTCAATGCCCTTGAGCATGCCGTCGAAACTCTTGAACGGGCTGCCCGCCGAGGCCCACAGACCATCGAAGGAATCGAGCACGGCGGCCGCGCCCGGTTCGAGCAGCGAAGGCGTCGGAAGCCACGCCGATTCCACTTTGAGTTGGAGCTTCCGAGCCGCATGCTGCAGCGAATCGTTGGTCGCGTGATGGGAACGGAACTCGGGATTGAAATCGCCGAGAATCCCGATCCGGACGGATTCGGTCACAGGGAACATTCTAAATTAACGGTCCATACATGGCATTGAGCAGTTAGCTACGGGATTCGCGGAGCGCCAGTCGGCTACCGTAACTCCATCTGTGCCAGCAGCATGTAGATGCCGAGCAACATGATGGCAGCGCCTCCCCAGACCAGGGCGGCGGATTTCCAGGCGAGCGCATCGACCAAATCCTTTTGGCTGCGGAAGGAGATCACGAACGTGGGATCTTTCGCACCTTTCATCAATACGACGGGTGGAGTGAGATTGAAGGCGGATGAGGCGGGCTGATCCTCTTGTTGACGCGCTTCTTGCATGCCCTCTTCGCGCCAGCGCACATTGGAGTCCATGGAGGGGGTCGCAGGCAGCGTCTTTTCTTCCGCGGTCACAGTTTGGTATGGCACTCCGGCGGCGGACCACGCCTCTGGTCTCGAAATGCCGGCGCGAGTGAGCGCGGCCGCGATTGTCGCCTGCTGACTCATTTCTGGAATGCTGGAAAGATCCGCGCCACTCTGCAGCCGGATGATCTGCGGGGCAGGAGCCGGTTCCGAGGAATTGTTGGGCGCTGGGTTGTGCTTAGAATCGTGGCGCGCCGAATCGCTGCGCGGTGCAAACGGGCATACAGGAATGCCCGGATTTTCCGTGAGCGTTCCGGTGACGAAGAGCTTGTCTTCCGTTTTTATCGCACACTCTTCGATGCGCAAGCGGCGGCCTGGAACGATGCCGTGGCGTGAAAGAAAAACACTAACCCGTGGCGGAACGTCATCCAGGTTCAACGAGAAAAACGACGCGTCGTACTCTTCGCGAAAGTCACGCTGCAAATCGAGGTCGGCTCCGAGAGGCTCGATAAGTAACTGGCCGGTCGAGTCGTTGATGAAGAATGGCACGTGCAGAGTTTCATCTGCAACTTTCTTCCATTCCTGCTTCTTGCGATTGCTTTGCTGCCATGCGGCGGTGTGGTAGAGAAAGCAGGGTTTGCCGGTGATTGGCGCCGACACAGTGTACGGGCCAGCCGCGAAGCCATTGATTTCGACCAGTCCCATGGCGGCGCTGCGAATCTTGGATGTTGGTGTGGCTAGTAAAAGGCGCTTGCGGGCGAGCAGATGAAATCCGAGAAAGAAGAAATATAAACCGCCGGCAATCGCGATCGAAGAAAGAATCGTCAGGTGGTTAGTCGAAATGAAGATGGAAAGACAGACGGTCACAGCGATTTCCTGGAATTGTCTCGGATCTGATTATGAGGATAAAGAAGAGGTTTCGAAAAGAAACGAGTAAAGCGGCGGAATCGGCTTACGGAAGTAATCGTTACCGAGTGCTGATGGCGGCGGAGACGCGGCAGGCCGCGTCTCTACATTAGTTTTGGCGCAAGGGCGAATTACGCGGTCACGGCGCGAGTTTTCAGAATTTCTACTACAGCTGCCATGGCCGCGTCCACTTCGGCGTCGGTGTTGTAGAAATGCGGGGAGAAGCGGACTCCGGCTTTAGGACGCCAGTCTACAAGAATGTCGCGGGCCAGTAACTCACGGCTCACGGCTTGCGAATCGGGCATGTCGATGGATACGGTTCCGCCGCGCCGCTCGGGATCGCGGGGAGTATTGACTCGCCATCCGTGCTGATCGGCGAGCTCGATCAGACGAGCAGTTTGGCGTTTTGATTTCTCACGGATTTTTTCTATACCAACTTCCTGAATGATTTTCAGGCCGGGACGCGCCGCTTCGATCGCGGGAATGTGCGTAGTTCCATTCATGAATCGGAAGGGTGGATCGGCGTAGCGGATGGGGCCGGTTGCGAATTCAAAAGAATTTTCGTGCGCGAACCATCCGGTAAGTTTCGGCTCCAACTTCTTGCCGAGGTCGGGGCGCACGTAAAGATACGCAACTCCTGGTCCGCCGCAGAGCCACTTTAGAACGCCTCCACAGGCGAAGTCCGCGTTGAGCGACTGGATGTCGACGGGGACGGTTCCGAGCGATTGAAAGGTGTCGAGGACTACATGGGCTCCAACTTTGTGCGCTTTGTCGATGATGGCTTTGGCGTCGTTGATGTAGGAGCTGCGAAAGATAACGTGAGAAATAGGGACGAGCAGCGTTTGATCGTCGATGGCGTCGAGCAGGCGGTCGGTGGGAACGGTGATGCCGTCGTCGGTTTTGACCATGTGAACTTCTGCTCCGTAGGCGCGCTGCGCTTCCCAGAAATACATTACGGAGGGAAAGTTCATGTCGCTGTAAACGATCTTGTTGCGCTTGGCTTGTTGCTTTCCTCCGAAATCGAAACACGATGCGACGACGGCCTGGCAGGTGGTGACGTTCTGATGCAGAGAGACGGAATCTTTGGGCGCGTTCATCAGGGCGCCGAGTTCGTTGCCGACTTCGAGGGCGAGCATCCACCAGCGCTCTTCCCAGGCGCGAACTCCGCGGGTTGCCCAGATGTCGGCGTAGGCGTGGAGCGCGTCGTAAACGGCGCGCGGCATGGCTCCGAGGGAGTTGGAGATCATGTAGTTGGTGCGCTCAAGGATGGGAAACTCGGAGCGGTAACGCAGAAGATCGTCGCGCAGAAGATCGGGCATGTGGGACATTGTAATTGGAGCGTTGATTCGGCTGTTGATTTCAGCAGCTCTCGTTCCCGACATTCTGCGGGGGAATATACCGCCCGTACCGCTTTTTTGGGGGGTACCCCCCTCCCCCCTATTTCCCCTAAACTATTCAAAAATAATACTTTAACTTCAAAGTATTCATAAATAATGACTTAGCTTCGAAATCGCTCGATTGGCGTAGACTTGGGGACAGGTGACGACTGCGCTGAAGTGTCAAAATTCCTCGATTTTGTGGACACTTCACATTCGCTAAACATTCGCTTCGCTGAGGATTCCGGCAGCGGGATTCCGCCCGCTAAATTCGCTTCAAGTTATCAAAGAACTCTGAGATCCGTCGCTGGCGACGGGCACACGCTCGCTGGTGCAATCCGAGAATCATTTTTGCATTTGTGAGATTTGAACGTCTGTGATGAGTGTACGGAAATTTTGTGATGAAAAGGACCGGGGGGATTGGGGGAGTGGGGATGCTCGCGGGCACCCGGCACCGAAGGGAAGCCGTAGAACGTGGCGCGCAAGTGTTCTTGCGGTGTTTTGCGGCGAAGTTGCGGCGTGGTTGCCCCGATACAAGAATCCAAATCGGTTCCCCCTGGAATTCTCAATGAGCGCTATTTGATAGCGTCAGTCAGTGAGAGTCGCGATTCAGCACAGACATGCGCTGGAGGCGCGGAACCGGACGTTGTGAGAAGATCAGTGACCGCCTAGTAAGCGGTATGCCAAAGTCATGCCGACTAGCGTGGCGGCAAGGGTCAGAAAGAACATCCCCCAACCTGCTTTGTACGCAATTCTGAACGCAGAGACAGTGATCCAAACGCTGCAAGCTGAAAATATCAAGTTCGAAACAGCGAGTTCGAGAGCGTAAGGAATAGGCCCAAAAGTCAACACAAATCCCAGCAGAGCGGCAACTGAAAATAGCAACGAGCAAAGAAAAAGTGCTGCTCCAATACCGGCTCCGGCAGCGATCCCTCCCTGGCTTCGAGTTGAGAGGAGCACTAGGGAAACGATAAAGGGCGCGAGTGGCAGCGCGGCCCACAGAATGGTTACCCAGAAGGAATCCGGGAATTGACTTGGCTGCAACGGGTTCAGCCTGCGCATTTCCCTGTCTGCGATAAAAGCAAATAGCCAGTAAGCACCCGCGGCCGCCAAAGCCAAACCCATTGCGATCCGGATTCCGTGCCGCGGAACCAAGAGATTTCCGTCACTATCCCACAAATCCGGGTTGAGGGATCGATCATCCGCTGCAGTCATCGCCCGGAATTGTAAATGAGCTTGAACAAAAGCAGTGGGGCACTCTCTACGGCCTCGTTTCGGACCAGGATAGAATCAGCGTTCTGGGCGGTAAGCTGAAGGTGGACAAGCACACATTCATTTCTGCGATGCAGACTACCTACGACGTGCGGCGACTTCAGAAGTTGACACCTGTTCGGATGGAATCGGGACTATTTGGATATGACATCTACGGATGCGGGGAAGTTCCTGGGCGCGGCGAAAGCATTGTGGCGGTCCGTGCAGTCTGGGAGCATAACAGCTGGTTCTTCACGGATTGGGCGTACACGGACCCACTCGAACCTTGCTCGCACCTCTCTGATCCTGCGTGGAAGCCGCAGATTCCGCTCAGGCTCGACGGCCCGATGATGGAACTGGTGTGCTTTCTCAACAACTGCACGCTCTAGATGGTGAGTCGGCCGGAGACTCAACGAACGTGATTCGTGGCAAAGGCTTCATGGAGTTAGTCCGACCGATTGGTGGAAATAGTTGGTGTAACATCCCGATTTCACTCGTTGACCCCGACCGGCCAATTCTCAATGAGTAGCCGGAATTGTGAATTTGCGAAATTCAAGAATCCCAAGAAGGATGCTGCCGTGGAATCCCACCCCTGCGGCTCCGCTCAGGGCAGGCTCTTGCGCACAGAACGCGCAAAGATGGGGCACGGGTTCTTCCGAAAAAAGCAAAAGCAAAGGCAAAGGCAGCGGACAGGAGTGTCCGCTCTACACGAATATTGGGGGCGAGCTGCGGCTCGCCCCCGGTTTGGTTTAGGCTGCGGATTCTTTGGATCGGCGAGACTTCACGGATGACGCGTGGATGGTGGGTGCTCCGGTGAGCGCTGCTTCTAACGGCACTCCGTCGGGACTGCCGAGGCCGGTGCATGCATCCCATCCCGGACCTGCGCTGAAGGCGCCGTTGTTGCCTTGGGTTATGTCGTGGAATCCCTCGGCTTCGACGGCTTGGGTGTAGAGCAACGGGTTCAGGTAACCGATCGTTTTTCCGGTGGCTTTTCCGGTCGCCTGATTGATGCGCGCCACCAGCCCAGCCCATAGAGGAGCTACCGCACTGGTGCCGCCGACAACGGCACTCTCGCCATCGACGAGAATGTTATAGCCGGTGTTGGGGTCGGCATCGCCGGAGACGTCGGGCACGCCTCGCCCGCCACCTTGAACGGTTGGCGACGGGACATCGAAGCCCTCCTGCCAGGTTGGAAGGGGGAACATGTCGCTCACTCCGCCGCCGGTTGCTCCTCCATTCGGCAGGTCGTTCCAGACGGTCTCGTTGACAATCTGGTCGTTCGAAGCTTGCAGCGAGGTTCCGCCACAGCCCAGGACGAACGGGTCGGAGGCCGGAAAATCAACGTGGTTATTGCCGTCATTGTCTCCGTCCGCCGAACCATTGTCACCCGCGGCGACGCAGACGGTTACGCCCATGGCGGCGGCCGCCTGGAAGGCCTCGTCGAAGTTGGTCATCGCTTGGGTGGTCCAGTTGGCTTCTGCCGAGCCCCAGCTGATGGAAATGACCGAGGGTTGATTGGTGCTGTCGTGTACGGCGGTGGTGATCGCGTCCAGAAAACCCTGATCTGTATTCGGAGTAAAGTAGACGACGATCTTGGCTGCGGGGGCAATCGCGCCCGCCACTTCGATGTCGAGCATCACTTCGTCATCGGCGCTTTCAGGATTGCTCGGACTATTTTGGCCTCCATCGACGGACACGGAGATGACTTGCGGCTGGTTGAGATTGAGCGAACTGAAATAGTTCTTCAGGTCGTCCAGACGAAAGCCGCCACCAAGCTCAATGATCCCGATGCACTGGCCGGTTCCGTCTCCTGCCGGGTAGTCATAGATTTGGGCCACTACGTTGGGATCATATGAGGTGGCGGAAGTGTGGGTCTTACGCTTGTCGGGCTGCGCCGCGAGTCTGAAATGCGGTTCCGCCTGCGGACGGTTGTCGAGCCCAAACACTCCCGTGATGATGTCCGCATACTCGGTTGGCACGCTGAGGGCGCCGACGCGGCCGCGGAAATTTCCCTTCGGGTGGCTGTACTCTTTGAGTTCGACGTTGAAGGCTTTTTGGAGATTGGCTACGGTTCCTGACAGCATCACGGTGCGGCGGGTGAGTTCGGTTCCAGTTTCGAGCACCTTCAGGCCGAATTCATGGGCGAACTTCTTAATTTGGTTGAGATCGGCAGGATCGGCGCCGTAGGTATTTTCGAAGTCGGCGCGCGACATGTGCTTAAAGCCGGGCTGTTCCAGAGAGCTCTTCAACTCTTTGCGCTTGGCCTCTGCTTTCGATCGAAGTCGGATGGAGACCTCGATGGTTTGGTCGGGATGCGAATTGTGGATCAGGCGCGCACCACGGACGGGTTTACGTTCACTGCCTGAAATTAAGGTAAGTCTTTTACTGGAAGTCACAAAATGCTCCTTCGTTCGGGGGAACAGAACGGCCGGGAACTAGTCGCGACTGGGAGTCGCATGGTAGGGAAGGTCCAGGAATCGTCCCGCCGTTCAGATGGACCCGAAACGGCTTGAGCATATCAAGAAAAAAAGCATGATCTCAATATAAATGAGGTCAATAATTCCGAATAAGCGGGGCGATCCTTCCCGATTTGGGACGGTTAGGCGCCGGCTAGGAGTCGTTTTGCAGCCGGTTGGGGCGGAGCAGGAAGTAGAGAACGGTCAGGGCGATCAGGAAAGTCAGGCCGACGATCAGGTTGATGCGGGAATCCCACCAGGTTTTGGCGGTCGAGGCCAAGACTGCGACTAAGCCGATGATGGAACCCCATTTGCCGAGAGGCGAGCGAGCAGGAATCTCGACGGCCTGGGCGGCGGTGAGCCGGCGGCGGAAGTTGATGTGGGCGGCGAGGGAGACGATCCAGGAGAGCATCATGCCGAAGAAGGCGCCGCGGAGAATGTATTCGAAGGCTTTGGCGGGGGCCCAGCGCTCGAGCACGAGGGCGACGACGATTCCGTAGGAAGAGGCGAGCAGGGCCAGGGTTGGAGTGCCTTTTGCGCTGAGGCGGCCGAGCGCGCGGGGAGCCCAACCGGTACGGGCGAGCGAGAAGAGCATGCGCGAAGAGATGTAGAGAGCGGCATTGGCTCCGGAGAGGGCGGCGGTCAGGACTACGAAATTCATGAAATGAGCGGCGCCAGGAAGGCTCACGGAACGGAAGACGGTGACGAACGGGCTTTCGGTGACGCCGGCGCGGTTCCAGGGCATGACCCCGACCAGAACGACGATGGCGCCTAGATAAAGGATGGCTAGAGTGAGAAAAGTCATGCGCGCGGCCTTCGCAACGGCCTTGGCGGAAGTGGACTCGCCGGAGGTTACGGCTACGAATTCCACGCCGCCAAAGGTGTAGATGGCGAAAGTCATGGCGAGAAGCGGGGCGGCAGTTCCGAGCGGGAAGAATCCGCCGTGGGCAGTGTATTGGGGAGCGACTCGTCCAGTGAGGAGCAGGGCGGCGCCGAGCATGATGAAAGTGGCGATGACGGCGGCCTTGATCATGGCAAACCAGAATTCGAAGCGTCCGTAGGCGTGGACGGCGAGAAAGTTGATGGCGAGAAGGAACGCGGAAAAGGCGAAGACCCAGAGAAGAGCAGGAACGCGCGGAAACCAAAGCTGCATGTAGGTGGCGGAGGCGACCATCTCGGCTCCGATGGAGACGGCGATGGCGAGCCAGTAGCCGGCGCGGGAGATGAACCCGGCCCAGTGGTTGAGATAAAGGTCTCCATAGACGCCGAAGGAACCGGCGGCGGGATGAGTGCTGGCGAGTTCACCTAAGGCGAGCGCGACTGTCCAACTGATGAAGGCGGCGAGAATGAAAGTAAGGATGACGGCGGGTCCGGCGAGTTCGATGGCGGCGGCAGTGCCGAGGAGGAGTCCGGTGCCGATGGAGCCACCGACGGCGACCATGGTCATCTGTCCGGCGGTGAGTTGGTGGCGGAGGCCGGATTCGAGGTTGGGAGATGGCATGAGGGCTCGTACTCGTATATCAGAAGCCGGAGCGAAGTGGCGGGGAAAAGATTGAGGGCTCGCACGTTGCGGCTCGAGCCGAACTGCCCCACCCTGTCCGGTTTGACGGGAGCCCGGTGCGCTCGGCTGGGACGGGGCAAAGGCCATAAGCGCAACCTAAGCCGTTGGGCTTGAAGTGGCCCGCCAACTTCCTCGAAGCCCCGTTTCTGGCCCGTTTCCGAGTGGCCAACCACTCAGGAGTTTACGCGATAATCGTAAACAGGCGTGGTGATCGAGCGCCACCGCTGTTGATCCTTATGGGGATCTCCTGATCGCAGACGAAGTGCATTAACGTGCGTAACGGGTGAAGACGTAGTCATGATCTTTGGCAGGCACGTGGCAGGGAAAGCAGGCCTCGTGCAGGGCCTTGTCGCCCGGCTTTCCATCCGTAAAGTCAGCGAACCCCCAGCCGCCCGTGGCGGCGTACTTCCTTGAGTCCTTGACCATGAACTGCACATTCACCCGGGACCCGATCACGAACGATTGAGTGCCGGGGAATGCGCCATCAAGCACCTTATTGTTGTCTTCCGACGAGACACGAGTCCAATGAATCGCGGCAATGATGGCACCGTCCGGGAACGGGAGCGTCCCTTCCTTGAAGGCCTTGATCGCTATATCGTTGCCGAGTTGAGCGCGCAATTGCTCGCCCATGCCGGCGAAATGGAGCTGTTTCACGGCGATCAATTGCCAGTCGCGGTATCCGGCGGGGATCTTGACGCCATAGATCGGGGAGGAGTCCCCATCAGACTGTCCAGACGCGTGCGCCATGTGGGCGACAATGCCGGCCACGGTTACAACTGCAAGCAGTAAGAAACCGATCCGTTTCATATTGCTCCTCCCCCTAAAATCGCGTTCCAAACGCTCTGCCAGCTTGCGAATTCCAGAAACCGGTCTCCGGATTGCCGACGAATCGAGAATTGGAGAGCGCCCGATGGAGCTTACCTTTTAGGGTATGCCGTAAAAATGTAATCCTTTGACTTCGCTATCTCGTGACATGCGGCGCCGCACTTGGCGTCGTTATTCACCGGAGGCTTGCTGGCCTTGGTGGCCGGGGCGAACGTTCCGGAGGCGGTGTCGTAGACGAACATCGCATATCCCCATCCGTGCGTGTCGGAAAATCTCTTGCTGTCCTTCACGATGAATTCGACCTGCTCCAGGTCGCCGGGCACTGTGTCCGGCGTGCTCGCCGAAAAAGGAGGATCCGTTATCTTTTTCGGTCTCCACTCCAGCTTCACAATCTTGGAGCCGTCGGGGAAGGGCTTGCCATTGCCGGGAACGCCCTCCTGGTAGGCTTTGATCATCACCGGATTGGCGACGATCGCCCGGATCACGTTTGCGGCTTCGGTGAGGCTGGGGCCAACTACCTGCCATTGTTCGTATCCCCTGATCTCAGAGAACGCGAGCCCGCCCGGTATCTGCAGCGTGTACTTGTCCTGCTTGTCTTTGTCCTGCGCAGAGCTGGACCTGCCGCCCACCACGGCGATCACCAGCGCGACGATCGCGGCCACTCCGTATAGAGTTGTCTTCATGGCTTGTTCCTCCGCAGACCTGTTTAGAAGTTTGGGATTCGCTCCCCGATTCCGGGGATGAATCTTAGGTCACTGCAACCCCGTAGTCAAGGTTTCTGGTGCCTGATTACGAACAAACCGGAAACTGGGCCTCCACTGGAAAAGGGTGGGGAGTGAGCGGATCACGTGACTTTGGTAATCGCGGAGTGGGGGAAGCGCGTTGCTGGTGCGGGGGGTGAATCCTAGAATCAAGGAGGAATTCTCTCGCTCGTAAGACCGCCCATGCCGGAAACTCCGAATCGTACCGAGATCGCCCGCCGCGTCGAAAAGGCGGAGAAGCTGTTGCAGAAGGGAAAGACAGCCGACGCGCTGGCGGAATACCTGCTAATCCTGGAAAGCGATCCGCAAAATGACAATGTACGGCAGATGGCGGCGGACCTGTGTCTCTCCTTAAACAAGGGGCCGCAGGCGGTGCGGCTCATGGGAGAGTTGTTCGAGCGGCAGGTCGGGGCGGCGGACGCGACGCGAGCCAGCCTGACCTACAAAAAGCTAGCGCGGTACGCCAACCCAACCTGGGAACAGAAAGTGCGCTTTGGGCAGCTGCTGGAGAACTCGAACAAAAAACTCGCGATTGGGACGTATGAAAATGCGCTGGAGGATTTACGGAAGCAAGGGAAGCAGGAAGAGGGATTGCTGGTTTTGCGGCGGATTGTGAGTCTGGAGCCATCGCAGGCCAATCACCTGCGGGCGGCGGAATTGGCGGCGGAACTGGGCGAGCACGTGATGGCGGCGCAGTCATTCCTGCAATTGGCGGACCTGGCGGAAGCCGCCGGGGGCAACGCCGGCCAGTGGTTCGAGCGGGCGTACACGGAGAATCCGGCGGATGCGAAGATGGCCTTGGCCTATGGCAAGAGCCTGCTGTCGCGGGGCGAGGCCGGGGCAGCGATTTTTATCTTAGAGCCGCTGGTGCATGCCGGAGACGCACATGCCGGAGACGCAAATGCCGGGGAGGCAGCACTTGATCTCCGCAGCCTGTATGCGCAGGCGCTCTTGTCAGCGGACCGGTGCCTGGACTGCGAGCCGTTGATCTGGCAGATGTTCGAGCAGAATCCGGCACGCATGCACCAGGTAGTGAGCCTGATCGGAAAGATGATCGACTCCGAACTGGATGCGGAGGCGGTCGCGCTGGCGCGGAAGTTGGAAGCTTTCCAGCGGCGGCGAGGGGAACGACGGTCGTTCATCGCGACCATGCAGGAATTATTGGCATCGCATCGTCCATCGACTGAAATGCTGGAATTTCTGGCGGAACTGTTCAATGCGTCCAACCGTGAAACGGACTATGCCCAGGCGCTGCTGAAGCTGTTTGATCTGTATTGCACGAAGCACAATTACCAGAAGGCGGGTGAATGTCTGGACCGGGCGGCAGAAGTGGATCCGTACGAGCCCGGACATCAGAAGCGGCTGGAGGCGCTGCGGGGCAAGATCGACGATCAGCGCTTCACGGTAATCGCGTCGCGGTTCTCGGCGGTAAAGAAAAAAGAAGAACAGGAAATTAAGGTTCCAGAACCGACGCTGGGAGCGGCCGCGCTGCAGGATCTGATGCTGCAAGCCGAGATCCTGGTGCAATACGGGATGCGGTCGAAAGCCATCGAGCGTTTGCAGCGCATTCAGGAACTGTTTCCGGGGGAGGAAGAGCGCAACCAGGAACTGCAGAAGTTGTACATGGCGGCCGGCATCGAATCGCATTATGCGATGCAGTCCGCGCCCGCTGTACCGGCGGCAGGGACAATGACAACGACAACGACGGGGACAGGGACGACGACCGGCGATCAGGCCGCGTCGGCCGCCGCGGCGGCGAGGAGCGACGCGGCCGACGTCAGCAGTCTGGCGAAAGTGGCTGAAATTACCCGCAAGCTTTACCACCAGGGGAACGCGGAAGGAGTTTTGAAAACGGCAGCCAGCGAAATCGGCGCGAACTGGCGGACGGCGCGCTGCATTGTGGCGTTGCGCAAACCGGGTCTGCCGCCGTCAAGCGTGCAGGAATATCACATGGAGGGGCTGATTCCGGCAAGTTCGGGGGCGCTGATCAGTCTGGTGGAAACGCTGCAGGATCTGGCCGTGGCGCGAGGCACGGTGACCATCGGCGATGCCAAAAACGTTCCGGAGTTGATCCACATGCGCGGCGCCGTAGAAGAGTTGCAAGTCGAATCGTTGCTGGCTCTGCCGCTGACCGAGGGCAATAACAATGACGATCACAAAGACCAGATCGGAGTGCTGATCCTGACCCAGAACACGGGCCGGGTGTGGCAGGCTTCCGAGGTGCTGGTGATCCGGACGCTGAGCGACCAGGTGCTGATTGCGCTCAACAACGCCGGGCTGCGGCGGCTGGTGAAAAATCTTTCGGTGACGGACGAGAAATCGGGCCTGCTGAAGCGGGCATCGTATCTGGATCTGCTGCAGGCGGAAACCCGGCGCGGGTTGCAGCAGGGGACGGCGGTGACGGTGTTGCTGATGCAATTTGGACGCCGCGGCGCGCTCATCCGGGAGTATGGCGAGCAGGCAGTGACGGCGGTGATGGAGCAGATCGGGCAGCTGTTTTCGGCGAACATCCGGACCAACGATTTGGCCTTCCGCTATGAAGCGACTACGGTCGCGCTCGTGCTTGGCGACACCGGCGAAAAAGAAGCGCTGCTGGCGCTGGAAAAATTGCGGCGTCTGCTTGGGGAAGTGCGTTTCCCAGGCAAGGACAACGACAAGAACAATGACAAGGCCGTCGAGTTCAGCGCCGGCCTGGCGCAGGCAGTGATGCGTCAGCATTTCGATCCGGTGGATATTGTGACCGAAGTGGCCAACCGCGCCGACCATGCGCTGGAGCTCGCGGTGACGCAGGGCGCGGGGAAAATTGTATGTCAGGTGCCGCAATTCGCGGCATCGGCGGCCGTGGCGTAGGAAAATTTGTAATTTGTGACTTGTAATTTGTAATTGAAGGTCAAACCCACCCGGAAACCCAAGCGATCCGCAAAATTACAAATTACAAATCGCAAATTGCAAATCCATCCTTCCTGTTAAACTCACAGGTTGGCCTCAGGCCAGCGCACTCTTCTATACAAGTTGGTACTCATGTTGAAGCCTGGAGACATTGCCATTGTCAGCGGGGCGCGCACGCCCTTTGGACGCTATTGCGGAAAAATCAAAGACTACACGGCGCAGCAACTGGGCGCAGTGGCGGCGAAGGCTGCCATCGAGCGGGCGGGGATCGAGCCGAAAGAGTTCGATCACGTCGTTTTTGGAAATGCCCAGCAGACTTCAGGCGACGCGTTGTATGGAGCGCGGCATGTTGGATTGCGGGCGGGCTTGCCGATTGAGACTCCGGCGATGACCGTGAATCGGTTGTGCGGGTCGGGGATGCAGGCCATTGTCAGCGCAGCGCAGATGATCCAGACGGATGAAGCAAAGATAGTGCTGGCCGGTGGGATGGAATCGATGTCGCAGGCGCCGTTTGTGCTCCGCGGACGCGACGGATTTACGCTGGCTGCGGGCGGGAAGCTCGAAGATTCGCTGATGACGGCGCTGCTCGATACGTATTGCGGACTGTACATGGCGAGTACGGCAGAGTTGTATGCCGAACAGCAGGGCATCACGCGGCAGGCGCAGGATGAATTCGCGCTGCGCTCGCAACAGGCGGCCGACGCGGCTTACACGGCGGGACGCATGCAGGAAGAGCTGACGCCGGTGCCGTTGCGGAATTCGAAAGGCGAGGCGACGGGAGAAATGCTGACGGAGGATGATCATCGGCGTCCGCAAACTACGCTGGAGGGGCTGGCTAAGCTGCGGGCGTCGTTTGGGAAGAATGGGACGGTCACGGCGGGGAATGCCAGCGGGATTGTCGATGGCGCGGCGGCGGTTGTGGTGATGTCGCTGGAGCAGGCGCAGAAAAGAAATCTGAGTCCGCTCGGACGAATCGTAAATTGGGGAATCGCGGGCGTCGATCCGAAGATCATGGGGAGCGGTCCGGTTCCGGCGACGAAGGTCGCGCTGCAGCGCGCCGGGCTGACTTTGGATTACATCGATTTGATTGAAGTGAACGAGGCCTTCGCGGCGCAGTATCTGGCGGTGGAAAAAGAGTTGGGACTCGATCGCGAGAAAGTGAACGTGAACGGTGGAGCGATTGCGTTGGGGCATCCGCTGGGAGCGACCGGAACGCGGCTCGT
>Ga0187853_10002509_pt1 | contig 15196 bp, 10 predicted proteins | sample June2016WEW_6_10_2_FD_132417 | JGI IMG/M metagenome (GOLD analysis project Ga0187853, IMG submission 132417) | Peatland microbial communities from SPRUCE experiment site at the Marcell Experimental Forest, Minnesota, USA - June2016WEW_6_100 | ecosystem: Environmental > Terrestrial > Soil >... | reverse complement strand
CGCCCGCGCCCTGGCCGAGGCCGCCCGCCAGAACGGCATCCGTCTCATCCCGCAGCTCAATTGCCTGGGCCATCAATCCTGGAGCAAGACCACCGACCGGTTGCTCGAGAAACATCCCGAGTTCGACGAAACCCCCGGCCAGTTCCCCGACAACAAGGGCATCTATTGCCGAAGCTGGTGCCCTCAAAACCCCGAGGTCAATGCGGTCGTCTTCGCGCTCATCGATGAACTGTGCGAGGCCTTTCAGGCCGATGCCTTCCATGCCGGCATGGATGAAGTCTTCCTCATCGCCTCGGAACATTGCCCGCGCTGCCGCGGGGGCGACCCGGCCAGGCTCTTTGCCAAAGCCGTCAACGAGCTCCACTCCCACATCGTCGCCAAACGCAAACTCGAAATGCTCTTATGGGGCGACCGCCTGCTCGACTCCAAGGCCCTGGGTTATTCCGAATGGGAAGCCGCCCGCAACGGCACCCCCCCTGCTCTCGACCTCATCCCCACCGACATCATCATCTGCGACTGGCACTACGGGAAACAGGCCGCCTACCCTTCGGTGCCGTTGCTCCTGCAAAAGGGCTTTCGCGTCTGGCCCTCGGGCTGGCAACCGCTGGAGGCCACCAAGGCCTTCAGCGCCTTCGCCCGCCAGCAGAATGACAAACGCCTGCTCGGCTATCTCTGCACCACCTGGGGCAAAGTCAAAATCGCCGACACCGCCCAATGGCCTCCCGTGGCTGAGGTGTTGCCGGCCTGGAAGTGAAGCGGAGCGCCGAAGTCGCCCGCGCCAGGACCAGGATTGCGCCCTGCTCCGGGATGTGGCACAACCAGGGGCCGATTTTGACATGAAAAAAGAAACTACGAAAACGACCGAAGCGCAATTGCTGGACTTGCTGAAGAAAGTGCTGCCCGAGGCGACCCATGACCCGGCTTTGGCGGGCAAGATTTACGAGGCCATCGAGCAGGAGCTCAAAGCCAAGGCCCGCGCCAATGCCTTCGAGAAATTCTGCGCCAAGGTCGAATTGCCCGACCTTGAGCCCAAGAGCCTCGAGGCGGTCCAGGCCCAACTGGCGGCCTCTTTCGGCGAAGCGGACGTCACCCTCAAGGCGGATCGCAGAGAAAAGACCCTCGCCGTCGAGGTCGCCTTGCCCGACGGCACCCAATTCAGCGGCGAGGTCCGGGTGAATCCAAACGCCGGCTCCGAAGCGAGCGAGGAACAGGAAATCACCCTCAAATTCGTCCCCTTCCCTGTCTGCCTGCCCGGCGACAAGGAACTGGTCTGGCTGTTGGCCAAGCGGGAGAACCTCTCGCCCGAGGAGGCCGGCATCGCGTTGGCGAAGGCGGAGGAGGGTTTTTGGGCCTCGAAAACCGGCCAGAAACTCCTGCGGGACCGCGTCGAGCGGAGCTTCCCGGAATTCATCTCGCGTGTCCCCGGCGGTGTCCTCAACGAGGCCGGTTTGAAACGCCACTATAAGACGCCCGAGCCGATCAAAATGGTTCGCACTTTGAGGGCGAGGCAGGCGGGAGGCGGGAGGCCGGAGGCGCCGGTGTAGCGCATCGCCGCGAGGACCGGCGAGGTGACACCGGCCTTTTTGAGACGCAGGAGCGGGCGCGGGACAGAATTTTGAGTGCAGAGCCAATGCCCGAAAGCTTTGCGATTTCGGATTTCGGATTTCCTTCGCCTTTCGCTTCACTTTTTTCTCTTGACACTTTCCGCCGTCTGTCCTATTGTCCTATGACAGTAAATAACAACTATGCTTTTGCAGATCAATTTCAAGTCCGGCAAGCCGGTTTACCTCCAAGTGGTGGACCAGGTCAAAGCGGCGGCGGCGGCGGGCGGCCTGCAGGCGGGTGAACCCCTGCCTTCGATTCGCCCCCTGGCCGAGGAATTGCGCTTGAACCGGAACACCGTCGCCAAGGCCTACACCGAGCTGGAAAGCCAGGGCATCATCGAGACGATTCCGGGCAAAGGCTGTTTTCTCAAACCCAACCAGTCGCCGCTCCGGAAAGAGGTCCGTCGCAAGCTGCTGATCGAGGAGATCGACCAGGCGGTCGTCAAGGCGCATCACTTGCAGGTGCCGGCGGGGGAGTTCCTCGAACTGGTCCGGGAGCGGCTCGAGGTGATGGATGAAAAGCGGCGGGCAAGCGAGCGGAACTCCGGACAGACGGGGGCCCTGCCATTCAGATCAACCACGGATAGACACTGATGAACACGGATATGAACCAACTTGAAACCGCCATCGAAATCAACGGCCTGACCTACGCTTACGGCCGCGCCGAGGCCGTGCACGAATTCAATCTTACGGTCCCGGCAGGCCGGTGTTACGGCCTGTTCGGACGCAACGGCGCCGGCAAGACCACGGCGATGAAATGCCTGCTCAACCTGCTGAGGCCGTGCGGCGGCACGGTGCGCGTCCTGGGGCTCGACCCGGCCAAAGCGGAGGTCGAGGTCAAGCGCCGGCTGGCTTATGTGCCGGACGCGGTTGCGTTTTATCCCTGGATGACGGTCCGGGAGACGCTGGATTACCTGGCGTCGTTCCGCGCGCACTGGAACCGGGAAATCGAGCGCGACCTGGCGGGCCGGTTTCGGCTTGATGCCGGCCAGCCCACGGGCGCGCTCTCCAAGGGCCAGCGGACGCAAGTGGCCCTGATTGCCGCGATCTGCCCGGAGCCCGAGCTGCTGCTGCTGGACGAGCCCACCTCCGGGCTGGACCCGATTGTCCGCCGCGAGTTCATCGAGACCGTCATCGGCGCTTACCAGGAGGGCGACCCGGGCAAACGGACCATCCTGGTTTCGACCCATCTGATTGCCGAGTTCGAGGGACTGATCGACGAGTTCACGCTTATGGATCGGGGGCGCAACGTGCTCACGCTGGGCGCGGACCAGGCCCGGGAGCGATACCAGAAAATCCGCGCCCGTTTTCCCCAGGCAGCCCCTGCCGTTGAATTCAAAGAGGCCATGGATGTCCGCCGCAACGGGCGGGAACTGGAACTTATCGCCAATGGCGGCGGGGCGGGCATCCTGGAGCAACTGCGCGGCCTGGGGCCGGAGTCGCTGACCAGCGAGGCGCTCACGCTCGAGGAGGTGTTCGTGGCAACTCTCAAATAGGAGGCGCACATGAATCCGAGGTTGACCAAAGAATATCGCGCTTTGCGGCTGCCATGGCTGGTGGGATTGGCTGCGGGCCTGGCCGTGCTCTGCAGCCGGACGCAGGAGTATGCCATCGTGGCCGCCTTCGGCTGCGCGGCACTGCTGGCCGCGATGTCAATAGGCAATGAGTTCCAACAGCGCACCTTTGCCCTGCTGCTCAGCCAGCCCTGCCCCCGCCGGGATTTGTGGCGCGAAAAGCTCCTGGTTCTGGGGACGCTGGCCGGGACCTTAGGTCTGGTGCTGTTTCTGGACTGGAGAATTGCGGTACCTGTGGGCTACCCCCGCCATGATATGGAGATGGCCCCGGGGGTGGCGCAGGCGATGAGGGCGGTGGTGGAGGTCCAACGCAGCCATGACATGGTGATGGCCGCGATCTTGTTCGTCGCGGTGGTCTGTTCGGCCCCTCTGTGGACGCTGGTAGCGCGCTCGATCATGGGGGGCATGGTTTTCAGCCTGGCCGGCGCGCTCCTGGTGCTGCTGGTGACAGTGCAATTGGGAGTCGAGATGCTTCTTGGCCCGAGATTCACAAACGGGATTCCCGATTCCGTGTATGCCTGGGCCTGGCTGATTACGGGTCTGATCTATTCCGGCGCATGTCTGCTGGCCGGCTGGCGGAAATTCGCCCGCCTGGAACTCAAAGATGCGATTCTCGGAGAGAGCACGCTCCTCTCGAGCGCAGCCGCGCGCGAGAGCCGGTGGTGGAACTGGCTGCGCATCCGTCCCGGAGGGAGCCTGCGCAACCTGGTCCGCAAAGAGTTGCGGCTGCAAAAGCCCACTTTCGTCGTGGCCGCGGTTTTCTCCCTGGGCTGGCTGGCGGCGCTGGGACTGCACCGGTTGGCACCGGAGCGCGGTTATGAGGGCCTCGTTTGGGTGCTGGAGTTTACGTACATCGCCCTGGCGTTGGCCCTGGCTGCCTCCATCTCTCTGGGCGAGGAAAGAACGCTGGGGCTGGCAGCGTGGCATTTGACCCTGCCCGTTTCAGCCCGGCGCCACTGGCTGCTGAAACTGGCCGTGGGCGCGGCCGTTGCTATCGGACTTGGCCTGGTTCTGCCCGGCCTTCTGGCCTGGGCAACCCTGCCTGAGGCAAGAGCGGGCCTGGCCCATATAGGGCAAGATGGCAGCGCGAGCGAACGGCTCAAAGGAGTCTTGGCTATGGGCACGGGGTTATGGGTGTTCTTTGTTTTGAGTTTCTGGGCGGCAACACTGTTGGGCAATACGATGCGCGCCGTGTTGACGGCGGTGCTGGGCGTTGGGGCGCTTATGCTCTGCACACTCCTGTCCGGCTGGTTGGCCGACAAAACTGGCGGCCTGGAGTCAGGCCTGTTGTGCAGTATCACCGCCTGGCGGCAATTGCCGCTGGGCTCTTTCAACGGAAGTGAGGCGGTGCTATGGGGTTTCGTAGCCGGCGGGCTCATCCTGTCGTTGGCGGCCCTGGCCCAGAGCTTGGTCCAGTTCCGCCGCGCCCAGGTCCAAAGCGCCGTGGTGGCGAAGTGCGCCACGCTCCTGCTCGCCATCGCATTCCTGGCCGCGTTCTGGTGCGCCGACTTTCGGGTCTCCGCCAGCCCCGGCAGATTCCCCCGAGGTTTAGCTGGGTCGACCACCGACTATAGCGCCCCGCTCGTCATGGAGGTCAGCGAGGCCTTGTGGGCCTTGCACGACGCCGAAAATGAACTCTTCATCAAAGCCGAAGTCGCTAAAGAGGGCAACGCCACGTTATGGGCCTTGCACTATGCCCAAAGAGAACTCTCCAGGGCTTCTGAGGCGCGCATCACAGAACGCGATCTGGAGAAGGTTTTTCCATTGTCCGCTCGAACCAAGCTATGGCTCCGCGGGGCCAGCCTCTATTTGTCCTCGATGCAGGTGGAGCTCTCCCAGAAGCCCCTACGAACGGAGCTCCATCGTCGTGTGCGAATTAAGTTCCCCAACGGGCGCGAGTGCTCATTTGATTATGGCTCCTGGCAACTTCCGCTAGCGGGGTCCAATCAATAGGCGCCGCGCCTTGGCGCCGTGCTTGACAAGTCGTTTAGCAAAGCGGGGGAGGAGCTCGAAACGGCCAGCCTGGAGCTTGAGAATGTGCTCGAGAAGCTGGGGGACCGACGGGATCAGTGACAAGGTTCCCCACAAACCATTGTAGGAGACGACGTAAGGAGTCTCTGATTGAGTTTGGGGCACAGCGAAAGCCTCCGCCCCTCGGAGGCCATCGATCAGAGACTCCTTACGTCGTCTCCTACAGAGAATGGGGCCCGTTTCGGCGACTTTGTCACTGGCCGTGGGGCGGCCACCGGCGGGAACACTTGCGGCTTGACACCCTGGCCGCCGTCCGGCAGCATGACACCGGAATGAGTGCCAGCGAAAACCAATGGTCCGCCACTCGCACAGCGTCGGCAAGCGCACGGCACTTCAAGCAGCAGCTTCCTGTCCTGAACCCAACCGGTGGATTTACGTTGATCGAATTACTGGTCGTCATCTCCATTATCGGCATCCTGGCCGCCCTGTTGCTGCCGGCGCTTGGAGGAGCAAAGGACACGGCAATCCGAACGATCGATATCGGCAACCTCCGGCAGATGATCGAGGCCACCCAGCTTTATGTCTCGGACAGCGGCGACTTGATGCCATGGTCAAATTGGTATGCTGGGGATGCGCCGAATCGCGCCGGATGGCTTTATACGCTCGATGAATCGGCCGTGGGCACGAACCGTTTCAAGGTCCAGACCGGCGTTTTCTGGCGGACGCTTCAGAACCCGAAGCTTTACGTTTGTCCCCGGGACAACCCCAGCAACCCTCTGTTCCACTTGCGCCAGCAGCAGATTTCCAGTTATGTCATGAACGGCGCGGTAACGGGCTATGGCCGCGTCCTTTACCCGCCTCTAAGGCTCGGCGCCTTTAATCCGCAGGCGGTCGTCTTTTGGGAGACAGACGAAGAGCATCCGGACTATTTCAACGACGGCGCGAGCCGTCCGGATGAGGGGGTCAGCACGCGCCACAGCTTTGGCGCCATCCGGGCGACCTTCGGCGGTTCGGTGGGCTACGTGAAGTTCGTGGAGTGGTATAAGGAAGCGGGATTGACGAATAAAAGCCTGCTTTGGTGTTATCCCGACTCGCCCAATGGCAGATAAGGAGATCAGCATGAATCGAACCCGCATCCTATGGCTGGCTGCCATTTCAGGCGCAGCCGTGTGCCTGCTGCTTTTGGGCGTGCTGTTGCGCCACCCCGCGCCGAATCTGATTCAGAACGGCGACTTCGAGAGCGGGCTGGACAGGTGGTGGTGGTATGTCGATCCGAAGAGCGGGGCCAAAGCGTGGTTCACTACCGAGAGTGTCCCGGGCGCCCATGGGGCCGCGTTAAGAGTCTCCGTCGATAAGGCCGCGGAGCTGGATAATATCGAGATTTCGCAGGGGCATGTGGTCACGAAGGCCGGCCAGAACTACACGTTGACCTTCCGCGCTCGCAGCACCGTTGCGCAGGAAATCGAACTCAAACTCATCAAGAATGCCGATCCTTGGACTTCTTATGGGTTACTGAAAACCGCGAACATCGGCACCAAGTGGCAGAAATACCAGCTCGTCGGGCGGGCCAGCATGACCGCTGACGACGGCAAGCTCATGTTCCATTTCAACACTCCCGATAGCAAGATCTGGATCGATGATGTCAGATTCCGGGAACGCCGCGGCCTCTTTTAAAGCCTCTTCCGGGATTTCCGGAGAGTTTTCCATTGGCCAGATCCGCCGTCGAGGGAGGATCTGGCCAATGGAGTTTGCACATTCTGCACGCCAACGGCGTGCGGGCACATCAGCCCAGGCGGGCAGCGCAAATGTCCCAAACCGGCACGCCAGGGGCGAGTGTCGAGGGGCGGCACTTCGTTCCCTCGACACTCGGCACTCGCCCCTCGGGTCTGGATACTTATGGACTGGGATCTAAGCCAGGCGGATGGACAGGGTTTGGCCGGCGGCGAGGGTCACCGGTTGCTTGAGAGAAACCACGGCGGCGCCGGCAGTGAAGGCAAAGGCGCTTTCAAGGGGCCGGCCGTCTAGCTGAATGTCCGCGGTTTTCGGCGCCGCTGCGGCATCGAGGGTGATTTCGGCCACAGTGAGGCGGCCTTCCCGGACCATGAGTTGGTTGCGCTGGCCCTGGGCGTCGCGCGTCTGGGCGAGGCTGCCCCAGCCTTCGGGGCCGGTGAACGGGCACTTGAAGTTGGCCGGAGTATGGCGGGGGCCGACCCGGAGGGCGCGGCGCGGGCCGTCGTAGTTCCAGCCGGAGAGCGCCAGCAGCAGGGACCAGGAAGACATGGCGCGGGCGTAGTGGCCGCCGCATTCGATTTCATTCCACGGGTTGCGGGCGATGGGCGGACGCGGCAGACCGTCGTAACGGTCGCGGGCGGCTTTGACGATGGCAAAGCCTTCCTCGATGAGCCCTTCGTAGATCATGTGGGCGGCAACCTGGTATTCGATTCCGGTCCAGACTTCGTCCGAGTAGAGCATGACCTGAGCGGGGCGTCCGCCCTTGGGCCAGGTGCAGATGATGAGGCCCTTGTCTTTGGCGCCGGCAAAGGCGCGCGGGGCATGGCGCCAGCCGGTGAGATCGGACTTGAAATTGTTCTTGAAGATGGCGCGCAGGGAAGCGGCCACCTTGTCTTTTGGGAGGATGTAGCCCAAGCCGAGTTGGTGGGCCCACCATTGGCCGATGAGTTGATCGGCCATGCAGCCCGGGCCGACCTCGCCCTGGCGGTCAAGGTAGTCAGGGAGGTGCTGCTGGAAATACTCGCCGTTCCAGCAAAGCTCGACGAGCTGCTGGCGGCCTTTTTCAAAGACGGCGCGGAACCGTTCTGCGGCGGCGGTTTGGCCCAGGCGCCGCGCCCAGGCCTCGCCGGCAAGGAGGGCGGCCAGGTAGTAGCCGCTGATGAACGTAGTGACGCCGTGCAGCGCTTCATCGTAGGTATTCCACTGGTCGTCCTGGAGGATGCCGCCGGGCTGGCCGCCCGAGGTTTTCGCATCGCGGGCGATGAGGTATTCGACGGCGCGATTGATGTGCGGCCAGTATTCGTTGAGAAACGAATCGTCGGGGTGGTTGAGGGCCTCGCGGTAGGCCTTGAGGATGCAGCTTGCGTGGCCGTCGGCGAAAGGCTGCTCGCCGCTTGGGTGCGGGGGCGAGGGGACATCGGTGCGGTTGTTGACGCCGCCATCCGGGCGCTGCTGGCGCTTGAAATCGATGCGGCGCATGTCCTGCTCGAGGTCCGGAAACAGGCGGGCGAGGGATTGTTCGTAGCCCCAGACATGGGTGCAAGTGGGGGTGCAGCAACCGTTGGAACCTTCCCAGCCATAGACATCGCCGTTGGCGATGCGGAAGACGACGCCGATGTGGCGGATGATGGCGACATTGGCAGTGACGCAATCCAGGAGCCAATGGGGCAGCGTGCTGTCATAGAAGGACCGGCGGAAACCCTCGGTGCGCTCGAGCAGAACGGGATAATCGGCGGCCGCGGCGCGGATGACGGCCCGGGCATCGGCCCACCGGGTCGCGTAATGGCAGCCCATCCAGGTTTGGCTGCCGTTGTATTTGTTGGGATAATGCCAGGCCAGGAGGAACGGCAGTTGGAGGGTGGCGCCGGGAGGCACGTTCAGAGTGGCGGCCACGGCGCCGTTGATGGTGCGGCCAAGGGGCGAGGGCGAGCTGGGCTGGGCGCTCTGCAGAGGGTCAAACCGGCCGGCGGTGGAAAACAAGCTCCAGGCCTGATCCAATTCTTCAAACGCGGGCAGGACAGTGACCTCTCCGCCCAGCGCGGCAAGGGCCAGTGTGCCAAAGCCCGGCGTTTTTGGATGGAGACCGCCAGGAGCCGAGTAGCCGGCGCCGACCAGGCCGCAAAGGAAAGCGTATGCGCGCTGGCGCTGGTGGCTCAAAGCGGCGTGGGCCGGCTCGAGGATGGGACCGGCAGCGAGGGCCACCCTGCCCGCCCCAAGGGCGCGGGTGATGAGCCGAGGCCCCTGGCCCGAGCCGGGTCGCGGCTCCGGAAGATCGGACTGGGTGGCTCCGGGCTGGAGGACCAGGTTGTCAAAGCCAACGGCCGGCTGGCCGCCTGGCCGGTCGTCGGCAGGGCCAAGGCCGCTGAAACGAGCCGGGAGCAGTTCTTCCAAAAGCACCATGACCGCGCGATCGCCGGGCAGGTCCGTGAATTCGATCTGGTCGACGTTGATATGTCCCCAGCCGCCCTTCTCTTCATCAACGATTTCGAGGTGGGCGGTCCGGCCTTCGTAGGCAGCCACGTCCCAGAGTGCCGGTTCGAGCCGCTCGTTGTCCTTGCCGGAGGCGGCACAAGCGATTTTGCCATCGACCATGAGGCGGATCTGGGTATTGGCGTGGTGGCCGCCGCCAACCAGGAACCGGATGAAACGGCGCTCGACCGTGAAGGGCTTGCTGACGAGGCGGCCGGTCGTGGCGTCGCCCTCGAGAAAGCTGTTGACCAGACCGCGGCCGAGAAACCCGGAGACCGGTTGCTGATTCGGGAGGGTGCCGTGGGCCGGCTCTTTGCCGAAGGCCTCGCCTTGGACTTTCCAGTTTTCGTAACCGTGTTCGAAGTCATCGAAGAGGATGTCAGGCCGCGGCGATGTCTGGGCGATGGGTTTGCCCCCGGTCCAGGAGGCGTAAGCCCGGAGCAGCGGCATGGCTCGGCCCGAAAAGACCAGCGTGGCGCCGGCCTGGACGGCATCGCGCGCGGCGCGCAGGAAGGCGGCCGAGAGGTCCGTGGCGGGGTCTTCCAGCCAGACCACCGTATGGGCAGGGTCGGACGGCTTTGCGGCAGGCACGGCCTGGCCCTCCAGAACCTGGACCCTAAGATTGTCAGGCCGGTCGGCAGGGGCGGCTGTCAGCGACTTCAGATTCGCCGCCGTGCAGAGGGTGACCGGCTGATCCAGCGCGGGCTCGCCTGCCGCCTGGGCGCGCATGAAGAGGCCGCGCGCGCCGCCTTCCTGGAGGATTTCGTTGAGGTTATGCCCGAAGCACGCATTCAAGCTCGAATTGTTTTCACCGGCAGCATCATAACCGACCGGGTTCTGCATCAAGGCAGCCAGGGAGACTGTTTGCGGCTGGGCGGAAGGATTTGTGATGGCGAAAACGAACACCGCCAGCGGCATGGAAGAAAAGGCCGCATCCAGCGGGGCGAAAGGGCTGAAGGCGCGCAACTGGATTTGGACCGGCAGGGCGGCGTCTTCAAAGCGGAGGCTTGCCAGCGGGTAATCGCCGGTCATTTCGATCCGCTTGACGCGCGGCCATTCCGGGCCGCCGGCGGCCTGCAGCAACCGGGCGGTCTGGCCGGCCTTGACGACGAAATGAAAGGGCACCTGGCCGTCGCGAAGGGTATTGAAAAGCTGCCACGTGCCAAGCTGGCCGTCAGCGCCGATCTCGAAATTGCCGGTGCCGATGCCGCCCAGGTGCATTCGGGCGTCGGTGTGCCGGTCGGAAAGATAGACCCGAGGTTTGGCCGGCGCCAACAGTTGGCGCCGCCAGCGCTCCAGTTCATCGGCAGGAAGCTCGAAGGCGCCCCAGGCCGGCGCAGTCAGGAGCCCCGCCGTGCCGGCGCCCATCAGGCCAATGAAGTCGCGCCGGTTCAGATCGCTGCCTTGAGGTCCACAGGTTCCAGAACAGTTGCACTTGCGCATAAGGGGTCCTTTTCGTTCGAATTGTCGGTGCCAGGATTTCTGCCTGGCAGGCGGTTTGCAAGCAGAATTACAGAGGGCGGGAGGGGGGGAAAGTGGAAGTGGTCAAAGGGGGGGGCGGGAAGGTGGTCTGGCGGCTCTCGCACCCTGGAGCCTTCCTGCGCGAAGCGCCAAGCTGAAGTCCCGGACGCTTGATTAATTGGGCGGCAGGCCCAAGCAGGGGCGTGCCTCCTCGCGGAACGCCCGACACGTCTTCAGGGCGCGCCGGGCCTCCGCCTTGGTACACACTCTTTCATAAACCACTCGGCCCTGAGTCATCACCATTTCAATGAACATATCCCTCTCACGGAGGCGTTGAGCGATAAACTCGGGCTTGCGGACCAGGACGTCGAGCGGAAAAGGCGCGTCTAAACGGGAGCGGATTTGGATAGCCTTGGAAACGTCACTGCCGTGAAAGGGTAGAATGACCAACAAATCCACATCCGAATCCGGTGTGGGCTGACCATAGGCGTAGGAGCCGAACAGCACTATCCTCTGAGGCCGGAACTCACGAGCTACCGCATCGCAGCAGGCTTGAATCTGGTCTTGCGCGATCAAGGGTTTGTGATGGCTATGCGCGCTCTTCTGAAGACCCTCGCGCCTCTGAGTTGGCGCTTTCATTTCTGTGATTCCACTGGAATATAACTGCTTGCTCCATTCGCCTTCAACAGGTTTTTTTTTCAAAGAAAACTGACTTGAAGATCGGCAATACTCGCGATTATTCTCCCGTTATGAAGATGGCCGAAGCATGAACCCAGCGTAACTGTTCAGGTGTGGGGCAGACCTCTGGTCTGCCGGTCCACGGAGCCTCCGGCTCCGTGGACCTAACGGCGTCGACATCCGGGCCGGAGGCCCGGACAACAGGCAAACCAGAGGTCTGCCCCACGATCCGACCTGAACAGTTACCCGAGACCCAGGTGGACGGCCAGCAAGAGGAAACCCTATGGCCAAGCTAAATGTCAGCGAAATTCGGCAGGCAGCAAAGGAAATCATTTTGAAGAGTCCGGGCGGCATCCGTTACAGAGAGATCGTAAAGCAGCTTGTGTCCATGCACCCCGAGACAAGCCGCAACACCATCGCGACACAGGTTGGCGAACTCGGCGGCGGGGTGCGGGCTTCCCGCAACGAATCCGTCGGCGCGGCCGGAGTCCGGATCTCAGCTTTCCTGCCAGCGGTTCGCCGCGGCTTGGCCGCTCTGGCGGCGGCTCTATTGATCGCCCCCGCGCACGCCTCGCCGCATAACCCGGACACCGACTGGTTCCGCGACGCTGGTTGGGGCGTGTTTGTCCATTACCTCTGGGACGTGCAGAACGTCGGCGGGCGCGAGAATACCCAGGGCAAACCGCCCACGACCTGGGACGCCCTCGTCAACGAGTTCGACACCGAGAAGTTTGCCGAGCAGGTCAGGCAGACCGGCGCGCCCTACCTGTTCTTCACGATGATGCAGCGGACGCGCTACCTCATTGCGCCAAACGCCGCCTACGACAAGCTCACCGGCTACAAACCAGGCGAGGCCTGCTCGACGCGCGACCTGGTGGCCGACCTCCACCGCTCGCTGGACCGGCGCGGCATCAAGCTGATGCTTTACTGGACCGGCGACGGCCCGCGCGAAGACGCCCAAGCCGCGAGCGGCATGGGCGGGTGGAACGGCCAGGTCAGCGAGCAATACGCGCAAAACTGGGCGGACGTGGCCGCCGAATACAGCCGGCGCTACGGAGACAAGATCAAAGGCTGGTGGGTCGATGGTTGCTACGCCCACATCGGTTACAACGAAGCCCGCTGGCGCATCCTCGCCCAAGGCGTAAAGGCCGGCAACCCGCACGCGATCATCGCGCTCAACAATCCCTCGATTAGCCATGCCAATTCCTCGACCGATTGCGACGACTTCACCACCGGCGAAGTCAACGACTTCACCGACATCCCCGAGGAGCGCTGGCGCGACGGCAAGCAGTTCCATGTCTTGTCTTATCTCGGCAGCGACTGGGGCCGGCCAGGTTGCCGCTGCGACCTCGCTTTCCTCGCCGACTATGTTTCGCAGGTCAATGAAGCCGGCGGCGTCGTGACGATCGACGCGGCTCTGTTCCGCGATGGCTCGCTCGACCCGAAACAGGTGGCGCTCCTGAGCCAACTTCGGCCGGCGATGAAGGAACTCGCCGCGAAGCGCAAAAACCGCCCGCCCATCCCGCCGGGCAACCTCGCCTGCTGGAAACCGGCGAAACTCCTCTCGCTCGACGGCAGGCGCGCGCTCCCGCCCAACGGCGGCGGCGGGCGCCTCCACCTGGCGCGTTGCGGCGTGGACGGGAATCCCGCCACGGATGCTCAGGCCAGCGCCGAATGGCCCTGGACTTACGAAGTGGACTTGCTCGAGCCAGCCGCGCTCCGCCAAGTCGCCGTCACCTTCGGCAAGTACTTCGCGACGCATTTCCAGGTCCTGCTTTCGTCCGACCACCAGACGTGGACGACGGCGGCCGAAGTGACGGACCACGACGGCAGCAAGTGGCAGAAAGCGTTCGCGCCGGTGTCGGCGCGCTACGTCCGCATCCGCGCGCTCAAGCCCGACGGCGACCACCAGAAAGGCGGCCAGATGAGCGTGGCGGAACTGGAGGTCTATGCCACCGGGAAAGACAGGAGGAGGCCATGAAGAGTTGCTCCAAAGGCTCACTTGTACTGGCCCAAAGCGGGACCTTGGGGGATTCCCGGCGCAACTGGGGTTCGCGGTTGCTCCGCCTTGCAGGAGCGTTCGTCTGCGTCGCCATGGCGGGGTTTGCGTTTGCGGGGGCGGCGCCGCCACTGGTGACCCTGCGCACCCAAAACGCCACGTTCGGCCTCGCCAGCAACGGATCGCTCGGCGCGCTCTCTCGAAATGCCGACGGCCGCAACTATCTCGCGTCCAACCAACCCGCGCCTTTGTTGAGTGTGCGCGTCGGCGGCAAGCTGCACGCGCCGGACAGCGCTGCTTGGGACGCCGCGAGCGGGCGGTTGACTCTGCGTTTCGCAGCCGCCGGCGTCACCACGGTGCTGGCCGCTCAAGCCAAACCCACCCATGTGGTGTTTGAGTTGGTGGACGCGCAGCCGGCGAACCGCGCCGAGCTTGTCCTTTGGGGGCCGTATCCGACGACGATTGGCGACATCATCGGCGAGGTGGTGGGAGTGGCGCGCGATGCCGAGTTCGCTGTCGGGATCCAAGCGCTCAACGCCAAGACGCTCGGCGGCTACCCCGCGAAGGAGGATGACATCGAGGCCGATTACACCGCCGATGATCCCGGCAATTACTCGAACCTGCCGGCTGAGTTGAAGAAAGAGCAGCTCTTTCGCGGCGACACCGCGCGGCGCGCGGAATTCGGCAGCGTGTTGCAGGCCTTCTGCCGCAATCGCAGCGCCGGCCGCGTCATCGCCAATTGGGGCCACGAGAAGTATCTGGCGCCGGCCTACGCCGACGGCGGCGTGATCGGCAGCAGGATCGCGCTGTTCGCCTGCCCGGCGGCACAGGCGCTGGAGACGATTGGCGCCATCGAAGTCGCCGAGGGGCTGCCGCATCCGATCCTTGACGGCGTCTGGGCCAAGGCCGCCGTCAACGCCAACTGTGCCTATCTCATCGTGGACTTCAGCGAGGAGACGATCGACCGCGCCCTCGGGATGACGCGGCGCGCGGGATTGAAGTATCTCTACCAGAGTGCGCCCTTCGAGACCTGGGGGCATTTCAGGCTGAAACCGAGCCTGTTTCCGAACGGCTGGGACGGCTTGCGGACCTGCGTGGAGAAAGCCCGCCAGGCCGGCGTGCGCATTGGCTTTCACACGCTGTCGAACTTCATCACGCCGAACGACCCGTACGTGACGCCGAAACCCGATGCGCGGTTGGCGCGCATCGGCGCGAGCGGGCTGACCACGAACGTCGACGCGGCACAGAAGGAGATTCCGGTCGCGTCGCCCGAGGTCTTCCGCAGGCAGACCGCCATGAACACTGTGGTCATCGGCGATGAGCTGATCCGCTATGCCTCGGTGTCGGCGGGGGCGCCCTGGCGGCTGCTCGATTGTCAGCGGGGCGCCTGGGGCACGCGCGCGGCGGCGCACGCCGGCGGCGACACCGCAGCCAAATTGACGGACCACGACTACAAGGTCTTTCTGACGGACGCCGAGCTTTCCCAGGAAGTCGCGCGGAACATCGCGAAGCTCTGCAACCACGCGGGCACGCTGCAAATCTCGCTCGACGGCTTGGAAGGGAACTGGTCCACCGGCATGGGACAGTATGGGCGGACGCTGTTCACCAAGGCGTGGTACGACGCGCTCTCACCAGGGTTGCGCGGGCAGATCAACGACGCCAGCAACCCGGGCCACTTCAACTGGCATATCTGCACCCGAATGAACTGG
>Ga0187853_10002501_pt1 | contig 15223 bp, 14 predicted proteins | sample June2016WEW_6_10_2_FD_132417 | JGI IMG/M metagenome (GOLD analysis project Ga0187853, IMG submission 132417) | Peatland microbial communities from SPRUCE experiment site at the Marcell Experimental Forest, Minnesota, USA - June2016WEW_6_100 | ecosystem: Environmental > Terrestrial > Soil >... | reverse complement strand
GATGAACGGATACCGCAATGTAACGGCCAATTTCTCTCCGAACCCCACGGCCGTCACCATTGCCTCCTCGCCGTCCGGGCTGTCTGGTGGTGGACAACCAGTCTCCAGCGATTACGACTCCGGCGACGTTCAACTGGACGCCCGGATCGTCGCATACGGTCAGCGCGACCACGCCCCAGTACTCCGCCGACAGCCACACGCAATACTCGTTTTCCTCATGGAGCGACAGCCAAGCGCAATCACACTCAATCACGGTGCCCAGTTCGGCAACGACCTACACGGCCACATACTCGACCAGGTATCTCCTGAACACGGTGTCCTCTCCGCCTGCCGGCGGCACGATCACGCCCAGCCCTGCCGGGCCCTGGTATAATCCGGGCCAAACGGTTTCCTTGACCGCCAACGCCAGCGCGGGATACACGTTTGGGTCCTGGTCCGGGGTGGACAGCTCATCGGGCAGCACGGCCAGCGTGACGATGAACGGCTACCGCAATGTGACGGCCAATTTCACCCCGAACCCCACGGTCATCAGCGATACTCGAATGGTGGGCCAAACGCTCAACATTGATGTCTCAACGACAGTAGGGTCCACGTACACGTTGGAATACAAGGATTCACTGGCAGATGCGAACTGGACCAGTGCTCAGTCGCAGACCGGCACGGGCGGGATCATCACCTTGAGCGACAACACGGCAACCAGTCCCGCGCGCTTCTACCGAGTTCGTGTCCAGTAGGGCACAGCACTCCACGGCGGCGGCGGTGGTCCGACGATCTTCGTTCGGCCAGCGCTGCCGCCCTTGTTTTTTGTGCGAGGGATCTCGGAGGGCTGAATTTGGCCCTTGCCAGGAGAGCGGCTTGATAAAAGCGTGAGCGTCGATGACCTGCCCCGAACTCCAGGAAGACCCGGCGCGAATTCTGGCGGCCGTCCCGTCACCTGTGCGCGAAGAGGTTGTCCTGGGCGAGGCCGCGGACCGGGTGGCGGCAGGCGGGTTCGGGGAGCCAGTGGAAACGCAGAGACTTGGGGCGGCGCAGCCGCAGGAAGGCGGTAACTGTTCAGCAGATTCATCAGCGTTTATTAGCGCAGATTAGCGGTTCAATGGTTCAGGGCGTGAGGCTTGGTGGCTCGCCGCGAACCGCTAATCTGCGCCAATAAACGCTGATAAGCCCTGCCGCGTTTTGTGGAACCCGTGAGCGTTTTATCCTGCGAACGGTTACAAAAATCTCGCTCAAAACGTTCGACTCTCAGGATTCGCAGCGCGAAGATCGGGGAGAGGAAGTTATTCGCAGCTCACGAGCACGTTGGGCTATTGCCTTGCAGAGAGGTTGGGTTTGCCACCGGTTGGGTGCATGATGAAGTCACGAGGACCCGCGTTGCATACAGTCGGTTCGGCTGGGATTGCAAATTGGCAATTGAAAATTTTCTATTTTCAATTACCAATGTCTGCGTCTGAGGCGCTGCCTCGTTAACATGCTCGAACTCCAAGAAGCCCTGGCGCGAATCCTGGCGAAGGTCCCCTCGCCGGCGCGCGAAGAGGTTGCCCTTGGCGAGGCGGCGGGGCGGGTGGCGGCGGAGCGATTGGCCGCACCGCTGGATCTGCCGCCATTTGACAATTCCGCCATGGACGGATACGCCGTGCGAGCGGCGGATGTCGCGGCGGCCCGCCCCGAGGCACCCGCTCGCTTGCGCCTGTGCGGCCATATTCCCGCCGGGCAAAGCCCGGCGCAGGAAGTTCCCTCCGGGACCTGCGCGCGCCTGTTCACAGGCTCGCCCATGCCGCCGGGCGCCGATGCGGTCGTCATGCAGGAGGACACGCGGGTTGCGCCGGAGGAGCCGGGTCTGGTCCTGGTCCTCGAGCCGGTCAAGCCGGGCGAAAGTGTCCGGCGGCGCGGCGAGGACGTCCAGCGCGGGGCGACGCTGATCGAGGCGGGCGGTCGGCTGAGCGCGGGCCGCATCAGTCTGCTGGCGGCGATGGGCCGCGCGCGAGTCCTTGTGGGGCGCCAACCCGTAGCGGGCCTGCTGGCCACCGGTTCGGAGTTGAGAGAGCCTGGCCAACCGCTGGGGCCCGGGCAGATTTATGAAGGCAATCGCGCCGCCTTGGCCGCCCTGGTTCGCGGCGCCGGGGCTGTTCCCAGGGTTTTTCCCCTGGTGGCGGATACGCCGGAGGCAACCCGCTCGGCGCTGGCGGAGGCCCTTGCCCAATGCGATGCCGTCGTGAGCACCGGAGGCGTGTCGGTCGGAGAACTGGACTTCGTCAAGGCCGCCCTGGCCGACTTGGGCGGGAGCTTGGAATTCTGGCGTGTCGCCATCAAGCCGGGCCGGCCTTTTGTCTTCGGCCGGTGGCGTGAGAAGCTCCTGTTCGGCCTGCCCGGCAACCCGGTCTCGGCCCTGGTCACTTTCCTGTTGCTGGTGCGCCCTGCCTTGCTCCGGTGGCAAGGCGCCAGTGAGATTGCCTTGCCCGCTTTCCCCGGCCTGCTGGCTGAACCGCTGGCCAATCCCGGGGTCCGCCCGCATTTCCTGCGCGTCAGAGTGGATGGCGCCGGCCAGGTCTATTCGGCCGGTCTGCAGGCCTCCCACGCCTTGAGTTCGCTGGCCGCCGCCAATGGCCTGGTCGAAGTGCCGCCCCAGACGACGCTGCCCCGCTCGAGCCGGGTGACGGTTATGAAGTGGGAATGACTGAGCCGAGTGTCGAGTGTCGAGTGTCGAGTGTCGAGGGAACGAAGGGCCGCCCCTCGCCGCTTAACGTCTTGGCCGGAGCAAGATGGCCTTCTTGTCGGTGCCCTGGACCTCGACGCTGTGGGTTTCGATGCCGGGGTCGTCTTTGAGGGCCTGGTGGATGATGCGGCGGTCAAAGGCGCTGAGCGGTTCCAGTTCCACGACATCGCCCCAGCGGCGGACTTTTTCGGCGGCTTCCTTGGCCTTCTTGACGAGGGCCTCGCGGGCCTGGGCGCGATAGCCGCTCACGTCCACCATGATTTTGGGGGCCGAGGGGTCCTGCTGGAAGAGCAGCCGGTTGGTGATGTATTGGAGGTCGGACAACGTCTGGCCCTGCCGTCCGATGAGGCGGCCCGAGTCCTCGGTCTTGACATCGAGCAAAACGCCTTCTTCGAGGCGGTGGTCTTCGACGGTGGCGTCGAAGCCCAGGAGGTTCAGGAGGCTTTCCAGTGTGGCTTTGGGTTCTGCGGGCATATCCGTCGTGAGTTGATGATTGATGGTCGATCAGTCCTGCGTCCAGTCAGCCGGGTGTTCATTTCCTCTTTTTTGGGGCCGGCGTCAATACCGGACCTTTGGCGGGGGGGGTAGATCCCGAGGCGGTCTTAGTAAGTTTGGTCTGGGCAATGCTCAGGAGGTTGTTGACGGTCCAGTAAAGGGTGAGGCCCGAGGAGAAGTTGTAGAGTGTCAACATAAAGATCAGGGGCAGGTAGCGCATGAGCTTGGCCTGGGTGGGATCCATCCCGGGAGAGGGGGGCGTTAGGTGCGCCTGCCAGAGCATGGTGCCGCCCATGATGAGCGGGAGCAGGTTGAAAGGCAGTCCCACCCCGGGAATGCCGAAGAAGGGCACGAAGCTCAAACCCGGAACGACGAAGAGGGTGTCGGGTTCGGCCAGGTCGCTGACCCAGAGGAAGCGGGCGCCGCGCAGTTCGATGGCGCTGGAGATCATGCGGTAAAAGCCAAAGAACACCGGGATCTGGATCATCATCGGGAAACAGCCGCTCATAGGGCTGACCTTGTTCTCCTTCCAGAGTTCCATCATCTTGCGCTGCATTTTGACCGGGTCGTCCTTGAATTTCTCCTGGATGACCTTGACCTGGGGCTGGAGGGCCTGCATCCGTTTCATCGAGCGGGTGCTGGCCTGAGTGAGCGGCCAGAGGACGAGCTTGATGATGATGGTGATGGCCACCACCGCCCAGCCGTAGGAAACCCACAGGACGTGGTGCAGCCAATTCATCCCGATCAACAGGGCCTTGGAGACAAAGCCCGACCAGCCGAAGTCCATCACCCGGTCGAAGTCGTTGCCGAAGCGCACGCCGATGTGCGCCAGCGTCTGGTATTCCTTGGGGCCCGCATAGAGGAAGACCCGGCGCTCGACGCTCTGGTTGGGGGCCAGGCTCTGTCCCGGATAGACCATGGCGGCCTGGTAGCCTTCGGGCGGCGGCGCGTTGGTGGCCACCAGGGCCGCCTCCTCTCCGCTGCGGCGCGGCAACTCGACCTTGCGCACTACCACCGCCTGCGCCGGCTGCTCGGGCATTGCTGCCAAAACAAAATACTGATTGTGCAACGCCACCCAGAACACGTTGCTGGAGCCGCCCACGTATTCGGCCGGCGGGATGCGCGGTGTGCAGGCAAAGCCGTGCGAAGAGAAATAACCCGCGCCCGTATCGACCGTTTTGGCGCCATTGGTGGCGCCATTGTACCACATGACCCCCACTGCCATTCCCCGGTCGCGGGCATCCATGGGAGCGGCGGTGCCGACAAACCATTGCTGCGGAGGCAACTCGAGCGGCCGGTCCGAGCGGTTCTCCAGCCGCACCGTCCCCGCCACCAGGTAATTCGAGGTGAGCTCGAAATCCTTGACGATCCTCAGCCCGTTGGTGAGTGTTTTTTCCGCCCTCACCCCATTGGTGGTGCCGGTCAGTTTGAAGATGCCGTCTCCTTGCACGGTCACCCCGTCCAGCAAGGCCAGCGTCGGCGCCACGGTGCAGGCGTTGAGCGTGGCGGCGGGCTTCGTCGAGGAACCTTTTACCCGGCCTCTCGAGTCTGTCTCCGGGTACAACTCGACCAGCTTCAAACCCCCGCCGTATGAAGAGAAGGTATAGCGGGCATTGGCGTTGCCGACCTGGACCAACTGTTCGGGTTGGTTGGTGTTGACAACCAGGACAGGCGCCGGAGGGGGCGCTTCGACTGGCGCGGGAACCGTCGGCGAAGCGGGGCCAGGACCGGCTGGCGACTCCGCCATGCCGGACGCATTGGTCGAGGCTGGCGGCATAGGCCCGGGCGGATACAGCTTGGGAACGAGCACGAAATACCAGAGCCCGATCAGGAGCACACAAACAACAATGCCGACGGTTGACTGGCGATCCATGCAAATTTATGGGGTTTTGGGACAATACCTGGTCCGGCCTGCGGGCCGGTCCTCGGGACGATTGGAGGGCTCCGAGCAAGCCTGCGCCAATGCAGAGTGGCGCCGCGCAGGGGGCAATGGCGGCACCGGATCCCATCCGCAGCCACCCCAGGGATGGCAGCGGCCAATGCGCTTAAGGGCCAGCCACATCCCCCCCAGGACCCCATGCACCCGGACCGCCTCCAGCGCGTATGCCGAACAACTGGGACTGAAGCGGCAGTGCGCCAGCGGCCCAAAAAAGGCCGTCTTCGCCGGGGAAATCACCCGGCGATACAGGCGCGCGCCCGAGATCAAAATATATTGAGCCGCATTCACCAATCCCACCTACCCTCCGGTTCCCTTCAACAATCTGGCCCTCCGCAACGTTGTCAAAAAATCCCTTTCGACCTCGGCGAACCCCTTGCCGGCAACCGAGGAGCGCGCTACCAGCACCAGGTCGACCGGCCGGGCCAATTCATGCTGGTGCAGCCGGAACGATTCCCGGAGCAAACGCCGCGCCCGGCTGCGCGCCACGGCGTTGCCAATCCTGGCGCCGGTGATCACCCCTAAACGCGAGGCCGAGGCGGCCGGCAATTCCTGCCAGTTGGCAATGAGACAGCCGCAAACCAGCCGCTCCCCCCGCTGACGGAGCCGGCTAAAATCCCGGCCCGCCTTGAGATGTGCCGCGCGCCCAAAGCGCTGCCGCTGTCCCGTCGCCCCGCGCATGCGCCAGCCCCGGTTAGACCGGCGTCAAACGCTTGCGGCCATTTCGACGCCGATTGCGCAGGATGGCCCGGCCGCTCTTGGTGGAATTGCGGCTCATAAACCCGTGCTGCCGTTGGCGGCGTATCTTCGACGGCTGATATTGTCGTTTCATAAAATCTCTTCGGCTCGCACCCCGCCGCGTCGCTCTGGCTTGACGCCTCGTCAGGAAACGCTCCGGAGTCGGAACGGGAGAGAGTAAGCAGTGAAAAATCCCCTGTCAAGCTAAGTCCAGTAGCGGTAATCGATGTCCGGGAAGAGATTGTCGCGCCATTCGATTTGGGCCAGCCAAGGTTGGTCGAGTTGTCCCTTGGAGAGTTGGTCGTAGAGGGCGGTGAAGCGGAGCAAGTGCTCGGTAGGGCGTTTGCGGGCGTAGTCGGGGCTGGAGCCGGTGCGGAGGATGAAGGGCCAGTCGCTGGCTTGGGCCAGGAGCAGTTCGCGGGCCGCCTGCCTGAGGGCGCGCGCCTGCAAGGGGCCGGGCTGGCGGAAGCGCCGGGCCAGTTCGGTCATGCGCTGCTGGGCAAAGTGGAGGTGGGGATAGAGCCATTGGTTCTTTTCGTTGAGCCAGACCTGCCAGTAGCCGCCCTCGCCCCAACTCGAGGCGGCCGGCGCGGCGACCTGGTTGGCAGGGTGGCGGCCCAGGTAATCCGCGGGCGTAATGAGGGCAAGCCCTTGCGGGTCGGCGCAGGCCCTGTGGGCCAAAGAGTCGAGGAATTCAGGCCCTTCGTACCACCAGTGGCCGAAAAGCTCGGCATCATAAGGGCAGACCAGCAGGGGCGGCCGGTCCATGGTTTCAGCCAGGGGCCGGATCTGCGCCAGACGGGCCTCCAGGAAGTGACTGGCGTGGGCGTCGGCGGTCTGGAGGGCGGCCTGGCGGTCATAAGCCTCTTTGTGGGGCCCGGGGCCGGTGATGCGGTGGTATTTGATGCCGGTGAAGCCCCGTTTGTCCACTCCGGGAAGGTGAGGCTTTACATAATCGAAATCGAGGTCGAAGCCGGCGTCCCGGTAAAAATCGCGGTAGCGAGGGTCGCCCGGGTAGCCTCCCTGGCGGCTCCAGACCTGCCGGGCGGAATCGAGGTCGCGGCCGAAGACGGCGATTCCGTTGGGAGTGAGAATGGGGGCGAACAGAGCGAAGCAAGGTCTGGGGCGGGCGCGCAGCAGGCCGTGGCTCTCGAGGATGAACCAGCGGAGGTTGGCCTCGAGCAAGGCGGGTTCGACCTCTTGGACGTAGGCGCATTCGGGCAGCCAGATGCCGCGCGGATCGCGGCCGAAACAACCGCGGTAATGGTCGCGGGCGGCCAGGATTTGGGCGCGGACGGAGGGGGGATGCGCAGCCAGCAAGGGGAGCAGGGCATGGGTGGCGGTGCTGGTGATGATTTCGATGCGCCCCTGGTCCTGAAAGGCGCGAAACGCGCCGACCAGGCCGCCTTGGCAGGCGAAGTAGAACTCACGCGTCCGGTTGAACCGCTCCAGATAGAACCGGGCCAGGTCGTGAAAGGCCGGTTCCCACCTGGTCCGGTGGGTCTCCTTTTCCGCCAGTTCGATGAGCCCCTCCGAGTGGCGGACGTATCGCTCCTGCAGCAGCCGATCCTGCAGCATCGCACACAGGGTTGGCGTCAGGGTCAGAGTCAGCCGCAGGTTCAGGCCCTCCTGCTGCCAGCGGCCGAGCAGTTGGAGCAGCGGCACGTAAGTCTCGGTGATGGCCTCGAAGAGCCAGTTTTCCTCGAGGAACTTTTCGTGTTCCGGATGCCGGACAAACGGCAGGTGCGCATGCAAGACCAAAGAGAGATACCCTTGCATATTCGAGGGGAACTGTTAATCAAAGCAGGCGGGTCAATCAGTGTGGCGGCTGAACTGCAATCTCACCTGGCGCCGGTCATCGTGAGCCGAAATCGCCGTTGCCAACAGGTCGTAATTCCCGTCCGGCAAGGCAAAACGATAGCTGAAGGTGCCGTCCGGGCGCAGGTGGATGGGTTGTCCGGCAATTGCCACCTGGGCGTCCGGCTCAGTCGCGCCATAGAGAACCAGTTCGGCATTGATGTTGAACCAGAATACCTCCGGTGGCTCCTCCCTCGCGCCCGCAGGAACTGCAGTCATTCCCGGGCTGGTGATGCCCGCTTCGGCGCCCGCCAGACTCGGCAGGCCCAATTCCTCGGCAGCCTGGGAGCCAATGTTCCCTTCCAGGTGAGGGAGGAGGGGCTCGGCAAGCTGTGACAGCACCTCGACCCTCGACCCTCGACCCTCGACACTCGACCCTCGACACTCGACCCTCAGGGGGTGAGGGAGGAGGAGTTCTGCAGGCTGTGGCACTACGCCGGCTTGTTCCGGCCCGGGGGCCGGTTTTCCGGGCGAAGGTTCCCAGTTGGCTTGCGGAGTTGAAGGGGGGAGTTCCTGCGGCCGGGGCCCCGAGGGCGCTTCCGGCTCGCTGGATGGCTGCCTCGTCGGGGCCGGTCTTGCAGGGCGGGGGATGGGGGCTGCGGGGGCTGCAGCCGGAGCCTCAACCGTGGCAAACCGCACGCTGGTGTCTTGCGACACGGCATCAGGCGGAGTGGTCGCGACTTCGGAAGTGGCAAGCCTCTGCCACAGGCCGCCAGGCAAAGAGTAGCCCAACTCCGCGACGTATGGGGTTTCCGCGCGCGGCACATAGACAGACCAATGCCGGGAATCGGGATGAAGATGGATTTGAGCCGTCGGCGAGCCTGAAACACCGCGCTCGTAAACGCGCAGGACCAGATGCTGCCCCGCGGCCAGCCCGCTGTATTGGCGTTGCTCTTCCCGAGAGATGTCCCAATGCGCATAAAGCCAGTGCGGCTCCCGCGCGGTCAGGAGCAGAGTCCGCGTGCCATAAGCCTCGGGCAACTGGGGGGCTTCGATCTCGAAATGTCCGGTCGGAGCCGCCGGCCCCAGGGCGTATTTCTGGCCCGGGCCCATGGCAGGCGTCGGCGCGCCCGATTCATCGCCTTCGAGGAGTATCGGCGGAATTCGAAAGGGCAGTTGGGCCACCGTCCGCTTCCGGGCCATGGACCGAGAACTCTTTTTCTTCATCTTCATACGGATACCCCACTTGCGCAAGCGGGCAGGGGTCAGTCGGACGCCCGAGAGATTACGGCGTAGCGGAAAGCGGTGCAACCGCGAAAATTGGCATAAAGACAGCTTGCCAGCAGGGCGCCAGCGGTGTTAACTCAGGCCCAGGTGAACGAACACGGCCCTAGAGAAAACCCTTCTTCGGCGCCAGGGCGAGCCGCCCTGTTGATCTACGTGGTGGACGATGAGACCGTGCTAACGGAAATGGCGGCCGTCGTTCTGCGATCGCTGGGCTACAGCGTGGAGACGTTCGCCAACGCGGAGGCCGCCCTGGCGGCATTTGCCCAGGCCCGGCCGCACCCCCACCTCATTGTTGCCGACTACGCCATGGGCGAGATGACGGGCTTGGGACTCATCGCCGAGTGCCGGCGCATGGACCCGGAGCAGAAGACGATTTTGGTCAGCGGCACGCAGGAGGAGCAGGTTTATCGCGATGCGCCCTGCAAACCGGATCGGTTCCTGGCCAAACCCTATCGGGCTCGAGACCTCATCGCGGCGGTGGTGGCGTTGGTGGGGCGGGCTGGTTAGCGCCCGTGCATCGGAGCGTGGAGCGTGGAGCGTAAGGGCATCGTAGCCACGCTCTCACGCTCCACGCTCCCACGCTCCCACGCTCTCAGGGCTGGCTGGTGATTCTGGACCACTCGACATTCTGGGAAGCGGCGTAAAGAGCAAAGGCCTTTTCGTTCTGAATCAGCACGGCCCGGACCACGCTGGAATCGTCGGCCCGTCCGAGGTTGAACACGGAATCCGGAATGATTCCGACCTTTTTATGGGCGTAAATCAGGGCAAAGACCGCCTGGGCAAAAGCGATGTGGGGCAGGTCCTTGTAAGCGCCTTCTGCCGTGTCCTCGACCGCATCGGCCAGGAACTCCAGTTGATCGACCAGGTGCGGGAACAGCGGCTCGTAAATCTGAGTGAACTCCAGCTTCCACTGCGGCAAATGTCTGAGCATCTTCTCCGAAATTGCCGGTGTAATTGAAGCCGCCCCTCGATTTACAAAATCCACGATTTCGGCCATCCGCGCACTTTACCGCAAAGGGCCGGCCCAGGAAAAGATAAATTTCACCTCACGATCAGGCCGGCTCTACCCGCAAAGAAATCCGAAATCCGAAGGCCGAAATCCGAAGGAAATCCGAAGGCCGAGATCCGAAGGCTGAGATCGCAAAGCTCTCGGGCATTGGCCCCGCGCTCAATACTGAGGCCGCAGGCGCTTGCGTGTCACGCAGCGACCGCACCGAATGAGGGACCGGATTCGGACTTCGGATTTCGGCCTTCGGCCTTCGGATTTCAGGGCTGCGGGTTTGGCCTCTCCCTCGCCAGCGTGGCTTCATCGCAGCCCTGTCCGGCTCAGCCGATGAAAATGGAAACGAGCGGGCCGGTTGCCCTGGCAGTCCAATTGGAGGGTGTAGAATCCGCCGTCTTTGAGCAACTCGAGGCCCGCCAGCGAGGGGCAGAGGCGGAGGCGGAAAGGGCGCCAGAGCCGGGCGTTGCGCAGGGCGGCGGTATAGCGCCCGGCGGTATGGCCCAGGAAAGGGAGCGGGGGCATCCCGGCCAGCAACCGGCTTTGGCGCAGCACCAGTTGGGAATGCAGATGGCCCACAATGGTATGCTCGATTTGCGGGAGCCTGGATTGCACGGCTTGCTCGCGCAACAAGAAGGGCAGCGCGGAGGGATCATGGCAGAAGAGCAACACCCGCTGGCCGGGCTGCAACGCGGCGAACGCGCGCCGGATTTCCGCTATATGCTCGGCCCGCAGCCGCTCCCATTCCGGCCGCTCCTCGGGCAGCATGTCGGCTTGGAACATCGGCAGGGCCACCAGGGAGGAAACCAATCCCATCAGGACGTAGTTGCCGAGGCTCTTTTGCCAGAAAGGCAGCAGCCCCAGCTCCCCGGTGGCGCGCCGCCAACTGGCCAGGCGCATGCCGCCCCGCCTCCCGAAGAAACTGAGCTTGCCCAGCTCGTGGTCGCCGATGGTCGCCCGGAGGTTCGGGCCAAAGCGTTCCCGCAGCAGGGCCAGGCACTCCCGCGCGCTCTGGCAGGCCGCGTCATCGCTCACGCCCACACAGACCGAGTCACAGGAGTAATCCCCGTTGGCTACGACAAAGTCCAGCGGCCCGGCCTGGCGCAGAAAGGCCTCGAGCAGATGATTCTGGCGCAAAGGATTGCGCAGCCAGATGAACCGGCGGTTCAGCATCAGCAGAGTCCGCAGCAGCGGGTTGCGCAGGTCGCGATATTCATAATCGTCACCGCGCGCCTGTTCGGCCGCGCTGGCGTAATGAATGTCGCTCAGGATGCCAAGCGTGCATGTTCCAGCCACTCAACCATGGTGCCGGAGGCCCCGCCGGTCCGTCAATGGCCGCCAGTTTTTTGCGTGGCAGTTTCTGGCTCCTAATCTTAATCTCGCTCCTAATCCTAATCCGAATGAATTGCCTGTTCGACCATGAAAAGCGGGAGATTAGGAGCAGGATTAAGATTGCGATTAGGAGGAATGCATCCCGTTTCGCACCCGGCAAACGCATGCCAGTTGACGGCGGCCAAATTACTTCGCACCCTGGCAGCCGTTTATGTGTCCGCAAACAGAGTCCGTTTGGCTTCTGCCCTTGGTCGTGGCGGCGCGCTTCCCGCGTGCCGCTCAGCACGTGTTTCAGTCCCCAGCCGGGTCTCCCACCGGAACCTGCGGGGTGGGCGCGTTTCACTTTTCTTGGTGGCGGTTTCTGGCTCCTAATCTTAATCTTGCTCCTAATCTTAATCCGAATGAATCCGCTGCACGAAGGAGATTAGGAACAGGATTAGGATTACGATTAGGAGCGGTTACCCAAAAAAGTGAAATGCCCCCCTGCGGGCCTTAGGTTGCGATCTGGCTCTCCCCGATTCCCCCATGCACGAAATTCTCTCCAAAAACCCCCTCAGCCCGAATGTCACCCGTCTGGACGTCCTGGCGCCCCGCATCGCCCAAATCCGCCTGCCCGGCCAATTCGTCATTGTCCGGCGCTGCGAGGGAGCCGAGCGCATCCCGCTGACCATTGCCGATGCCAATCCCGCCGCCGGCTCTATCGCCCTGGTTATCCAGGCCGTCGGCAAGAGCACCCGTGAACTGGCAGCCCTCGAACCCGGCGAGGCCATCACCGACATCGTCGGGCCTCTCGGGCATGCCACCGAACTGGTTGCCTCCGGCCGCGCCCTTTGCATCGGCGGCGGCGTCGGCACCGCGGTCGTCCACCCCATCGCCCAGGGCCTCCGCCAACGCGGCGTCACCGTGCTCAGCATCATCGGCGGCCGCTCCCGCCAATGGGTCATCTTCGAGTCCGAACTCCGCCGCCTCGGCCAGGTCATCGTCTGCACCGATGATGGCAGCTATGGCCGCCACGGCTTCGTGACCGATGCCGCCCGGGACACCCTGGCCCAGGGAGGCATCGACGTGGTCTATGCCGTCGGCCCGGTTCCCATGATGCGCGCCGTCGTCAACCTGACCCGGCCCCTCAAAGTCCGCACCATGGTCTCTCTGAACCCCGTGATGGTGGACGGCACCGGAATGTGCGGCGGCTGCCGCGTCGCCGTGGGCAATGAAACCAAATTCGCCTGTGTCGACGGCCCCGAATTCGACGGCCATCTGGTGGACTTTGACCTGCTCATGGACCGATTGACCACCTACCGCGAATTTGAAGAACAAGCCCTGGCCGCCTGCGAAGCCGGGGCCTGCAAAATCGGCCTCGGTTGAGAGGGTTGCCTTGCAACCTGTAAGCGTCCAAGCGTGTAATCCTTTTAGCAAAGAACCTCCCGTGTCCAAACCAACCACAAAACAGCGCCTGGCCATCGAGCGCCAGAAAATGTCGGAGCAGGACCCGCTGATCCGCAATGCGAATTTCAACGAAGTCAACCTGGGCCTGCCTGAAAAAGTGGCCCTGCTCGAGGCCGAGCGCTGCCTCCAATGCAGGGACCCAAAGTGCATCTCGGGCTGCCCCGTGCTGGTGGACATCCCGCGCTTTATCGACCTGCTCTCGCAAGGGGATTTGGCCGGCGCCGCCCGGAGCTTGTTGAGTGACAACGCCCTGCCGGCGGTGACCGGCCGGGTCTGTCCCCAGGAAACCCAATGCGAGATCGTCTGCATCCGAGGCCACAAGGGCCTGCCAGTGGCTATAGGCTACCTCGAACGTTACGTGGGCGATTGGGCGCGTGGCCACGCCGGCCAACCGCCCCTGCAACTGGCCCCGCCCACCGGCCGAAAGGTGGCCATCGTCGGCTCCGGCCCGGGCGGCCTCACCGCCGCGGGCGAGTTGGTCCGGCGCGGCCACCAGGTCACGGTCTTCGAGGCGCTCCACAAGCCGGGCGGCGTCCTGGTCTATGGCATCCCCGAATTCCGCCTGCCCAAAAACATCGTCCGGGCCGAAGTCGCCCGGCTCGAACAGGCCGGGGTGAAAATCGTCTGCAACACGGTCATCGGCCGGACCTACACCGTGCAGGAGTTGCGCCAGCGGTTCGACGCCCTGTTCATCGCCAACGGCGCCGGCCTGCCTGTCTTCATGAACGTCCCCGGCGAGAACCTCAAGGGCGTTTATTCGGCCAACGAATACCTCACCCGGGTCAATCTCATGGCGGCCTATCAGTTCCCCAGGTCCGACACTCCCGTCCTCAAGGGCCGGCGCATCGCCACGATCGGCGGCGGCAACGTCGCCATGGACTCCGCCCGCACCGCCAAACGCCTGGGCGCCGCCACTTCCATGATCGCCTATCGCCGCACCCGCAAAGAAATGCCCGCCCGGGCCGAGGAAATTCACCACGCAGAACAGGAAGGCATCCAGTTCGAGTTCCTGGCCGCCCCCGTCGAGGTCCTGGGCAATGAAAAAAAATGGGTTGCCGGCCTCAAATGCGTCCGGATGCAATTGGGCGAGCCCGATGCCTCCGGCCGCGCTCGCCCGGTCGCCATCCCCGGCTCGGAGTTCGTCATCCCTTGCGACCTCGTGGTCGTGGCGGTCGGCACCCGCGCCAATCCCCTGCTGACGGCCACCTGCCCCGAGCTCAAGCTCAACCAGCACGGCAACATCATCGTGGACGACAACGGCATGACCAGCCTGCCGGGGGTTTTTGCCGGCGGCGACATCGTTCGCGGCGCCGCCACCGTCATCCTGGCCATGGGCGACGGCAAACGCGCCGCCCGCGCCATGGACGATTACCTTAACTCATAATTCATAATTGCATGAAAGGCATCCCTGTCCTCAACGTAACGGCGGACTGCATCGCCCGCGCCTGGGAACTCTCCCTCATCGAACTGCACGCCAAAGGCTGCCAGCTCAAAACCGAATACGACAAACCCGAAGACCCGCCCAGCAAAGATGCCACCATGTTCATCACCATCACCGACCCGTTGCAGGAGCCGATGATTCATAAGGATTTTCCCGGCGGCCCGCTCGAGTTGCAGGAATATGTCATGGAAGTCTGCGACGGCATCAAGGACCATCTGGTCCGAAATCCGGACGACCCCAAAGACACGCGGTGGGAGTACACCTATCACCAGCGTTTGTTCAACTACCAGGTCCCCTCGCTCAAGCCCTTCGATCAGATCGAAGCCCTCTGCCAGAAACTGGCCCGGACACCCCACACGCGGCGCGCCCAGGCGATTACCTGGAAGGTCTGGGAGGACAACGACTGCTACGACCCCGCCTGCCTGCAGAGCATCTGGTGCCGCATCCTCGAGCAGGAGGGCCAGCCGGTGCTCAGCATGAACGTGCGCTTCCGCTCCAATGACGCCTACAAAGCCGCTTTCATGAACATCTTCGCCCTGGTCCAACTCCAGCAACGCATCGCCGCCCGCATCGCCGCCCTGACCGGCCGAGCGGTCGCCCTGGGCCGTTACGTCCATACGGTCGACAGCTACCATATCTACGGCAGCTACTTCAAAGAGTTCGAAGGCCGCTTCCTCGGGGCCCTCCAAAAACGCTCCTTCGAGCAGCGCACCCTCCACTATGCCGACCTGCGCCAAATGATGGAAGAAGCCAAGCCGATGATCCTCGCAAAGGCCGCCGCGATGGGCTCCTCGTGATCGTAATCCTGCTCCTAATCGTAATCCTAATCCTTAAAGGGGTCGGTTCTCCACCTTTCCACAATTGCGTTCACCCCGAGAGTCCATTCCGGCCGCTAGTATCATGACAATGTAATTACGTTACATAGTGTCGCGACAATTTCCGGTCCGCGTCTTGTCGTGTGAACCGCCACTGAATGCGGCACCGAGCTTCGTTGCGTCGCTGCTCCCAGGCGAGCACTTCCGAACGCAGGCGGGCTTC
>Ga0187853_10002482_pt1 | contig 15333 bp, 14 predicted proteins | sample June2016WEW_6_10_2_FD_132417 | JGI IMG/M metagenome (GOLD analysis project Ga0187853, IMG submission 132417) | Peatland microbial communities from SPRUCE experiment site at the Marcell Experimental Forest, Minnesota, USA - June2016WEW_6_100 | ecosystem: Environmental > Terrestrial > Soil >... | reverse complement strand
GCATGCTGCAGGTCGCCCGCGGCGCGGCGCGGAGCCCCGGCGGCGCCGGCGGGGGCGTGAGCGCCTGGGTGCGCGCGATGGCCCGCCAGATCGCGCACGAGTCGTCCACGCTCTTCAGGGCAGTGGCCCTCGCGACGATCGTGGTCCTCGCCGCCGCGCTCGCGCTCGTCTGGCGCGCCTCCCTGCACGCGAGCGCCGCCGCCCAGACGCGCCTCGCCGCCGCCGAGCGCGCCTTCGCGACCCAGCTCCGCTCGTCGAACGAAGCGCAGCAGCGCGCGACGGCGGAGATCTCCCGGCTGCAGCGCGCGATCGCCGACGCGCGCGCATCGAGCGTGCCGCGCGCCGTGGTCGACTCCCTCGAGGGACGGCTGAAGGACGAGGAGGCCCGCGCCGCGCCCGGCACCCCCGAAGGGACCGCCGATTTCTCCCGCGTCGCCGCCGACAACCAGGCGGCGGTGGGGCTCGTCATCGTCCGCTACCAGACCGATTCGGTGATGGGCACCGGCTTCGTGATCACCCCCTCGGGCTTCCTCCTGACGAACGGCCACGTCGTCCAGGACCCGAGCCGCCCCCGCCCCCGCGCCATCGAGGTCGTGATGGCCGACACGCGCACGCCGCTCCTGGCCGACGTCGTCGCCGTCAGCAACGTGCGCGACGAGGACGTCGCGGTGCTCAAGGTGCGCAACTACCACGGGGCCGTCGTCCGGTCCATCGACTGGGAGGGGACCGGCGTCCGGCAGGGCGCGCCCGCGGCCCTGATCGGGTTCCCGCGGGGCACGCAGCTGGCCTTCGACCCCGCCGGCTTCGTCCGCACCACGATGTTCGCGGGGATCGTCGCGAAGGCGACCAGCGAGTGGATCCAGTTCGGCGGTCCCTCGGCGTCAGGCTCCTCGGGGAGCCCGGTCTTCAACGCGGCGGGACAGGTGATCGCACTGCACTACGGCGCGCTGGCCGACTCCGCCGCCGAGGCCGGCGCCCCCGGCCTCGGTTTCGCCATCCCCATCGCGCGGGCCCGGCGCTGGCTGCCGCTGACGGTACGCAATGAGCTGGGGATCTGAGAAACGAAAGGCCCGGCTTCAGCGCCGGGCCTTCGTGTGAGCGACGGCAGACGCCCCTCAGCGCTCCCGCCACTCCTCTTCGTTGGTCGCCTCTTCCTCGTTCGCCCAGAACCACATCAGAATCCGCGGCGGCCGCGACGCTTCGCCGCCGTCGTTGATGACGATGCCCAGGGGCTCACCCGTTGTCGCCAGGATCGCTGTCGCCATACCGCCACCCCGCCAGAGTTGAAACGCACGCGCACGACTCCCGCACCATCTCCTAAGGCACGGCCCGTGCCCCGGCGGATGGATTCGTAACCTGATGATTTGCAGTTACTTGCAGACTAAGCAGAAGGCGACGCGTGCAATTATGTGTCAGTTCGACACAGGCTACGCCGTTTCACTCTGACGCACTTCCGGTTGCTCCGGCTGCTCGGGCTGCGTGGCGAGGAAGCCGAAGTTGCGGGTGCGGTGCGCACCGGCGCCCGGGTCCTTCGCGCGCGCGACGGTCCAGTCGGCGTAGAGGGAGCGGAGCGCGTCGCTGGAGACGGGTGGGTTCTTCCCGGCCGGGCCGCCCGCCGGCATGACGACGTGCCGCCCGCCCGGGACCGTGACGGCCTTGAGTCGCCGGATGAGCTCGGCCCGCTCGAGCGCGGAGAGGCCTGCCAGGGCGGACGTCTCGATCGTGCAGCCGTCGAGTGGCTGGTGCGGCGTCCAGCTCTCAAGCGGCACCACCAGGCACTCGATGCGGCTGCTGAGCTGCTCGGCGATGGCCCGGTTCTCGAGTCCTTCGATCGCCGCGAGGTCCGGATCGCCCACGAGGACTTTCGCGCCCCGGGCAGCGAGGAACAGCGCGCACGCGCCGTCGGCGGCGCCGACGACGGCGAAGGTGTCCAGCTCCTTGACGAACTCGGCGAGCAGCACGACCGGATCGTGCGGGGCGAGCCCCCAGTGGGTGGGCTGGACCTGCGCCGCGCGGAGCGCCAGGTGCCGCTCCCGCCAGCGGCGGTAGGAGGGCAGGCGCAGGCGGCGGCGGATGATGGAGTCCACCTGTTCCTGAAGGAGCACCTCGGTGAGGGTGTACTGCTCGGTGCGGGCCAGCTCCTGGACGGCTTCGTCGCCGATGCCGAGGATCGAGGCCCGCGGCAGGCCGTCCTTGTACTCCTCGATCCGCTGCTCGATGAACTCCTCGTACTCGGCGCGCAGGCTGCGCGGCGCGCGGCGGGACCGGCCTTCCTCGGTGATCAGCACGGTTCGATGTGCACCACGACCCGGTCGAGCCGCAGCTCGTCCTTGAGCCGTCGTTCGACCGCGTCCGAGATGGCGTGGGCCTGATCCACCGGGAGCTGACTGGACACGCCGATGGTGAGCTCCGCGAAGGCGATGCCCGCCGCCAGACGCGAGCGGATGTCGTAGGCCGAGCGCACGCCGTCCACGCCTTCGGCGGAGCGGCGCACCAGGTCGGGCTCGTGGGCCGCCTGGTCCACCAGGACCGGCACGCCCCGCTTCAGGATCTGCCAGGCGACGCGCACGATCATGACGACGATGGCCAGCGCGACGACGGGGTCCACGTGCGGCACCCGGGCCCGCGAGGCGAATGCGCCCAGGATGACGCCGACCGTGATCATCACGTCCACGCGCGTATGGGCCGCATCCGCGAGCAGGAGTTCGCTCGAGAGCTGGCGGCCCTTCCTCGCCTCGTACCACGCCACCCAGCCGTTGACCGCGAGCGTGCCGGCCAGCAGCCAGAGGGAGAGGCCGGTGATGTCGGGCGGCGGCGTGCCGGCCACGAGGCGGCCGACCGCGCTCTTGATCAGCTCGACCGAGGCGACCAGCAGGAAGACGACGATGCCGAGCGCCCCGAGCACCTCGAACTTGCCGTGGCCGTACGGGTGCTTGTCGTCGGGTGCGGCGCCCGCGTACCGCATCAGGACGGTGAAGGCGACGTTGTTGAATGCGTCCACCGACGAGTGCACGGCGTCACCGATGACGGAGAGGGAGCCCGACGTGATGCCGATGGCGAGCTTGACGCCGACGACCGCGAGATTGGCGGCGAGGAGGCCGAAGAAGACGCGCTGGATGGACGCCGTACGATCGCGCCCGTTGGCGCGCGCCGCTGGCATGCGGTCAAGCTGAGGAAGCCGATCTCGGCTGTCAACTCCCTTGTTGGCCGTTCCGCGGCTCCGTAGCTTGGCCTTCGGCACGGCGGGAGGGCCATGCACCTCGACCTGCATCTGCACAGCACCTGTTCCGACGGCGCGCTCGCGCCGCGGGACGTGGTGCTCGCCGCCCGGCGCGCCGGCCTCGGGATGATCGCGCTCGCCGATCACGACACCGTCGCCGGCGTGGAGGCCGCGCGGGCGGCGGCCGTCGCGCAGGAGGGGATCGGGATCCTGCCGGCCGCGGAATTCACCTGCGAGCTGGACGGCGCCGAGATCCACCTGCTCGGCTATGCGTTCCGGCTCGACGATCCGGGCATCGCGGCGCTCACCGGACGGGCGGCCGGCTCGCGCCGGGACCGCCTGGCGGCGATGCTCGAACGGCTCCGGGCGCTGGGCGTGGCCATCACGGCGGAGGACGTGCTGAGCGAGCCGGAGTGCGCGTCCATCGGCCGGATGCACCTGGCACGGGCCCTCGTGCGGCTGCGCGTGGCCGGGTCCATCAACGACGCCTTCGGCCGTTTCATCGGCGACCGGGCGCCGGCGTTCGTGCCCAGCCGCGGCCCCGTGGTCGCCGACGCGATCGCGGCGATCCATCAGGCCGGCGGCTGTGCGGTGTGGGCCCACCCGTCGCTCCAGGACGCGCGGAAGTTCGGGCAGCTCAAGGCCGTCGGGCTCGCCGGGGTCGAGGCGTTGCGCCCGGCGCTCGATCCGGTCGAGTCGTCGGCGATGGAGGAAGCGGCGCGCGCCGCGGGGCTGTTCGTGACCGGGGGCTCGGATTGGCACGGGGGCGCGCGGCCCGCCCTCGGGAGCTGGTTCGTGACCGAGCGCCACGTCGGAGCGTTCCTGGAGCGGGTGGGGATCGCCGCCTAGTCGGTGGCGCGGAGCAGTGCGGCCTTGAGGTAGCCGGTCTCGGGGATGGTGACGATCTCGGGATGGTCGGCCGCGGCGCCGCGGATCTCGAGGAGCTGGAGGCGCCGGCCGCTGTCGGAGGCGGCGTCGGTGAGCATCCCGAAGAAGTCGCCGCGGTGCACGTGGTGCGAGCAGGAGGCGGTGAACAGGACGCCGCCCGGCGCGAGCAGGTGCATCGCGCGGAGGTTGATCTCCTTGTAGCCCGCCAGCGCGCGGGCCAGCGATCGCCGGTCCCGCGCGAACGCCGGCGGATCCAGGACGATCGTATCGAACCGGTCGCCCGTCGTCGCCGCCGCCTTGAGCCAGTCGAAGGCGTTCGCCTCGACGGTGCGCACCTGCGTCACGCCGTTCAGGGCCGCGTTCTGCTCGAGGATGCCGAGCGCGTCACCCGAGATCTCCACGGCCACGACTTCCTTCGCACCCCCCAGAGCGAGATGCATGGCGAAGAGCCCGTGGTAGGCGAAGGCGTCCAGGCAGCGCCCGCCCGCCCTGGCCCCGATCAGCTGCCGGTTCTCCCGCTGGTCGAGGAAGGCTCCGGTCTTCTGCCCGGTCCACGGCGCGGCGAGGAAGCGGACGCGCCCCTCCTTGCACTCGATCGTCTCGGGGACCTCGCCGAACGCGAGCGTGACGTCGCGGGGCAGCCGCTCGCGCTCGCGCACCGCGGGGTCGTTCCGGAGCAGCAGGCCCTTCGGCGCCAGCGTGTCCCGGATCGCGGCGACGACGTCGTCGCGCACGGCCTCGAGCCCCGCGGAGAGGAGTTGCGCGACCGCGTAGTCGCCGTAGCGGTCCACGATGAGCGAGGGGAGGCCGTCACCCTCGGCGTGGACCGCCCGCCAGGCCGAATCCGCGATGCCGCGCCTGCGGTCCAGGGCCGCGCGCACCATCGCCGTCCACCACGCCCGGTCCACCGCCGTGCCGGCGGGCGCCAGCCAGCGGGCGCGGATCTCCGAAGCCGGCGAGTAGAGCGCGGTGCCGAGTCCCTTGCCGCGCCCGTCCACGAGCTGCGCGAGCCCCGGCTCCCCTCCATCCTCGCTCAGGTCGGAGCGGAAGATCCAGGGATGCCCGGTCCGGAGCCGGCCTACGCCCTTGGGCGAAACGACGAGGGTGGGGAGGCTCATGCGCCGAGGGCCGCGCGCAGCGCCCGGGTGGCGGCGACCGGGTCGGCGGCGCCCAGGACGGCCCGGATGACCGCGACGCCGGCGGCGCCGGCCGCCATCAGGTCCGGGACCAGCTCGGCGGTCACGCCGCCGATGGCCACCGCGGGGAGGTCGGGCGCGGCGGCGTGGATCGCGCGGAACCCCTCGATGCCGATCGCGCCGCCCGCGTCGACCTTGCTCCCGGTCGCGGCGACGGGGCCGATGCCCAGATAGTGCGCACCGGCGGCGGCGGCGCGCCGAGCCTCCTCCGGGGTGCCGCCCGAGCCGCCGAGCCAGAAGCCGGGCGGCGCGAGGCGCAGCGCTTCGGCAATGGGGAAGTCGTCCTGGCCGAGATGACACCCGGCCGCGCCGGCGGCGACGGCGACGTCGAGCCGGTCGTTGACGATCACGGGGAGTCCGGCCGCGGCGGCGATGACCCGGCGCGTGAGGTCGGCCAGGTCGCCGGCGCTCTCCCGCTTCGCGCGCACCTGCAGCATCGTGGCGCCGCCCTGCGCGGCGTGACGCGCCAGTGTCTCGAGATCCGCCTTCACCTCGCGCGCCACGCCGGTGTCGAGAATCACCACCAGTCGGAGCGCGGCGGCGAGCGGCTGCCTGGTCACGGGGTCGGCTGCGTGCGCCGCGCGGCCATCGCGGCGAGGCTGTCCCGCTTCGCGGCCCGCGCCACGCTGTCCTTCGCCGCCTGCCACTCGGCGCGGAGGCGCCGCGCCACCTTCACCGAGTCCGTGTGCTCCGCCCAGGTCTTGCTGAACATGTGCGTCCCGTCCGGCCGGGCGACGAAGAAGAGGAACTGGTGCTTGCCCGGATAGAGGGTCGCGATGATGCTCGGCCGCCCGGGCGAGGCGATGGGCCCCGGCGGCAGGCCCCGGTGCTTGTACGTGTTGTACGCGGACCCCACCTGCAGGTCGCGCCTCATCACGCGGGTCACGTGCTTGCCGAGGGCGTAGATCACCGTCGGATCGGCCTCGAGCTTCATCGGCGGCTTCACGTGCAGGCGGTTCCAGTAGACGCCGGCGATGGTGCGCCGCTCCTGGTACTTGCGCGCTTCCGCCTCGACGATGCTGGCCAGCGTCACGACCTGGTGGCGCGTGCGGCCCAGCGCCGCCGCGCGGCGGTCCATCGTGGTGTCCCACTGGGAGAGGAACATCTGCACCATCTGGTTCACGAGCTGCTCGGGTGAGGCGCCGAACACTACGCGGTAGGTCTCCGGAAAGAGGTAGCCCTCGACCGTCTTGACCCCCTTCGGCACGCCAAGGAGGCGGAGCAGGGACGTGTCGCGCGTCGCCGCGATGAAGGCGGCGCTGTCCATCCCGAGCTTGCGGCTCGCGTCGTGCGCGATCTCCCACGTGGTGTAGCCCTCGGGCACCGTGAAGTAGTCGTCGGCGGTGTTCCCCTTGAGCATGTCCTCCAGGATCTTCCGCGTCCGCTCGCCGTGCGCGAACTCGTACCGCCCCGGACTCAGGTGACGGTCGAGCCCGCGGAACGCCGGCGTGAACCACGCGAGGATGCGCGCGGCGAGCAGGAACCGGCGAGTGGACGAGATGATCTGGTGGGCCGCGAGGGAGTCGGCGACGGTATGGAGCGAGGCGCGCTTGGGCACGAAGAGGCGCTCCCTCGGAGCGCCTGGAGAGGGCCCGGCACACGACAGCCCCAGTGCGCACGCCGCCGTCAGGACGGACGCACGGAGGCACGGACGCACGGACGCACGGAGCCGGCTCATGGCATCTCCTGCGCGTCGGTGCGTCGGTGCGTCTGTGCGTCGAGAAAGTGCTGCAGGATCTGGGTCGCGGCCATCTGGTCGATGCGCTCCCGCGAGTCGCGGTCGCGGACGCCGGCCGCCCGCGCCGAGCGGAGCGCGGCCGCCGTGGAGAGCCGCTCGTCCCACCAGGTCACCGGTACGCCCGACCGGCGGGCCACCGCCTCGCCGAGGGCGCGCGCCTCCGCGGCGGCGTCGCCCTCCTCGCCCTCGGGGGTGAGCGGCAGGCCGACGACGACGAGCACGACCTCGTGGCGGGTGATCAGATCGAGGATCTCGCGCACCGGGGGCCGATGCCCCGGACGTCGGGTGAGCGTCGTCAGAGGCTGCGCGAGGAGCCGCGTGGGGTCCGACAGGGCCACGCCGAAGCGCTTGGTGCCCCAGTCCAAGGCCAGCACCCGTCCTGCGCCCGGCTCGGGCAAGCGCCCTACCCCTGCGCCATGGTCGCGAAGAATTCCTTGTTGTTCTTGGTCCGCTTCATCCGCTCGATCAGAAACTCGATCGCCTCGACCGGCGGCATGTCCGCGAGGAACTTCCGCAGCAGGTACATCCGGTTCAGCTCGTCCGGCGGGAGGAGCAGCTCCTCCTTCCGGGTGGCGCTCTTCTGCACGTCGATGGCCGGCCAGATCCGCCGCTCGCTGATCTTCCGGTCCAGGACCAGCTCCATGTTGCCGGTGCCCTTGAACTCCTCGAAGATCACCTCGTCCATCCGGCTGCCGGTCTCGATCAGCGCCGTGCCGACGATCGTGAGCGAGCCGCCGCCCTCGATGTTGCGCGCCGCCCCGAAGAACCGCTTCGGCTTGTGCAGCGCGTTGGCGTCCACGCCGCCCGACAGGATCTTGCCCGAGTGCGGGACCACCACGTTGTGGGCGCGCGCCAGCCGCGTGATCGAGTCGAGCAGGATCACCACGTCCTTCCCCGACTCCACCAGCCGCTTCGCCTTCTCCAGCACCATGTCCGAGACCTGCACGTGCCGGTCGGCCGGCTCGTCGAAGGTCGAGGAGATGACCTCGGCCTTCACGTTCTCTTCCATGTCCGTCACTTCCTCGGGCCGCTCGTCGATGAGCAGCACGATCAGGACGCACTCGGGATGGTTCTCGGTGATGGAGTTCGCCAGCTTCTGCAGGAGGATCGTCTTGCCGGCCTTGGGGGGCGAGGAGATCAGGGCGCGCTGGCCCTTGCCGATCGGCGCGAGCATGTCGATCACCCGCATCGAGAGATCGTTGTCCTTGCGCTCGAGCCGCAGCCGTTCGTCCGGATAGCGCGGCCGCAGGTTGTCGAACGCGATGCGGTGCTTCGCCTTCTCCGGCTCGTCGCCGTTGACCGTCTCGACCTTGAGGAGGGCGAGGTAGCGCTCCCCTTCCTTCGGGGGACGCACCTGGCCGAGGATCGTGTCCCCGGTCCGGAGATCGAACCGCTTGATCTGGCTGGGCGAGACGTAGATGTCGTCGGGGCCGTACAGGTAGTTCCAGTCCTGGCTGCGCAGGAACCCGTAGCCTTCCGGCAGGATCTCGAGCACCCCCTCGCCCCGCAGCACCGTGTCGGAGTCGAGCAGGTTCTGCTCGATGCGGAAGATCAGGTCCTGTTTCCTGAGGCCCGAGTAGTTGGTGATGTTGAGCTCTTCTGCCATCGCGTGCAGTTCCGCGACGGACTTCTTCTTCAGTTCGGCGATGTCCACGGATGGAAACTCCGGGTGCGGTGGGGAGGCTGAGGGTGTTCAACCCCCGGCCCGGTCAACCCTCACAGTTGTGGTATTGAAGCGGCAGCAGTGCCGGCTCGGATGTGGTGCGATATGGGGTTGGTCAGCGAGCAACTGATTCTAGAGCATACACATAGCCTGGTCAAGAGGCTCCGGGCGCGACAAACCCGAGGCGGCGGTCCCGAATATTGCGCCGGTCTCGTAAGTCGTTATATTGCTTCAAACTCGGACGTTTTGGACCTCGTGTCCGGGTTCGGATGCCCCCTCACTCGGAGCTTCCGATGCCGCTGCCGCAGTCCCGATCCAGCGTTCCCGATCCGTCCGAGCCGGTCCTCCACGACCTGGCTCCGCTGCGCTATGAAGGTACTGGGCTCGCCGTCCGGCTCGCCGTCTGGCGCACCGACGACGGGATGTGGCGGGGTCGCCTGCACTTCGTCGAGGGGGGCAGCAACACCGAGCGCGTGACGGCCGAGATCTTCTGCGCCACGAGCGAGCAGGATCTGTGGCAGGCCGTGCGGGACCTGCGGGAACACCATCTCCGCGATCTCTACCGCTCGCTCAGTACCTGAGGAAGGGGAACCGGCGTGGCGGACCTCGGCGAGGACCCCAACCGGAAGTTCCGGCACGATCTGGCCAATCCCCTCGCCGCCATCCTCGCCGAGGCGCAGCTGCTGCTCCTCAACGAGGCCCAGCTCGACGCGGAGACGGTCGAGGGGCTGCGGGAGATCGAGGCGCTGGCGCGGCGGATGCGCGAGATGCTCCAGGCGAACAGGTCCCCCGGGTAGGCGGCGCGTCCTCCCCTCTCCCATCCGATGACTGACGATTTTCTGACGACGACGCGGGACGACCTGCGGGCGTGGGACGTGCCCCGGCACGTCCCCCTGGTGATCCTGCGCTCGACGCAGGTCTTTCCGCTGGGCGTCGCGGCGGTGCAGGTCACCAGCCGGACCAACGTGGCGGCGATCCGCGCGCTCTCGGCGACGCAGAAGACCGTGGTGATCGTGCGGGCCGATGCGGCGTCGGCGCCGCCGTCGTCGTTCGTGGGCCGCCTCGGCGTGGCGGCGGGCGTGCTCGACCGGATGAACCTCGCCGACGAGGCGGTGCAGGTCACCTTCCAGGGGAAGAAGCGGGTGCGGATCGACAGCGTCACCGAGGGCGCGGAGTGGCCGTCGGCGGCGGTGAGTCCCGTGCTGGAGCCCGAGGAAGCGCGCCCCGAGCTGGACCGGCGCATCGGCGCGGTGCTCCGTCTGGCGGAGACGCTGGCCTCGCTCGACCCGGCGGTGAACGCGGAGTCGGTGGAGAATCTGCGGGCCAACGTCGAGGACGCGAGCCACTTCGCGGACCTGGTGGCGCAGCAGCTCCCGTTCTCGGTGGCGCAGCGCGACCGCATCATCGCCGAGCCGGCGCCGGCGGTGCGCCTCGACATCCTCGCCGATTTCCTCGCCGCCCTGGTCGAGCGCGCCGACGTCCAGCGCGAGGTGGACCGCCTCACCACGATGCAGCTCGAGCGCGGGCGCCGCGAGTATCTGCTCCGCCAGCAGCTGGAGGCGATCCGCGCCGAGCTGGGCGAGGACGACGCGATGCGGGAGGCCCGCGAGCTGAAGGCGCACCTCGAGGGGCTGGCGATGCCGGAGACGGCGCGCGGCGAGGCGCTGCGCGAGCTGGAACGCCTGGGCCGCCTCACCCCCGCCTCCGCCGAGTACCAGGTGGCGCGCACGTACCTCGACTGGATGCTGGCGCTCCCGTGGGGCGTGGAGGTGGAGGAACGGCGGCCCGATCCCGCGGCGGTGCGCGCAGTGCTGGACCTGGGGCACCTCGCGCTCGACGAGGCCAAGACGCGGATCGTCGAGTACCTCGCGGTGCGCCGCCTCGCGCCCAAGGCCCGCCCGCCGATCCTCTGCTTCGTGGGACCGCCGGGCGTGGGGAAGACGTCGCTGGGGCGCGCGATCGCCGACGCGATGGGTCGCCCCTTCGGCCGGATGAGCCTGGGCGGCGTGGACGACGAAGCCGTGATCCGCGGCCACCGCCGCACCTACGTCGGCGCGATGCCGGGGAAGATCGTCCAGGAGATCAGCCGGGCGCGGGCGATGAACCCGGTGCTGATGATCGACGAGATCGACAAGCTCGGGGCCGACCGCCCGGGGCACGGCAGCCCGTCGGCGGCGCTGCTCGAGGTCCTCGATCCCGAGCAGAACGTCGCCTTCGTGGACCACTACCTGAACGTGCCGTTCGACCTGTCGCGGGTCCTGTTCATCGCCACGGCCAACGCGGAGCCGCAGATCCCGGAACCGCTGCTGGACCGGATGGAGGTCATCGAGATCCCGGGGTACACGCCCGAGGAGAAAGTGGCGATCGCCCGCCGGCACCTGCTGCCGCAACTGCTGCCGGATAACGGGCTCTCCGACGGCGAGATCGCGATCGACGACGACGCGCTCGCGCTCGTGGCCTCCGGCTACGCGCGGGAGGCGGGCGTGCGGGGCATCAAGCGCGATCTCGCCGCGCTCCTCCGCCGCCTCGCCACGCGCAAGGCCGCGGGCGCCGCCGGGCCGTGGACGGTGGACGCGAAGCTGATCGACGAGGTGCTCGGCCCGCCGCGGTTCGTGGACGAACGCGCCCAGCCGGTGCCCGCCATCGGCGTCGCCAACGGCCTCGCCTGGACGTCCACGGGCGGCGACCTGCTCCCGGTGGAGGCGATCGCGATGCCCGGGACGGGCCAGTTCCAGGTCACCGGCCAGCTCGGCTCGGTGATGATCGAGTCGGTACAGGCCGCGGCCTCGTGGGTGCGCAGCCGCGCCGAGGAACTCGGCATCCCGCGGCGCCGCTTCGGCGAGCGCGACGTCCATGTGCACTTCCCCGAGGGGGCGATCCCGAAGGACGGCCCCTCGGCGGGCGTCACGATCGCCACGGTGCTCGCCAGCCTGTTCACCGAGCGGAGGATCCGCTCCGATCTCGCGATGACCGGCGAGATCACGCTGACCGGGCGCGTGCTCGCGGTGGGCGGGCTCCGGGAGAAGCTCGGGGCCGCGGTGCGCGGCCACATCCCCACGGTGCTGATCCCCAACGACTGCGAGAGCGAGCTCCGGAAAGTGCCCGAGACCATCAAGCGGAGTCTCAAGATCCACCTGGTGGAGACCGCCGACGAGGTGCTGCGGCTGGCGCTCCTTCCCAAAGCGAGGAAGAAGACACGATGAACGAGGCCGGCTCCCCCTCCACCACGCTCCTGCGGGGCATCAGCCCCGTCGCGGCCATCGCGATCGTCGTCGGCTCGATGATCGGCTCGGGGATCTTCATCGTGCCGGCCGACATCGCGCGCCAGGTCGGCTCGCCGGGGCTGCTGCTCACGGTGTGGGTGATCACCGGGGTCGTGACAGTGATGGGGGCGCTGACCCAGGGAGAGCTGGCCGCGATGTACCCGAAGGCCGGCGGCCAGTACGTCTACCTGCGCGAGGGGCTCTCGCCGCTGTGGGGCTTCCTGTACGGCTGGACGCTCTTCCTGGTGATCCAGACCGGCACCATCGCTGCGGTGGTGGTGGCGTTCGCCAGGTTCCTCGGGGTCCTGTGGCCCGGCCTGACCCCCGATGTCTGGCTCTCGCTCGGCCACATCCCGGCGCCCGGCGAAGCCCTGTTCGCCCTGTTCGGCCATCCGACCGCGCATCCCGAGTCCATCGAGATCGGCGTCTCCTCGCAGCGGCTGCTCGGGATCGGGATCGTGCTGCTCCTCACCTGGGTGAACGTGCAGGGCGTCCGGACCGGCGCCTGGATCCAGACCGTCTTCACCGCGGCCAAGGTCCTCGCCCTCGGCGGGCTTATCGTCCTCGGGCTCACGATCGGCCGGAACGCCGCGGCGATCGCCGCGAACTTCGGTTCGGGGCACTTCTGGGGCACGGCGCCGCTCACGCTGGCGATCATGCCCGTGGTCGGCGCGGCGATGGTGGGCTCGCTCTTTTCGTCCGACGCCTGGAACAACGTCGCGTTCGCGGCGGCGGAGGTGAAGCATCCGCGCCGCAACCTCCCCCTCGCCCTCGGGCTCGGCACGCTGCTGGTGAGCGTGATGTACATCCTCGCCAACGTCGCCTACGTCGGCGTGCTCCCGCTCGGCGCGATCCAGAACGCGGCGCAGGACCGGGTGGGCACCGCCGCGGCCCAGGTCATCTTCGGCGACGCCGGCCTGACGATCATGGCCGTCGCGATCATGATCTCCACCTTCGGGTGCGCCAACGGCCTGGTCCTGGCGGGCGCGCGCGTCTACTACGCGATGAGCCACGACGGAGTGTTCTTCCGGAGCGCGGGCGCGGTGGACCCGCGCCACCGGACGCCGAAGGCCGCGCTCTGGGCGCAGGCCCTCTGGACCTGCGTGCTGGCGCTGTCGGGGACGTACTCGGACCTGTTGAACTACGTGATCTTCGCCGCCGTGCTCTTCTACTTCCTGACCGTGATCGCGCTGTTCCGGCTGCGGACGCTGCGCCCCGACATGGAGCGGCCGTACCGCGCCGTCGGGTATCCGTGGATGCCCGCCATCTACGCCGTGGCGATGGGGCTCCTGATGGTGGACCTGCTGGTGAAGAGCCCGCTGTACACCTGGCCGGGGCTCATCATCGTGGTGATCGGGATTCCGGTCTACTTCGTGTGGAAGCGCTTCGGCGTGGCGTCGGAGATCGTGGAGGCGCCGGACGCCGTCTAGCTAGTCGGGCACCACCTCGACCTTCGAGTCGCGGTGGCCGCGCACCAGCAGCACCAGCGGCAGCGAGACGACGAACAGCGCCGCCACCAGCAGGAGCACGTGGTTGTAGGCGAGCGCGATCGCCTGCCGCATCACCCGGACATCGAGCAACCTGATGGCCCGCCCGGTCGCGGTCGCCGCGTCGGCGCCGGCGCTCATCATCCCGGCGGTCGCGCCCCGCAGCCAGTCCTGGGTCGCGGCGCCGTACGGCGTGACGTGCTCGGCCAGCACGTCGTGGAACCGCGACTGGCTCCGCACCAGCTCCGTCGCCGCGACCGCGATCCCGACGCTCCCCAGCACCTGCCGGACCACGTTGTAGAGCCCCGCGGCCGCCGTCATCCGCGACCGGGGAATGCTCGAAAGGGCCGCCGTGCTCAGCGCGACGAACAACATGCCGAAGCCCACGCCCTGCCAGATCTGCGGCAGCATCAGGTCCCAGATCCCGGTGTCGGTGGTGAGATGCGCGAGGTCCCAGAAGGAGTACGCGCTGATCGCCAGCCCGGTCCCCACCAGCACCCGCGGCCCGAGGCGGTTGTAGAGCAGGCCGCCGATCGGCATGACGACCGCCATCGCGAGGCTGCGCGGCATCAGCGCGAGGCCCGACTTCATCGCCGGGTAGCCGAGCAGCTCCTGGAGGAAGAGGGGCAGGAGGAAGAGCGCGCCGTAGAGCCCCATCCCCAGCACGCCACCCAGCGCGGTGGCCGAGGCGAACGGGACGTTGCGGAAGAGCGAGAGATCCACCGCCGGGCCGCTGGTCCTGAGCTCGCGCCAGATGAACGCCGCGAGGAAGACGACGGAGATGACGGCCAGCCAGAGGATGAACGAGGACTGGAACCAGTCCAGGTCCTGGCCTTTCTCGAGCATCAGCTGGAACGCGCCGAGCCCGAGCGTCATCGCGCCGACCCCCGCCCAGTCGATCCGTCCCTTCTGCCTGACCAGGTATGGCGGGTCCTCCACGAAGCGCATGACCAGGAGGACGGCGACGACCCCGATCGGCACGTTCACGTAGAAGACCCAGGGCCACGAGTACTGGTCCGTGAGCCAGCCGCCGAGGGTGGGGCCGATCGCCGGCGCCAGGACCGTGCCGACGCCGAAGAGCCCCATCGCCGTTCCCTGTTCCTCGGGCGGGAAGCTCTCGCGGAGGATGGCCTGCGAGACCGTGATCATCACGCCGCCGCCGGCGCCCTGGATGGCCCGGAACAGGATCATGACCGGCATCGACCGCGCCAGACCGCACGCCATCGAGGCGACGGTGAAGAGGACCACGCTCGCCACGTAGAAGTTCTTGCGCCCGAACCGCGAGGAGAGGAGCGCGGTGATCGGCATGAAGATCACCTGGGCGAGGATGTAGCCGGTGACGACCCAGGTGATCTCCTCGATCGTGGCGCCGAGCGTCCCGCTCATGTCCGGCAGCGCGACGTTCACGACCGAGGAATCGAGGACGGCCATGATCGTCCCGATCAGGACCGTGCCCGCGACGACCCACTTGTTCGGATGATGAGGCATTGGAATGGAAGGTAATCAGGACCCGCGGAGTGCAGGTGAGTTGCGAGACGCCGAGTCGGGAGCGGTCATGAGCCCGGAGGCCGCGGGTGGGAGGGACGCCCCCTCACGGCCTCGACACCGATCTGAACGCTCCACGCTCCCTTCTCATGACCGCTCGCAACTCGCCGTCTCGCAACTATCCTCGACCCTGCGTCACCTCACGACTCTGATCTCCCGCGTGCTGGGCCGCACGTCGAACCGCAGGACCCTGGCCTGCGGATCGAAGCGCACCTGGACTGGTGGGCCGTCTACGGTGACCTGCGCCGGTGCCTTGGCGAGTCCGTGCACGACGACCAGGAAGTCGGAGGCCGCGCCGGCGTAGGCGCCCTGCGCCGCGACGGCGATCTCGAG
>Ga0187853_10002476_pt1 | contig 15368 bp, 21 predicted proteins | sample June2016WEW_6_10_2_FD_132417 | JGI IMG/M metagenome (GOLD analysis project Ga0187853, IMG submission 132417) | Peatland microbial communities from SPRUCE experiment site at the Marcell Experimental Forest, Minnesota, USA - June2016WEW_6_100 | ecosystem: Environmental > Terrestrial > Soil >... | reverse complement strand
TCAATAACCAATGACCAATTCTCAATACTCAATTCTCAATGGGCCTGACCCAGCACATTCCATCGCAGAGACGGTCTGGGGCGGAGCCTCGTTAACCAAGCGGAGAAGTGGGGTAAGAGCAGGGTCTCGCTACGCTTCGACCCCCGGCTTGCCTTCTTTCGAATCCCTCCGGGATGGGCCCTGCCAGACCCGACGTCCCCTTCCACGGTTCTTGCCCCCGTGGTGGTACAGTCAAGATGCGCCCTTATGCGGGATTCCGCATAAGGGCGCATCCGGGTTGTCGGCCCAGTCCTTCAGCAGGGCTGCCGCCGCGACGGCCTCTTTGTCATACTGGGGGGCGGTCAGCGGCTTGGGCTGCCCTTTGCCGCTCCGACGCTGGATGAGGTTGTAGATGAGGCAAAGACGGTTGCCTTGAGTAATGGGCCGGATTTCGTGCTCACAATCGGCGTAGAAGGCGGCGTAGTCGATTTGGGAGACCTCCCGCGTACGCAAATCCAACGCGGCCTCGCGGCCCGCGTGGCGGACCACAAGCTCGCCCCCGCTATGAAAAGAGGGCAGCACCACCACGAGCGTGCCGAACATGCCCTCGGCTTTTTCGGTGTCGCGATGCGAAACGAAGAACCCGCCCTTATCATAGAGCAGCAGCTTGTACAGTTCAGCCGAGACGGCAGCCTTGTCGCACCCAAGCCCCCGGGCGGCCTGGGCCAGGATGGTATCGAGCGTTTGCCCCCAGGCCGCGCCCGTGAGCGCGACTTTGTCCGGTGCAATCTGCCACACTTTGCGGACCGCCGGGTCAACCAGGGTCAGTTCGCCCCGTCCGTAGGGCGCTGGCTCGGCGTGCCGGATAATCTCTTTGGCCTGCGCGTCGGGCAGCGGGAACGAGAGGACGCCCACCCCTTGGATTTCCAACCTGGGCATGACGGCCTCGAGGGAGCCAGCGGCGTAAAAGTCGCCGGGCCGGTTGACTTTGGAGAGCACCTTTTCCAGCGCCCCCATCTCGGAGTTGTATTCGATATGCATCGACTCTGGCGTGGTTTACCATACCCGCCTTTCAGACGACGGCAAGGGGCAGGAGAAAACTGGTACGGTCTGCTCCAACTGTCGCGTTTGCCGCGCAAGTCGCGGGCGGCCCGACTGGAGTTGATCAGCAAACACTCTGGCGGTGGATGGCGGCGTTCCCTGTCAGCGCTCATAGCGCAGAGGAATCTGCACGAAACGGTTCGGATCGTTCGCTCCGGCGTTCAGGCCTGCCACGATGCCGTTGACGTTGAACAAATCGACACTAAGCATCTGGCCGGTGCGGGTGTCGTAAACGTCGCGAACGCCGTTGATGTACTCGATGAAGTTGGAGTTGCTGTCGTGCCGGGCCTGTTCCCGAGCACGCTCTTGCGATTCAAAACGATTGAAGTTTTCAGCTTCCCGCGCGTTGAAGTCATGCGCCTGCTTCAGCAATTGACGCTCACTCTCCTCGCCCATTTTGCGTACCGCCGCGCCAGCCTGGCTGATTTGCCTGTTAACCACGTCCATGTTCATTTTGAAGCTGGTCATGATGGCGTTCATCACCGGGAGGTCCCGGTCGAAGGTGGCGTCGGGGGCGCGCATCGTGTTAAAGACAACGGTCCAAGTGTCTTTGCCGTCCAGGATCGGGTACGTTTCAATCCGATTCAGGGCGCGCATGTGCGTGACGGTCGCGCCGTCATGGTCCGTGACGGCCAGGTATGTGGCGCCGGCTTTGTCGTTGGCGATGAGCGGATTGGCGTCGGCGGGAACCACTTCGATAATCTGGTCCAACGTCGTGTAGGGTCTGCCGGCTCTTTTAGCCCTGGCTTGGACCGCGGGGTAGAAGTATTTGAGCACCTCGTCCGCCCCGGAGCAATAGCGGCAGAAAATAAGCTGCGGCATGTCTCGTGCCGGGTCCGGCGGGACGGGTTTCTTGGGCTCCTGCAACCTTAAGATATTGGGGTATTGCCGGCGCGCCGCAGCATTCTGCTGATAGGCCTGCATCTGGATCTTGTAAGTTTGCAAGGCTGTCTGATAGGTCTGCTGGCCTGTCCGCGCTAACAGGCCGTCGGGCGTATTTACCACCACCGAGTTGCCGATCGCGACCAACTGCCCAGCCGGTCCTTTGATAAAAACACCAAAGCTGGCACTTTGCTGTTCGGTCGTCCATCCCGGCGGGAGATCGACACTGCCGCTGCCGTCGGGGAACACGTGTGCTTGCATCTTGAGCTGCGCGGGCATGAACCCGAAAAGAGTCGCGACGTCCGATTCAGGGGCGTTCGCCGCCACATAAACAACGCTCGCTGTCCCGCCCGTGTTGGTGCCGCTGTTCGCCACGCTGCAGAAGATCCAGCCACGAATGTCCTGTCCTTTGAGCGTGGCGGTGAACAGAGCCCCACCCCGACGCTTGGTTTGAGCGTCGGCGAACGCGCCGCTCAGGGCCGGTTTACCGTCGAACGAATTATCCAACTTGCCGGCCGTCTGGGTGATCGCCGACTCCAGCGTCTGGGCCAAGGGAAGTTTTACGAAGAGCGCCTTGCCGGTCTGCGTGGCGCCAAGGACCCTAAAACCGCCGGGAAATCTTGACTCGCCGACCTGGGCCCCGTCCGCCGGCGTCATGGTGGGACCCGGCTGAGAAGCCAAGGGGTTATGCGGCGCCGCTCCGGCTCCGTTGCCGTCCGGTGGATTGGCCGCCGCCTTGGCATTCGGACAGGCCGGCATCAGAAATGCCGCCACGGTCAGCCAGAATCCCAGCCGGCCAAACAAACTGGTCCAGGCGCCACCGTGTGGCCCGGCGGCCTGCCGCCGGCCTCCGGTGCCGGACCTTTGCTCAACGAGGACCGGGCGCGGTCCTTCCCGCAGTGGTGGCTGGGCGGTGGCGAGCCCAGCCGGGCCGGCTCCAATAACGGCAACCGTGGTTTGATTCGTGTTCGCGGCGGCATTCATCGGTGTCAATTTTGTGCTGCTGGGCAAACATACTCCAGGCGTGACGCAATGCCCAATTTTCTTTTTTTATGCCTCTCAGTTACGCCGAATTCCGGCCTATGACCAGCGCCGTCGATACGTGGTACGATCGTACGGACCGCAGCAAGGCCGCGGGCCGAGTCGAGCCCCAAAAGGTCCGGGGCTCGAGCAAGGTCCAGGCTCAGATCATCTTTGTCCGAATACTTGCCAGGTCTCGCCATGCCACGGCGATGAACCGGTCCCCCTCGTTCAGGGGGAAGGTGTCAGGCCCGGGATAAAGAACAAAGACGCGCTTTAGCTCGAGATCGTCAGCGGCGGCGCGCATGGATTTGCTGATGGCCGGAACCGCGGCGTGTTTGAATTCAAATCCGAACGTTTTGCCGCCGAGACTCAGAACCAGGTCCATTTCGGCACCGCTCTGAACAGAATAGTGGAAGCAGTCTTCGCCCTCCAGACGCGCCTCATGAATAAGGTGCTCCAGGCAAAAGCTCTCCCAGGAGAATCCCATCCGCCCCGAAGTCTGAACTTGCTCTTCCGTATCGAGTCCGAGGAGCGCGTGCAGAATGCCGGCATCCCGAAAGTAAAGCTTGGGCGCCTTTCGATGGTCGGAAGTGACCAGCACCGGGTTGTTCGCCAACTTCCCGAAAAGTGTGGGCGAAATGCACCTCGGCGGCCAGATCGAGCGGCAGGTCAGGCGCCGATGCGCTGGACAAGGTTTCCGTGCGGATCAAAAACCTCGAGATAATTGCCCGCCACGAGGGGGAGTCGGTCGGGAAAGACGGATTCGAAGCTCCCCACGGGTGTGAACCGGGCGCCAACGAGTTTGGCCGCACCGCCCCACAAGGGCTGCGGTGGGCCGGTCAGGCCAGGTGGCGGGCCGAGCAGATGGTGATAGCCCACCGCCCGTGACCATGGCCCGTGGGCAGAGGCGAGTTTTATGGTGCCAAGCGCAGCGGCGAGAGCAACGGGGGAAAGCATCAGATTGGCACGCCGGCCGCCGCGTTTTCGAGAATTCTCAGGACCGCGGTCGGGTTGTTGGCCAAAATCATCTCCAGCGCGGTGCGGCCATCGAGGTCAGGATGAGGCGTGTTGAGCCACACCCGCACCGTCTCCGGTTTGTTGAAGAATTCATGGAGAACCTCCAAGCACCGTTTCACCGGCTTCAGCGGCGGTTGGTGGGCTTCCGCCGAAGGATTCCGGTGGATGGTTTTGTAATTCAGTTGGAGTCCTTCGGCGAGTCGTTTGAGCGGGACGCCCATATAAGCCGCCAACTTTTGCGCGTCGATGCGCCCACTCGCCTCGTCGTGCAACTCGGGCAGGATAACCTGCAATCCCCCGGCGCCACGAAGCAGGGTTTGTAGTTGTTCCTGGACGGCCATGATCTGGCTTTTGAGCTCAGCGACTCGATCCTGGATGTCCGGTCTCTTTTCGATTGCTACGGTTGCCATGGTAAAAATCTACACGATATCCCGGTCCAGTCCACAAACAATCTGGTTGCCTGGATTATTCTTGCCGATTAGCTTGCATCGATGCGCGGCGTTCCGCTGCGCCGGCTCGTGTGCAAACAACAACAGAAATCGGCTACAATTCGAAAGTCGAAGGGGACGTGGTGGTTACCCGTCTCGATGCGGCGCTGAACTGGTTTCGCAAGAATTCCCTCTGGCCGATGCCGATGGGCCTGGCCTGCTGCGCCATCGAGTTGATGGCCGCGGGCGCCAGCCGCTTCGACATCTCGCGCTTCGGCGCGGAGGTCATGCGGTTTTCTCCCCGGCAATCCGACGTCATGATTGTGGCCGGCACGGTCACCTACAAGATGGCCCTGGCAGTCAAACGAATTTACGACCAGATGGCCGAGCCCAAATGGGTCATCGCCATGGGCGCCTGTGCCTCGACCGGCGGCATGTACCGCAGCTACTCAGTCCTGCAAGGCGTGGACCACATCCTGCCGGTGGATGTCTATGTGGCCGGCTGCCCGCCGCGCCCCGAGGCCCTCCTGGATGCGCTCATCAAACTCCAGAACAAAGTGGCCAGGGAACCGCTCATCGCCACGCTCAAAAAGGTGACCTGAACCATGCGCGCGGCCATAAACCAGTTCCCGGTTGACTCATGACCACCAGCCTTGAACTGGCCGAGCGCCTGCGGGCCAAATTCCCCGCCCTCATCTCCGCCCCGGCGGAGTTCCGGGGCGAGATTACCCTCGAGGTCTCAGACCCCGAGGCCATCCCTGAGATCTGCGCCTTTGCCAAAAGAGAACTCGGCTTTGATTACCTGGTGGATATCACCAGCGTGGACCTTTACGGCGAAGACCCGCGCTTTGCGCTGGTCTATCACCTCTACGGCTACGGCCATCTCTGTCCCTTGCGCCTCAAGCTCCGCTTGAGCGAGGAAAAAGGCGAGTTGCCCAGCGTGACCGGCGTCTGGCGCGCCGCCGACTGGCATGAACGCGAAATCTATGACATGATGGGCCTGCGCTTCCGCGGCCACCCCGACCTGCGCCGAATCCTGATGTGGGAAGGTTACCCCTATTTCCCTCTCCGCAAAGACTTCCCCCTCTCCGGCAAACCCACCCACCTCCCCGAGGTCGCCTTCACTGAGCCGGCGCCCCTGGACGGCGGACCCTTTGTCACCATCGCCGGGGGCAAGGACACTATCGCGCGGGAGCCGCGCGTGCGGATTCCTGAAACCGACGCCCTCGAACTCAACGCCCGCCTCGAACGGCGCCAGGACATCAAAGAGGCCCACGGCCATGCGCGCGGACCCGGCGCCATCGAACCGAGGAAGTAAAATGGCCGAAATGCGCGATCTCCAATTTCAAGAACCGGCGGCGCGCGCGGCCCAGGCAGCCCAGGCACTGACGGGGGCGCCGGCCCCCGCTGCCGAACTGCAGGACCTGCCCAGCGAGAAGATGGTCCTCAACATGGGCCCTTCCCATCCGTCCACGCACGGCGTGCTGCGCATCGTGCTCGAACTGGACGGGGAGATCATCACCAAGGCCATGCCGGATGTGGGCTACCTGCACCGCGGCGACGAGAAGATCGCCGAGAACATGACCTACTCCCAGTTTGTCCCCTACACTGATCGGCTGGATTACCTGGCCCCTCTGGCCAACAATGTCGCCTACGCCCTGGCGGTCGAGAAACTGCTGGGCATTGACCGTCAATTGCCCCCGCGCTGCCAGTTCATCCGCGTGATCTGCTGCGAATTGGCCCGCATCTCCTCCCACCTGCTCGGGCTGGGCTCCTACGCCATGGATGTGGGCGCCTTGACCGTGTTCCTGCACACGTTCACCGAGCGCGAGAAGATCTACAACCTGTGCGAGTCGCTCACCGGGGCCCGGTTCACGACCAGCTACACCCGGATTGGCGGGCTTTCGCGCGACCTGCCCCCCGGCTGGATTGACCAATGCCGCAAGTTCTGCCGCGAAGTGGTCGTGAACATCGATGAAACCGAGACGTTCCTGACCCGCAACCGGATCTTCGTGGACCGCACCCGGGGGGTCGGAGTCATCTCGAGGCCGGACGCCATCGATTACGGCCTGAGCGGGCCGAACCTGCGCGGCAGCGGCATCGAACACGATTTGCGCAAGGCGCATCCCTACCTGGTCTATGACCAGCTCCAATTCGACGTGCCGGTGGGCTCGGCGGGCGACAGTTACGACCGCTACCTGGTGCGCATCGAGGAAATGCGCCAGAGCGTGCTCCTCCTCCAGCAGTGCCTGGACAAAATGCCCGCCGGACCGGTCAACATCCAGGACGGAAAAATTGCCCTCCCGCCCAAAGACCGGGTGCTGACGCGGATGGAGGAGTTGATTCACCATTTCATCAACGTGACCCAGGGCGTGAACGCGCCGCCCGGGGAGATCTACTTCGGCCACGAAAACCCCAAAGGCGAGCTGGGCTTTTACATCCACAGCAAAGGCGGGGGCACGCCGCACCGGCTCAAAATTCGCTCGCCATCGTTTGTGAACCTGGGCATCCTCCCCAAGCTCTTGCCCGGCCACATGATCAGCGACGTCGTGGCCATCCTGGGCTCGTTCGACTTTGTGATGGGAGAATGTGACCGATGAAACCGGTGGCGGAAATGACGGAAGCGGAGAAAGAACAGGTCCGGGCCTGGATTCGGAACTGGGAGAAGACGGGGCCGATATTGGAGCGGTTACGCCTGGAGTCACTGCGCTCCGTCGATACGGCTGCGGCCATCGAGGCCTTCGATTTGGCTTACAAATCGGCGCGTCTCCACATCCCGCCACGCCCGACCTCCGGACTAATCGAGCAGCAACGTTGGTTCAAGCTGGCGCGGAAATGAAGGACCTCTTCGTTTTGGCCAGCAAGGTGCAGGAGTTCCTGGATGCCCGGGGCTGGCGCTCGTGCGTGATCGGCGGGATCGCGGTGCAGCGTTGGGGCGAACCGCGCTTGACGCGAGACGTGGACATAACATTGCTGACAGGCTTTGGCGGCGAAGAGGCCTACGTGGATGCAATCCTGCAGCGATTCAGGTTCAGGGCCACAGGGGGACGGGAGTTCGCCCTGGAACATCGGGTGATGCTGCTGGCGGCGGAGGACGGCACAGGAATTGATCTGGCGCTCGGTGGTTTGCCTTTTGAGGAGAATGTGATCGGGCGTGCCAGCCGGTTCGAGTTTTTTCCGGGCCTGGTATTGCGAACGTGCTCGGCAGAGGATCTGATTGTTATGAAGGCCTTCGCCGGACGGGAACTGGACTGGGGCGACGCCAGGGGCATCATCGCGCGGCACGGGGCAGGCCTGGATTGGCGCATGATCCTGTCGGAACTGCGGCCGTTGTGCGAACTGAAAGAGGCGCCGGAAATTGTCACCAAGCTCGAACGGCTGCGCAAACAAGTGGAAGGAAAATGATGGAGGGTTTGTGCTCGTGAATTCTCCCAATACCCAACCGATTCCGAATCCGCTCCGGGAACAGCCGGATTTTGCGGTGCCGGCCACCCTGGCGGCCGGAATTGACGAGCTAATCACCCACTATCCCAGGAAACGCAGCGCCTCGCTCATGCTGCTCCACGCCGTTCAGGAGCATTTTGGCTATATCTCCCGCCAGGCCGTCGAGTGGATCGCCGTCAAACTCGAATTGCAGCCGATCGCCATTTATGAGTTGGTGACCTTCTATCCAATGCTCCACCTGCAGCCTGTCGGCAAGCACCACTTCCGGATTTGCCGGACCTTGAGTTGCGCGCTCGGCGGCGCATACGGACTCCATGAGTTTTTTTGCAAGAGGCTGGGGCTGGATCCCCAGGCGCATGGCCCTCAAACCACGGCGGACGGCAAATATACGGTCGAATTTGTCGAATGCCTGGCCAGTTGCGGCACCGCCCCGGTCATGATGTGCAACGACGCCTTCCATGAGGGCGTTACGGAGAAAAAAGCAGAGGCAATCCTCGGGGAATGCAAATAAAGGCGAAGTCTTTGTCTCCGGCGAGATCGAAGACGATGTTAGCGTCGAGCGAGAGTTGCTTCTTTTGCGCCGGCATAGATCATCGTCATGGCCCCGTTGAAATACTCCCGGCGCTGTTCCGGGGGGTGAGCTTATTGGCCAGCTTGCGAGCCTTGGCGGCAAGACGGCTGCCGGGAGTTTCTTCCGGGTAGCTGAGCTTTTTTTGCGCGGCGTGGCGCGGGTGTTTCATAACAAGCCAAATCTCCCCTTTCCCGAAGGCGCTGTCAACAGCGCGGGCCTGATTTTGTCCAACTTTGCGGGCAACCATTCAGACGGAGAACACATCAGCGTTGAACAGATCAGAGATCGGAGACCAGAACGGGGCCGCGTTTGCTGATCATACTCCGAGCGGCTTTCCCGCCTCCTGGCCTATTAAGTCAACGAGACATCCGCCTGCCGGAAATCGATGGTCAGCTTTTGCCCGCGCAGGAAGTCCAGGCCCAGCAGTCCATCAATGGTCGCGCTGGCGGGCAGGGTATGGCTCAAGACCGAAAATAGAGTCCGCTCCTGACCGAGGGCTTTGATACGGTTAACCTCAACTCGCGGCGCGTACTCGACGCCGCTACCGGTGGTCACTTGCACGCGATCTGGCGACAAGGAAGGATCGCAGCCGATGGTGACGAGGGGCGCGACGTTGATCATGGTGGCTGTCGCACCCGTGTCGAGGGCCAGCCGCAGAACGATGCTTCCCAGAGGGCCGAACACCTCGGCTTGGACAACCACCAGGCCTTTTTGGGCGCCGAACGGGAAACTCACAGCACAACGGCCGTATCTTCGGGTATCTGGCCGGTGAAGAGGATCGCAGAGCGCCCGGGGCGGCGGGCCACCGCCTGGCGGTACACTTCGTCCCTCTCCCTCCCGTGGTGAAGCACCCTGCCGCCAAGAACTTCCAGGGCCTCATTCGTTTGGGGATCCTCCACCAGGATCCACTCATCGCGGAACTGTTCCCGCATCTCTTCCACTGTCATTTGCTGTTCCATCACAATCCTCATACGAGGCGCTGGCCAAGCTCTCGCCTGGCGTCCTCCCAACTCTCAAATCTCGCATGACCAGAGGAAGGTATCCGCCGCTGGGGTGAAAAGCAACCCGCCGCGCCGTATCCACGCAGGTGGAAGGTCGCGAGTTGGTGGGGGACGATGGTTTGGCAGTGCGATGAGTTTGCCAAGAGGCTTGGCGGTTTGTCGCGCCCCCAGCGGACCCTGACACGCCACTCGCTGTTAGTGCTGGCGACTTCCACGGCTTCGGCAGACCGCGCCGCTCATTCCCTGTCTTCGGTGCGGGCTTGGCGAACCTCGTCATGTCGGCCTCAAGGCGCTGTTCCGTCAAATCGGACCGCTTATTGCCGGGAAACGTCTCGGCAAACTCGCGCAGCCCGTAGCGGGTATTCCGCCAGTGCTCGCCGCTCAACTGCGGTCTGCGCCCCTCGACGGCAACAGTTTTTCCCTTGCGAAGGGCAATAAACTGCTCTATCCCTTCACGCACAGAAATGCGTACCACTGCCACAACCGACCCCGGGAAGCCGTCAACGGCTTTTTGGGGAGAATTGGCTGCCCGACATGGATTTGAACCTTGTTTTAAGGGCTTCGCTTCATTGCCCATAGTTGCATCGTTGTGCGCTTTCATGCCCCTACCTATACGCTAATTGCCCTTTGTTTGCAAGCCCTTTCTTGCATCTATGTGCAAATAAGTGAAGAAAAACCTGTGCGGGATTGTGCGGAAACCATGTCGTGTGCGTGAACTGTGCGGTAAACTTGCCGGGCCAAAATCTGTGCGAGAACTGCGCGGGTTGGACTCGCCCGGGAATTGGCCCTAGAAAGCGCCGGGCACATGAGAATGGCCTTCAAATGCCAAACGGCTTTCCGGCACGCCCTGGGGCATTGTGGGGCAAGGTCCATTTTCCTCTTGCCCTGCCAGGCCATCGGCGCAGTATCGCGGCAACGTCCATAAACCGGCGTTGCGGCAAGAAGCAGATTGCCATCAGCGAAATGGCAAGACAGACAGACTGGGAAGAGTATGAAAAGCGGAATCCGCCTTGGGCGAACCACCTGCCCGGAAACTGTGGCCGGGTTTTTAGCTGGCTGGGGAGCGAGGACACTGGCGCTCTTGTTGCTCACGATGTCCGCAATGGGGCAAGCCGAGGGTTATTACTACACCGCCATCGACGACGACAGCGCGTGCATCATCACGTATTACACCGGCCCCGGCGGGGCCGTGACCATCCCCAGCGCGATCAATAACCTGCCGGTCGTCAGCATTGCGGGTGGGGCGTTCTACCAAAACTACAGCCTGACCAGCGTTACCATCCCCAACAGCGGCATCACTACCATCGGGGAGGGTGCGTTCTACGGCTGCATCAGCCTGGCCAGCGTCACGATCCCCAACAGTGTCACCTACATCGGGTACGAGGCGTTCATGAACTGCTACAGCCTGACCAACGTTGCAATAGGCAACGGCGTCACGTACATCGAGGCTGGAGCGTTCGAGGGCTGCCGCCCGATCAGCCTCACAATCGGCAACGGCGCCACCAGCATTGCGTCCATGGAGTTCATGGACTGGGCAATCCTGACCAGCGTCACGATAAGCAGCAGGGTCGCCAACATCGGGGAGTGGGCGTTCTTGGGCTGCACCGGCCTGACCAGCGTTGCCATCCCCGACAGCGTCACCAGCATCGGGGACAGTGCGTTCGGCGGCTGCTCGGGCCTGAGCAACGTTGCAATAGACAACGGCGTCACCAACATCGGGCAGGGTGCTTTCTTGGGCTGCACCGGCTTGACCGCGATAACGGTGGATGCGTTGAACTCTTTCTACGGTAGTGCCGCTGGGGTCTTGTTCAACAAGAGCCAGACCACGCTCATCCAATACCCACAGGGCAAAGCCGCAAGCAACTACACGATTCCCAACAGCGTCACGGACATCGGACGCGGGTCGTTCGCAAACTGCACCAGCCTGGCCAGCGTTACCATCCCCAACGGCGTCACCAACATCGGGGAGGGGGCGTTCGAGGAATGCGGCCTGACCAGCGTCAGCATTCCAAACAGCGTCATCAGCATCGGGGACGGCGCTTTCTTCGGCTGCAGAAGCCTGGCCAGCGTCACGATGGGCAAGAGCGTCACCAACATCCTGGACGATGCGTTTGCTTACTGCGCCGGCCTGAACAGCGTCTATTTCCAGGGTAACGCTCCCAGCGTTGGTACGGATGTGTTCTATGACGACAACCTGACCGTCTATTACCTGCCGGGAACAAGCGGGTGGCGCGCGACGTTTGGTGGTCGCCCAACCGTGCTGTGGAACCCGCAAGTTGGCACCAGGAATGCCAGATTTGGCGTGGGCACGAACGGGTTTGGCTTCATCGTCGCCCGGGCCTACGGTTCCATCGTGGTGGAAGGTTGCACCAATCTCGCCAGCCCCGCGTGGTATCCGCTTCAAACCAACACACTCTCCAGTTTCGGCGGTGGGTTCTATTTCAGCGATCCCCAGTGGACCAACTATGCAAGTCGTTTCTATCGCGTGAGTTGGCCGTGAGGCGCGCAGCCGACTATTCCCGCGGCAACCGCTCCGCGCTCTGCCACGTTGGCGCCGTCCCGGATCGCGAATCGCCCGCGTTCGCCGGGCCTTTCCGATCTCGTGACAATTTGTCACCAGATCGCGCGGGCACTTGGCCGGCGCCCGTTGCCGGGCTTGCCCTAACCACTCCGCGCGCCCTGCTTGGCGTTGGCGTCGCGGCTGTGTGTGTGTGTGTGTGTGTGTGTGTGTGTGTGTGTGTGTGTGTGTGCGCGCGCGCGCGACGCAGTCCTTTTTGAAGCGACCGGTGACACGCAATCACCCAAAACGATCCACCACCGCCCCTGGGCCTCGTCTGGGTCCAAGAATTCCTCACGGGCGCTTGATCATGAACGAGGAACTCAAGACAGCCCTGCACAAACCCGCATTGGTGCAACATTCGCTCTGCGGTCGAAGAATCCTCACGAAAAAATGGCTTGACCGCACAACCGGTTTCGGCGACGATGACCTTGAACGCAACATTAGTCCATAACGGCAGCGGAAGAAAAAGCACAACTTAAAGGTTCCGCCCCGGTGACAAAAGCTCATGGAGCTTTCTCGCAAGAGTAGCCGGGGCGGTCGCGTTAATAGTATTTTGTTTGGCCGGTTTTGAAGATTTCAAACTCACTTTTCACTGCGGACATGATTTTGCGGTATGAGCGACAGTCTCCTTTGGAGTACTTTCGGTACAATGCCCAGCTGCAATAATCCACAACCTGAAGTTAGGAGTTAGACATGGAGTGGTGGTGGAAAATCCGGTATTCGGCTTGTGTGGGCAGCATGTCGGCCAGGACCTCTTTGATCGCTTTTTGAACGGCCTCTTTTTTGCGTCCAATTGGGATTACATCCGTGAATACCAGCACCTCGTCGTACTTGCTCAAATCCACCTTATCGAGCACGTAACGAACCAAATAACCCATCATGCGGGGGTAAAACTTTTCAACCGCCTGGAGCGGCCGAACAGTCTTGCACTTTTCGACCACCACAGAATCAATTCGACTTCCGGCGATGTGCCTTTGGATGATCGCAAAAACCTTGTCGCGCACAACCTGCTTATCCTCGCATGCGTGGAAATGCTCCAGGCAGGTGCCCCGTTCGGCTAGGTCGTATTTCAAATCGTTTAGGGCCTTATAGGCATTAAAGGGCCGCTCCATTGTCAGCGACGTAATAAGAAAGTAATTCGTTCCATTGGGTGAAAAATCAAAATTCCCAGCTTCATCTAAAAACATGTAGAGAAACTTGCGCATCAGCCACAACGTCTGACAAGGTCCGCGAACTTCCAAATGCTCTGCCCGCCTCCCGCAGCCTGCGCCGGGGTACTTCGCAAGGCAAGATGAATCTCGACAAGTCTGTATGACGTGGGAACCAGCCCAGAACCGCGGGGCGCTGCAGGGTCACAGGACGGCCCAAACATGCCAGCGGACCTGCCAGGGCAGTCACCTACGCGCTTGCACAACAGGTAGGGGTGCGACGGATCGGCGGGCTGGGCTCGCGCGAGCGCCCTGGCGGCGGCCTTGGTGGCCTCGGCGCGGCGCTCTGCTTCGGCCCGCTCACGTTCCGCTTCTGCGCTCTTCCAGGTGTGACGGATGCTCCGCCACTCCGAATCGGTAAAATCGCGCTTGCGGTTTTCGCACCAGGTTTCTTTGATCCCACGCTTCCAGCAGCCGAAGGCGCCAGCGGCAGGCGGGCCGGGATATAGGACGTACCAACTGTTCGGCGCCTTGTCGTCTCCTGCTCTGAAACGGTGAAGCTTGCTGTCCGGCACTATCGGCCCGGCGTGGTCCAGCCCGGTGTCCCGGATGGCGGCGCGAAAATGCTCTACCGGATTTTGGATGGGTGGGATGTCGGTGCCCATCAATAAACACTCCGCTGATTGCGCAACAGGGCCTCTTGGACACTCGGCCAATGGAACAGGACGCGCTTTCCGCACATTCGGACACAGGGGATCTTACCCTCGTTCCCCCACGTGTGGATCGTCCGGCGCGAAACCGGAATCCGCTCCAGCAACTCGACTTCGTTTATGAAGTCCCGGCGGCTTACACCGCCCTCTACGCTCTCATCAACCATGCCGCTATGCTACCAGGCGGGCAACGGCGGTTTTTGAGAGCGCAGGGCAAGCAAAAACGCGGTTCCGAAGGCCGCACGGAAAGCAAAAACGCGGCCTTGCATGGCCAAGCCGCCAGCAAAAACGCGTTTGAAGCACGTCAAGAGGATTATTTTCCGTGCGAGACTTTCCCCGCCTTCACGGCAGCGCCCCTTGTCCCTGCCTGGCTTTTCTTCTCCTTCGTGTGCGCTTTCCAGTAGTGGCGGAATTCAATCGCACGGTGTCGGAATTCAGCTTCCGAGTAGGTCTTGCTTTCGTATTCGGCCAGCAGCTTGGGGACTATTTCAAGCAAGGTTGCTTCCGTCACTACATACTTCTTCTTCTCTCTTTCGACAGCCGCCTTTGCTTCCGTCTCGACCGGTTTGATCCCAAAGGCGCCGGGGGACTGCTGAACCTGCCAGCACAAGAAATCCCTGAAGCGGTGTAGCCGTTCTCCCCGGTCTTTGCCCTGAACTGCACGTTTCAAAAAATCATTAAAACTGGCGGGCCAGACTTTTGGCATTCTGAGCTTGGCCAAGGGAGCCACGTAGTAAGCGACGCATAGGTCCGCCAACTCGCGCTCGTCTTCAACGCGCCGCTGGGCTTCACGATAGAGCGCGAGCGCAGCACTCACGGCATGTTTCTCGGGCAACCCTGCAAAGCGTGACTGTGCGGCCAGGCTGGCGAGCGCGAGCGCGGCCGGGAGAGGCGGCACCGGGGAACTTTCGTTGTCCGGTCTCATGGGAATTACTTTTCTGCGGCGGTCGCAAGTTGAATGACGTTGCCGGGCCGCTCGGGCGCCACGGCAAACCATTTCTCGGCCTCGGCTTTAGTGGCCAGCTCTTTGTAGTGGCCGTGAGTCATGGCGGGCGAGTTGCCGGGCTGCCGCGCGGTTGGCTTGGTGAACAGGTTCATTCAGTGCGTGCTCTGTCGCGTTGGCCGCCGGGCAGGGCGCCCGGCGGTTTCAGGGCTTGTCCGTCGGCTGCGTGATTCCGGGGCCGAGTCCGTTGGCTGCACGTGAAATCCGATCTCGCGCCGGGGGGCCTGCGGCGCGGCGATTAGCTGTTTGAGGGCTTTGAAAACTGCCTCCAAGTCCTGGTCGTGGGCGACGGCTTTTCGCTCCAGGGCCTCCACCTTCCGCGCGAGTTCGTCCACCGAAAGCAGCATCCGGCGCATACGGACGAAGGCGCGCATGATTTCAACGTTGACGGCCACGGCGCGCGGACTGCGGAGAACACTGGAGAGCATGGCGATGCCCTCCTGGGTGAAGGCGTAGGGCAAATACCTGCGTCCGCCGCGACTCTTTGAGGTTTCAATTTGC
>Ga0187853_10002452_pt1 | contig 15455 bp, 16 predicted proteins | sample June2016WEW_6_10_2_FD_132417 | JGI IMG/M metagenome (GOLD analysis project Ga0187853, IMG submission 132417) | Peatland microbial communities from SPRUCE experiment site at the Marcell Experimental Forest, Minnesota, USA - June2016WEW_6_100 | ecosystem: Environmental > Terrestrial > Soil >... | reverse complement strand
CGATGAACAACTGGTCGGCCGGAGTGTTTGAGACGACGCTGTAGAGGACTACGGCAAGACACGGGGGAAACAGCAGGCCGAGGCTCCCGGCCGCCGTTACAAGACCGAGCGAGAACTTTTCGGGGTAACCGTCGTTGAGCAGTATGGGATAGACAATCCCCCCAAGAGCTATGATGGTGACGCCGGAGCCCCCGGTCAAGGCCGTGAAAAGCGCACAGACCGCCCCAACAAGCACGGCCACCCCCCCTGGAATGGCCCCCAGCAGCGCTCGAAAAAAATTCACCAGCCGCAGGGGGGCCTTTGTCTCCGCGAGAACAAAGCCCGTTGCAGTCAGGAGCGGTATGGCGGGAAGGGTTGGAGAGCCGACAAGTCTATAGATCTCGGCGGAGACGGCCGAAACCGGGGTCCCCTGCCTCCAGAAGAAAATCAGGGCCACTCCGGACATTGCCGCAAAGACAGGCGCGCCAAGAAGGGTCGCGGCCATAAGTATCGCGCCCAGGACCCAGGCCATCGAGTCCGTGGGCTGAATTATGCCGAGGCAAAAGACCGCGCCCGCGATAGCCGCAGCGCAAAGACGCGCCGGAAGCCAGTTTGAGGATTTCAAAATGTAGGTCAGCGAGATAAGCCCCAGGCCGATCGGCATTACGCTTTCGCTGATCCAGACCGGGAGGCCGAACGTGAGCACCTGGCCCTGCGTACGTTCGGCAACGACAACACAGAAACCGGCATAGGCAAGAATTGCGGTGACGGAGGCAGCCGCACAACGGGAGAAAAATGCAGCCTCCTGGCGCGCCCGCACCCCATGCAGAAGGTTTGCCGTAGAGATCGTGAGATGTTTGTCGGTAAGGGTTGCGGCAAAACCGCCAATAAATGTGAGAAAAAAGGTCAACTGCTGGGTATAGGTGGCCGAGCCGGGGATGTGAAACCCTGCAAGCGGGCGGCCCAGAAAGTCCACCAGCGGCAAGGCTGCAAGCAGCAAAAAGCCGGCGACCGGCAGACCTTCCCCGATAAGTCTGACTGTGGAAAGGGGTGTCACTTTCCTGCCTCACCCGCCTTCCCCAGGCATTGATCTCTCGCCTTCAAGGCGGAGTCGAAAGATTCGGCAGGCAAATACGACCCGCGCACCTGAGGGAGAGTGCTTTCAACCAGGTTCCTCCATTCATTTAGGGTTTTGTCGTCAACTGAAACTATGGTTACCCCATTCTTCTTCAGGGTCTCAATGTCACTTTGGTCGGTTTTGATCGAGAATTCCCGGAAGCGCTTAGCGGCTTTAAGCGCTGCCTGCTTCAGGGCAGGCCGAATTTCGGCGGGAATTTTCTCCCAGCTGGATTTCGATATCACTATGCCCCCCATGAAGACGGCCCATTTAAAATCGGTCATATATCTGACGTGTTTATACCACTGAAGCAGGAGAATACCCTGGGGATTGATGGTGACTGCATTGACCAGTCCTGTCTGAAGGGCGGTCGCAATCTCGGTGGAAGGCAAGGGCACGGGATTGAACCCGGCTTTTTTCCAAAGTTCCGCGTACTGGTCATCGCCCGCCCAGACGAACATCTTGAGCTTTCTCATATCATCGGGCGTCCTGACGGGAGACGTCGTGAAGAAATGAGCCCATCCTGCCTGCGACCAGCAGAGGACGACAAAACCTTTCGCCTCGATTTGCCGCTCCAACTTGGGACCGATCTTTTCAAGGACGCAATCCAACTGCCCGTAGTCAGAGTATTCCATGGGGATTTCCAACCCCACCACTCCCCGGTCTATAGTGCTAAGGCCGTTTATGGTGAGAAGCCCGGCATCCAGTATGCCAAGCCGCATCTTTCGGACGATGTCCATGTCGTCTCCGGCCACCCCGCCCGGATAAAGCCGGAATACAATCAGCCCATTGGACGCTTTTTGCCATTCAGCGCCCATTTCCTGAAGGACCTTGTACCATTCGGACCCTTGAGGAGCCAGTGTGGCCACTTTTACGACAATCTGGCCTGCAGGTTCTGCGGCAAATGCGGAAATGGAAAACAAAACGGCTGCAAAGCAAAGCAGTCTGAGAAGGGAGCGAGGAGCAAGGAGCGCGGAGCAAGAACGACTTTCGCTTCCCGCTTCCCGCTTCCAGGTTCCCGCTTCGGACTTGCGGTTTGGTTTTCGATAAAGTTTCATATTGTTTCGTTCACCTGAGTCAATCAACAAAGAGACGGTCCATTCGGCCGAGGAGCCATTGTGCCCGGCGTTGTGCCAGGATATTTGAAAGCCGCTGATCAGGTGCGTCGTCGATATTGATCGCAAGCGCCTGATCGAGGAATTTTTTGAATTCAACCCGGTCCTGCGTTGCGACGTCAACCGTTTCGGCAAAGGAAACCAGTGGGGCGGCCCTTAGTCCCCCGGACAACTGCACCGCCCGCGTAAGGCTTTCGCGAGCACGGCTGATAGAGCCTCCGCCTGCGGCTGGCCTCCCGCCTTCGTAGACAATCATGAAATCGTAGAGAACGCCTCCGTCAAATTCCGCATTAAGTTCTAAGGCGCGGCGAATGAGGGCCTCGACCGTGGGCAGGCCGGCTGAGAGGGCAGGGTTGGTCTTGTCCAATGAGATGGCGGCCCCCCACGCGGCTGCGGTCCAGTAAAGGAGCGCAACGTCTTTTTTGCAAAATGGGGCCAGCGCCTTATCAGGATCGGTTTTCAGAAGATCGGCGAAGCCGGGCCGGACTTCTTCGATGCCGCGAATTCCGTAGCCCATGGCACGGCGGTAAAGCCGGAGCGCACGCTCCCTGAGAGATATGGCCCTGGTGAGGTCGGTGTCTTCAATGAAATCGGCCTCCGTTTGCACGAAGGCATAGGCGTACTGGGTAAAACCGCTCGTTGCCGCCAGCAGCAGCCCTTGATTATGGGGAGACTGAGCCAGCAGGCCCTCGATGGTCTTAAGCCCGAAAGGCAGGGCCGAACCGACCAGGTCGGGATCATCGTCGGTTGCGTAAACCGATGAGCTTTCAGCCAGGGCCTTGCCGAGGCCATCCACCGCGAGTTTCTGAATGGAACAGGCCGGCAGGAGGGCCAGGATAAAAACCCAAATAGACATCCGGAAGAATACCCCAAGGGGGCTTGCAGGCAATTTGGCACTCATAATCCTATTCCTGTGCTCATTGTGTCCTACTCACAAAGTTCGCGATGTTACTGTGACCATTGAAAATATCAAGCACTTTTTGGAATGGAACCTGGTTGTACTCGCGATGAAATTCTTTGGCGGGCAGTTCCGCCGACGGGCTGCCCAACCGGGCTTCGGGCTATGGGCTTGAACGGGCGATACCCCGCTATTTGACTTTTTTGAAAAAGAGTTCCTGCGGCCCTGGAAGAGTAACGTGAATAACTCCGTGATCTAGGCTTCCAACGATCACCCCGCCGTTCTTGGTGTTGAGCCTGAGTTCGTTGCCCTTCGCATACCAGGAAAAAGCGACCTCATCGTCGCCAACCCTCCATACGCCTGCCCCGGTTTCTTTCAATTCCAGGATGGTTTCATGGTGATGCGGAGAATCTTTGCTTTCAGCAATATAGGTCCCAACGTGCCTGGTCGATGGACCGCAACCTGTCATGGCGGCGAAAATGAGGCAGAATAGAAGCAGCCGCAAAAAAACCGAGTGTTGTACCTTTATACGCATCATGATGAACCGTCACGATTCGACCGAGGTAATTCGACTCCCGGCGCCAAGGATCGATTTCATTTTGTTCAAAAGTTCCGGTCCGTCAGAATAATAAATCTGGACGCAAAATACCAGCATTAGCCCATTTTGCAGAATCTTTTTCCAACCGATCGGCTCACCTACGACATCGTAGCACCCGCAGTTGATCGGGGCGCCCCAGTACATGTTGATCATGATCATTACGTCGAACATTATCAGAAGCAGTCCGATCACTACTACGGATGAGCGGGACTTGAAACCGATGATCAAAAAAAGACCGGTGACCAGTTCGATCCACGGCAGTATGACGGCTCCAAGGTTCAGGAACATGTAAGGAATCAGCCGGTAATCTGCTATCGCTTCTGCGAACTGGGCAGGATGCGGTATCTTGCTCAAACTTGCGTAGATGAAGAAATAGCCCAGGTAAATCCTCAGCGCAAAAGCAAGATACTCACTCCTTATCATTCGTTTCACAAAAGCCGGGATCATTTCGAAACCTTTGGCTCGACCGGATAACCGTTGGCCTCCCAGGCCGCTAGGCCACCGTCCAAAACTTTCACATCCGTATATCCCCGGAGCAGCAGTTTGTCTGCGATTTCCAGATCATACGGCCTGCTTAGCGTATTTCCGTAAACCACTATCTCTTTGTCCTTCTCCTCTTCGGAGAAACTCATCAGGTAAACGATATCGAAAAGCGCCATAGGCATGTTGACTGCGCCCTGTATGTGCCGCTGCCGGTAGAAATTGTTGGGCATGGCGTCTACGATGAGCGTATGTCCCTGCCGGTAATCTTCCATTGCCGCAGAGGCGCTGATCGAAGCAACTGGCTCGGGACGCTCGGGGACAAGTGGAATTCCGTAAGGATTCGATAAGTTAAAGGTTATCGCCAAAAGAACGCTTACCCCAATGACAAGCACAAAATCGAACCAGAACACCCGGGAAGCCCTGATTACCGCATCGGCCTCTTCCTCGATGATTTCCTGGTCTTTGAGAAGCCAGCCGCGCATTTCCCGCACGAAGTTTCTCGAAAGATCCGGGTAATAACGCAGGAGGCTGTCGAATTGCTCTTTCGAGAACACAACGAGATGTGTCTCGACCAGACATTGGGCATTGGCGGTACGCGTGTCGCCCGCCAGGAGAGCCACCTCGCCGAAGTGCTCTCCGGGTCCGCGTACAGAGAGTTGCCTTTCAATCCTGTCCTTATGGCTGACGAAAATCCTGACTCGACCCGAACCGACAATATAGAAAGAGTCCGGCGGGTCCCCCTCTTTGAAAATTATCTCGTTTGGCCGTGCAATTCTACTCTGAACCGTTCGGGCGAGCTTGTCCAGCTCTTCAGGGGGCGAATTCCGAAAAAGAAAGCTGTTGAGCAAAATCTTTCTGTTTTCAAGCTCGTCATCGGTCATTGCTGTCACTATTTCTTCTTGTGCAACGTTCTCAACAACTGCTTTATGAACCTGTCAGGGTCCTCAATGACGCCCGTGTGGCTGTAGAGCACTTTCGCGTCTTCCGTTGAAACGATCATGGTAGTAGGCGTTGGCACACCATCCATGGAGGCCGAAATTGCCATATCTTCGTCAAGCAGGATCGGAAAAGGCGTCTTGAAAGCTTTTTTGTAGGCTTCCACTTCGTCTTTGTCATTGTTGCTCGCTATTGCTATCACCTTTACGTCGGCCAGACGCGAATCGCACTTGATCGTTTGGTATATATTGTTCATTGTGGGGGCGTAGGCGATGCAGTGCGGGCAAAGCGCGCTCATGAACTCGATAACAACCAGCCTGGCTTTTATGTCACTGACATTAAAAGGCTCCATCGCCTTCAAACCGAGATATTTCTGCGCCTGCGCAGAATCAGGGGCTGGAAGGGTGAATGTAGCAGGCGGGAACTGATCGGCAGAGACGTTGCAAAAAGTCCCGTTAGACTGCAAGAGAATCAACGCGCAGATAATAATTTGAAAAAAATTTATGCAACCCCTTTTTTTCATCTCTTTTCTCCATCCGGTACCGTATGTTGTAAACGCGTAGGGTGCAACACAATATGTGATGAAGCCTGCTGCGTCAATCACAAGATGGGCCAATCACAAGATGATTTAATTTTAGCCTGAGTTGCCGGTTGGGCAAGTCCCGAGTTTAATACCCAACTCTTTTGCGGTGACCCGTTAGGTATTGACCGGCGCTGCCGGGCAAGGTTTAATTCCTCATGTCTTGTTGAGACCGCTGTGCCCAACATCAACTGCCGGACTGATGCGCAGACAAACAGCCTGTCCGGACGGGGAGACCCTGGATGCGGAATAAAAGCCGGGAAATGGAATTGGAGGCCGAACTTAAACGGCTGCGCGACAGAGTTTCTGAACTGGAGTGGATTGCAGCAGGCTGCCGTGAAGTGGAGAAGACTCTACGGGATCAGCTTCGGTTCCTGCAGATCTTGATTGACACCATTCCCAATGCGATCTTTTTCAAAGATAAGAACGGAAATTACCTGGGATGCAACAAGGCGTTCGAGCGGCGCATCGGATTGGATAGGGGCGACATCATTGGGAAATGCGCCACTGACCTCTTTCCGCAAGAGCTTGCCGCTCGATATGAGCAGCACGACGCAGAGCTTTTCGAACGGCCCGGTGAAAAAGTATACGAAACAAGGCTGACTTATCCGGACGGGCAGGGCCGTGATGTCATCATAACAAAGGGAATTTTTACGGATTCCGATGGCAATGTTGCAGGGTTGGTCGGAGTGGCGCTCGACATTACTGAGCGCAAACGAGCCGAAGAAGAGTTGAAAAGAGCGCACAACCAACTCGAGGGGCGCGTCGAGAGAAGGACTGCTGCTCTGGCGGAGGCCAACCGCAACCTGCTTAAAGAAGTCGCCGAGCGGAGCAGGATTGCGGAAGAGCTCCGCATGAGCTCCGAAAAGCTGAAAATTTTTGCTTACTCCGTTGCACACGATCTGAAAAGTCCCTCAATCGGAATTTACGGGCTTGCCGGACTGCTGCAGAAAAACTTCGCTGGAAAGCTCGGTGAGAAAGGCGCCGGTTTTTGTGAGGGTATAATGAAGGCGTCCGAGCACGTGGCTTCCCTGGTTGATGCAATCAATCTGTTTATCGCCGCCAAGGAAACCCCGCTAAAAATTGAGGCGATAGATATGGCTGAGGTCTTTCACATGCTGCGGGACGAGTTTTCGGCGCGGCTGAGAGTGCGGTGTATAGAGCTGCTTGAGCCCAAAGGGATTGTGATTGTGCGTGCGGACAAGATTGCCATGCTCAGGGTTTTTAGAAATCTGATCGATAATGCCGTCAAATATGGAGGCGAGGGGCTCACTACTATTGAGACCTGTTATGAGCAAGCCGGTGATTTCCATCATTTCACGGTAAGAGACGATGGGGTCGGCATTCAGGCTGGTGACGGCAGCGATATTTTCAAAGTGTTTCAGCGGCAGTGCGCATCGGATGTGATCGAGGGTACGGGCCTGGGACTGGCGATCGTAAAAGAAATAGTCGAACTGCACAAAGGGCATGTCCGGATGGAGCGGGGCACAGAGAGAGGGACTGTTTTTCATTTGTTCATTTCAAGGGGTCTCTAACTCTTCGACATACAATCCTGAGTCTGCTATAGATAGCGGCCATCCGGAAACTCCGGGACAAATTCCACGCCCTGCGAGGTTTCTGTTCGAAAAAGACCCTTTCCGGAGGGAAACTGGATAGCGGCCGCAGAACCCGGTCTAACCCGATAAGCCGGCCTGGCTTGTGTTTGTCTGATTCCAGGGAATCTAATATATGCAGCATGAATCCGAATACTCATGGGTTCGCGACTTGCCCTGGGTGATTTTCTTCGGCATTCTTTCGTCGGCCTATTGCTTGCTTGCCGCTCGTCACACAGGTGCGGCCTTCGACGAACCAATATATTTGCTTCAAGGCCTCGAAAGCTGGCATCTGGGCGGTAACGGGGCCTTGACCAAAATCGGCACAATGCCCCTGCCGGTCGATGTTACGACATTGCCGCTATACGTTTGGGAGTTGTTGAGGGGCCAGCGTTTTGATCAGCTTTCGGAATTCGGCCGGATGCTGCCCGTGGCGCGCGCCGCGACGCTTGTGTTTTGGTGGGCGGTGTTGTTTTACGGTTGGAGGGTGGGATGGGGCCTCGCCGGACGCTGGGGAGGACGGCTGGCTGTGGCGTTGCTTGCCTGCGAACCGTCCCTGCTGGCCCACGCAAGCCTGGCAACAACCGATGTGGCGATTACTGCCTGCATGCTCGCGCTGGTATATCACTTCCGTGAGGGACGAACATCCGGGTGGTGGCTACGCGTGGGTCTTCCTTCCCTCTTGTTCGGACTGGCCCTGCTGGCTAAAGCATCGGCGCTGGTACTGGGCCCGTTATGCTTAATTGTGGTCGAACTGGATCGATTGGGGCGCGAACAGGCATCGGCTGTCCCGGCAAATGGCGGAGTGGTGCAATTTTTCAGGCGACTAATCGCGCAACTTGGTCCGTTTCGCCGCGACATAAAGCAGATTTTTGGCTTGGGATTTCTCCTGATGCTTGTCTACTGCGGCAGCGATTGGCGTCCGGAGCCCAGTTTTGTGGCATGGGCAAGGACACTGCCTCATGGCCCCATGGCATCAGTTATGGTGTACGTGGCGGACCATTTACGGATTTTCAGCAACGGCGCCGAAGCAATTGTTTATCAGATCAAACATAACAATGTCGGACAAGGTGTGTTCATTGCCGGCCGGACTGATCCTCGCGCCCTATGGTACTACTTTCCTGCGGCCATGACAATGAAGTTGACTGCGTCCCTGCTGGCCTTGCCGTTGCTTGTTGCTGTCGTCAGGCCAAAAGCGCTGTGGAATTGGGTGACCCTGATAACGGCTGTGCTGATTCTTTTCAGTGTCACCTTCAGGGTGCAACTCGGCATCCGGTTGGTTTTACCGCTCATCGGGTTTTTCATCGTAGGTGCGGCGGGTGCGGCGGCTAACATGATCGCTGCGATGCAATCCGGCTGGCGAAGACATCTGGCTGCAGGGGCTGTGGCGGGCTGTGTATTTTGGACTGCGGCTGCATCGCTCATTGTTTGGCCCAATGCGATCTGTTATGTCAACGAGCTGTGGGGCGGAACAACGGAAGGTTACAAACTGTTGAGCGATTCCAATTATGACTGGGGCCAGGGGATCGGGGATCTCAGGGACTGGCAGCAGCGAAATGGCGTCGAAAACCTGGATGTCTGGTATTTCGGTACCGATCCGGATCGGTTCAAGGGACCTTTCCACCTGGTTTCAATGACGGATGGCGGCTTCCAGGGGCCGGATGATTTTATTGCACGGTTTCGTGGACGCTATTTGGCTGTCGGTACGACATATCTATATGGCGGCTATATCATCGAGAATCCTAAAAAGGGGCACCCTCTTGAAAAATCGGCACTGATCGCTATTCGCTATCTCAGGACCATACAACCCGTTGACCGCACAACGACATTTCTGATCTATGATTTCACGGGTGAACACCAGGTTGAGTCCGGTTCTTCGCCTGGTCTCCCTGAGAAACGCGATTCGGGACCGACGCTCCCCTGAGACTGTGCACAAACCAGGGTCTACCGGGATGTGAAAACCGGCTTGCGTTTTTCTACAAATGCTCTCAATCCCTCCGTCCCTTCGGGAGTTTCAGCGCAAGCACTAATGCCCGTGCGCTCCCGTTCGATGTGAGTTTCGAAAGAAGAATCAAAGGAGTCCGTGAGCAGCCTTTTGGACCACCCAAAAGAAGCTGGAGAACCTCTTGTAAGCTCACGAGCCATTTCGGTTGCCTCTTCGATTACATCTTCATCCTTGACGACCCTGGTTACCAACCCCCATGCCATTGCCTGCTCCGAAGAAATTGGCCGGTCAAATGCCAGTATCTCCAGCGCGCGGCCCAGCCCCACCAGCCTGGGCAGCATAAATGAACCCCCGCCGTCAATGCTCAGTCCGCTGGATGTGTATGCCTGCAGCAAAAAGGTGGATTCAGCCATTACCCTGAAATCGCATGCCAGCGCCAACGAAAAGCCCCCACCAGCCGCTGGTCCGTTAATTGCGGCGATAACTGGTTTTGACATCCGGCGAATCTCCAAAACGGCCTGGTGAAACCTGGCGGCCAATTCGTGAAAAGCAGCGGATGGCCCTTGCTCGAATGAGAGCACATACTTTAGGTCTCCGCCCGCACAAAAAGCCTTGCCTTCTCCGGAGATGACGACCGCACGGATATTTCGATCCGCTGCAAGGCCGATCAGATGTTGCGCAAGGCAATCCATTAATTCAAGATCGAACGCGTTGAAGGCCTGAGGCTTGTTTAGCAATACGGTCGCAATATTCGCAGCTATTCTGACTATCACAGGTTTTACCATGTGTCCCCTCCCTGCCGGGAAAATCCGGATGTCTCAGACTTAATTGCCGGCGCCAACGTGAAAAACGGCGCATGCACATATCGGCAATGTTCAAGACGGGTCATGAAGATCCCATATGTATGATACTGCCTCTGGGTGACCATCTCGCTCTTTTGGAGATGATTTCATTGTAGCATTCGATGAAATCGCCAACCTTGCCCAGGGGCGAGCCTGAGACCTCCACGCCTACCTGTTGTCCGGCCCTGGCTTCCTTCACCGGCCGCTTCTCGATCTGGAGCGATTCGATCCTGGCGCTGTGAACCGGTCCCATCGCCGTTACCACCCGAAAATGCTTTCCGACCTGGACGGCGCCTTCGACGACCTCGCAGCCTAGAATCACCCCGCCTTTTTTCGATCTGAAGGTCGCGATCACCTCGCATTTTCCGATAACCTTCTCTTCGGCTTCAACCGGAGCCATGTTCCGGGCAATGGCTGTGATGTCTTCAGCCAGCCTGTAGATCACGTCGTACAGCCGTACCTCCACCCCATGTTCTTTTACCCACTGTTCCAGCTTTGGGGTGACCCCCACGTTGAATCCGATGACAAGCCTGCTTCCGGTCAAAGCCATCAGCAGGTCTTGTTTGGCTATGTCCCCCACGCCGGAGTGGAGCAGCTTCACTTCCGCCTCGGGTAGCTTCAGGTTGGCAAGCAGAGCGGAAATGGCTTCAGCGCTTCCCATCGTATCGCATTTGAGCACCAGTTCAATTTTTGCCTTCCCCTCGCTTCGGCCCATAAATCCTGGGGGGGCATGTCGTGTCTCTTTTGAAGTCTTATGGGGGCCCTTTTTTTCGCTCATTTTCATCTCCATTCCGGTTTTGAGCGCATTTCCGCCTCTTGAGTAAAGTTCTTGGTATATTAAGACCGGGCAGGATTGCTGGCTAGTGTCCAGCCTGAAACACCGGATTAGACTTCGACGCCCCGCGGCACGGGTCCCACCAGCGCGCCGCAGCGGAAGATGGCCCTTTCCGGACGTCTATGTTACGAAGAAAAATGAGTACATCACGAATGCGAGTAAATGACAGGCGCCCGGTTAGGCAAGCGCCTTATCGAAAGTAACGATCATGGCCCTGACCGGGCAGCTCTTCACGCATAACTCGCAGGCGCTGCACCGCTCGGATTCAAATTCGACTTCCATCTGGGGTCTCTTCACGTGGAGGGCCCCAGTCGGGCAGACAGCCGTACAGGACCCGCACTGGTAGCATCGTTCCTCATCGCGGCGGATGCCCTGGCCGACTGGTTCCACCTGGACGCCGACCTGTTGGAGATATTGGACCCCTTTGTCGAAATTATCAGCGCTGCCCTGCAGTTCCATTACCAGCATTCCCTCTTTTCGGGGAAAAATCTGGGCCTTCAGGATATTGAAAGCCAGATCATAGTCGCGCACCAGGTTGGTTATTATGGGTTTATCTACGATTTCCTTCGGGAATCTCAGTACAAGCGTTCTAGAATGCATGATTGCTCCTTTCTCTTTTGACCAGGTAAAAATAACATTGCCGAGCAAAAGTCCAAGCTTTTTTTTGGGGCCTCCCCCTCCGATATCTGAACGATACTTCCGATTTGCGTCCCCCCCGTTTATTGCTTGACCCGGAAGGCATTAGATATATACTATACTAAAAAACAGTGGTTTGCTTTTCCCTTGACGTTCCTTTGGAGCTGATATGAAGCTATCCACGAGAAGCCGGTATGGAGTCAGACTTATGCTCGATTTGGCTCTTCACGCCAATGAAGGGCCTGTTCGACTTGGCTCTGTCGCCGAAAGGCAAGGTATCGGGATAAAGTACCTCGAACAAATCATAATCTCCCTAAAAAAGGCGGATTATGTTAAGAGCGTTCGCGGCCCGAAGGGTGGGCACCTGCTGTCAAAGTCCCCCGAAAAGATTACCGTGGGAGAGATCGTAGGGCTTCTGGAAGGCGGCCTGAAGCTTACGAGGTGTACTCAATATCCCGAAGTGTGCGTCCGTTCCGGTAGCTGCGTTACGAGGATTCTCTGGAAGGAGGCGACCGAGGCCATTCGCGAAAGGCTTGACGCGATCACTTTCAGAGACCTTGTAAATATGTCCCCTGCTGGTGTTGGTTCAACAGAATGTGAGCTATAATTGCGGGGGCGAGAGTCAAGGCGGGCGATGCCGGTAACTTGAAATGAAGATAAGATCGATTTCGGTCAGCAAAGCAAAGGGCACTCGGAAGAAACCTGTCGAGCAGGTGCTGCTGCTTACCGAACATGGCATCCAGGGGGATGCGCATGCGGGGGCATGGCACCGGCAGGTCAGTTTTCTTGCAGTTGAGAGCATCGAGAAGGCTAAAGCCGCCGGTCTCTCTGTAGGCTTTGGAGATTTTGCCGAAAACATTGCAACCGAAGGAATCGACTGGCTTGGTATTCCTGTAGGCGCCCGGTTCAGGTTGGGCAAATCGGTTGTCGTGGAAATCACCCAGATCGGCAAGGAATGCCTCAAGAAATGTGCGATCTTCTACCAGGCCGGAGATTGCATCATGCCGCGCGAGGGCGTTTTTGCGAGGGTAATCGAAGGGGGTATCATTCGCTGCGGGGACGAGATCGCACGGGTTGGCGCCCCCGTTGCTGCAGAATGAAGCAGGCGGACTGCATTCATTTTTGGATAAAAATGCGCCTGCCGAATTCAGTTTGCATCCGATGAGGCGTGCGCCTATTTTGGGCTTTAATCCCCGGAAGCAAACCCAGAGGCAGGCAATAAGATCATGCAGACGAACCAAGCTCATTTAAACCACGCAGATATAATCGAAAGAATCCGGGCACTAAAACAAGAACTCGGCAAACAACTGATTATTCTGACCCACCATTACCAGCGGAAAGAAATCGTTGAGTTGGGCGATTTCGTTGGGGATTCGTTCGAGCTGTCCAGAAAAGCGGCGGCAGATCGGGATTGTCGCTACATAGTCTTTTGCGGTGTGCACTTCATGGCGGAAAGCGCCGCGATTCTTGCGCAGCCCGGCCAGGTCGTTCAGATTCCCAACATTGAAGCTGGATGCTGGATGGCCGCAATGGCCGAAGCTGAAACGGTGAAATCCGCCTGGGAGGAGATCGAATCCGTTGCCGGAAAGGATTCGACCATTCCGGTGGTCTACATGAACTCGGACGCGGAACTGAAATCTTTTTGCGGCAATCGCGGAGGTATAGTCTGTACCTCGTCCAATGCGGCCAAAGCTGTCAGGTGGGCTTTCGGACAAAAAGAAAAGGTTCTGTTTTTCCCCGACCGGCATCTTGGCCATAATGTTGGCCACGATCTGGGGATAGCCCCTGAAGAGATGGTTGTCTGGTCTCCGGGCAGGGCTATGGGCGGAAACGATCCCGACACGCTCAGGCGCGCCAGGATCATCCTCTGGGATGGCTATTGCCTGGTGCATACCCGGTTTACGGTTGAGCAGATTGAAAAAATGCGGACCGAGTTTCCCGAGGCCAAAATAGTCGTGCACCCTGAATGCCCCCGGGAGGTAGTGGCGCAGGCCGATGCGTGCGGGTCGACCAGCTATATAGTGAAATATGTGAGGGAGGCGCCTCAAGGTTCGACAATCGTCATCGGTACGGAAATAAACCTGATCCACCGTTTGGCGTTTGAATATCCGGACAAGAAGGTGCTCGACCTGCATTATTCACTCTGTCCCAATATGTTCAAGATAAACTTGGCAAATCTGCTGCAGACCCTTGAAAATCCCGGCGAGATGAATGTGGTTGGGGTATCCGAACAGGTAAAGGGGGGCGCCAGGTTAGCCTTGGACCGGATGCTGGCCTTGGCGTAGCCGATGTTTAAGACGCTCCGGCCCCTTATCCTCGCCTCCGAGTCGCCGCGCAGAAAACGGTTGCTTCTCTCCGTCGGGGTTGAGTTCGATGTGCATCCAAGCAGTATAGACGAATCGGTCTGGTTGGGCGAACCAGCTGAGCCTGGGAAAGGTCCTGCTGAGGTTGCCGAAAGATGGGCCTGTCTCAAGGCCGATTCGATCTCTTCTCAGCACCCCGATTCATGGATTTTGGGAGCTGACACCATAGTTGTCCTCGACGGCCGCATTTTCGGAAAACCCTCAGATTCCGCCGGGGCAGTCCGGATGCTCAATACACTTAGCGGCAGGGTGCACGAGGTAATTACGGGCATGTGCCTCATCGAGCCAGGGGGGAAACTCCGCAGGAGTGGATCGGTAACTACGCGGGTTCGCTTTAAAAACCTCTCGATGGAAGAAATAGGTGCATACGTCAGGACGGCCGAGCCGATGGACAAGGCCGGAGGCTACGGCATTCAGGGGATCGGGGCTTTTCTGGTGGAATCTATCGAAGGCTCCTATACAAATGTCGTCGGCCTTCCGCTTTGCCAGGCTCTTGAATGGCTGATGTCTGAGAATATTATCGAGCCGGCGTAACCAGAGGGGCTTTGCCCTCATTTTTGCGCAGCAGGACGTAGAATGCGCCCCAGCCTCCGTCGCAGGAACGGGCCGAGGCGAATGCCAGGACCACCCTTTTTAGGGGCGCGCGCGTAAGCCAGGTGGGCAAATTGTTCTTTAGAACAGGTTCCTTGTCCTTGGAATTGAGGCCTCTTCCCGCAATTATTAGTACGCATCTGCGCCGGGCGGCAAAACACTCCATGATGAAGTCCCTGACTTGCTCGCTGGCCTGCTGCCTGTTCAGTCCGTGCAGGTCAAGATAGTCCAGGTAGCTGAAAGATCCCTCCCGCAGCTTCTTCAAAACCTCGGGCGAGGTCCCCAAAACAGCGCCTTCGACGTATTCATCGGAACTCGAAAGCTCAAAGTGCCCCTCACCGGCTACCAGATCAGCCAGTTGAGTATATGCCTCGATTTGCTCCCTGGCGAAAAAACGCGGATATTTCTTCTCGGGAGGCCGGAGCGGGACCTTTTTGCAAGTCCCGGCAGGCAGGGGGCTTACATCGGCCATTACCGTCTGAAAAAGGTAGTCTTCATCGGCTTGGACTTTAATCCTGTGAAGATGGACCTCGTTTTTTTCCAAAAATGGGTCGAGGTTAGCTAAATGTTTTGGATGGGAGGAAAAAATTCGCCCAAAGAGTTGATCTAACTCCTGAAAGGGGGTATAGAAATCTTTGTGGGGCTTATGTCGTGTGGATCGGCCCATCGGTTTGAGGCTTTTACCCTTGCGTTTGTTCATTCGGCCTCACTTTCTTGCCGTAAAATAACACAGGAGAAAAGGGCGGAAAACCTATATCATGAGATTGAACAATGCAGCCCTGATTGAAAACCAGCATGATTTCTCAAAACTTATAGGTAACCTCGAAAAATCCGCTCATGTTGCCATCGACACAGAGTCAAACAGTTTTTATGCCTACTTTAACCGAATTTGCCTCATTCAGATATCTACCGAGCAACAGGACTACATCATCGACCCGTTTTTGG
>Ga0187853_10002450_pt1 | contig 15459 bp, 15 predicted proteins | sample June2016WEW_6_10_2_FD_132417 | JGI IMG/M metagenome (GOLD analysis project Ga0187853, IMG submission 132417) | Peatland microbial communities from SPRUCE experiment site at the Marcell Experimental Forest, Minnesota, USA - June2016WEW_6_100 | ecosystem: Environmental > Terrestrial > Soil >... | reverse complement strand
TGCGATGCGGACGGCAGTTCCGCTGGTCCCCATTACTCTTGACGGCAGCTATCGTGTGATTGTTCCCAAAACACTGCAGGTGAATCCCGGCGTGACGATCCGGATTAAGATCGACCGCCCGATCGATCTTTCATCCTACGCCAAAGGGGAAAAGCACCGGCTGATGGAGGACGTCTTTCAGATCATGACCCGCAATCTGGATGAATTGCGCGGCAAAAGGCATCCGGACGAAGAGAGACAGGATGCGGTGTTCCGCTGGATTCACGGTCAGTCCAAGCAGCTTTAAAACGCCACGGATTCCACGGATGTTCACTGATTTTGATCTGTGGAATCCGCGGAATCCGTGGCGTCTTTTCAGCCGAGTACCTCCAGAAGCGCCCATCAAACTCCTGATGCAAGCCCCGTATCATTCGCCCCACCAGTCGGAAAGCAGATCGAACTCGACGCTTCCAGAAGGAACTTAATCCGACTCCTCCGACCGAAAAAGCAGCAGCAATCATCGCTTTCGCTCTATTCCTGAAATACTGTCGAGCTTTTTTTAAAGCGGCCCAGAAAAATTTGGCTCGATCCGCATTGGTGGTCGGGCTCATTTCTTGCAGCCACCTACGCACGTGGACGGCGGGAGGCCAGTGCCGCGCTCCTATTGCTTGAGTGCGGCTGGTCGGACAATGATAACGGCCGTGGTGGTCTTGTTCGGATTCACACTAACGTCTGTGCTGCCACTATTGCTCACGCCGTACTCAGCTATGATTTTATAGGCTCCGGGCCGAACGTTCGAGATGATGTAGTTGGCGTATTTGTCGGTCGTTACCGAGCTGGTTGGCGGGATGGTTCTTACGGTCGCTCCGATCAAGGGCTGGCTCTGCATGTAATACACGGTTCCGCTGATTACCCCAAAACTTCCCTGTGGGGGCGGATTCGGCGGGCAGCCGGTACACGCCGACATCGACACTATCACTATACTGATGGCGATGGCATACAACGTTTTCACCATTGTCCCCTTATCAGCCATATCCATCTCCTTTCTTGTGCTGCCGAACGGACTGTGGAGGCTCAGCGGCTTTTGCTGGCCACGAGCCACGGTTCACGCTCCACATATACGCCTTGTGCGGCCCCAGTCAACCACTTTTGGGCACGCATGGCTCCCGCAACCGTGCCCGCCTGGCGTTCGACCAGACGCGTACAGTTGACAAATTACCACTTATCGGACGCAACGGAAAACCGATGGAAGGCCTTCCCGTTTTTTAAAAAAGGGCCTTCATTCCTATCGGCTCGACAATCTCATCGCCGACAACAAAGCCGTGCCCATTATCATCGTTATGCCCAACGGCCGCGCAACCGCCAATCCCCCGACGAGCAATTTCATGGCGGATTTCGATTACTATGCTGACTTTGAGAAGGACTTGTTGGAGGATTTAATGCCCCACATTGAATCGCACTTCTCAGTGAAGGCGGACCGGGACCACCGTGCGCTAACCGGCCTGTCCATGGGCGGCGGCCGTGGGCTAACCCAGGATCAAACCCAGATTGGTGGCGGAATGCCTGGCGGTGGACGTGGAGCCGGTCCGGCAGGGAACTGAGTTACATGCAAAAGAAATCAAGGGGTGGCCGTTCCCCGCGAACGCCCCCCTCTTTTTTGCATCAGCACGGAAGCCTCCCCAAGCTGCATTCAGGCTTCTACGCTGCGAGTGAGGATTGCCTGTTCCTGAACACCTGGACGCTGAAGACGGCAATTGCCGTCTTGGAGCTTTTTCATTCGCGAGCTTTTCTAGCGGCTCTGGGGAATGTAGAGTTGATTCAGTGGCAGAAGAAGTCTAACCCTTACTTAGGAACCTTTGATGAATAAGAACAGCAGTAAATTGTTGGCACCAGGAGCCTGTCCGAGAATTCGAAGGGGTCGCGCGCATGGGGCTTGCACGGCGAGCGCAAGACGCGAGGAGGAGGCGATGTCTATGCACATCGTCGACGACGAGCAACGCCGCGATCGTCGTGCAACCCCCATGCGCCCTCCGGGTTCCGGCTTGGAAGGGGCATCTGCTTCGTTGGCGCTCCTCGACGATGTGCCCCGACATCGCCTGCGTCGCGCTGCCTTGCATCTGCCCCTTCCAAGCCAGGAACGCGGCCCCTTCCAATTCTCGGTCAGGCTCCTGGCGTTGTTCGTCGCGGGAAGCGCGGCCTTGGCATCGGCGGCTGGACGCGATTGTGCATCGATGATGAACGCACAGGTCGCAGGTGTAACGATCCAGAAGACCGAACAGATGCCTGCTCTGCCGGCGGGCAGCTCGGTTAATACAGGCGCGATGCCCACGAAATTCGAAGTTGCGATGCCGTCGTACTGCCGCGTCGATGGAATCATCGACTCTCGCAAGAGCGTGAATGACGTGGCATATGGGATCGGGTTTGCGCTCGCGTTGCCCGAGAACTGGAACGGGCGGTTTTTGCTGCAAGGTGGCGGCGGGTTGAATGGAAGCGTGGGAATGCCGCTCGGGGCGCAAGCCGCCGGGGACAATCCAGCGCTGGCGCGAGGCTACGCAGTAGTATCCATGGATAGCGGACACAAAGGGAAAGGCGGTTTCGATGCCAGCTTCATGGGAGACCAAAAAGCCGCCCTGGACTTCTACTATCTTGCGGTCGGGCGTATTACCGGCGTTGCGAAAGAACTCGTCGCTCGATACTACGGGAAGCCGTTAGAGCACTCGTATTTCTCCGGATGCTCGACCGGCGGGCGCGAGGGGATGATTCTCTCTCAGCGTTATCCGGAATTATTCGACGGCATCATTGTCGGAGATCCGGCGATGCGAACCGGCTACTCCAATCTGGCGCTGGCGTACATCGGTGCGGTCTTTGGTGAAGCTGCGCCGAAAGATGCGTCCGGAAAGGCGGATCCCGGCAAGCTGTTCAGTGATCTCGATAGGCAACTGATTAAGACCGCTTTACTGAACGCCTGCGACCAGAAGGACGGGGTTAAGGACGGGATGATCTTCAACCCGCTCGCGTGCGACTTTGATCCCGCGGTTCTGACCTGCAAGGGCGAGAAGACGGAGGGTTGTCTGAAGGCACAGCAGGTGAATGCGCTGAAGATCGCGTTTGCCGGCCCGAAGGATCCGTTCGAAAATGACATCTATGTGCCATTCCCTTACGACGTGGGAATTGCCGACACGGGCGGCTTCCTTCCGGGTTTGCTGGCAGGTCCTCGCATTCCTGTCGCCCAACCAGGCAACAGCGAGAAGTTCGACGCGGCGCGACTGGCGGCACAAATCGATCGGAACGAGAACACGCGCCTGGGCGACAGCCTGTGGACCAACCTGACCACGTTTGCCTCGCACGGCAAGCTGATCTTCTACCACGGGACGAGCGATCCCTGGTTTTCGCCGCTCGACACTTTCACCTACTACAAAAAGATGGCCGCTGAGACGGGCGGTGAGCAGAAAGCGCTCGGATGGTCGCGATTCTATTTCGTTCCGGGAATGGGACACTGCCAAGGCGGCTCTGCCACGCTCGACAATTTTGACATGTTGGGGGCCATAACCGATTGGGTGGAGAAGGGCGTTGCTCCGGAAGGTGTGGTTGCAACCGGTCGGTCACTGCCGGGCCGCACGCGACCGCTGTGCCCGTATCCGACTCACACGGAGTACAAGGGGCAGGGCGATCCGCAAGACGCCAGGAATTTCGAATGTAAACAGTAGCCGGCCAATGGGTGAGAAATTGTGGTTGGGGCATCCAGATTTGAACTGGAGACCTCCTGCGCCCAAGGCAGAACTCCGCAATCTCAGTAAATTGCCTATTTTCAACTACTTATGATTAAATGAGTTGTGCCGAACCCTGTTGAAACTTGTTGAAATTTGAGGATCCTTGGGGATCGTAGCAGCTACAAAAACGTCTACATTCAAGACTTCAATGTAAGATCGAGTATTTTGCCCATGCGGCGTTACCACCGCAAAATCCTTCTCAAAAACCCAATGAAGTTTCTGTTTTAAACTCTTACCGATTGACAAGCAATCATACGCATGGTAAGAATATCTTACATTGCTTGCGGAGAAAGCTATGATAGAACAGCAAGAGACCGAGAAGCTTGTAATTGAAGCATTGAAAGAAATTCAATCCAGAAGCGGCCGGCCAGAAATCGAAATAACTAACCAGACATTCCCGTTAGAAGAGCTGACTAACTTTGACAGCCTTAACGCTTTGGAAACGGAATCCCTGTTAGCCGAACGATTGGGACAAAAAATTGACAAGCGGATTTTTTGGGATGAGAAACGGAATCCTCTGCAAATATGTGAAGTAGCGACTCGGTTGCTGAGGTTTTTAAGCATAAAGCCTACCGCTTAGCGCCAGGAATAAACATGACGAATGAAGACATGAAGAGCTGCATCGCCGGAAGGCTTCGACTCGCTCGTGAAAGGGCGGGATTATCCCAAGCTCAGGTCGCAAAAATGCTAGGCTTATCCCGACCGGCGGTATCTGAGATGGAAGCTGCGAGACGTAATGTTTCTGCGCATGAGATAGCGCAACTTGCCGAGATTTACGGGGTTGATCTTCCATGGGTAGCGTGTCAGGAGGGAAATTCCATCGATAAACAAAAAGACCGACTGGAGTTGGCTGCACGAGAACTTGCCAAACTGAAACCGGAAGACCTCGAAACGCTTATGGCGCTCTTGTCAACTCTCAGGAGGAATGAATAGGATGCCGGGAAGTCGCAGCAAGTCAGCTTGTGCAATCAGAGAGGCTCTTGAGGTGCGACGATGTTTTGGTTATAAACCTTGGGATTCGATCTGCCCTTACGACATTGCTGAAAAAATGGGTGTGGAAGTTCGATTTGTCGACATTCCGAGTCTGGAGGGAATGTACTGGCGGCAGTCAAGGCCGACGATTATTTTGTCCTCGTTACGCCCAGCAACCCGGCAGGCTTTTACTTGTGCCCATGAACTCGGACACCACGTCTTAGGCCACGGAACGAGTATTGACGAGTTTCAGCCGGGCGACAGTTTGAAAATTTCAAAGGCTGGTGATGAGTATCTGGCTCAAGTCTTTGCAGGGTTCCTTCTAATGCCCAAAATAGCAGTTGAACAGGCATTTTCATTAAGGGGATTCGCCCTGAAGGAGCCTTCACCAGTGCAATACTATAGAATTGCCAATTGGCTGGGAGTAGGTTATTCCTCACTTTCCGTTCACGTGAGTGCCGGTTTAGGCATCATCAGTGAGAAGGCTGCAAAAGACCTAATGAAGTACTCGCTGAAATCCATTAGGACCAAAATTTTGGGACAATCTGTACCGTACAATCTTGTTGTCGTTGATCAGTTTTGGGGCTCAAAGCCGGTGGATCTCCAAATTGGCGATTTAGTTCTTGCAGATCCATTCCCTGATTTCGAAGGCGAATGTCTTAACCGCGTGGATCATGGAAGCTTGGGAATTTTGCTTCAAGCTCGAAAACCGGGAACGGGGAGGCTATTTGACTCATCTGGTTCGGCCGTGTTAATTCGCATTTCGAAGCGCTCTTTTGTAGGGCGTTCAATATACAGATACCTGGAGGACGCAAGTGAAACCGCTGGTTGTGCATGAAAATAGCCTTTCAGTTGCTTGGGTGAAATTGCTTTCCGGGCTTCTTGATACAGGTGGCTTGGAACTCGGTCCTACTCTTGTCGTTGTAGACGGTTTCTCAGATGGCAAGCCCAAGGAAGATGCTCGTATACCACATATCTTGGACGGAGCTTTGAGGCGTCGCGGCCTATCCACAATAAATACGGTTGCGAATACCATTTTTCCTTACTCGCTGTGGAATAAAGTCGGGACCAGGGAAGAACTATACCGGCGTTACAATAAGATACTTCCTGCAATCAAGAAATGTCCTCCAAATAAGTATGGAATTTATTTTCAAAGGCTTATTGATTACAAATCTAATGGGAAAACAAATCAGATTGAATACGTGATTTCCACCTACCTTGAAGGGAACCACAGAAGAAGCGCCTTGCAGCTGGCACTGTTCGATCCTGAAAGAGACTCGACGAACCAGAGAACAAGGGGATTCCCATGCCTCCAGCAAATAGCTGTGGCGGCCGTCAATAACCAGCTTACAATCACCGGTTTCTATCCTATGCAATATCATTTTGAAAAATCCTACGGCAATTATTTGGGCCTCTGCCGTTTAGGAGAGTTTATCGCCCATGCTCTGGAATGCACGCTTGTCCAAATGACTTGCGTCTCCAATGTACTTAGTTTGGGGAATCATAGAAAGTCGGAGATGGACATCCTGTTGGATGAGCTTGCGGAAGCAGCTCCAGGAGTGGTCGATACATGCCGAAACTAATTGGCGAAAGAAAATTTCCGCGCACACTAATATTCGAAGGCCCTGATCCGGTCGCTCGATCGGAATTAGCAAAGATGGCTGCAGCCAAGTTGGCCTCCAGGAACTTAAATGTGAGATACTTGCCTTTTCCGGATACCAGTAAAGGGATTTGGGGTTCCCTTGTATGTCAACTGCATGTCTCAGACTGCTCGCCGGGCACAATATCTCCAACCAGCTTTCTCCTGGTTGAAATCGCTTCTCATCTGAATTCGATAGACCGATTGACCTATCACAAACGGACAGTCTTCCCCTCCTTCTTAGTGCTCGATCGTTTTTGGTGGTCGACTTGGGTCCATGGAAAACTGCGCGGCATTCCCGTGAAACTTTTGCAGAGGATTGTGGATATTGAGCAGGAATTTTGGAAAAGAGCGGATTTGCCCTCCGTTGTCTTTGTGTCGCCGGATAATTCTGGGGCAAAAGCCAATAACCGGATCAGAGCCGCGCTTTTGTATAAGCAGTTGGTAGAACGCGAGAAGATAAAACGCCCGATTCATGCTGTAAATAGTTCCGTGCAGCTTGATCTCATCCTTTCAAAACTCTGGGACAATGAGCCAATGAAGACTCCTGGGGCGAACGCTCTTGGCACTCCCTCCCTATTCAAACAAGAATTGCACGAACCGCTCTTCTATGCGTGGAATAAATTAACTCCCGCCCAGCCTACTGCAATCTTCGATACTTACTGGCGTTTCGCGGCCGAAAGGCAAGCGATCTTCTTCCGGAGATTTAAGGAAGAATATCCGCCTTGGACCGCAGATCCTGTGTTATTGCATTACAAATTTACGAATGCCTATCGGGCTTCTGACAGAGTCAGTCAATATCTGATCCGACACGTTCTGTACAACGGAGACCAATCTCCGCATGAATTGCTCTTCCGCCTGCTCCTCTTTAAGATTTTCAATAAAATTGAGACCTGGGATGCGCTTAAGCGACGGCTAGGATCAATATCTTGGAAGGATTATAGCTACAAAGAGTATGACCGACTTTTAAGTGAGATTTTAAATCAAGGCGACCGTATCTATTCCGCCGCCTATATAATGGCTTCGCCAAGCCCTTATGGCCATAATCGAAAGCATAAAAATCATTTGAAGCTCATAGAGACAATTATGGAAGACCAGACGGCACTCCGCTTGGCAGAGGCTGAAAACATGCGAGAGGTATTTGATATCCTCAAAGCTTACCCCAGCATTGGGGACTTCCTTGCCTATCAGTTCGCAACCGATATTAATTACAGCACGCTTACTCAATTCAGCGAAATGGAATTTGTAGTGCCGGGTCCTGGAGCTCTGGATGGCCTCAAGAAATGTTTCAAACATTTCGGGGGCTTGGGACCTTCGGATGTCATCCGTCTGGTTGCCGACACTCAGGAATCCCATTTTGAACGGCTTGGCTTGTCTTTCCAGAATCTATGGGGTCGGAATCTCCAGCTGATTGATTGTCAGAACCTCTTTTGCGAGGTTGACAAATACTCCAGAGTTGTGCACCCTGAGGCAACCGGAATTAGTGGTCGAACCAGAATAAAGCAGCGTTTTCGGGCGATGCCGACGCCAATCGATTATTGGTACCCTCCAAAGTGGGGTGTCAATGAAAGAATCACGGATCAGACGAAGGATGGCTGAATCCTAAATCTATTTGAAGAAACCGCTAAAGAATCGCAATTGGATGGGATTAGGATTTTGGCAATGACAAATTAGAATTCCGGGAACATATGCCCACGACAGAAATTGTACCTGCTTTGAATAGATATGGCTTAAAAGAATTGGTGCTTGAGCCCACCAACTGGTGTCCTCTGAATTGTCGGCATTGCTCGTCGAATTCCCACAAAATGGCCAAGCATAATCTGGATTCGTCAACGTGCTACCGGCTGATTGACGAAGCGGCTAAATTGGGAGTCACTCAGATCTCGTTTGGAGGGGGAGAGCCCACCTCGGTTGCGATTTTCTTGGATTTAATAGCCGCTGTAATATCGAATGGGATGAAAGCTGAGATTTTTAGCTGCGGGATTTCAGTGAGAAATGCGACACTGAAAGACCTGTCTTCTCGGCTCTTATCGAAATTGGCGGATTGGCGTAATGTAAAAATCATCTTTGGATTCCTGGGCGGATCGGCGAGCGTCCATGATTCGACGACACAGGTGGAGGGCAGCTTTGCTTTGACTTTGCGGTCTCTCGAAAATGCAAAAGATTGCGGCCTGATTTCGGAGATAAATTTCGTTCCGTTAAAGCCGAATATTAAAAATTTTGGAGAGTTGGTCCGACTAGCGGAAAGCAGAGGAATTCCGAGAATTAATGTTTTGCGATTTGTTCCTCAGGGGCGGGGAGAGTTATTCCGGTCGCAATTGGAACTCTCCTTTGTTGAGGAACAGAAGTTCTTGAGGGAATTAGCAGCCCTTCGACGGCGAAGTCATGTGACTATCCGGACTGGGTCCCCTTTCAATGGACTGCTGCCGGATCCTCCGGTTCCATGTAAGGCTGGAGCAACGAAATTGGTCATCCAGTCGGACGGCAATGTCATACCATGTGAGGTCTTTAAACACTCAGCGAGGCGCGCATGGGAGCTTTCTGCTTACGAGAATAGCCTTTCGGATCTTCTGGCTTCCAAACGCCTCAGCAGTATACAGACACTAGTGGGGCAGCCTAAGTGCTTTGAATGTCCAGTTCATTCTGTTCTTATTAAGGAAATAAAGAAGAATGCCGACATCATCGACGCCATCTCCTCCGAGTCCGAAAATGCTCAGACCAACTCCATACAAGCTTAAAACTGATGACTCGGATCTAATTGCCTATTTAAAGAATGGGAATGAATTTTCTTATCTTGCTGATAAGAGCAGAAATCACATCAATAAGTTGACTGACCGCCATCTCCAAAATCAGCATGAGACTTTGCACAAGCTATGGCCGAGAGTGTTTGTTGATGCGCTTCGGCAGCTTAAAACAGGTGATTCCAGGGAAAGTCCAACTAATTTCGATTCGAAAAGCTTTTTTGACGAGGGGTCACTCGGCGTCGTTGAACTCGAAAAGTTATTAGAGAGCTTTCAGAGCTTTGAGGGAATGCTGTATGGATCTGCTCCAGACCGCTATAGAGATCACCTTGCACATGCTTTCCGGGTTTGGATACTTGGCCACGCTATCCTGAAAATAGGGCTTGGAGGCAAGCTTGAAATCGGTGATCAGCCAAACGGCATTCGAAAGCTGAGCCCGCAAGAATGGGAAGCTATGTGGGCAATAGCAGCCTTAAGCCACGACATCGGCTATCCGGTGGAGGCGATCGAGAGAATAACAGACAAATCAAAAAGCGCGCTCCGGGGCTTGGGTCTATTGCCCGCCGGAGATCTGCGGTTTACATTCTCGCAACAAATGTTGCCCTTCAATGACACCGTTATCCGGCTAATGTCGTCTCGTTTAACGGTTAGTCACCAACAGCCGTTGCCTAAGGACAAGTCGCCCTATTACACTCATCTACAAAATAAGTATTATCTGAAATTCTTGAAGTCTTCCGATCAACTTAAGCATGGAATCGTGAGCGCTTTGCTTCTAAGCAAGTCACTGGTCTACTTTCTAGAATCCGATTTGTCTACAGACTCAATCGAACCGTTTTCGAACGATGAAGATGCCGTGCAATTTCTTATCAGGCGGGAAATTTTGCGGGCGATCGCATCTCACACGTGTCAGGATATCTACCATTTGAAATTTAACACGCTCCCGTTTTTGCTGTATATGACAGATGAACTCCAATGCTGGGGGCGGCCTACCTTTGAGAAACTCCAGCGATCGGTCCTTCTAGCCGATGCTGACGTAGTGCTGCAGGAATATGATCCTGAAAACATTGACGTATTGATTGAGCAGCGAAATAGGCCATGGGAGGATTCAGAGATTAGGGGGCTCAATGGGATCCTTGATAAACTACATCAAATGCTAAGGCTGGCTGTGGATACGAGCAAGCTTCAGAACAGCACCTTGAGATTTTGCGTGGAAGATCAATCCGGCAACAAGGGGTGTTTTAAATTAGAAAACGGCCGAATCGATCTGCAGAAGCTAAAGCAATCAAAATCTAAACATTCATCTTGATTCGCAGCCTTCATTCATTTTCTACTTGGCCTTCCTTTAAAATCCTTTACGCATCCTTATCCATGGAAGTACCGAGATACCAGCCATCGTTGTGCGGTTCTTGTGGAACATGCCTGATTGCGTTGATTGTCAGCGGCGGCTCCGGATTTTATTGGAACGCCTGCGGTTTAGACAGGAGTGCTACCATTTTTTCTGACAGAGTTTTCAGCTGCAACCTAAAACGATATAATAATAATTTGGAAAGATTTCTCTTTCATATTTCGAATCAGCTTTCTGACGGTGGAAGCACCTGCCTTTTCAGCAAAATCAACGTGTCCCTGGCGAATTGCCAATTGGGGCCGTCCAGCGAGCCATTTTCGGCTTTTGCCCAACCGAATTCGATAATTCTCGGATGCGCTGCAAGCACTGAAATCCGTTGGTAGTTGAATCTAAAGTTCCCGGTTGCAATGCCATTTCTTAAATTCTAATATTAAGTTTTTTTTGGCTGCACCAAACTGGAAGGGGAGCTATGGATAGACAACGATTATTGGAACTGGCACTGCAAGAGCTTCAGCGACAGAGGGCGGTAATCGAGGAGGAAATTGAAACACTCCGGAATGACCTGAAGATCACCGGAGCCGCTGTTCGACAAATGACTTTGTCGGCGTCAGCCGGCACACGAAGGAGGCGACCTCGAACTGCGGCTGAACGAAAGGCCCAGGCGCAAAGGATGAGAGAGATTTGGGCGGCAAGAAAGGCCCATGTAGCGGTAAATTCTGCTTCGTTAAAGACAGCACCATCTGCCAGTGCCAAAGTCAAGACAGCGGCTCAGAGGAAGGCGATTAGCCTAGCAATGAAGGAAGCCTGGAAAAGGAGGAAGGTTGCGGCGGCAAAGAAGGCTTCCAAATAGGCATTCAGGGAAAACTCTCAACCACGGATGAGTTTATTGGCCATACGGGGATATACCTTCAGCCTAGCACTGCGACGATACCCTCAAGGCATCGTCCGCCCCGGTTGGATTTTCAAACCATGAGTGGGTTCTTTCCTGGGAGATCTGGAATCCCTGGGGCCGGTCCCGTATTCATTGCCGGGCCATTACTGTAGAAGTGGAATTTTGGTACTTCGTGGTCTGCACCGGCATTTCCATCGACAGCATCCTTAACTTTTTTGGGTAGCACGCCTGCGGTTTGGACAGGAGTGCTACCCTTTATTCTTGTAGAATTTTGAGCTGCAACCTAAAACGAAATAGTAATTTGAAAAAATTCTGTCTTCAAATTTCGAATCAATCTTTTGACGGTGGAAGCACCTGCCTTTTCAGCAAAATCAATGCCGGAGCCGGATCTGTAGCTGGTAGAATCAATTAGATTCCTCATGCTTCCACAAATTTCAACAGGGGAGCGCCTGCAAATTAGGCAGGCGTGCGACCTATAAGATATTGATATTAAATAACTTATAGCCCGTGCGTGGCCTGGCCCAAGGCAGAAAGCCATCATTTAGCTAAGTGGCTTATTTAAAACTACTTACGGTTCAATGGGTTATGCCGGACCCTATTGAAACTAGTTGAAATTTGAGGATCCTTGAGGATCGTTGCAGCTACAAAAATGACTACAGCACGCCTGCTCTTTGGGCAGGCGCTCCCCATCCCCAAAGCGCATTCTCCACTCCTAAATGGAGTTGCTCTTTTCAGTTTCCGAGATGCGCGCTATATGGCAACTGAAAGGACAATGGCGCAAATCACCTGTGATTTTATCCTAGGTTGGGACAATATAGTTTGGAGTGTTTGCGCACTTTGACTCTATCGTCTAATTTGTGCTTGATGCTAGGTGCCAGCCTGTGTTTTAAGTTTGGGGATTCACATGGACTATGATTCGACGACCATCCCGGCCAGCTATGATCTCGCGCGCAGTCATACGCCTGAGGTTTTAGATCTCTGGATGAACACCATTGCGTCGTGCGTCGGTCAGGGTCACATCAGCACCGTTCTGGACCTCGGCTGTGGCACAGGCCGTTTCTCGCAGGCGCTGGCGAGCCGTTTCGCCGCCGACGTGGTCGGTGTCGATCCCTCGGCCAAGATGCTTGAACAGGCGCAGGCCAAGCCTCATAGCGCCCGGATTCGATATGCGATGGGCCGTGGCGAAGAGATCCCGCTGCCCAGCCGTTCAGTCGACCTGGTATTCATGTCTATGGTCTTTCACCACTTCAAGAGCCCGGCGCTGGTCGCGCGCGAGTGCGGCCGCGTGCTTCGCGATGGAGGGCTCGTTTTTCTCCGCGCGGGAACGATCGAGCAGGTCTCTTCGTATCCGTACCTCCCGTTTTTCCCAGGCAGCGTGCCGATAATGGAGCGCATTCTCGTCGCGAACCAGGTCGTACGGGACACTTTCGAATCCGCCGGTCTGCGCACCATCGAGACCGGCATTCTCATTCAGCAGGTTGCATCAACCTATGCGGCCTATGTCGACAGGATCGCAGCCGGCGGAGATTCGGTCCTGGCTGAGCTCGATCCGCTCGAATTCGAAGCGGGCTTGAAGGCGCTGCGCGCCTATGCGGCGCGCGTCGATCCCACGGTTGTGACCGAGCCCATCGACTTTTTCGCCTTTGCCAGCAGCGTGCCGTCTGTGGCGCGAACTGGACGTAGTTGCTAGGACCTACCTGCCCGTTTCGCCGCCGGTTCTAAGAGCAAATAAATTCTCAATGAAAGGTTGATACGCAAAACAAACTGCAATTTTGATGGGAAACCACGGTATGCAGCGCTATCGATCAGTCACCTGGTTGATAAGTCGCAAAACCGGAAGTTGAGATTTTAGCTGTCAATGCAGTCCACATCTCCATGATGCGCGTTACACGACCAAATGCCTGTGCGTACATTGAATCTTGTGTGATGAGAAAGGTTTTGATTGGCGAGTAATGTCTTGTAGAGAATGACATAAGCCAATATTCATCCCTTAGTCGCAGCCGTCACCTCTATCTCGACGTTGATTCCTGTGATCGGCGACGGCGCTTGCACGGTAGTCCGGGCAGGTTCCTCGCCCTTCCTGAAATATTCCCGATACACCCTGTTCATTTCATCGAATTCAGAAATATTTCTCATATAAACACGCATCCTAAGTACATGTTCCATCGAGGACCCGGCATTGGAAAGAAGATAATTGATGTTCTCCATGGCCTTCCTCGTCTGTGTGGCCACGTCGCCTCCAATAATGCGACCCGTCTGAAGGTCGCAGGAAAGCTGACTGGACAGATAGAGAATGTCTCCGGCCTTCACCACATGGCTGAATGGCAGATCTGCTGTTTTCACACCAGAGATTCGAATGATCTCATTGTTCATTTTTCGTCCCTCACATGTTCTGGTTTTCGAGTTTGGATTATGTGCTCAAGCAGAAATGGGATCCGTGCAGCCAGCAGGCGGATGTCTGCTCGTGCGTATGCGGCCGTAAGCGCGAGCTCCACGACGCCGAACATGTTCTCGTAGTATCTCGTTCTCCATTTCGAATTCTGGTTGAGATAGACCTCAGCTTCCCGTCACTATAAGATTTTCTTTTCTTGACATCAAATTTATTTAACTACAAAATCAAACCAACACAAAAACAACATCGTCCACGCTGGTTTTCAGCGACAGTACATTCCTGGTTCTGGAGAGTTTTCTACTTCGGTAGGTTACTTTCGGCTAAACATTTAATTAAGACCTGAGGCGAAGCTATCCTTCAACAAGTTTTGGGTCGATTTCGTATCATGACCAGGTGTGTGCGTTCACTCCTGTTACGGGTTTGTCTATTGCTAGGTATCGGTGTAGCGCTCGCCCAGTAGAAACCTTGTGAGAAATGGCGGGTTAACCACGGCATACGGGGCGCAATCAGATGACTGACCGATATCGGATACTCCTTATCAGGCCTCATCAAAACCTGAATACAGAGAGCCTAATGGCTCCCCTGGGGATGATGTACTTGGCGGCCTACCTTCGCCGTCGGGAATCTGTCGACGTGCGAATCATTGACATGTCTCCGGCAAGGATGGCCTACGAAAACCTGGGGCAGGAAATCCGTAACTATCGTCCCGACTGGCTGGGCATCAGCGCTCTGACTTTTGAGTCCGATGGGCTGCATCGAGTCGCTGCCATTGCCAAGGAGGTTCGCCCTGATCTGCCCGTGGTCGTCGGCGGACCGCACCCGTCGGCTTACACGAACCAGGTGATGAATGATAAGCACATCGATTACACCGTCATCGGTGAAGGCGAACTGACTGCAGACGACCTGAGTCAGGCGCTCCGGACGCACGGTTCTGTTGACATAATTGATGGCTTGGCTTGGCGGGAGAACGGTTCCGTCCATGTGAATCCACGCCTGCGCTATATCGAGAACCTTGATGCCATGCCATACCCGGCATGGGACCTCATCGACATCCCGCGTTATCGGAAGTTCGTCCGGATGAGCCGGTGCGGCATCAGCAATTACATGGTTCTCTTTACAAGCCGGGCTTGTCCGTATCAGTGTCTTTACTGCCACAAGATTTTTGGTAAAGACTTTCGAGCCCGCTCGCCTGAAAACGTGTTAGCCGAGATTCAGATGCTCCACGACACTTATGGCGTGCGCGAGTTCGAAATTATTGACGACATCTTTAACTGTGACCTACCCAGGGCCAAACGAATCTTTGACTTGATCGCCGAAACCGGCATGAAGATCCGCTTCACCCTCCCCAACGGATTTCGCGGCGATCACGCCGACGAGGAGTTCTTTGCCAAGGCCCGCCGCGCGGGGGCAGTCTTCATGGCTTTTGCCGTAGAAACGGCCTCTCCCAGGCTGCAGAAAATGCTCCGCAAGAATATCCAGCTGGATAAGATCAATCGCAATATCGGGCTTGCGCGCAAAGAAGGGATTTTCTGTCAGGGTTTCTTCATGTTGGGATTCCCTTCCGAAACGCGGGAGGAACTACTGACTACCATCGACTTTGCGGTTGGGTCGAAGCTGCACGCCGCGCACTTGTTCATCGTGAACCCCTACGAAGGGACCGAGCTGGCCAAACTGGCCGAGCAGATGGGCAAGCCGGTCTTCAACAATTTCGACAACAACTACCTGACCC
>Ga0187853_10002421_pt1 | contig 15577 bp, 16 predicted proteins | sample June2016WEW_6_10_2_FD_132417 | JGI IMG/M metagenome (GOLD analysis project Ga0187853, IMG submission 132417) | Peatland microbial communities from SPRUCE experiment site at the Marcell Experimental Forest, Minnesota, USA - June2016WEW_6_100 | ecosystem: Environmental > Terrestrial > Soil >... | reverse complement strand
GACGCCGATGATAAGGTTCTCGATGCCTGATGACTTCATCCTTTTAGCCAGGCCTTGGACCTGGATATTATAGATTTCATAACATCGCTTTCCCCTCACCGAAGGATCGATGGGGACATAGGGAAACCGGGAGATCTCCCGTATAGGCATGATCTTTCCCAATGGCATTGCCATGGGGAACCTGACCTTTCTGAAGGGCTTCCTGCCATCCTGGCCGGTCCTGTCCTCTATGAAGCTCGTCATGATCATACGATCCTTCACCAGACGATCGAGGTCGATATCGGCCATGATGATCTGGGGGTCCCATGAAAACCGTTTAGATTCTGCCAGGAGCGTGCCGTTTTCATAGATGACTGCATGGCCGTCCCAGGCAAGGTCCGTGGTGGATTCTCCGGGGCCGGCGGCGGTGTAGAGATAAGCGGCAATACACCGTGCCGACTGGTTGGAGGCGAGGTCGCGGCGGTATTCATCCTTACCCGTTGTTATGTTGGATGCAGAGAGGTTGATGATGATGGTTGCCCCTGCCAGGGCTGCATGGCTGGAAGGCGGAATGGGTGTCCAGAGATCCTCGCAGATCTCCGCAAACAACCTCAGGCCAGGAATGCCGTCCGCTTCGAAGATCACGTCGGCGCCGATGGGTATGCCTTTTTGCCCGCAGAGATCGATCGTATCAACGCCCAGGTCCTTGGCGGGTCTGAATTGGCGCAGTTCGTAGAACTCACGGTAGTTCGGCAGATAGCTCTTTACCGCGATACCCAGGATATCGCCTGCATGCATGACGATTGCACAGTTGAACAGGGCATCCATCACCTTCAGGGGCGCCCCGGCAACCACGATCATGTCGAGTTCCGTGGTTACCTTCCTGACCTCCTCCAGGGCATCCAGGACCGCCTTCTGTAATGCATCCTGAAAGAACAGGTCATCATTGGTATAACCCGACAGGCCCATCTCAGGAAACACGGCCACCACACAGTTCTGCTCAAAGGCCTTCCGGATGAGATCTATCGTCCTGAGCGCGTTAAAGCCGGGGTCCGCAACTCTCACCTCGGGAATACATGCGGCAATACGGACGAACCCGTGCCGGTACAGGTTCAAAAAATCTTCCCTTTTTTTTACGCCCTTCCTCTTCAAGATTCTTCCGTCTTTTCCCATACTCTGTATTATACATCGGAGAACGCCAACAGACAAAATAAATACAGTTTTGAGTGGGGAATGGATAGTGTCGAGTTAAAGATGTCATACATCATAGAAATCTATATTCTGGAATTTTCCTCCGAAAGGAAAGATCTTCCGAGGAAACCTTCAATATTAGCAAAACGTTTGTTATGGCACAAAATCATCAGTTTCTCAGGACTTGTGGGACCGATGATTAAGTGCAATAATCATCGGTATTAGAAAATCGTTGATTATATTACATAATCTATAGTTGATATTCTGACATTGGTTCTGGCAATTTATTGAAGGAATCTCTGGGTGAGATGAATAAGGCAGTGACATCTACTAAGGTGCTCCGACTTCTGCCCTTCCTCGCTTTCGCTGGGGGAAAGTTCTATTGATTTATGCAATTAGTACCAATGTAATAATTATCTCATTGCAGCCTATTGCAAATGGTAAATTGAGCATTATTATAGATAAACTTACTTGGCTCTATTCCAATGTATGTAGTTCGTTGGAAGACTTTTGGGGCTGGATTCAAAAGCTGGAGCCTGTAGAGAAAGTCTGCCAAGAAGGCACATGAGCTTTCTTCATATTATCTTCGGATCATGAAGAGAGTACTCGTCGTAGATGATGATATCCGCATCCAACAGCTCATCATGGAAGAGCTGAAAGAGGATGGGTATCATGTTTCAATTGCCTCTAATGGTAATGAGGCACTCTCCATTTTAACGACTGACCCCGAAGGGCCCGACCTTGTTATTCTGGATCTTCGAATGCCCAAAATGGATGGGCTTGAAACTATAGGTTTTATGTTAAAGCTCAAGTTAAATATACCTGTGATCATATTTTCAGCATATAGCAGTTATAGAAATGACCCGTTGGCAAAGGCGGCAGATGCCTATGTGGTGAAGTCCTCTGATCTATCAGATCTAAAAGTGAAAATCCATGAACTGGTATAGACTTTTCAGGCCACCCCCATAAGCAGAACAAGAGAGGTCATCCCAATCAATAAAAAAATATGAAAGGAGATATTGTCATGAGTATCAAGAAGCAGCCCAAAAAGAAAATGTCTGTTTGCACAGTGACGTTCCAGATGACAAAGGGAAAAGCAGCCTCAGCTAAAGATATCCATCTTGTTGGAGACTTTAATAGCTGGGATACTAAGGCTACCCCGATGAAGAAGCAGAAAGACGGTTCCTTCAGTGTCACCCTGGATCTCAATCTGGGCCAGGAGTATCAATATCGATATCTCATTGATGGTACTAACTGGGAGAATGACTCAGAGGCAGATAAATATGTCCCTTCACCATTTGGAGATGCCAACAACTCTGTAGTCGTTCTATAATTAGGTAGCATGGGTATTCATGCAGTATCAGGATATCTTATTTACGTTGCCTCCGTCTTTTTCCGGTGATTAATGTAATTATGCGGTCGATATTCGCTTGGGCATGATATCTGCTCACCAACGATAGTTTAAGCGGATTAAAAAATAACCTAAGATGAGGATATACCCCCATATCAATACCACCATGGGAGGAAGATATGATGGTAAACCTAAAACTCGAAACAAAACTCATTATAATAGGTTTTATTCTGTTGTCGGTCCCGATTATCATTGTCGGCTTACTCTCCGTGGATAGGTCTTCCAGGACGCTTGAGGAGAGTGAAAAGGAGCAACTCATAGGTGACACAAAGTTGCTTGCACAGGCAGTCGAAAAGACACTAATCGGGGAGATGAGAATCGTGAAGGATCTCTCCATAAGCCCTGAAACAGTTCGTGCAGCTTCTTCCATTGCGAATTCCGGATATCAGTCAGCCCAGGGCGATATAGATGCACTCAATGTCAGGCTTGGCCGATTTGGACAGACAGAAGGATTGAAAGATAACTCCCAGCTTATTTATGTCACAGATCGCGAGGGTAAGGCATTTGCTGCTTCGGTTGATAAACACATTGGATTTTTTTTATTTTCTAAAAGTAGGTATATTAAAGATGCCCTTGCCGGTAATGCGAACATAGGCAGACCGGATGTAAACAGGGATACCGGTGAGCTTTTCATCCCGGTTGCCGCACCTGTTTATTCACCTGATGGGAAGGTTGTGGGAGCCATTGTGAACGTCCTTTCCATGGGTGTGATTAATGATATGATCTCCAGAACAAAGATAGGTAAGACAGGTTATGCGTGGATGATAGACAAGGAGGGTCGTATCATTGTCCATCCGGATAGAGAATACCTATTAAAAATCAATGTTACAACCCTGGAAGGCATGAAAGCGATTGCAAAAAAGATGGTGTCAGGTCAGTCGGGCGTGGAAAACTATGTGCTGAAGAACGTTTCAAATACATGCGGCTTTGCACCGGTATCGATGACAGGCTGGAGTATCGGGTGCTCACTTCCTGATGGTGAGTTCCGGGCACGAGCCGGAGAGGTACGAGATTTTGTTGTTATGGTGGGTGTGATCTCCTTTGTTGCAATATTCATAGTGTTTTACTCATTTTCGAGGGTCATCAGCACGAGAATCAAAAAAGTGGCCGACCTTGCAGCCCATGTGGGAGAGGGCGATCTTACAGCTGATAACGATATCCACCAGAAGGATGAAATCGGCCAGATTGCAGATGCCTTGAGGAATAGTGCGGCGCGTATGAAGGACGTCATGGCAGATGTCCAAGAAATAGCTGATAATGTCACTGTAAGCAGTATGGATATGATCTCATTTGCTGAGAAGATGTCGGAGTCCGCAAGCAACCAGGCATCAATGGCTAAGGACGCATCTTCGTTCATGGAGCATATGAAATCCACTATTCGCCGGAATACCGATAATACCCAGCAGACCGAGGAGATTGCGGCCAAAATAGCCAAACATGCACAACTAGCTGAAAACGCGGTTGAAGCGACGATTTCTTCCATGAAGACCATCACGGGTAAAGTGGCCATCCTTGAGGATGTGGCACGCCAGACTAATCTTCTCGCGTTAGTAGCCGCCATGGAGGCTGCCAAGTCGGGAGAGCAAGGGAAGGGGTCCGCGGTGGCCATAGCAGAAATAAGACGTCTTATTGAAAAGTCGGCTGATACTGCCGATGAGATAAGCCTACTCTCAACAAATAGCATAGATGTTGCTGTGCAAGCGGGTGAGATCTTCTCCCAGATCATTCCCGATATCCATATGACCGCCCTACTTATTCATGAGATCAATTCTGTGAGCACTGAGCAGAACACAAGAGCGGAGAAGATCGACTCGGCCATCAGTCAGATCAACCAGATGATCCAACAGAACGAATCAAAATCCAGGATACTATCCTCAGCCGCTGAAGGGCTCTCAAACCAGGCGGCCCTGCTCCAGAAGGCCGTTTCTTTCTTCAAGATCGACCGGGAGGGGATAAGGACGGTTACATCTATTTTCAAAATCAGAAAAACTGATGATGTCCTTCCTAAGCCCGATAAAGAGAACTTGATCGAGGACGCACACATGGTCATCAAGAACAAGGATGAGGGCATACCAAGGCTTACCGACGTGTTCACGAGCATGAGCAATCAGCAGACCAAACGAAACACAAAGGGTGAGGAACAGCATTGATCCGTCTTTAAATATGACGCAGAGATTATGAAGTCTGATACCGGGCGAACATGGTATTTTCGATGTCTCGGATATCTTTACCTGATTAGGCCTGAGGATATGATGCTTAGTTTTTCTACGCGTTATGTTTTTCCCAAAGGTGACGTATAGGTAATTGAACTGTTGCTTCTACATTACCCCCGCACAAGGCTAGTACCATGATAGACATGCAAAATATGAATACCCTTATCGTCGATGACATGGAAAACATGTGCAAGGCGATCAGGAGCATGCTCAAAGTCTTGAATATCAGTGGTCAGTTTTTTTACGCATATAACGGGCTTGAAGCATGGAAAATTCTACAGAAAGAGGACGTGAAAGTCGATCTCGCCATCATAGACTGGAACATGCCGGGAATGACCGGGGTAGAACTTCTGGCGCGGATACGGGACGACAGGAGGCTTCGCGATCTGCCTGTGGTGATGGTCACGGCTGAGGCGAACAGGGAGATCGTGGCCGAGGCGGCCGAGTCGGATATCGATGCCTACATCCTCAAGCCAATTACCGTGAAGTCTCTCGATGAGCGTGTGAAAATGGTCATCGAGAAGGCGAACAATCCGCCTCCCATTCTTTATCACCTGAAAAGGGCGCGTGATCTCGAAGAAAAGGGAGATATAGAGAGGGCCATCAACGAGGGCCTCCTTGCAATGGATGCCAACCCGTCATCTTCAAGGCCTGTCAGAGAGCTGGGGCACCTCTACTTTAAAAAAGGCGATATGGCCCAAGCGGAAAATTGGCTTCTCAAGGCCGCCAAAATGAACAAAATGGATGTATTCGCCTTCCACCATCTGGGAGACCTATACCTCCAACAGGATGACGTCGAGAAGGCGACCCATTGGTATGAACGTGCCATGAATATCAGCCCGCGTCATCTGGAGCGGGGGATGAACCTCGGGGCGATCCTTCTGAAAAAAGGCATGCCGGCCAAGGCGATCAAGGTATTCAATAAGATCCTCGACCTCGCAGAAGATCCACTCTCGCTCCGAGAAGATATCGCGGCGATCTGCATAGAAAGGAGGGAATACAATTATGCCATCAAACTCTATACCTTCATCCTCCAGCAGATACCCAATCGATATGACATCATGTCCAAGCTGGTGGATGTCTACGTGTGCACAGGAGAATCAAAAGAAGCCATGCCGTACCTGATGGAAATAGAAAAGAAAGAGACTAAGGACGTGCGTCTCCTGTTGAAAATCGCCAAGATATATATCACCCTCAATCAGAATGCGAGGGCCAACCTTGTTCTCCTGAAGGTGGATAAAATAGAGCCGGGCAACCAAGAAGCTCAAACACTTCTTAAACAATATCTTTAATCTGGAGATCAAAATGATTTCAAATGCCCTCGATACCTTAGTGGCCATAATGGAGATCTCACAGAACAGATCCCTTTCATTCCAGAATAAGCTGCAGCGTATCCTCTTGCAGGTTGTGGCTTGCATGGATGCCGAGTGCGGATCCATCATGATCCTCCGCGGGAAGAAGACCTTAGAGGTCGCTGCATCGACGAGACCCAAACTTATTGGGATCAAGCAGCCGGTTGAAGAGGATACGCCATCCGCATGGGTGGTCAAGAACAAGAGTGTCTTGTATATCGGTCCGGGTACGGAAGGCCAGTTGTTTAAGAAGCGATATGAACACTATAAGAAAGAGGCCTTCCTCATTGCGCCCATATTCAGCAATGATAAGGTGATCGGTGTGCTGACTATCACCGATAAGAAAGATATTGATGAATTTAGCGCTGACGATCGCGATCTCCTTCTGACCATTGCCGGACAGGTTATAAGTGCCATAGAGAATCAGCGCCTTACTGAGTCGTTGAGGAAGAGTAGAAACGACATCAAACGCAAGAATGTAGAGCTGAAGAATCTGGAGCGGATTCGCACCGAGCTCTTCAACATGCTTATTCATGACCTCAAAGGACCTCTTTCCGAGATGGTGGCGAACCTTGATATCCTCTCTTACACGGTTTTGGACGAGAACATCGAATTTGTACAGGCAGCCCAGTCTGCCTGCGACACCCTGTTCCGGATGATCTCCGACCTCCTCGATATCACCAGGCTTGAAGAGGGTTGTCTCAATCTCGTGTATGAAAGGATCAATCCTGCTGATCTCATCCATGAGGCCGTGATCCGCCTGAACGGCATGGCTAAAACCAGAGGGGTCGAACTCATGGAATATGTTCCTTCGAGTACAAATGAGAGCAGCTTTCAGGGGGATCGGGGCATCCTGCTGAGGGTCATGCAGAATCTGCTTGTCAACGCTGTCCAGCACGCTCCGCAGGCTTCGAAAGTGGAGGCCGGCTTCGAGCAGACAGGTGATAGAATATCCTTTTATGTACAGGATAACGGACCCGGCATTGCGCCCGAGTTTCAGGAGGCCATTTTCAACAAGTTCTTCCAGATCACCAAGAAAAGGGATGGGAGAAGATACTCAACAGGGCTCGGACTCACTTTTTGCAAGCTAGCCCTCGATGCCCATCATGGATTCATCCATGTGGAGAGCGATGGTAAAAAGGGGAGCCGGTTTATCCTCATAATCCCCAAAAACCCGGAAAAGACACCACGGGCATCCATCCTGAAAAACACGTAGGGCGTGTGGGGTGGAACGCAACCAACAAAATCCCTATCCGCATGCTTATTGTTTCACCCCTGTCACCCGGAATCGGGCAGTATTTTTGTAAGGTGTTTCATGGTAATGTCAATTACTGACTGCTGAACTTTTGTTGAAGATATGATTCATAGTCTATCTATACCGATGATTCCATGTCATTTGATACGCACTGATAACAGTGCCTTGCTGCATAGGTTTCAACCCATAGATCTTCTATTTCTAGACATCTTAAAACCGATATAAAATCGAATAGAACGGTATTAAAATTGACCCCAAATTCCCATGAATATCAGGCCAGCAGTATGAATTTTGCAGTGGATGGGGTAAGGAAGATAAGGTGAATAATAAAAAAATCAAATGTTTTGTTGTGCCTGATTTAGTATCATTTTGTGATTTGGAATTCGGGGAACTTATCACTGAAGATCATATTTCTAAAATTCCTCAGTACCCAATTTCAGAGAAAATGGGTACTGAAGCAGAAGAGTTATTTGCATTGGTCAGGGCAAATGTTGGTAAAAGGATAGTGTTTGTAGAGGAATCGGAGGCGGGAGTTCCAATGTCCCTGCAAGATGCCATTGAGAAAGCCATTAGGCAAACACAATTCAACCGTAAGTAAACCCTGAGTAGCTGAATAATCGCTTCGGGGATGTCTATTAATCAAGAAACCACTCTGGAGAAAGTGATGTAAAGCCTATTGGCAACACGAATCAAGGAATTCGATAAGTAATTTATCGACCCGAATTACATCATCTATATCTTGACGTAATATCTGGTTGACCCCGACTGAATATTGCGTGCCAAGGCCAAGGGTTATTCCAGCGTATAGATTTATTTTGATAATCATCGCAAAAGGGGGGCAAGGTAAAGTGATGATTACATACCATTTGTTACACACAGATATGAAGCGATAAGTTTCGTATGTTTCAACTCAAGATTTTCGGTTTTCAGGCATCTTAAAACCGAGGCGTTATTGAAGAAACATACACTCTTATTAATACATTTACTTATCTTGGTCCGACCCCATCCCAACATCCCTTACAACACCTGCCCTTTTATTCCAGAATTCTTTCCGACACTGATAAACCCCCTTGTCTGCTTGTTACAGCCTCTTATAATCATATAACATCTATGGGAATGATAGCGTTTGTGGGTGATTCAGAAAACAAATGATCAATCACCCAAGTATTAAGGATGAGCGATGAGTTATGTGGTGTTGGAAAAAGAGCAACTGAACAGTTTCATCGTACAGCTCTCCGCGAAACAGAAAGTGGTCGCTCCTGTTCACAAGGGATACAACGGTTACGCCTTTGAAGAGGTACAGTCTGCGGATCAGATCTCCATGCAGTACATACCCACCATTGTGCCGCCCAAGAAGTACTTCATGCCCCAATATGAGACGCTGATCGAGTACGACCTCAACGAAACCCCGAAGACAAAGGTGGTTGTGGAATATGAGCCTCTGGTCATCTTCGCGGTCCATACTTGCGACCTGGCGGGGATCCAGTGCCTGAACATCGTGCTGTCCGACAGGCCCAAAGATCTCCACTATCTCTTCAGGAAGAACAAACTGATTATCATGGGATTCGAATGCAACGATTACTGCGACGGCTATGCAAGCTGTGCGCTCATGGGCAATCATCTCCCCTTCGGCGGTTACGATCTCTTTTTCACCGATATCGGGGACGACTATCTCATCCATATCCAGACCGAAACCGGTGATGATCTGATAGAAAGAATGAACTTCATCAAGGAAGCAAGGCCCTCTCATCTCAAGGCCCTTGAAGACCTACGAACAAAGAAAAGGAACATTTTCAGAATTGAGGTGGATGTCGGAAGAGATGAAATCCCGGCTTTGTTCGATAAGGGGTTCGATCACAGTGTGTGGAAAGAGATAGGGGACCGATGTGTCTCATGCGGCAATTGCACGAATGTGTGTCCCACATGTTACTGCTTCGATGTCATGGATATCCCGAATCTGGATCTGAAGACGGGCAGGAGGGTGCGTGTGTGGGACTCATGTCAGAATGAACCCTTTGCCAAGATCGCCAGTGGCGAGAGTTTCAGGGCCGAGCGGAGTGACAGGCTACGCCACCGCTTCTACCGGAAATTCAAGTACCATAACGACCGATTCAACCGGTTCTACTGCACCGGGTGCGGGAGATGCAGCAGAACCTGCATGGCCAAGATCAACCTGAAGGAAACGATTACCGCCTTGAAGAAGGTGAGCATATGAGCCTGGAAAAAGTAGTAATCAGGGACTCCGCATACGAGATAAAGCCAGCAAAGATCATCCGGAAAAAGGTCCTGACAGACAAGGAACAGATGTTCGAGATCCGCTTCAATAACGGAGAGTATCTCGACCATGAGCCGGGGCAATTCGTCGAGGTGTCCATCCTGAATGCCGGGGAGGCACCGATTTCTGTATGTTCTTCGCCCACACTCAGGGGGAGCTTTGAACTGTGCATCAGAAAGATAGGCAAGCTGACTTCCGTCATGCACAACATGGAAGTGGGCGACGAGATCGGTATACGCGGCCCCTATGGGAAAGGTTTCCCGGTAAGCATCCTGGAGGGGAATGACCTCCTCATGATCGCGGGCGGTCTCGGGCTAGCCCCTTTGCGGTCCCTGATCAACTACGTCATCGACAACCGGCGCGACTTTGGAAAGGTTTCCATCCTCCTGGGCTGCAACACACCCCAGAGCATCCTATTTGGGGATGAGATTGAGGAGTGGAGCAAGCGGATCGATGTCAGCTTTCAATGCACCGTGGATAGGGCCGACCCGGACTGGAAGGGACATGTGGGTGTTATAACCACGCTGATACCAGAGGTGACGATCAACCCCCACTATACTTTCGGCATAATCATCGGACCGCCGGTGATGTACAAATTCGTGATCAGGGAACTGCTCGCAAAAGGCGTTCCAGAGGATCAGATCCTGGTTTCCCTGGAAAGGCACATGAAGTGCGGCCTGGGAAAGTGCGGCCACTGCCAGATCCATAACATCTACTGCTGCCAGGATGGACCCGTCTTCCGCTACAGCAGAATAAAAAACCTGCGGGGGGCAATCTGAATGATCAAACCGAAAGTGGCCTTTTTTGATTTTGCCTGTTGTGAAGGGTGCCAATTGCAGGTGGCAAACTTCGGAGAGAGGCTGCTTGATATCATCGGATCCATTGATCTGGTGGAATTCCGGGAGGTCATGTCTGAAAAATGGGACAAGAATTACGATATCTCCATTATTGAAGGGAGCATCACCACAGAGCATGCAATGGAGCGCATTAAAAAGATCCGGGATCGCTCAAAAATCATCATGGCATACGGATCCTGTGCAACCATAGGCGGTGTGAACGGGATGAAGAACAACTTTGATCTGGAAGATATCAGGCGATATGTCTACGGCAAGGACTATGCATTCTACCCAACGATAAAGACCAGGGCCGTCCACCAGGTTGTGGACGTGGATTACTTCGTGAACGGATGTCCTGTCTATCAGCCTGAGTTTATCGAGGTGCTGAAATCAGCCCTTTTGGGAATCCCCTACCACATACCGGACAAGGCCGTCTGCGTCGAATGCAAGCTCAACGAGAATGTCTGCATGTACGACCGGGGCATCACCTGCCTGGGGCCGGTTACCAAGGCCGGGTGCAATTCATGGTGTATCAACCACGGTAATATCTGTTACGGATGCCGGGGCATGGTGACCAATCCTGCTGAAAATGCCATGAAAGATGTAATTGAAATGTACCATATATCCCTCGACCTGGTTATGAAGAAAATGGATATGTATAATAAATGCAGAGAGCTGGATGAAGAAGATGAATCATAAGAACATCTCGGTGAATGTCGAATATCTGACCAGAGTGGAAGGACACGGGAACATCGTGGTGGATGTAACAAACGGTGTGCTCAAAAAATGCAACCTGGAAATCGTCGAAGCGCCCCGTTTCTTCGAGGCCATGCTCAGGGGCAGATCCATATTCGAGGCTCAGCACATCACTTCCCGGATATGTGGCATCTGCGCTTGTGCCCATACGCTGGCATCTGTCCAGGCTGCGGAGGATGCCCTGGGCATCGAGCCGACCGATCAGACAACCAGGCTGCGCGAGCTCCTGCTGGACATGGAGATCCTGGACAGCCATATCCTCCACATATACCTGCTTGCCGCGCCCGACCTGCTGGGGGTCAAGAGTTTCGTGCCGCTCATCGACACGCACCCTAAGGTTATAAGAAGGGCCCTACGCATGAAGAAAACCTGTAATGATGTGTGTGACATACTTGTGGGCAGGCATATCCACCCCATTTCGTGCATTGCTGGCGGCTTCACAAAGCTCCCCCATGCGAAAGACCTCGAGTCCATGCACTCTCTCCTTATGGGCATGCAGCCCGACATGGACGCAACGGTGGACCTGGCGCTTCAGCTTAAGTTTCCCGAATTCGAGAGGGAGACCGAATATGTGGGGCTCGTGAATGACGGGCCCGGCTACCCCCTGCTCACAGGCGACATCGGATCGTCGGACGGGAAACGCGTGCACAAGAAGGATTATAAAAAGGTAACGAATGAGTTCATCGTCGAGCACTCTTCAGCGAAGTATGCGAGATTAAGCAGGGAATCTTATGCCGTCGGCGCCCTGGCCAGGACGAACCTGAATTTTAACAAGCTCTGTGCAGGCGCCAAGATGGTTGCAAATGCGGCCACATACAAACCGCCGGTTCACAATCCGTACCTCAATACAGTGGCCCAGCTCATTGAATGCGTCCACTGCCTCGACCATTCCATAGGCATCATTGAATACTTCATGGAGCATGGTATTAGGCAGGAGGAGCTGATGCTCGTGGGCCTGAATGAAAAGCACAACCTGCCGGTAAAGGCAGGAAACGGTGTGGGAGCCGTCGAGGCGCCCCGCGGTACTCTGTATCACAACTACGAGACGGACGATCAGGGAATTATAAAAAATGCCAACTGCATCATCCCGACTGCCCAGAACATCAACAACATTGAACATGACATGAAGAGTCTGGTTCCTGGCATCCTTGACAAGACGGAGCAGGAGATCACCCTTGCCCTGGAAATGCTTGTGAGGGCTTATGATCCCTGTATTTCATGCTCGGCTCATTTCCTGGATGTGAGATTCGAAGGTCAATGAATCTGGGGCTGTCCGAAGAAGTAATGAATGCACTCCTTCCTGCCCAAGCAGGTAGGACGGCATATGTCCTATTGGGTAATTCCCTGCGGGGAGACGACGGAGCGGGGGTTTTCATAGCGGAAAATCTCCCTGCGGATCATGATAATATCATCATCATTAATGCCGGAGATAGTCCAGATAGCATCTTCTACCATGTCCTGGAGGCACATCCTGTTAAAACTGTCATCATCGATGCCGCTGATTTCAATGGCATGCCTGGCGAAGTGCGGACATTTTCCCATTCACGCTTACATGAGGCACCGATGAGTACACACCGGTTTCCCCTCAAGGTAGTCGCTCAGCTCATAGAGGAAGATGCAGGGTGCGAGGTTCACCTGGTAGGCATCCAGATCCGGTGCGCGTGTCTGGGCAGCCCCATGGACGCATGCGTAAAAAAGAGTACCCGCGCTATCATTGATTGTATCCTGATGAGCATGGATGTCACATGACTCCAAACATGGTGAAGGGTTAAGCCTGGTTTTGATCCCGGCTCATTCTTGGAACAGCTTTTGTGGCTTAAAAATAGGCTGTTAGGCCCAAAAAATGACTTCATTTTCAATAAATTAATTTAAACTAATGAACTGTTGATAATATGCCACGGCCAATTGTTATTCTAGACTATAGATTATTTTCCATAATCATCGATAAAGAGGAGCATGGAAAACCATAGATTACATACCATTTGTTACGCACTGATATGAAGCGATAAGTTTCGTATGTTTCAACCTAAGATCATCAGTTTCAAGAGATTTCAAAACCGATATATAAAGCTTTGATCTTGTAATATAAACATAATGCTTTATCATTAAAATTGTAGCTCATCCATCTGTTGAGGTTTTCCTGGCAACCAGAGAGTTCTTTCTTTTTGAATGAGGAGGAGTCTGTGAGCGAGAATAATACCTCCATCGAATCCGAACAATAATGATATCAATTCAAGCATTGCAAGCCTGATAGACCCTATTCCAACTTATTCCCAGACCCCTAACTTCGTATTTATCACCGTCAATAATCAAGATACATCAGCTTGAACTTTTTGAGAACTCGATTGAACAATGTGATACGAAGCAGAATGCCGTGCAGTCCAAAGCGAAAAACCGTCGGCACGTACCTATACAGCGGTACTGCCTTGGAATACAGGTTGGCAAACTCCTTGTAGAATTCCTGCAACGGCAACGTGGTGGGTAGTAGGGCATGCACCAGGTCATACAATTCAGGCTTGAGTGAAAGAAGCTCATTTCCTCGAATGTCATTGAGTTCTGTGCCCGGAAGAGGCGTCATGACAGTAAATATTACGTACTTATGTTTCATCTGTCGGACATAAGCCAGTAAAGAGCTGAAGTCTTCGCGGGTATAGGCTGGATCAACTATGTATGAGGCGTACATCATGATCCCAAGCTTATCAAGTATCTTGACCGCTTCTGCCTGCTGCGCAGTAGTGATCCCCTTCTTCATGGCTATCAGCCGTTTTTCCGAGAAATCCTCCATCCCCACAAAAGCCTGAGCCAGACCGATCCTGGCCCACTTAGCGAACAGTTCGGGATGATTCACTATGTTGTCCGCTCTGGCATAGAGGAAGTACTTCTTGTGGATACCTGCGGCGGCGATCAGGTCGGCCATCTTGTCCATCCGCTTTATATCGCACATGGAATCGTCGTCGCAGAGGAAGACGTTGGGTTCCGCCACGGCAAGCAATTCCTCTACAACCTTTTCGGGATCGCGTCGCAGGTATTTCCCCTGGGTGATCTTCCAGAGGGCGCAGAAGTTGCAACGCGCCGTGCAGCCAAGTGAAGTGCGTACAGAGGCTAGCGGCTTGAACCACTCGCTGAAGTACTGTTTTCGGTAGCTGGCAGTTAGAGAGCGATCAGGAAATGGAAGTTCGTTAAGATCCGAGTAAGGCCTTGGTTTACTGAATATCATACCGTCCACGCAGGGAATGGCGATTCCGTGAATGTCAGAGAAGCCGCTTCCCATTTCCAATGCGCGGAGGATTTCCCGTAGAGTGACGACTCCTTCGCCAATAACTACAATATCAATAAGTGAATCATTAAAATCTATTGGTTGCACCGAGGCATGGTGGCCACCAACAACAAACAGGACTTCGGAAGAGATTGACTTTAGGCGAGTAACAATTGTTTTGATGATATTGACATGGCTGGTAAAACCGGTCAGTCCAACCACGTCAGGTTGAAACCGGCGGTATGCGCTCTCGTAATCAGAGTCAAGTCGGGCATCAAGCAACAGAACATCGTGGGCATCCTGCTTCAAACCCGCCCCGACGTATTCAAGGGCCAAGGGCTCAAAAAGGAAAACCTGATCTAACAATGGGTCAATACTTGGGGGTTGGATGAGAAGCACTTTCATCTGTTTTCCTCCGAAATATTGAGGTATTTATCCCCCGCATGAACAATGATAATTATTGCATGATCTTGAGGATCTTCGGCTTGTCCCTCCCCCAGGGTGCCTAATCATTTCGATGACTGTTTTGGTCTGGTGTTTACAGTGCTTTTCATAGAAAGCGAAATAGATTCGTCGGATGGAGTAATCCCAAATGTTGAAAGACATCATGAGTCGTTTATAATAGTTCTGTTTTAAGGAGTATCAATAGCGATTTAGAAAGAAATATATTTTATGAATAGAGTTAGTACAGCTTTCGTGCCAAGTCCAATGGTTACTCCAGAGCATAGATTTCTTTTGATAATCATCAGAAAAGAGGGGCATGGAAAATCAGAGATTACATACCATTTGATATGCATTGATATGGAGTGCCTTACTTCGTATGTTTCAACACAGATTATTAGGTTTCTGAGGATTTCAAAACCGATATGAAAATCGAAGTTATCTCTGCTTTGTCTTGAGTGAAATGTACTTATGGTAATATGCAGTCTTATGCCTGTTGGCTTGTGATGATTATCAAAAGAGATATTTAATAGTGGCTAATCCCACATCCTGGAACGAAATATTTATTTTTACCAGCAGTTATTGATATCTTTGCTAGAAGAAACATTACCT
>Ga0187853_10002414_pt1 | contig 15602 bp, 6 predicted proteins | sample June2016WEW_6_10_2_FD_132417 | JGI IMG/M metagenome (GOLD analysis project Ga0187853, IMG submission 132417) | Peatland microbial communities from SPRUCE experiment site at the Marcell Experimental Forest, Minnesota, USA - June2016WEW_6_100 | ecosystem: Environmental > Terrestrial > Soil >... | reverse complement strand
CATTTGTAAATTCTACAATTAAAAGGAAATGGCCAAATCCAGGATCTGGACTTGGCCACTGCCAAATAAAGCGGACTCAAATTATTATATTATTTACACGTCTTAGTTCTATTTTATTTTTAAAATTTTGGCTATTGATAAGAAGAAAGCAATTTTCCATCATTACCAATAAGCAAAATAGATGCAGTTCCTGGCGTAACTTCACCGCTAAAGCGCTTCCCGCTAAGTGAATCAGTAAAAGAAATTTTTCCCTGATTAGATTCCGAAGTTACCACATATAAAGTCGCCTTAGAAAAAAGCGTAGGAACAATAAAAATTCCGTTTTCTGGCATTTCCGTTGTATAAATATTTTTAACTCCTGCCGCCTTAAGAGCGTAGCGATAAGCATTACCAATAACAACAGGATTATCATTCAATTCAAGTGGCAACGCACAAATCAAAATTTTTCCGTGCCCCACTTGTTTTTCAGTCCAATAAGTACCGTCAGCAAATTTTAACTGATCAAGATAAGTAGTTTTGCTACCTGTAAATGTAACTTTTTCAACACCCCATGGAAATTGAACCATGTTTTCACGAATTATCAGTGGGACCGTAGCAGCAGAAAGACTAATAGTTTCAAATCGGTTGGTTGGATGTAAATGAGCATCATTTCCAAAAGGCCCAGTTATAAGCAGCGTAGAACCATCCTTAACATGCTGCAATAAAATCTTCCACGATTCTTCAGTAATGCCATAAGAAGATGGAAGCAAAATAAGTTTGGGAGACTGAATTGAGTTAATTTGATATTCGCCAACAGCATAAGCTGCGCTTCGCGCATCACCATAAAGAGCACGAACTGCTTTTTGCTGTGCCTCAATAGCCCATTCTTTTTCAATTGAAAGTTGTAACGATTGAGGTAAAACAATAACTGTTTCAGGCAATTTAAGTTCTGTAGCATAAGTGGAAGCCTGAGCAGCAAATTGCCCTAAATCTCGAATTTGAGCTTGCCATATCTTTGCAGAGCCATCGCTACGATATGCGCCAAAATCTACTTCGCGGTCCCAATCCCACTGTACCGTACCACTCGATCCGGCAGCAAAGCCAAGAGCCCACTTGCGTTCTAATAATCCGAGTCCAGTAAACTCGTCATAGCGCCAGCTTCCATCTGGATCCCAAACAGGCTGATAACCAGTTTCTCCAGTAATATTAGGTATTCCTATTTTTTTGGCTACAATTGAATCCCAAAGCAAAGCGTCATCCTGCCAATAAGTATGATTGGTAGTAAACGAAAGATCTTTATTATCAAAAAACTGATTTAAAAGACGATCTGTTACGCCACCTTCGTCTTGGCCTACGTTGATCAATTGGTGGCTACCTGTGCTTCGAATAAGTGAGGCCATATCGTGAACCCACTTTCCAAAGGTTTCTTGCGCAAAAAGGTTGTAATCAATAGCACGAACCAAGCTTGGGTTTCCATAACGTGTTGCAATAAGATCTTTTTCAGAAGGAAGTGGAATTAAAGAAAAATTTTCAAGATTTTCTGGTGGAACAGACCAAGCTGTTGCTAGCATTGTTAGATCATTTTTGTATTTTTTTTGCAACCATTTACGCCAAGCGGCTAACTCATCTAAATCACCATTTGGCAGATTGCCCTGAAAAATTTTACGCGGGTTTGAAAAACTTGGTTCGTTAATTAAATCCCAACTAAGCCAAGATACATTTTTAAAACGCTCGACAATTGAACGTACATAAGCAAATTCGGATTGCAGCGTTTTTGCATTAAGATACGGATTAGGCAAAGGTTCTGCGCTATTACTAAAATCTTCGCCACTATGCGGCGCAAAAGCAAAAAAAGTAAAATTGACAGCAATATGATGATGTTGAGCGGCAAGTAGAAAGCCTTCGAGATTTCGTAAAAAGCGTTCATTGACGCCTCCGTCTGCATTTGGTTCAACAAATCGGCCGTAAGGCATCCAAACACCCGTGCGCACAAAATTTATGTTGTTACGTTCCATTTCAGCAAAATCTTGCTCCCATATCCATGCATTGCGAGGCCCTGAAAAATCCCAACCATTAGATTCGGTCGAAAAATAATTTGTGCCCACTGGAAAAAATGTATGGTTATTGCAAGTAAGAAAATTTCCGCGAACGCTTATCGTCGGCCCTGAAGTAATTGTTTTTTCATCTTTAACCCAAAAACCGTTTTGATATGCTGCGCGAAACACTTTATTCTCATTATAAGTAGCCGTGACTGTATAAAACCCTGGTATCACAAGCTTATGAAAAAAAACGTTTTGGTTTATTACTTCATCCGAGTTCACTGGTATTGAAACTGTTTCAATCGTTTTTTCATTGGAAGCAAGCGTTAAAATTATTTCTTTATTTTTGATCGGTTCTTGTTGCTGATCATGCATACTTTGCAGATGGATTGTCACAATCGGTAATTCTTCTGGCCGAATTGTCGCAAATAGCAATTCAATAGAAAGATGAATTGTTCCCCGCTGCGCGAATTCTGCCGCCGTGCGAATTAATTCACGACCATCAGCTGTTTGCCAGTAACCTTCAATAGGATGAAAGTCAAGTACTACAATACGGCTTTTCGCAGTTTCACCAAAATTGCGATCAGCAACAATAACCGGCGCAGCCATTCGATTTCCTGTTTCATCGATCATGTAGCCAAGGCCGTTTAAATCGCCTTCAACCGCGAAATATTTTTTAGCAGTTAAACGAATATGATCGTTAAATTTATAGCCGTGCTTCCAAACAAATTGCGTATTTAAAGAAACTGGAACTTCATAGGAGTGCCGAAAGCCTAAAGTATTTGAGTAAGTATCCTGCGGACGATCTAATTGAAAAGCATTGTTAACTTTTCTCACAGGAACACGTAGTGGCTGTCCGCCAAGTATAAGCAAATTTCCACCTGCATGTAAGTAGCTTTCTATGGCTCTCCAACAATCGACAGGAACTGCAGATCCGTAAGGTAATACAAGAAGATTTGCAGAATCAAGCGTCTGTTTATTAACCAGTTGTTCTTCATTGGCAAAGGTCAATGAATTATCAGATAAAGATTCAGAAATAGTTTTTTGTGTAATAGATGTACTATCAACAACAGGAAAACCAGTTTGCCAAAAGACAACAACCTTGGCATGTGCATAAATTGGAGCTAGCAAAATGCCTAAAAATAAAATAGCAAACTTATCTTTTCTTAAAAGCGAAAAATTACAAAAAAGCATACTCACCTACCTTTAAAAAGCATATTTTTATCAAAAATTTAAGGGCTTCTTTTACAAGAAGCCCTTAAATTAAAAAATCAGTTTATGATTAAAAAGAGACTTTTGCAGCTAATTGCAGTCTCCGTGAATTGTTGCTATATGAACTAACTGATCCAAAAGCCGAATCAGTCACAGTCGTATCTGGATTACTAAGGATAGGGTGGTTAAAGGCATTAAACATCTCTAAACGAAGTTGCACTTTGCATCTTTCATTTAATCCAAAAGCCGTATTTTTCATAAATGTAATATCTGTATTTTGAGTACCAGGGTTGCTAACATCCGACAATGTACGTGGTGAATTGCCTATTGTATATGCTGCAGGCGTAGAGAACTGCGATGTATTAAACCACCTGCTATGTGTACGAACCGGGAGTTTTGAGCTAGCCCCAGTCCATGCAGGACGCTGTGACTGCGTAAAAATAGCTTCTGCAGTTGTGCCATTATCCACACTACCAAGCATAATTGGCGTTCCTGTGTCCCACTTTTCAATTCCAACAATTTGCCATCCGTTAATTATCTTGTTGGCAACATCATTTGCATTTTTGAATAGCAATTTTCCGTGGCCAAAGGGCAACTCATAAACAAAAGAAGCAGCGAGCATATAATTAATATTTTGCGCGCCGATTGACCATTCCGCTTTTGGATTATATTGATCGGCATAAGTCTGACTAGTGTTGCCAAGATAACTAACCACAGAAGCAGCATCGTCGTACTCTCTGCCGTCGGTAAACGAAATAGTATAAGAAAAACCGTGACTAAATTGCTTATCTAATTTTATGGTTAAAGCGTTGTACATAGAAGAAGCGCCAGGTTTGCGATAACTTTCAACACCGTTATATTGCGGCCATTTTCTCAACAATTGATTGGCCGAAATTGTCGATGAACTAAGACTACTTCCCGAAACTGCATATGGGAAGGAACCAATTGTGTCATAAAAGGGATTAGCTACCGTATTAAGCAAAGAACTTCCTTGAGACAAATAACTTGTAGGCAACTGATCATAGCTTCTTCCTGGATCACCATCAATTAAAAACAATCCGCGATTAGCCATATAACCAAGTTCAAGTTTTATATCACGCGACAAGGCTAATTGTACAGTTGTACTCCATTGGATTGAATAGGGGTTGCGATAAGACCCAAAAAATGAATCATAAATTTCACTTCCAATATCAATACCTGCAACACAACTTGCTGAAGCGCGGCAAGTTGAGCTATTAGCGTGCGCTACATTATAACTTGGAAACGGATCTTCCATGTTAACTAATGGAGTGGAATGTTCGTTGTCATTGGTAATGTCCATACTGGTTGAAGTCGAATATCCTTCAACTCCGGCAGCACCTGTGGTTCCACCAGCTTGCATAGCAGATGGCTGGAAGATAATGCCAGCACCACCTCGAATTGCCAACTTTTCTACAGGGTTATAAGCAAATCCAATGCGCGGAGCAAAATCGTGCCATTGCGTTGGTCCTTGACGACGTCCATAACGCGAATCGCTCGAGTTTACCAAATGCATAGCGCCACGCAGATCACTGCATGCAGTACAGGTTACACCTGAAGCAGCTGAAACACTGCCGATCGGCGAAGATTCATAAGGATCCCAATATGTAAGTTGATTATTATTTTCAATACGCGGAATTTCAAAATCGTAGCGAAGTCCCAAATTTAAAGTAAGTTTGGGCGTTACCTTCCAGTTATCCTCGCCATAAAAAGCCGCATATTCACTAGTTTGAATAGTCTTGGGACGATTGTCAATATAGCTTGAGGTTGAAGACAACCCCATCAGGAAATCAGCATAAGAAAATCCAGTATTATCAGTTGTGACTTGGGGATCATAACGTGTCCAACTGCCATCTGTATAAAAATATCCAGTTGGATAACCATACTGAAAGAAATTCATACGCAAAATGCGGAATTCACCGCCAAACTTAAGACTATGTGTACCTGCAATTTTTATGATGCTGCCATTAAAGTCTTGAGCCAACGGATCTTCTTTCAACGGCACCCAACCACCATTACCAACCGTCGAATATCCGCCTTTAAAATTAAAGCTAGGAAATATAGAAGCATTGCTTGAACCCTCATTTTGAAGCGATTGTGGGAGTCCAAGCGTTGTTACATCAAAGCCAGTACTAATAGCTTGACGGTGAGCGGTTCCACGCGAATATCCGTAACGGAACTCTCCAAGCAAAGTTGGCGAAAAAGTAACTGTATTATTAAATGAAATACTAAGCGCTGATCCGTATGTAGGGCCATCACCAGTCGGTGAACCCATGCCATTCTTGACACTGGCATACGCGCTGACTGGTTCGCTATAAGTATACTCTTGCGCCCAACGCAAGAATGAATGCCAATTTTTTGTCACATTATGATCTATACGAGCATCATAATGCCAATAGCGACTTTTACTGTTACTTGCAACTGTAAAGTTATTAATTCCGCTTGTTGTTGATACATTTGGTGTAGGGTAATACGCAAGTACCGCCTGCGCCACCTTTGAAGCACTTGTATTTAAATATTTGGATGGAATTTTATTATAAGAACCGTCATCACCTATTAGTGCTGTACGGACATAATTGCCATTGCTGTCTTCAGCTACAGTATAAGGGTCATAAAGATATGGCGTCGTTGACCCATAAAGCGCGGTAAAATCACCGCTTTTCCAGGCCGTTAAGGGGACAGAATAAGTCCCTGACGAACCGTCAGTTTCTTGTGATTTTTCGTAATCAAAGAAAAAGAAAGTTTTATTACGACCATTATATAGATGGGGCAACGCGATCGGACCACCTATCGTACCACCAGTTTGGTAACGATTCATGTCAGGTTTTGTGCTTGTATTGATTTCTCCTGGTGTTCCAAAAGGTACTGCATCAAAAGTTCCATTTTGAACAAATTCAAAGAAAGAACCATGCAACTGATTTGTACCGCTTTTAGTAATCAAACTAATTGTGCCACCAGAAAATCTTCCAAATTCCGCCGGCAAAACACTGGTTTGTACATTTATTTCTTCAACGGAATCCATTACTGGCTGATATGCACTTGAATTGTTGCCAATATTGTTTTCTGGCAAAATGTTGGTCATACCATCGATTTGCTGTTCATTATTTCCATTACGACTACCCGCTATGTGAGGCGTTGACGCGCTGCCTGTTGTATTAACTCCAGGCACCAAACTGGCAAAATTAAATGGATTTCTTCCACTATCCGGTAATTCAGTAATCAGTTGTGATTGAATAGTCTGGCCAACACTTGAGGTGTCGACATCTAGGCTCTGTGCCGCTGCACTAACTTCAACTGTTTCCGATACAGTTCCAACTTCAAGTTGAAAATTAACTGGGCGAGTTTCAGTTACTGAAACTTGAATTCCGCTCTGCTGTGATTGACGAAAGCCCTTAGCTTCGACCTTAATAGTATAAATACCAGGACTTACAAAAGGAATTTGATAACGTCCGCCACTATCTGATACTGTACTGCGAATTTCATTAGTAGCGACACGAATGACAGTAACAGACGCATTAGGAATTATTGCTCCAGTCTTGTCAGTTACTAATCCCTGTACAGTACCTGTCGGTGTTTGCGCTAACGCACAAACGCCTAACAACCAGGTGCATACCAAGATTTGAAACAAACGAATACACCGCATATTGCCTCCTTTTATAGCTATTGTTCATATTTACGCCCTCAATAAAAGCGCTATCTGTTTTGCCGTTATTTTTTGGTACCGTTAACATGAACAGTGAATTTAAGCATCACGGTTAATCCATTGTCAAGAAAAAAAACAGCGATTAAAAATATTTTATGTATATTGTTTATTATGTTACATTTGGCGCACAAAAAGCGTACTTTTATAAAAGTTTACCTCGAAAATAAATGCTTGACTTTATAATAAGAAATCGTTTTAGCTTTGTTGAAAAGACCCATCAAGAAACAAGACTTGGCAAAATAGCGTAAAATTTATTGGCAATATATAATATGAGATCCTCAGGCAAAGCCAAAGAATCTCATATCCCTTTAGCAAAACTATTAATAGAAAAATTTAGCAAAGTTTATTCCAAATTACGTATCTGTTTAAGCTGGCCCCATATAAGTTGCAAGTATTTGTTTTGTTTTTCGATCAATAAGTATCATACGTGTACGAAGCGCAGGCAACATAAACTGTAAACGCGCGTTACTTGTGTAATCATGCAAATTCACTTGTTGAGACTGAGAAAATTCAGAAGCAAATAAATAAAGAATGGCATCTTGAAAACATGTCGCACGAATAAGTACGGAGGAGGGCAAGGCAGAAGTTTCAAATAATGGTTCAATATGTAAACGCTTCAAAACAAATTTATAAATTGCTTCTGTTGTTTTGGGCGATTCAGCAAGCTCAATGGGTGCAGCTACTAAAAATAGATGACCCGCACCAAGCGTTATTTCTGAATAAGTACTTTTGTTCCCAAAATGCAATGTTTCCACAGTTTGCTGAATGTTAGCTGGAAAGGTAACTGAAAGTTTTTGATTTCCGACCTGAATCATCATTTCATGAAAATCAACGCTTTTGATATTAGCTGAAATTTGGAGTGCAGCCAAGCGATCACGAAGTTGCCAGTGCTCATCACGTTCAACAGGACCAGTAATAAGCAGATTTCCACCAGTGCGCACATAACGTAAAAGCTCTTTCCAGCTAGAGTCTTCAAGCATTTGTACCGAAGGAAGAACAACTAAATGACTACCCTTAATTTCTTCTATGCGGTTTTCTGGGACTATGCGCACATCAGTGTGACAAGAATATTCAAAAACACGTACAGCACGACGTTGTGCAGCTATAGCTAAAGGAGAAAGAAAAGAAAACTGCTCAGCTTGAGAAGCAATGATAGCAATTGGCGCAGGTAAAGGATCAGACAAATGTTTATGTAAAATTGCGGCAAAAGTTGCATAAGCACGTAGAACCTCGGCCTCAGGTTTTTCTGTACCATCTGGCCTTACGGCACCAATAGTAACTTCTTGTTGCGAACGCATTTGTGCATTGATGTTCCACAACCATTCAATGGCACCTGCTCCAGTGCTAAGTGCAATTCCAAGTTTACGCTCAAAAAGCGCACCTTCTTCAAAGACACTATGACGAGGACGACCATCAGCATTAACCTCAGTCATAACGCCAGTCTCTTGCACAAGCATAGGCATTTGGGGTTGCCGAACAGCAAGCGAATCCCAAAGTAAATCATCGTTCATCCACCAATTATGCATAGTTGTAAAATCAACAGATGTACGAAAAAATGCTGGCGATGGACTTGTTAAAGCACCGCCTTCGTCCTGCCCGACAGTAATCAACTGTTTACTTCCAGCAGATCTGACAGCATCGTGCATTCGCTGTGCCCAAGTAGCAAAACTTTGCTGTGCAAAAAGGTTAAAATCATAGATAGCCAGCGGTCGCCCACCATCATTTACGCTTTGCGCTGTATTGTCATTGTCGGAAATTGGAGCAATAGAACCATTTGACAATTGCGTTTGCCATAGTTGTTCAAGTGCAACACGGCTGCCGTAACGCTGCAGCAACCAATGGTTCCAAGCTGCGCTTTCAATTGGATCATTGTTAGCATGTGTAGCAAAAAAGCGTTTGGGGTTATCAAAACTTGGCTCATTGATAAGATCCCACATAAGAAAAGGTACATTTGCAAAGGGCTTAACAACAGAAGACACATATTGGCATTGGCGTTCAAGTCCTTTTGAGTCTAAGTATGGGTTTTGTCCACCGAAGACCTCAGGCATAAACGCAAAAAGCGTAAACTGAACTGGAAGATTATGTCGGCGTGCAGTCATTAGAAAGGCTTCAAGTGTACGCTTAGACTGCTCAGAAAATTGCGAGGAATTTTCAGTAACTTTATCCCAGTCTGTCCAAAATCCAGTGCGAAGCATATTTATGCCAGCGGCAGAGATTTCAGCCATATCGCGATCCCAAATTGCAGGATTTGGATAGCGAAAGTAAAGACGTTGTGCATCGCTAGCCATATATGTTGTACCAACAATTTCAGTTTTTTGGCCATTAATCATAAAAAAATTGCGATCGACAGAAACACGAGGGCCCGATTCAAGCAAATTTTGATCACGCACCCAGAAACCTGTATGGTAAATCACACTACGTTGCGCATTATATTCAATTTGTATATCAACCAAATGTAATCCAGATTGATGATTTGTAGGTAAATCAATAATTTGATCAACTGGATGAATACTCAAATTTAAATCAACGGTTCGTTCAAGTTCAATTTTCCCATTCTGAGTAACAATAATGTGTGCTTTGGCTACATCAGGATAAGCGTGAAAACGGATCCACTCAAGACGAAGTTGCCATGCCTCATTAGGTAAATAAAGTGCATAGTTCGGTGTAACGCGTAGCTGTTCAGCACCATTTGCGGCACGTCGTGCCAATGAAGCAAAAAGCGTAGCCGCATCGGAATGCGTTATAAATTTCGTAGCTATATAGCAATTCATCATAATCCATCGACTACCCGCATAATCTTGAGCTGTATGATCAATCTCGACAACTGGAGCCGAAATACGGCGACCTTGCGCTATACCCCAAAGTAACGGACGCAACACAGCATCAGGCGTTCCGCTTGCACCTGCGCGAGAAGAAGTTTCGGCTTGGCTAAGACGCACAACCATGCTATATGATTGATCCCAAATTAAATTATGAAGCGTAAGTGGTGCATCTAAAGTTGCTATAGATGGCGTTGTAAAATGAGTTTCCTCAGTTTTTTGATAATCACTAATCAAAAGCTGACGGGCAAAGACGTATGTTTCGGCCAATGGATACCATTTATGCTGCTGCTCATAAACAGGTCGAGTAAAAGGCTTTCCGCCAAGAGTAAGCAAATTGCCACCACGCAATAAAAAACTGTGAATAGAATCCCATTGCGCCAACGGAAAAGCCGATCCATAAGGCATTACAAGAAGAGTCACGCTCGACTTTTGAAGCGATAGCGAAAGTTCTGATGCAGAAACAAATTGAGCTTGAGGTAAAGCAGTGTGTAGTGTTTGGGAAAAAGCTGAAGAAGTATCCAAAGTTGGAAAACCAGGTTGTTCAAAAACTACAGTCGTGGTTGTTGTCTGGCCTTGCAAAAAATCGGCAAAGATTAAAATACAAAATACGGTTAGCACATGAAGTAAAATTTTCATTTTTTATAATCCTTTTTTGTAAGCATATCTTTGCCAAATTTTTGAACAAGTAAGTTTTACAGTTTACTTTTTTAATTTCAAAAAATTATTTGCGATCCAAATTTTGCAAATTAGAAACATCTGGAAAGACTGTAACGCGTAATTGAGTTGTACCGTAAGGAACTAAAGTAATCCGTTCTAAAACTGGCGTAGGCTTGTTTTCAGTTAAGTCAGGTAACGTCGGCGTAAATTTTTGCTCAGGTTTATCAGGATTAGTCTGCAAAACCCAACCTGGAATTTTTTTTGCAGGCACTTTCAAACTAATTGACGGATGTGTCCATGGATCGTCAATCGAACCTGGACGAGTAATAACTTCAACTTGGTCTTCTATTTTTCGAGAATTAAAGGCAAGCCCATAATTCCAGCTATCAGTAGGTGTAGCATCCCAACTAGGAAATTCCTTTGTCGTAAATTTTACGTCCTGACACGATACCCACTGAGCTGGAATTGGAAAAGAGTAGACAAGCGGCCCACGCTCGATACCAATGCCGTTTTGCGGCCAATGGGAAAGCGCCAATTTCATCGGAAGTGTAAGCACAATACAATCGTTTGGCTTAAAAATACGGCCCAAAACTAAAAAGCCTTGATCGTTGCGCACTGCAGAAACTGTTTTACCATTAACTTTTAATTGTGGTTTTACGCACCAACTAGGTACACGCAACCACAATGGAAATTCAACAATGCGATCGCTTTTAAAAATAAACTTAATTTGGTCTCGAAATGGATAATCGGTTATCTGCGTAATTTTAACTGCCTGTTTAGAGTTGCCAACTGTGGATACAACTTCAGAGGGACCATACAAAACAGCAGCAAGCCCACCATCATTGGTTTTCATCCACATCCGTATTACATAATTCGGAAAAATTCGGTGAACGTTGCCACCACAGCAAGCTGTTTTTTGACCAGGATTTGGTTGGTAAGCCATCATATACCCCCCATGCTCCATAACATTATGATCTGAATCATGAGTAGCCAAAAACTGATTTGGACAAGAGAAATATTGCAACGCTTTCCAATCAGGCTTAATTGCTCCCGGTGCAGCATTAAAGCATGCACGCTCAATTCGATCAGCCCAAACTGATGAACCGGTAGCCATCAGCAAGTAACCCCAAGACCAAGTATGATCAGCAATATCGCATGTCTCGTGTGAATCAAGCGAAGTAATTGTACGAAAGTATTCTGTAGTCGAAGGAATACCATCAATCAGCATATGATTATCGAAAATACGCCGCTGAGCAGCCAAAGCAAAGCGCAAGTATTCTTTTTTTCCTGTATAAATATAAAGAAGAGCAGGTAGCTTTACGGTTTCAGCATAAGTAACGCCGTGAGCATTAATCGGCGTATCTGCATAAACGCGCAATTCTGATAAATCACTAGGATCGCTTGAATTGCTTGTCGTTTTGCAATAGCTGCTCCAAGCGTTTTCAGCCATGGTAAGAAGCTTTAAATCGCCGGTATGTGCATAAGCCCATAGCATTCCTTCAATATTTGTTACATTTCTAACCGGCTTGCCATAGTCAGTCTTGTCATTTATAAAATGCAAGCGTAAAGCCCGAATAATATCATCTGTTTTAGCACTGTTATGAATTTCAGTAGAATCAGAAATTGCTGAAAGTCCACGAAAAAATACATTTTGTGGCCAACGGCTAAAATCGTCTTTAGCTAATTCGAAAAAATGCGGCCCAAGATAGCCGTTGTTACCAGGGTGTGAAAGCGTATATTCAAACGAAGCACGCACCTGATGCATTAAATCCTCATCGTCAAGCACAAGTGCTAAGCGCGCTGCACCATCTAACCAATAAGCTTTTTGTTCCCAAGGCCACCAAGATTCGGCTTTTTCCTCACCAGCCCAATAATTTTCCGTAAAAGGCCAACTAGTCTCAGTCAGTTTTGAGCCTAGCTGAGCGGCTTGTTTTTCTAAATAATTGCGCAACCAACCTTTAGGATGCACAGATCCAGGAGGCAAAGGATGCAGTTGCGCAAAATTGCCATTATTTTCACCTATTAATTCAGCTCCATTCATATGGGCCGAATGAGCCAAGACAGCAGATGTCATAACGGCAAGACGAAGAAAATCGCGGCGTTTTAATCTGTGCTCCAAAGTACAACTTTTATTATGCATAACGTCTCCAATAAAAACATATTTGACAATACGTGATTTTGATTTATAAAAATTTGCTTTTAAAAATTTATCAAAAATTGCGCGTAAAATTGTATACAAATTAATTTTAAATTTAGTTGACTCATAGACTAGAATCAATTACCATAGCGTGTCAATGTAACAGCTACGCTTTTTTGCAAATCAAAATATTTTAAATTATTTTTTGAACACAAAGGAGCAATTTAATGCCATTTCGCCAAATTGTTTTTTTCCTTCTAGCCTTCATAGCGCCTCTCGCGTATGCCGATATTACGCTTCCAGCCGTTTTGAGCGATCATGCAGTTCTTCAATGTAATGCGCCTATTCATATATGGGGTTGGTCTAAGCCAAGCGCAAAACTGATAATCAATTTTCATAAACAGACAGTAGCCGTTATAGCAAATAACGCCGGCGAATGGAGCGGCTGGCTGTTACCTGAGTCGGCAGGTGGCCCATTTTTATTAAAAATTGATGGCGATGGAAGCATAAGCCGCAAGGATATTCTTGTTGGCGACGTTTGGTTAGCTTCTGGACAAAGCAATATGGAATTTCCATTAAAGGGATGGGCCGGAGCTCCATTAAATAACGCAGAAAAAGAACTAAACGAATCGACACGCCCTCGCCTTCGCTTGTTGTTGGTGCCACGTGCTTCAAATTTAACACCACAAACAGATATTAAGGCAAGTTGGACAGAATGCACACCATCTACAGCTGCTAATTTTTCGGCAATAGCGTATTTTTTTGGACGCGAAATATCTGAAAAAGAAAATATTCCTATAGGGCTAATTGATTCAACTTGGGGAGGAACTCCAGTTGACTCATGGATGTCTATGGATACACTTGGAAGCAGTCCAGCATATTGGTCAGTTTTTCACGCTCGAGCATTTTTTGCAGATGGAGAAAGCCATAGACAAAAACTTGATGTAATTTATCAGGCGCAAGACACGGAAGCAAAAGCCACTGGCAAGCCGATCCCTTCCCACGAATGGCATCCAGACCAAATCGCTTGGTTACCTACAGGACTGTACAATGGCATGATTGCACCGCTAACGCCCTACAGTATCAAAGGCTTTCTTTGGTACCAAGGCGAAGCCAATAGTCAATCAGGTCGCTACCGTGATTACGCAACGCTATTCTCTGCTTTGATTCAGGACTGGCGCGTGCGCTTTGCTCAAGGTGATCTTCCGTTTATCTATGCCCAAATTTCCTCTTTTTATTCTCCGCAGGAGCACTGGGGTGTCATCCGCGATGCACAACGCCGCGCACTAGGATTGCGCAATACCGCCATGATTGTGACAATTGACGTAGGTAACCCGCAGAATGTCCATCCAGGAGATAAACAGACTGTTAGTGCTCGCATGGCGTCGGCAGCGCTTAGTATGGTTTACGAAGAAAAGATTGCGTCTGCTTCTCCCACATTGCGCCAAGTAACGAACATGCCAGGCGCACTGCGCGTTTGGTTTGATCATGCACAGGGGCTAATTTCTCGCGGAGCGCTTGATGCTTTTGAGATCGCAGGAGAAGATAGAAATTTTGTACATGCAAATGCCACTATGGAAAATGAAACAGTCATTGTTTCTTCCCCCAAGATAGCGTTCCCAGTTTACGTGCGGTATGCATGGGCGAACGACGCCAAAGGGTCGCTCTACAATGCAGTTGGTCTACCAGCTAGTACCTTTACCTCAGAAAATGAGCCAATAGAATAAGCTGCAAAAATTTTGGCCATTTTATAACGTAAACAAATTTGATAAAAATTTTTTGATTTAAAAAATTTGAAAAACAACAGGGCGAATGCGTTGCGTGATAAGCCTAAAATGTACGATGTGGCACAACTAGCAAACGTCAGTTTGATGACTGTTTCACGTGTGCTTAATGGAGCAGCACACGTTTCGCCACAAACTACGCAACGCGTTCAATCTGCAATCAAACAACTTAAATACCATCCCAACGAACTTGCCCGCGCCTTTCGCGGCCAGCAGACAAAGGTAATCGGCCTGATCCTTCCTTATCTTTACGATCCATTTTTTGCTACATGTGCGCACGCCGTAACGACAGTTGCAAAAGAGCATGGATATTCAGTATTGATGACAACTTCAAACGAAAGCCCGGACATTGAATATTTAGAAGCTGAGCAGATGATTCAAAGAAACATTGAAGGGATGCTCGTCATTCCTGCAGGAGCCAAGACATCTAAACTTACGCGCTCAATGTTTGGCAAACTTCCAGTAGTAGTTTTCGATCGTCCACTCTCCGGCCATTCATTCGATACGGTTACAGTACAGAACCATTTAGGTGTAAAAAAAATTGTACAACATCTCATTGAGCATGGACATCGAAATATATGTTTTATGGGACTTAGCAAAAAACTTTATACCATTAATGCTCGTTATCTTGGCTACTGCCACGCTATGCAAGAAGCAGCTTTGGATAAAGACGACTTTCAAGGCTGCGACTCATTAGAAGCTACAATAAGCACAATTGCTAACAAATTAAAAAGCAAAAATCCCCCTACAGCTTTTTTTGCCTCTAACAATTTGGCTACACGTAATGTATTAGTAGCTTTACAGCATTTAAAGATAAGAATTCCCGATGAAATTGCATTTGCGGGATTCGATGATTCCGACTTAGCGCAATTCACTACACCGTCATTAACAGTTGTTCGCCAACCAGAACAAAAACTGGGCAGTACCGCTGTACGTTTACTATTTGATCGCATCATCAACAAGCAATCCTTAGCAACTGCACACACGGTTATATTGCCTGTAGAAATTGTTTTACGCCATTCGTGCGGTTGTAAAGATGAATCTACTTTTATAGTATCTTGAAGAATTGGCATAATAACATTTTTTATTTTATATATAATCGAGCGGTGCCATGTCATTATCGATTGTGCTACTCCGTCTCGCCTGCAAACTGTCTGACCAAGGCATCTCTGACCGGTACTGCTCGGCCCCCGCACGAGAGAGCCGTGCCTCTTGACGAGATGCTTCCCGATCGCCCCTTGGCGGGCCCCT